>PR_CR_10_Liq_1_inCRDRAFT_1002088_pt1 | contig 10471 bp, 10 predicted proteins | sample PRCRCaboRojoPR_3_FD_10241 | JGI IMG/M metagenome (IMG submission 10241) | reverse complement strand
TGGCGAACAGCGCCTTGCGCAGCGTCCTCGGGCTTAGAAAAGGCAGGATCCCCTCGATGATCAGCAGCAGTGCCACCGCTGTGAGCAGATCCTCCATTACCCCCCTCGCGCCGGCCTAGGGCCGATTGGTCTCGATCTGGTCGAAGTACTGGAAGAACTCGGACTCGGGCGAGAGCACCAGCATGTCGCTGCGATCGCGGAAGGTGTTCTCGTAGGCCCGCAGACTGCGATAGAAGCGGTAGAACTCACGATCGCCGTCGTAGGCATTGGCGTAGATGGCCGTCGCCTCGGCATCCGCCTGACCGCGGAGCTCTTCGGCTTCACGCCTTGCCTCGGCAAGGATCTCGGCGCGGCGCCGGTCGGCGGCCGACCGGATCCGCTCGGCCTGCTCTTCACCCTCGGCCCGGAACTCACGGGCGACCTGTTCACGAGCAGCCACCATGCGGTTGAACACCGACTCGCTGACCCCCTCGGGCAGATCGACGCGCTGCAGCCGCACATCCAGCACCGAGACACCCAGCGAGCCGCCGGCGACGTTGGCCTCTTCGCTGAGGATGCGCATGATCTCGGCCCGATCGCCGGAGATGACCTCCTGGACGGTGCGTTTACCGAACTCATCCCGCAACCCGTCACGGATGATCTCTGAAAGCCGCAGGTTGGCCCGCCGTGGATCGGCCCGCACCGTGACGTAGTACTGCTCGACATCCTCGACCCGCCATTTGACAAAGGCATCGACGATGACGTTTTTCTGCTCGCTGGTCAGAAACCGCTGCGGGCTCTCGTCCAGCGTCTGGACCCGGGCATCCACCTTGCGCACGTTGTTGACGAACGGCACCTGGAAGTAGAGCCCCGGTGTGAAGTCGGTGCGAACCACCTCACCCAGCCGGAATTTAAGCGCCCGCTCGGTTTCTTTGACCGTGAATGTGCCGAAGGTGATCCCCACGACCACGAGGACGATCACGACCGCCCCGATAGAGGTCAGACGACTCATCAGCGTGTCTCCCGCATCCGCAGCGTCCCGGCGGTACCGGCGCTGCTCTGTGTCTGGCTCGAGCCACTGCCCGAGAGCGAGTTGTTCATCTGTGTGCTGTCGCTGTTGCCGGTACCGGTCCCGGTGCCGCTACTGCGCAGCATCCGGTCCAACGGCAGATACATCAGCTGCTGGCTGGACTCGTTGTCGATGAGCACCTTGCCACTGCGGCTGAGCACCCGCTCCATGGTGTCGAGATAAAGCCGGCTGCGCGTGACCTGGGGGGCTTTCTGGTACTCGGCGAGCTGTTGGGTGAACCGGCTGGCATCACCCTGGGCCCGCTGGACGATCCGTGCCAGATAGGCCTGCGCATCCTCGCGGATACGCGCCGCCTCACCCTCGGCCCGCGGGATGATCTCGTTGCGATAGGCCTCGGCCTGGTTGATCAGCCGCTCGCGGTCCTCACGCGCCTTGATCGCATCCTCGAAGGCGTCCTGCACCTGCTCCGGCGGCTGGACATCCTGGATGACCACTTCGACGACCTCGATGCCCGCGTCATACTCCTCGAGCACGCTGGTGATCAGATCGCGGGTCTGCTGGGCCACCTCGGCGCGGCCCTCGGTGAGGACGAACTCCATGCGCCGTTTGCCGACCACTTCGCGCAGCGCGCTTTCGGTGAGCTCTTTGAGCGTCTGCTGCGGATCGACGAACTCGAAAATGAACTGCGCCGCATCCGAGACCTGGTACTGCACCGCCAGCTGGACGTTCACGATGTTCTCATCCTCGGTGAGCATGAGCGCCTCGGAGAGCACCGGCCGGGTCTGCTGCGGTGAGACCGCCTGATAGCCCACGGTAATCCGGCGACGCGTCGAGACATCGACCGTCTGGACCGCCTCGATGGGATAGGCAGATGCCAGTGCGGCCCGGGCATGGCGGTCTGTTGATAGGCGCCGAACCGGGTGACCACACCGCGCGTGCCCTCGTCGACGATATAGATGCCGGACAGCACCCAGCCGGCAAACACCAGCCCGATGATGATGCCGATGCCCTTGGCATTGGGTTTGCCCGGCCCCCGGCCTTCGCCGCCCTGAGCGCCGTTGCCGCCCCGGCGGCCGCCGCCGAAGAGCCCCTCGAGGCGCTGACGTAGCTTGCGGATTACCTCATCCAGATCCGGCGGCCCCTGATTGTTGCGTCCACCACCACTGCTCCAGGGGTCGCGATTGCCGCCACCGGGTTCGTTCCAGGCCATTCCATTTCTCCAGTTTCGGAGTCAACCCGGCGCCAGACATTCGGCGCCGGCCGTTACTATCGGATGACACCGCATGCCGGCGCCAGCCTCGTGATTCTAATGAGCCACCATCCCCACCGGCAACCGCGCCTGCGGGGTTTCGCTGTCCAGCTCGGCTTGCAGGCCCTCGTGACGATACAGCCGCTCGAGTTCGCGCCGTGGCAATTCCACGGTCAGCCGGATGCGACCGTCCTCGGTCCAGGCCTCATCCAGCACATCGCCGAGGCTGTAGAAGCGGGCCCGCAGACGGCCCTCGGCGGGGCTCAGCTCGATGGTGCCACAGGCCTTGTCCGCGCTGACCCGCTCGGCGATCGCCGCCAGCAGCGCCTCAAGCCCCTGGCCGGTGACCGCTGAGACCCAGACCGCCACCGGCACACCGTTGTCGTCACGATCGACCCGGGGCGCGACCCCGTGGGCGTCAATCTTGTTGTAGACCACAAGCTGCGGCACCGATTCGGCGCCCAGTGCCTCGAGCACATCCCCCACCTCGGCCATGTGCTCGGGCCGGGCGGGGTCGGCGGCATCGACGACGTGCAAAAGCAGATCCGCCTCGACGACCTCTTCCAGCGTCGAGCGAAAGGCAGCGACCAGCTGCGGCGGCAGATCGCGGATAAAGCCCACCGTATCGGCCACCACCGCCGCCTCACCACCGGCCAGCTCGATGCGCCGCATGGTGGTATCAAGGGTGGCGAAAAGCTGATCGGCCGAATAGACACCCGAGTCGGCGATGCGGTTGAACAGCGTCGACTTGCCGGCGTTGGTGTAGCCGACCAGCGAAACCGCCGGAAGATCGCGGCGCCGCCGGGCCTTTCGCCCTTGATCGCGCTGCTGCCGGACCCGGCCGAGGCGCTTTTCAAGCTGCCGGATGCGGGTGCCGAGCATGCGGCGGTCGAGCTCGAGCTGCGTCTCGCCGGGGCCGCGCAGACCGATGCCACCCTTCTGCCGCTCCAGATGGGACCACCCCCGCACCAGCCGGCTGGCGATGTGCCGCAACTGCGCCAGCTCGACCTGCAGCTTGCCCTCGTGCGAGCGGGCACGCTGGGCGAATATATCGAGGATCAGGCCCGTGCGATCGAGCACCCGACAACGAAGCACCTGCTCGAGGTTGCGCTCCTGCACCGGCGAGAGCGCATGGTTGACCAGCACCAGATCGGCGGCCTCGGCGTGCAGGCGCTCGGCGATTTCAGCGACCTTGCCGGAACCAAGGAACGTGCGCGGATCCGGTGTCCGACGCCGGCCGGTGTGTGCACCGACAACCTGCGCCCCGGCGGAATCCGCCAGGGCCTTGAACTCGTCGAGGGCCTCTGCCGGGTCGACACTGCCGTCATCAAGCTGCACCAGCACGGCCCGTTCGCCCCCACCGGGGCGTTCGAACAATTGCGCCGGGGCGGCTGCCGGAGCCGCGGTGGGTTCAGTCCTGTTCGGATTCGGGATTGCGTTCTTCCTCCAGCAGCCCGCGGACATTGCGTGTGGGCACGATGGTGGAGATGGCGTGTTTGTACACCATCTGACTGAGGGAGTTGCGCAGCAGGATGACGAACTGGTCAAACGACTCCACCTGTCCCTGTAGCTTGATCCCGTTGACCAGATAGATCGACACCGGAATCTTTTCTTTGCGCAGCGCGTTGAGAAATGGTTCCTGCAAAGACTGCCCCTTTGACATCGTTGGCGTGCTCCTTGATCGCCAGCCTTTTATTGTTGATAGACGCCCTACGGTAGCATGTCGCCGACCCGCTGCCGAAGCTGATCGTGCACCGCGGCATCGGTACTATCGAGCCAGACCAGATTGTCTTCCCGCCGCAGCCAGGTGAGCTGTCGCCGGGCAAACTGCCGGGTCGCCACCACACCGCGGTAGGCGAGCTCATCCGGGCGGATCATGCCATCCAGGTAATCCCATACCTGGCGGTAGCCGACCGAGCGCATCGCCGGCAGATCGCGGTGCAGATCCGCGCGGGCCCGTAACTGCTCGACCTCTTCGATAAAGCCCTGCGCGAGCATCTGCTCGAAACGCTGCTCGATGCGTCGATGCAATTCGGCCCGGTCTCCCGGGTATACGGCCACTTTGACCAGGCCATTGTGACTGGGTTCCGCGGCCGGCTCGCGCTGCAATCGACTGAGGGGTTGCCCGGTGAGGGCATGGACCTCGAGGGCGCGTTGGATGCGTTGTGCATCATTGGGATGGAGCCGCGACGCCGTATCCGGATCCACCTCGGCCAGTCGACGGTGCATTGCCGGCCAGCCCGCCTGGCTGGCCTGCGCCTCGAGCCGGGCACGCAGCCCCGCATCGGCGGCGGGCAACGGCGAGAGGCCCTGACTGAGGGCCCGAAAGTAGAGCATGGTCCCGCCGACAAGCAGCGGCAACCGGCCCGCGGCATGGCTGTCGGCGATGCAGGCCCGGGCATCGGTGAGGAATTCGGCCGCCGAGTAGGGTTGCGCCGGATCGCGGATATCCACCAGGGCATGGGGGACGCGAGCCCGAACCGAGGCCGATGGCTTGGCGGTGCCAATATCCATGCCGCGATAGACCATGGCCGAATCGACACTGATGATATCCACCCCACCCAGGGCATGGAGCCCCAGCGCCAGGTCCGTTTTGCCGGATGCGGTGGGGCCCATCAGGCAGATCACCGGTCCGCCGGCAGGGGTTGATTCGCTCATCGGCCGCGCAGAAAAAGCCGATCCAGTGCCGCGGTATCCAGCTCGACCCAGGTCGGCCGGCCGTGGTTGCACTGATCGATGTTGGCGGTTTGCTCCATATCGCGCAGCAGCGCCTCCTGCTCGGCGAGGGTGAGCTGGCGGTTGGCCCGGACCGAACCGTGACAGCCCATGGTGCCGAGCAACCGGGCCAGGCGATCATCCACCGCGTCACTGCCACCGGCCTGACGCAGGTCGGCAAGCACGTCCCGCAGCAACGCCTCACCATCGGCCTGCGCCAGCAGCGCCGGCAGACCACGCAGCCTGACCTGCTCGGGGCCGGTACGATCGACATCCAGCCCGATGCCCTCGAGCAGCGGCTGCTGCGCCTCGACCAGATCCGCCTCGGCCGGCGTGACCGCCACCGTCACCGGCACCAGCAGCGGCTGGCGGGCGATCGCCTGGCTGGCGTACTGCGCCTTGAGCCGCTCATAGACGATGCGTTCGTGGGCGGCATGCATATCCACCAGGATCAGGCCATTGACCGACTCGGCAAGCAGATAGACGCCATGGATCTGGCCCAGGGCCCGCCCAAGACGCGGCAGCCGCGCTTGCTGATCTNCCCGATCAGCCGGGGCGGCCTGGCGATCGGACGGCGCCGGGATATCGACGGCTGAACGGGTGTCGCCATAGACCGCCCGCGCCTCGGCCANCGGCAGATCCAGCGCGGCGNCNGACCCGGNCGGCGCGGCCGGCGCGCCCCGCCGGGCCGATGGGGGTTGAGCGTGTTGCCACGACCCGGCAACGGCGGCTCCGGCCGGCGGCTCGGCCGAGGCGACGGGCGCAGCGGCACCCCCATGGGCCAGGGCCCGTGCGGCCTGCCTCTGCAGAAAGTCGAACACCAGTCTTGCGTCGCGGAACCGCACCTCGTGTTTGGTTGGATGGACATTGACGTCCACCTGGGCCGGATCCATCTGCAGATGGATGAGATAGGCCGGGAAGCGGTCTTTGAAAAGCACATCGGCGTAGGCGCGACGCAACGCCTGGGTGACCAGCCGATCCCGGATCATGCGGCCGTTGAGATAGACATACTGAAGATCCGGTTGCCCGCGGGCGGCGGTGGGCAGACCCAGCCAGCCGTGCAGCCGCAGACCGGCGGCCTCGGCATCCACGGCCAGGGCGCCGTCAACAAAAGCCGCCCCCATCAGATGCCGCACCCGGGTGACGGCCTGATCCGGTGCCAGGGCGGGCAGATTCAAAAGCTCGCGGGCGTTGTGGGTCAACCGAAAGGCGACCTCGGGCCGGCCCAGTGCCACCCGGCGGAGCAGTTCCTGGATGTGGCGCAGTTCGGTGCGCTCGGTGCGCAGGAACTTGCGCCGCGCCGGGACATGATGGAACAGATCGGCCACCGCCACGGTGGTCCCGACCGGATGGGGCGCCGGTGCCGGCACGGCATCCGGCTGGCCGGCCATACGATGACCGTGTTCCGCCCCGGCGGGCCGCGAGGTGATGGTCAGATCCGCCACCGAGGCGATGCTCGGCAGCGCCTCGCCACGAAACCCCAGGGTGGCGATATGCTCGAGGTCATCCAGCTCGGCGATCTTGCTGGTGGCGTGGGACTGGACCGCCAGACGAAGGTCATCGGCGTCCATGCCGCGGCCATCATCCCTGACCCGAATCAAGCGCAGGCCGCCGGCCTCGACATCGACCTGGATCGCCCTGGCCCCGGCATCCAGGGCATTTTCGAGCAGCTCTTTGAGCACCGAGGCGGGTCGCTCGATGATTTCGCCGGCCGCGATCTGGTTGACGAGCGCCGGTGGCAGAAGACGTATGGTCATGGGTGGATTATGACGTCGCCGGGGGCGACGGGGAAAGCCAGTCAGGGAATGCGCAGCGTCCGGCCGGCCATGATCACATCACCCCCCAGGTCATTGGCGCGCCGTAGCTCGCTGACCGAAACCGCATGCCGATGCGCGATCTGCGAGAGGGTGTCCCCGTTGCGCACCGTGTACTGGCCCGCCTCGAGGGCGAGATCGGGACGGGTCGAGGCGACATACTCGCGAATCCCGTGGACCAGACCGTCCGCCAGCTGGCGCTGATAATCCCGCGAGCGCAGCCGTCGCTCCTCATCGGGGTTGGAGATGAAGGCGAGCTCGACCAGCACCGATGGCATGTCGAGCGATTTCAAAACAGCGAATCCGGCCTTCTCGACCCGCCCGCCGTGGACATCGCCCAGGGCATCCAGCTCGCGCAGCAGCACCTGGGCAAGCCCGACGCTCTCCTCGACGGTGTGAGCGCGGGAGAGGTCCACCAGCACCGAGGCCAGCTCTTCGTCCTTGTCCTGCAGCGAGACCCCGCCAATGCGATCGGCCTGGTTCTCGCGCCGCGCCACCATGCGGGCCATCTCGCTCGAAGCCCCGTTTCGTGACAGCACAAAGACCGAGGAGCCCTTGACCCGGCGGTCGGTGAAGGCGTCGGCGTGCAGCGAGACAAAAAGATCCGCCTCGGCGGCCCTCGCCTTGCGGGTGCGCTCGCGCAGACCGATGTAGTAGTCGCCATCGCGGATCAGCACCGCCCGCAGGCCGTTGATGTCGTTGACCCGTCGTGCCAGCTTCTTGGCCACCGCCAGGACGATATCCTTTTCATGGGTCCCCGACGCGCCGATGGCACCGGGATCCTCGCCGCCGTGGCCGGCGTCGATGGCCACCACGAACTCGCCATCATCCGGGGCGGTCATCACCGGCCCGCGTTCATCCGTGCTCTGGCTGTCGTTGGCCGGGGCCGCCGCGCCGCCTCCGGGCTTGTTCAGATCCACCACCAGGCGGTGGCCATAGGTCTGGTTGGGGCGGATGGTGAACGCCTCGGGGTCCACCGTCCGGGCCAAATCCAGCACCACCCGGGTCCTGTCGCCCCGCTCGCCGGTCCGTATCCGGGCAATGGGCCCCTCGTCACGGATCGCGTCGACCGCATCGGCCGGCACATCGGCACTTAAGTCGACCACCACGCGCTGCGGGTTGTCGAGGGTGAACATGTGATGCTCGGCCGGGCCGGAGAGATCAAACACCACCCGGGTGTGATCCGGACCATTCCAGGTCCGCACCTCTTCGACCACCACCCCGGCCTGGGCGGTGACGACCATGAAAAGCCCGCAAACTAAGCCGGCCAGCCTGCGCATCCCGTTGCTACCTCCAACCCTTGCTCGGCGGACAGTACGCCACAGGCACTCGAAGATTTCAATAAAAAACCGGCCGATTAGCTAGATAGCGCGATCTTCTCTTTCAATGTCTCAAGGATGGCCGCCAACCCCGTCCACTCATCCGGTCTGGCATCCAGCCGGGCACGACGTCCGTGGCCGACCACCGCCAGCTGCACCTGCAGGCTCGGCGGTGGCAGCACCCCCTGGCCGCGATCGGGCCATTCCACCAGCAGCAATCCATCGTCCAGCAACTCGCGCAGGCCGATGAACTCGAGTTCTTCGGGATCGCTCAATCGGTAAAGATCCAGGTGGAACAACCGCTCATCACCGAGTGCGTAGGGCTCGATCAGGGTATAGGTGGGACTGCGCACCGGGCCATCATGGCCGGCCGACTGCAGAAAGCCGCGGACCCAGGTGGTCTTGCCGGCGCCCAGGTCACCCTCGAGGTGAACGACCCCATGGCGTGGACGGATCGCGGCCATCGCCCCGGCGAGCGCGCGAGTGGCGGTCTCGTCCGGCAGATCGACGACCATCGGGCTCATGGGTTGACCACCCCGCGCAATGCCTCGAGCACATCGCCGGCGAGCAGGCCGCGTTCGCCATCCACCGCCGCCCGGTCCGCCGCCCGGGCGTGTGCGACGACCCCCCGACTGGCAGCGGCCGCAGGCGTCAGCCCCTGGGCGAGCAGGCCGGCGATCACACCGGTCAGCGCATCCCCCATGCCGCCGCTTGCCATGCCCGGATTGCCCTCGGTACAGACGTCGCAATCCCGGCCGTCGCTGATCAGGGTGCCGGCGCCCTTGAGCACCGCCACGCCGCCATATTGATCGGCAATCGCCCGCACCGCGGCAAAGCGGTCGCGATTGATGGCCTCGACATCCGTATCCAGAAGCCGTGCCGCCTCGCCGGGATGCGGGGTGAGCACCCAGTCGTCACGTCGCTGTGGCGCCCGGGCAAGCCAGTTGAGCCCATCGGCATCGACGACCAGTGGCCGGTCGCCATCACGGGCCGCCTCGAACACCGCCCGCCCCCACTCGGCTTGACCCAGCCCCGGCCCCACCGCGAGGACGTCGGCCCGCGAGCGCAGCAAAGACAGATCGCCGGGCTGCTCGAGCCCGTGCACCATGAGCTCGGGCCGTGCCCCGATGAGGGCGGGCACATGCCCCGCCCGCGTGGCGACACTGGTCAGGCCGGCTCCGCTGCGGGCCGCCGCCTCGGCGGCAATGCGCACCGCGCCGCCCATGCCATGGTCGCCGCCGATCACCAGCACATGCCCGAACGCACCCTTGTGCGCCGTGCGCGGCCGCCGTGGCAACGCGCCGGCGAGGGCGGTCGGGCCGAGTCGTTGCGCCGGCGGCTGGATGCCGTCATACACCGCCGCGGGGACGTGAAGATCATCAAAGACCACCTCGCCGACACAGTCCGCGGCCTGACCGGTGAAAAGCCCCTGCTTGAGGCCGATGAAAGTCGGCGTCAGCGCCGCCCGGATCGCCACCCCCATGACCTGCCCGGTCCGGGCATTAAGGCCGGAGGGCACATCCACGGCAACCACGGGACAAGGGCTTGCGTTGACCGCCTCAATGGCATCGGCCATCGGCCCGCTCACCGGCCGATCAAGCCCGGTGCCCAAAAGGGCATCGACGACCAGATCCGTATCGGCCAGACATTGCGAGGTAAATGGCGTCGGCGAGACAGCCGCGAGCGCCTGGTCGGCGGCTCGGCGCGCATCACCGCCGAGCCCCGATGACTCAGCGAACGGGCAAAGGGTCACCGCCAGACCGGCCTCGGCGGCGTGCCGGGCAATGACATACCCATCGCCGCCGTTGTTACCACCGCCGCAGAGCACCAAAAGCCGCCGGGCATCGGGAAAACGTTGCCGGATCAACCGCCAGGCGGCCCGGCCGGCGCGGGCCATGAGCACACCGCCGGGGATGGCGTGGTCCTCGATGGCCCGCCGGTCGAGTTCGCGGACCTGCTCGGGTGTATACAGGGCTTGGGGCAATTCGCTCATGGCGTGATTATAACGGCTCTGCCGATCACCGGCCGGGACTCGTTACAATGCGGCCATGGATGGCACCGCCGACATGCATCGCCTAAGCGACGATATCCGGCAATGGGCGGATGCGCTGGGGTTCGACGAGCTGGGCATCGCCCGGCCGGCGCTGGCCGAGGACGAAGCCCATCTGCTGCGCTGGCTGCAGGATGGCCGGCACGGCACCATGCGCTGGATGGGCCGGCATGGCGTCAAGCGCGCGCGGCCCGAGCGACTGGTCCCCGGCACGGTGCGGGTCATCAGCGTGCGCATGGACTACCGCCCGCCCGACCTCGAGGCGGATGATCAAATCCTCGCCGATGGCCGACGGGCATTCATCGCCCGCTATGC
>PR_CR_10_Liq_1_inCRDRAFT_1002087_pt1 | contig 10474 bp, 12 predicted proteins | sample PRCRCaboRojoPR_3_FD_10241 | JGI IMG/M metagenome (IMG submission 10241) | reverse complement strand
GTTCGCGGCTTGTGGTGACGCCCTCACCCGCCGGTGCGGCCGACGGGTCACGCAGGACCCAGATCCAGATCACGAGGATGAACCCCAGAAGCGAGATCAGGCCCGGAATGATGCCTGCCAGGAACAGCGACGCGATCGAGGTTTCCGTGAAGATGCCGTAGATGATGAACAAGACCGAAGGCGGGATCAGGCTGCCCAGCGTGCCGCCCGCCGCGACCGACGCCGTGGCCAGCCGCTTGTCATACCCCATGCGCAGCATCTCGGGCGCACAGATACGCCCCATGGTCGAGGCGCAGGCGATGGACGAGCCGGTGATGGCCGAGAACCCGCCGCAGCCCATGACCGATGCCATCGCGACACCGCCGGGGATCGACGCCAGCCAGACCCGCGCGGCGTGATAGATGCGCGTCGTGATCTCGGCCTTGTAGGCGATGTGACCCAGCGCCACGAAAAGCGGGATCATCGACAGATCGTAGCTGTGGATCAGGTCGAAGCTGTTCGAAAACACCATCGACGACGTGGGGCGGATCGCCCGTTCGGGCATGAACGCGCCCGTGCGGAACGCGAAGATGACAAAGGTGCCTACGGTCGCCACACCGGCCAGAGCAAAGGCGATGGGCACGCGCAGGGCCAACAGACCCAAAAGCGCGGCAAAAGCGACAAGACCGACAACGGTTCCGTCCATCACGCGGCCTCCTCCGGGTGATCGTCCAGCAGTCGGCCACAGGCCCGCATCGTGGCGATGTCCTGCCAGACCATGAGCGCCAGGCGCAGCCAGCAGAAAGTGATGCCGATCAGAAAGATCAGGCGTCCGGGCCATTTGGGCAGGTTCAGTTCCCCGTAGAAGAACGCCCCGGCCTCAAGCGTGCTGGTCACTTCGCGCCAGCCCGCCCAGATCAGGGGGGCAAGCGCGATCAGACCGAAGGCCGATCCGAAGACGATGAGCGCGTCATGCACCCGCGGGGGCAGGCGCTTGGCCACCAGCTCGACCGCGATGTGGGCGCGGGCGGTGGTTGTCGCGGCCAATGGCAGCAGCACCGCGGCCACCATCAGCTCGGCCACGATCACGGTGCTGTCGGGCACGCCGGAATTGAACAGCGCCCGCATCAGCACGTTGACCGTGATCAGAAGGCCCAGCCCCAGGACGCAGACAATGGAAAAGTCTACGAGCAAACGCTCGATCCGGCGCAACATGGCGTCACCTTAGGTAAAGTGTGGATCCAGGTTGGTTGAGAGGGCCGGCCCCGGGCAGATCCGGAGCCGGTCAGAGCGTCAGCGTTCCCAGGGATACCCCTGTGCGTCGCGCTCGGCCGCGTATTGGGCCAGAAGCGCCTGATACTCTTCAAGCAATGCGTCGCCGTCCAGGCCAACACCCGCGGCCAGCGCTTTCCATTCGTCAACATAGGTTGCACCGGCCTCGACCAGCATGTCACGGTCCGCGTCGGGCAGCTCGATGACCTCTACCCCGGCGGATTTCATCGTCTCGATCGCGCGCTCGTTGTCGGCTGTGATCAGGCGACCCAGCTCGTCGGCCATGCCCTCGCCCGCTTGCAGCAAAGCCTGCTGGTTTTCGGGCGACAGGCTGTCGAACATATCCTTGTTCATCAGGATGCCCAATGCGCCGACCTGGCCCCAGTTCAAGAGCGTGTAGCTGTCGATCACTTCTTGCTGCTTCAGCGCGGCGATGGCGTAGCTGTAGCCCTGGCTGCAATCCAGAAGGCCGGAATCCAGCCCCTGGTAGGCGTCGTAGATCGACATCGGCACCATGTTTGCACCCATGTCGTTGAACGTCTTGCCATAGGCACCCACACCGCGCACCTTCAGGCCCTCGATATCGGCGACCGACCGGATCGCTGTGTCCTTGCAGCCGATATGCACGGCCGAGGTGGTGAAGGTGCCGATATAGACCAAGTTCATGTCAGCCAGATTCTGCTGGATCTGCGCATTGTTGCGCATCAGTGCATCGGTCGCGCGCATACCCACCCAGGCGTCATCGTTCTGCAGCGGCAGATCGGCGATACCGTAGGCCACCATCTCTTGCGGAAAATAGACGCTGATCACGGTGCCCAGGTCGGCCACGCCATCGGCCACACCCGACAAGGCCGCACCGGCCTTGAACAGTGCGCCTCCTCACTGGATGTCGAATTGCAGGTCGCCACCCGACAATTCGGTTGCCTTTTCGGCGAACCAGTTCAACGACTCGGCACGCGCGCCGCGGTTGGGCCCGGCCTCACCCAGGATCAGCGTGGTTTCAGCTTGCGCAACGGTCGCGCCGGCAAGCAGCGCGGCAGTCAGACCGGCTTTTACGAGATTTCGCATGTTCTCCTCCCAAAATTCTACTATGCGGAATTTTATTCTACTTATTTGATCTGAATCGGGTTGGTGTGACAAGTCTTTTTCTTTTTGCCCCGACAGGGAGTTGACGGATTGATCCCGAAAAAGGACCAGCGCGACCCCGGGAAGGGTCGCGCTGATTTGCGTCCAAGAGAATGGTCCCGGCCGACGCGATGGCAGGCACCCGGCGAAGAACAGGTCAGGCCGTGAAAGGCAGCCCCTCTTCGATGGGCAGGCTGGGATCGCGGGACCACTCGTTCCACGATCCAAAGTAGATCGACACATCCTTGATCCCCGCCTCTTTCAACGCGAGGAAGGTGTTCGACGCGCGTGCGCCCTTGAAGCAATAGAGCTTGACCGGCGTGTCAGGCGTGATGCCGACTGTCGCGCATTCGGCCAAAACCTCTTCGCGCGACTTGAGCACAGGCCCGGCCTCGGACGGCTTCATCATCCGGTACCATTCGATCCAGACGGCCCCCGGGATGCGCCCCTTGCGCGGGCAGAAATCCACGCCATAGGGCGAAGAGGAGGTCCCGATCCATTCGTCGATATCGCGCACGTCCAGGATGACCGCGTCGTCGTCCTCGATGGCCGCTTTCATGTCGTCCATGTCCATCATGATCCCGGCGGCGGCCTCGTCGATCTCGAACCCGGCGGGCGCGGGCGACACCGCGTCGGTCGACACCGGCATGCCTGCCGCCTGCCACGCGGCGAAGCCGCCATGCAGCACCTTGACCGACGGGTAGCCCAGGAACGACAGCAGGTAGAACCCGCGACAGGACTGGCCGAAACCCGTATTCATCGACGCCTCGTAGATCACGGCGGTCTTTTCGCCATCGAGCCCGGCGGCCCCGAATTCGGAGGCGAATTTGTCCTTCAGCTCAGCCATCCCAGACGCGTCCGAGGTGGCGAGGTAGGTGAAGATGTCATGCATGTTGACCGCACCCGGGATGTGGCCCGCGGCATAGCTTTCGGGGTCGCGGGTATCGATCACGACGGCGGTGCCGGCGTCGATCATGGCGGTGAGGTCTTCGGGGGTGGCAAGTGAAGAGGTCATGGCGCGTTTCCTTTTCTTTACATCCCTGTTGGCAATCCGGTCCCGTGCGGCAGCGGCGGGTCCGCTGCCGGTGGGTCAGTTCTTGTTTCGGGGCTTGCGCCCGTCTCAGGCGTCGAGCGCCGCCAGCATCTTGCGCAGGTGCTTGGTGGCCGGGGTCACGATGGCCACGAAATAGGCCTCGCGCAGGCGGCGTTGCGCATCCCCGCCGGAAACGTATCCGCGCGCACCGCAATGAAGCATCGCGTAATGCGCGGCCTCCACGGCCAGTTCACCGCCCTTCAGCCGCGCCTGAAGCACGCGCTTCCAGAAGGCATCGGTCATGTCGTAGGGCGTCTTCGACATCTCGAGCACATCGGCCACGAGAGCGTCGTACTCGGCCTCCAGATCGTCGGCGCCCTTTTCGAGATATTGGTTCACATGGCCCAGCGGGCCTTCCATCTTGCGAATGAGGTCGATGGAGCTTTTGATCATGCCCGCGGCCATCCCGCATTGCAGTAGCACAAAACCGCCGCGGATGCGCTTGATGAACGCAGGTGCCGGGTCGCCGATGACCTGCTCATCGGGGATGAAAACGTCGCGGAACATCACCTGGCAGGTGGCAGTGCCGCCCATGGCAACGAAGTCATGGTCCAGCCGCAGCTTGACGCCCTTGGCTTCGTCCGCGTGGGCGATGGCCATCACGGTCTTGTCGCTCGCATCGAACATCACGCCGAACCAGCCGTCCTCGGACAGGTTCGACACCCAGGGCAACACGCCCTTGACCATGTAACCGCCCTCGACCCGGGTGCCCTTGAGCTTGAGCTTTTCGATCTCGGCAATGGCCTTCATCGGGTTCGACATGCCTGTGCCGCCCAGGATCTCGCCGGTGGCGACCTTGGGCAGGATGTTTTCCTTGAGCCAGTCATTGTCCGAGGACGAGATGTACCAGCCCAGCGCGTCCTGGCACCAGATGCAGAAGCCGGTCGACAGGCAGGCCTCGGACGCGCGGGCCATCGACAGGATCGCCGGCCCAAGATCGCAGGGCGCGTCGACACCCGCCAGATGCGTGCCATAGGCACCGGCATCGCCCATCGCCCGCATCACGGGTTCGGGGTAATACTTTTCATCGTCGATCTTGCGCACGACCGAGGTCAGGTCGGTGCAGGTGATCCGGTCGACGGCGTCGAAATCAACGGTATTCAGGGGGGTCGCGATATTCATCTCTGCGGTTCCTTGCAGCTGGCGGACAGGAGGGGTTGGGGTGGCCCGCCCCCCGCCTGCGTCGCGCTGCGCGATGCGGGGAACGGGCCGGATCGGGATCACACGGTTTCGGCAACCATGTTCACGGGACGCGAAAAGGTGTTGAACACCGGGGACCACTGCACGACGTGCTGGATCAGGCCATCGACCTCTTCCTTCGAGACGCCTTCGGCCTCCATGTCGACTTTGATGCGCACATCGGTAAAGCCAACGGGCTTTTCGCTGGTGTCGCCCGTGCCCCAGACGGCGGTGATGTTCAGATCACCCTCGAGCTCCAGCTCGAGCTTTTGAACGGTCCAGCCACGCGCCACGGCGTTGGCATGCAGGCCCACCGCCACGCACGATCCCAGGGCGGCAAGCGATGCCTCGGACGGGTTGGGCGCGGTGTCGTCGCCCAACAGAGCGGGCGGCTCGTCCACGATGTAGGGCTCGAGGTTCCGGATGTAGTTGGCATGGCGGAACTTGCCCTCGGCCACGGTCTTGCACTTGAGCGTCTTGATGGCCTGGGGGTTTTCCTTGCCCTTGGCGATCAGCCCTTCAAGGCCGGTCTTGTCGATGGGTGCCAGGCCTTCGGGGGTCAGGCAGCCGGTCAGGACGGTTGCGGGTTCAGACATGGGGTCCTCCTTGGATTATCTGTCTGTGGTTCGAGATCAGTGCGCGGTGTCGCGCACCCAGTTGAAACGTTTGATGAGCAGCATGCAGATGTAGTCGAGCGCGAAGCCGATCATGCCGATCACCACCACCACGGCGGCCAGCCGCGAATAGTCGAGGATGTCGCGCGCATCGTTGATCGAGTAGCCAAGCCCCGAGGTCACACCGAGGTATTCGGCCGGCACCAGCACGACCCAGGCCACGCCCAGCGCAAGGCGGATGCCGGTCAGAACATCCACCGCGATGGCGGGCAGGATGACCGTGAAGAGCATGTGCAGCGGGTTGGCGCCGAGGTTGCGCGCCACCTTGAGCCATGCGGGGTCGATCCGGCGCACGCCCGCGGCGGTCGAGAACAGGATCGGCCAGATGGCCGCCACAGCGATAAGGAACACGATCGCCCCGTCCCAGGTGTCGTAGACCATCACCGCGATGGGCATCCACGACAGCGGAGAGATCATGCGCAGGAACTGAAACGGCACATTCGTGATCTCGCGCAGCCAGGGCGTGCGGCCGATGGCGATGCCCATGGGCACCCCCAGCGCCGCAGCGATGGCAAGGCCCATGCCCACGCGGTAAAGCGACGGGCCCGACATCTCGAACACCTCGCCCGTCGACAGGATGTCCCACAGCGCGGCCAGGGTCGGCCCCGGCGCAAAGTCGGAAAAGGCATACATGTCGGGGTCGTTGGCCACCGCGACGCCGCCCAGCCACCATAGGCCCAGCAGGATCGCGATGCCAAGGGCCGCGTTGGCCAGGCCGCGAAAGCGGCCAAGCCGGGGCAGCGCAAAGCCGCCTTGGGTGTCGGGGATCGCGGTCACAGCTTCAGAACCTCATCCCGGTTGAACGGGTCGCCGACACTGACCGACGGGTCGTTCTTCCACTCGGGGAACTTGTCCAGAGCGGCCTTGACGTAGTCGTAGTTGACCAAATCCTCGGCCACGAACTCCGGATCGAGATCGGCGAGAAAGGTGGTATCGCCCGAGACAACCGTCTTGGTCATCTCTTCGACAATCAGCTTCGTGGCCGACGGATAGGGCCAGGGCTGGAAGTCGATGCGCCCGTTCTGCCACTCGGCCACATGCTTGTTCGCGCCAATATCGGTATAGTCGTCGTCCTCGTAATAGGTCATGGCACGCTTCACGACAGGCGCGGGCGCGGGCAGGTAGCCCATGCCGTCCTTCGACAGCATTTCGGCCACTTCTTCCTTGTTCTGGCTGGAGTAGATCGCGCCGCGCACGACGGCGTTCATCACCGCCTGCGTCCACTCTTTCTTCTGCTCCGTCACCTCTTCGTGCATGCAGACGACGCAGCAGGGGTGGTTCTTCCAGATGTCGCCGGTAAAGCGCAGCATCCGCGCGCCGGCCTTCAGCTCGCCCAGCGCGTTGAACGGCTCGGCCACGATATAGGCGTCGATCTTTTGCGCCGCGAGCGCCGGGGGCATCTCGGGCGGCGGCAGGACCTGCAGGTTCACCTCGTTCGGCGCCAACGGCTCACCCTGCGGCTTGATCACCGGGGTCACGCCGGACTCGCGCAGGGCGTATTGCAGGACAACGTTGTGCATCGAGTACCAGAACGGCACCGCGACCTGCTTGCCGCCCAGCTGGCTGAAATCGGTGATGTCGGTATGACGGCCCACCACGAGGCCCGAGCCGTTGGTATGGGCCCAGGACATGATCTTGACCGGGAAGTCGTTGTTGTAGCGCATCCAGACCGGGATCGGCTTGAGGAAGTGCACGAGGTTGAATTTGTTCGCGGCAAAGCCCTCGATCAGCGGCGACCAGCCGCGGATCAGCGTGGGCTGCTCGGTCTCGAGCCCCTCGTCCTCGAAATAGCCCATGCCATGGGCGACCAGAAGCGCGGTCGCGTCGGTGATCGGCAGGTAGCCGATGCGCACGACCTCGTCTTCCTGCGCGTAGGACATGTTTGGCATGCCGCCCAGCATCGACGCGAGCGAGGCGAACAGCCCGCCCTTGGCCATCATGTCGAGCGTCTGTCGGCGGGTGAAATCCGAGGCAAAGTATTCCTCGTCATTCCAGGCATCGTTCTGCGGAGAGATCGGCGTTTTCGTCATCGTGCTATCCTTTCGGGCGGAGAGGGAGAGAGGGGTCAGGAAATGGCGGCGGGCAGATCGCCATGGGCGACTTGCGTGTAAAGCTGCATCAGGCGGGCCTGTTCGGCCTGGAACGGGTCCGACCCGCTGGTGCGGCCGGCATCGTCGAGGTCGATGGTCACATCGTCGGCGATCCGGCCCGGATTGGCATCGAGCACCAATACCCTGTCGGCCATCAGCACCGCTTCCGACACATCATGGGTGACCAGCACCAGCGTCAGCCCCAGCGATTTGGCGATCTCGCGCACGTCGCGCTGCAGCGACCGCCGGGTGAAGGCGTCGAGCGCCGAGAACGGCTCGTCAAGCAGGAGCATTTCGGGATTGGTGGCCAGCGACCGGGCCAGGGCCACGCGCTGCTGTTGCCCGCCCGACAGCTCTTGCGCGTTGCGGTCGGAATAAGCGCCGAGGTCGACCAGATCCAGCACCTCGGGCACGCGCTTGACAACCTCGTGGCTGCGGCGACCGAAGCGGAGCCCAAGCCCCGCGTTCTGCGCGACCGTCATCCAAGGATAGAGCGATGGCGCCTGGAACATCATGACCCAACGGTTCGACGGGCCGCGCACGGTGTTGCCGTTCACCACCACCTCGCCTTCACTCGGCAGGGTCAGACCCGACAGCATGTGCAGGAGCGTGGACTTGCCGCAACCGGACCGCCCCAAGAGCGCCAGCACCTCGCCGGGCTGGATCTCGAAGTCGATGCCGTCGAGCACACGCCCATCCTTCTTGCGGTAGGTGTGGCTCAGCCCCATGACGGCGACGTGCGAGCCGTTGGCCGATCGCACCGCGCGGGGGGCTGTCCGAAGGGTTGTATTGGAAAAGGCGGTTGCGATCATGTCGACGACGCTCCGGGTCAATGTGATAGACAAAACGTTCTGTCCTCTATTTCGCGGTCGCGGCACAGATTGGTCAAATTCGAAGGGACGAAAAGCCGTCCAGATTCAAAAAAGGCTGATTTTCAGGCGAAATTTTCGAAAGTGGGAAGTTTTTTCAGCGCAGTCCGATCTGGAGAACACATGTTCCGGTGCTGCGATGCCGCATTTTTCACCTTAAATAGTGGACAGAGTCGTCTATTTTCTTGCAAATCGGGGAACAGGCGGCCTATCTCTGTTGAAGGGACAGAACACGCGGCCCGGCAAGGCCCCCACAAAAGGACAGATAACCCATGGCCGATGCAGCAGCAGTTGTCGCCGAAACGACTCATGGCACCCACTGGAGTTTCGCGGCAATCGATCCGTCGAGCGCGCGCGAACGTATACTTTCGGCCGCCACGCGGTTGTTCTGCCATCACGGTTTCGCCGCCACGGGGGTCGACGCCGTCATCGCCGAGGCCGGCACCGCTAAGGCCACGCTCTACAAGCACTTCACCTCCAAGGAAGAGCTCATTGCCGCCGTGCTCGAGGCAGAGGGCGCAACCTGGCGCGAATGGTTCTTTGGTCGCCTGTCCCAGGTGAACGGGCCCGCCCAGACGCGACTGCTTGCGGTGTTCGACATTCTGGAGGAGTGGCTGGCCGATCCGCATTTCTACGGCTGCCCCTTCATCAACGCCGTGGCGGAGTTCGACACCGACAATGACGCCGTTCGCGCCGCCGCCGACCGTCACAAGGCGCATCTTATGACCTGGCTCAAGGCCCAGGCGCTTGAACTGGGCGCGCCCGATGCGACGGAAACCGCGCGCAGTTTCGCGGTTCTGATCGATGGTGCCATCGTCGCGGCACAGAACGCGCGCGATCCCGGTTTTGCCCGCACCGCAAAGGCGCTGGCCGCGACCTATCTGGCCCAGATCACACAAGGCCCGGTCAGCCGGGCGACGTAACACCGCCGCCGCGCTTGCCCGGCCCTGCGCAGACCGGCATGCTGCGGATATGGCAGCCTCTTCTCCACAATTTCGCATCCGGGTCGTCTTTGGACCCAATGGCATGATGGGACCGGGCAAGGCGGATCTGCTCGACGCGATCGCGCGCACGGGCTCCATCGCGGCGGCAGGCCGCGAAATGGGGATGAGCTACCGGCGGGCCTGGGCACTGGTCGAAACGATGAACGGGATGTTCAACGCCCCCCTGGTAGAACGCAGCCGTGGCGGCGCCTCGGGCGGCGGGGCACGAATCACGCCCACGGGTCAGTCCGTCCTGGATGCATATCGCGAGCTGGAGCATGCCGCCCGCGCGGCTGGTGCGGCGCCCCTGAAGCGGCTGCAAACCCTCGTGCGCGACGACTAGGCCCTTGTGCACCACCGGGTGGCTGCGATATGTCCGTCGAAACATATCGAATGGACCCGCCCTATGCATCGCCTGATCCTAGCGCTTTTCCTTCTCATCACGGCCCCGGCGGTCCGTGCGGCGGACCAGGTGACGGTCTTTGCCGCTGCCAGCCTCAAGAACGCCATGGAAGAGATCGCCCGCACCTACGAAGACGATACCGGCGCGCAAGTGGTGCTGTCCTTTGCGGGGTCGTCGGCACTGGCCCGTCAGATTCAGTTCGGCGCACCAGCGGATGTGTTCATATCGGCCAACACGGACTGGATGGATGCGCTCGGGGCCGGACGGCACCTTGCCCCCGACAGCCGCTTTGACCTGGCCTCGAACCGGATCGTCCTGATCGGCGCGGCTGGCACAGACCCTGTCGACCTGTCCGATACGGATGCCTTGACCACGGCCTTGCAAGGTGGACGCCTAGCCATGGCACTCGTCGATGCGGTGCCCGCAGGGATCTACGGCAAGGCTGCGCTGCAAAGCCTGGACCAGTGGGAGAGGCTCGCCCCCCACGTGGCGCAGGCCGACAACGTGCGCGCGGCACTGGCCCTGGTGGCCTTGGGCGAGGCACCGCTTGGCATCGTCTACGCAACCGATGCCGCGGCAGAGCCCCGTGTCGAGATACGCGCCACCTTTCCGGATACCAGCCACCCGCCGATCCGCTACCCCGCCGCCGCACTGTCCGGGACCGGGCCGGAGACACAGCGGTTCCTGAGCTATCTCAAGGGCACGACGGTGGAGGAGATCCTGCGCGACCACGGCTTCCTGCCCGTGGCGGACTGAGCGGTGGATTGGCTCGGCCCGGAAGAATGGCAGGCGGTCCGCCTGTCCCTG
>PR_CR_10_Liq_1_inCRDRAFT_1002085_pt1 | contig 10475 bp, 9 predicted proteins | sample PRCRCaboRojoPR_3_FD_10241 | JGI IMG/M metagenome (IMG submission 10241) | reverse complement strand
TGGCCGCACACGGGCAACGTTTGTGTGAGCAAACACTTAGCGAGGGCACCAACCCGGATGAGCCTTTGAAACCCCTGATCCCGCCAGCCTACCTGCCAATTCGATTCTACGAGGACTGCGAACGTGTTCTCGGGCGCTGTGTGCCACCTCGCCTGATGTATGCCAGGCACAGAATCGAATCCCGCCGAAAAATTGTGCGCACAGCACCTGGAGAGCTAGTGCCCAGCTCCGTGGCTCAACAAGAGGCCTTGCGAGCGCAAAAAGCCTTCGAGGAGTCATTTGCGAAATTCAGCAAGGCCTTGGCATGGTATGTCGAACTGGAGGTTTACCAGTCTGTCGAGTAATGATTGAGTGGTGATTCACCTCATCTGGAGGCGGCAACCGGAGATAGTCCGTCGCCCAAGTCTTGTTGCGATGATATCCACCACGTCCAATAGATCAGCGACCGTCGGAATGACGAAATGGGCACCTGCTTCCAAGAGACGACGACTAGCTCGTGTTAGTTGTTGTTGCTGTGCTTGCGGGGTAAGTGCCTGCCACTCATCAAGCGATAAGCCAGTTTCATTACCGCTGGCAACGACACCGACCGTCCAGGTGCCAGCCAACAAACCCTCGCTAATACCAACAGGTGTGTCATCAACTTTGATTACAGATGCCGGATCTGTAACTTCGAGATCGATAAAAGAGCGCCACATCATCGCGGGTGTTGGCCTACCCGCCCAGAGGTCGCCCGCACACACTATGCTGTCCACCTCCAGCGATTGCTGGCGCGCGCATTCTATGACACGTTCCATGACCTCGCGGGTATATCCGGTCGTTGTGCCGATTCGAACCCCATCTTGGCGCAACCTAGACACGGTACTAGCAGCCCCCCCTATTAGATCGCCATAGTCACTCACAACTTGCACGTTAATAGGCAAAAACCTGTCATAAATCCTTCGCGCGGCGTGGTCGTCGAAAGATGTCCCGTGAACCTGTGTCCACTGATTAGCCACATGTGCCATCTTACCTAAGGCCTTTATATGGTCGAGCTTGGCCATGCCCATCGGCTCTCTTGCATCCTCAATCGAGATATTGACACCAAATTCCCTAAACACTTGCACAAAGGTATCCATCGGTGCCCTTGACCCGAAATCGATCAATGTTCCAGCCCAATCAAAAACAACAGCACTAATGGGGTACTCGACGTTATCGCTCATGGCTCAGTTCCTTTTTCATCTAGTTGTATTTCGCCGTCTAAATCTGCTAGCACGTCTTCTCCCAGCGCAAGTCCAGTTGACGCGCCTGTGCCACCTGTCACTATGATGCTCCGAATGTGCGGTGATGGACGCTGCAAACAGTAGACATGGTCCTTCAAATGCGCGTAACTACCAGTCCACCGACTGGTCACCCTGATGTCTGGTAGGTCAACACAAGCTAACAATTCGCCCAAAATCAGATCATCTACGGTTTCATCACTGAACGGATTGGGCGTGCTCGAATATTGATGGCTGTCTCCAACGATTAGCGACCCATCGGCGGATTTAACCGCAATAAGATGCACCCCGTTAGCAAGCGCATCACTAGCTTCCTGGCCGAGCACATCAAGTAAAGCCACCGCCTCGGGAAGCAAGCGATAACCCTCATAACGCACCAGCGACAAATCAGACATCAGACCGCTAGCGAGCGCACAAGAACTACCCGCAGCAACTCGCAGCATTTGCAAGGTGCAGTGAGACAGGCCTGCTTGTTGGTACTGACAAGCGAATGGCCCATCGAAATTGTCTCCTGGACAGACAACGATTCTTTCACCAATAAACTCACCGGCTCTGGTAGACACCGTCTTATGGTCAATCTCATGCACGGTCGTGGCATATCGAAACACTACGCCCATTGATTCCAGCCATTTAGCGAGTTTTGGAATTGCGACTGAACTTTCCACTCGCAACTCATGAGGTGAATACAGCAGCTCCGAAAACGATGTTCCCTGAGCAAGTGCTGGTATCTTTGACAGCGCCTGCTCACGGGTTAAAAACCGACACTGTTCACCCATTTCCGTTGCCATGAATGCGTGCAAGACATCTGCCGCTTGCGGTCGGCGTGCAGCCACAAGAAGACCTTCGTGTTCAATTGAAATACCCGCTCGCGGCGCAATTCGGGCCCAAATATTTCGGGTCCGCATAGCACGTCTCCAATGACCACCTCTCCTTTGCCCTGTGACAGTCACAAACCCAAAATTACGAATAGATGCTCCATTGGCGTGGTGGTGACGCTCAACTACCAAAACACGATATCCCTTTTGCAATCCAGCGCGCGCCACTGAGAGTCCCATCACCCCAGCACCAACAACGACTAAATCAAATGAGTCTGATTGCATATGACACCCAAGTCTCTAAGATAACAGTCGATTACACCTCTGGCAGTTCACTTAGCTAGTTCGCGCCGCTTAGAACCCCGCCAAAAATCAAGGCGCAGATATGCAATCAATGTTAAGACAGTGAGCGAAATTGCCAGCAGGATTAAGGCAATTGAAGACGCATCGTAGTAAAAGCCACGATTTACCTTATTAATGACATCGATTGGCACTGTCTCGAATCCTGGTGGGTAAACCATCATCGTCACCCCAAGCTCACCTAGGGAGATCGCCATCGTGAACGCGATGGACGTGCGAATCGCTGGACCTAGCATCGGTAGAGTCACCTCGCGCAAAACCATGACTGGCGGTGCACCGAGCGTCTTTGCAGCATCTTTCAATGATGTAATTTCTTGCTGCAATCCAGCGGCAATAATGCGATAGGCAAAAGGCAACACCAATGCCGTCTGCCCCAACACGACAATCTGCCAAGATGAAGACAGGTCGAAGGGGCGGGACGAGTAGGTAATTAAGACTGCCAAACCTAAGACGACGCTCGGCACCGAAATTGGAAACATGGCCAGGGCATCCATCACTTTGCCAACTTTTCCTCCAACAGACTGTATGGTTAGGGCAAGCCACACTGAAATAGCCGTCGCTAAAAAAGCGACTTCAGCAGCCACGTAAAGACTCATCCGTAACGCGTACCAATCAGCTGGCTTCAAGTTAACAAACCACTTAAACGTGTAGCTCGACGGAAGCACTGTTCCGCTCCACTGGTCCGCAAAGGCCGACAGCGCTACCACGATGAATGGCATCACAAAGAACATGAAAATAACGAATATCACCAGCGCCCGGGGCAGGAACGTAACAAACGTTTTCATATCAAGCCTCCCCTGCACGATGTGCGAACCATCGATAAACCAAATACAAGCAAACCGACATCACGAGCATGATCACCGCTTGCACCGCCGCGGCATTCAAGTCAAGATTGATTGTTGCTTCCGAGTAAATCGACACCGGCAGCGTCACAAGTTGCGCACTAGCGAGCACAAGTAAAATGCCAAATTCGTTCAACGTGAGCAGGAAACACAGGATGACACCGGCAAAAATTCCCGCTGTGGCTTGCGGCAGAATTACCTCGCGCGCCACCATTCCAGGCGCTGCGCCCAGAGTTTTTGCAGCCTCGATGGCAGACGGATCAATCTTCAACAGGGAATTGAGGGTGGGACGAACAATGAAGGGCGTGTAATAAATCACCTGCGCTAGCACCACGCCACCAATTCCAAACAAGAATGAAAGTGGTGCTTGCTCCAACCCAAAGATTTCTTTCAGTAGGATGTTCACTGATCCCTCATCTCCGTACTGAAAAATCAGGGTAAACGCAACAAGAAACGATGGAAAGGATACGAATAATTCCATGAACCGCACCAGGGGCCCTGAGCCTTTGAACGGAAAGAAATAGATTACGGCGGCAATAGTAATACCAGTTAACGAGGCTAGGACACCGCTGATAACCAAAATTTTCAGGCTCGCTTCAAGAATCGCCCTTGTTGTGGGCGATGTAAAGAAACCCACGAACCCCTCGACACTGATCTTGCCATTAAAAGTAAATGCGTACCCTAACAAGGAAGCGAAGGGGTAGAGAATCAACGGCGCAAATACAAACAGCAGCAGAGCAAGCAGATTCAGTTTTCGCCACACCGTGTTCTTACTCGCTGACATAATGAAGCCTCTCACTGGAAAATGAACACGACACAGTCTGACCCACCTCTGGTTGTGCCACATCACGTGTTAGAGTCGCTCGCAACCGCAAGTCTTCACTCCATATGGCTTTTAAATCGACTTCAGTAACGGAACCACGCCAATTCGACTCGATACACAAGGCATCAAATGTGATGTCACCCCGCCCCTCTGTGTTGATCTGCTCAGGACGCAAACAGTAAGCAGGATTACTATCACCGGTCTGGTGAACACTTGCGAGCCCGGGTGCTATGAACTCGACAAAAGCTGGGGGTAAAAAATTAACAGCGCCAAGGAACTCGGCAACATAACGTGTGCGAGGTCGATCGTATAGATCGCCGGGCGTGCCTACCTGCTCCATACCTCCAGCGCGCATAAGGGCGATACGGTGGGATAACGTCAGCGCATCTTCACGGTCATGGGAAACACAGATAATCATCAACTCGGTTAAGCGTTCATGCAACAGCCTCAGTTCGCGCCTGACATCGTGCCGAAGGTTAGCGTCAAGCGCTGACAGAGGCTCGTCAAGCAGCAGCACTTGGGGCTCAGTCACCAATGCCCTCGCCAACGCAACACGCTGTTGCATTCCACCCGATAGGTTGCGCGGGTAATAGTGCTCGTACCCAGTCAGTTGAACCAAATCCAAAGCCTTGGCAACCCGTACTGGCACCTCTGCTTTTGGCGTACCACGCGCACGTAGACCAAATGCTGTGTTTTGCTCAACAGTCATGTGCGGAAACAATGCGTAGTTCTGAAACACAAACCCGGTGTTGCGCTTGTGTGGCGGCAAATCACCGAGGTTTATGCTGCCAATATGCATTGACCCTTCGATGTCAGCTTCTAGCAATCCCGCAATGTAACGAAGCATCGTAGACTTGCCACAGCCAGAACGGCCAAGCAACGTAACAAACTCACCTGGCTGCATGTTGAAATCAATCTGTTGCAGCACTTCTTTATCACCAAATCTAACCCTCAGACCATCTATAACCAAACTGCCGCCTGCCACAGACGTTGGTTGCTGCTGTTCCATTAGAAACCCCCCTAGCCAAATTTGCGTTCGGACTCAGTACCATATCAACGCTGCGACACGCTAACCGACGCAATGCGGTGTTGATACGCCTATTTGCATTTTTTACTGGCCCTCAGTAATAGACGCGTTCATAACCGAATTACGCCACTTTTTCTCCCAGCCAGCCTGTTGTTTCAACACTGCATCCCAATCGATCTCAATGATGTTAGCCTTACCTAAAAGTGCTTTGAGTTGCTCGCCGTTTTTGCCGGTCAGAGTGACATCGCTGCGGGCGGGTTCACCAAAGAAACCGAGATCCTGCTGCTGAACAGTCTTTGACAAGAGATAGTCGATTAGTTTTTTGCCACCCTCAGCATTCGGTCCATCTTTGACCAAGGCTACGAAGTATGGGAGTTTGAATGTCGAGGGTTTTTCCCCCTCGACAGTCAGGAAGAAGGGCTTGATGGACAATCCACCCTGATTTTCGTCAGCTAAGTCCATCTGCAAATCACCATTGGCAATTTCGATCTCCCCGCGGCTGACCATTACATCTAGTGCCCCAGTGCCTTTGGTGTGAAACTTCACATTCGGCTCAAGTTTGGCCAAGTATTCGAATGCCTTCTGTTCCCCTTTCAAGTTAACTAGCAGGTTAATCACACTCATGCCATCGCCTGCGGTGAGTGGGTTTGAGTAGGCTATTTTGTCTTTGTACTCAGGTTTGAGCAGCTCCGAGAAATATTTAGGTGGATTCTTCACTATCTTTGGGTTGTGTATGAACGAGAAGTAGTTGTTCATAAAAGAATAGTAGGCGCCATCCTTTCCCTTATTGCTCATGGGAATCGCGCTGTCTTGCGACGAAACGTAATTGACTAACAAACCTTTAGCCACAGCTTGCTGCATGAACGGTGGCAAAGTCACAAGCACATCTGCTTTGGGCTGGTCGCGCTGAATTTCGAGTCGATTCACGACTGCACCGCTTCCGCCAGTGACCCTGACAACACGCATGCCCGTCTCGCGCTCGAACGCCGGCATGATCTGTTGGTAGAAACTCTCTAACCCGTCAGCGGTGTACATGACGACATCCTTAGCTTGGCTGCCAGGACTCCAGACAGCTGCCAATGAAACTAAGCAAGTAACCGCACCCAAACGAATCGCACGCTTTATTTCCATTTTAGATCTCCATTAAAACAATCTGAAACGAAAATAAGACTACGTGAAGCAGATTACGCATTTTTGACATGGCAAAAATAAATTTTTTAATTTTTTTATAAAAAGTGTTTTTTACATTATTATATATATTAATGACCAACGGATTTTCAAGAATTTTATATTATTGCGCCTCCCGAATTATCAGATAGCAGTCAGGTACGCTATCGGGAATCCAGCCAACTTCAACTAAATACTCACAATTGCATTTTTTTAGACAGCATTAACTAGCATTGGTATGTATCGATAGTTAGACGCCTTCAATGGTAATGACCAACAACTCTTTCCTGAAGAAATTTGTCATGGTCCAAGCATGTTCCAAAGAAATAGAGAACCTAAATAATTCTAGGAAATTATGAGCACTTTTTAATTACCTATTTTAATTTTTTATTATTGATTTTTTTCAACATCAGTAAAAATACAGAAATGTTTGATATGTAGCGTAGGTGGCTCGGATGAAATTCAATTAAGGAGATCGTTATGGCAACAAATTCCAAGAGCCTAACTAATTCAGCATTTGGGTGCACACTTCTGTTCTGCGCCACGGTTGGGTTGAGCCAAGCAAACGAGGTCGTGCTTTACACGGCAGACGGACTCGGAGACTTCTACGATAAAGTTGTGCCCGCATTTGAACGCGAAACTGGTATCCGTGTTGTCAAAGTCACCGGTGGGAGTGGCGCAGTGGTGAACCGGCTGGAGGCGCAGCGGAACAACACCAAGGCTGACCTGGTCGTTACATTGCCCCCTTTCATCCAACAAGCAAGGGATAAAGGTCTGACACAAGCTTACATCTCTACCCACGACAAGGCGATACCAGACAGCAACAAAGCGAAAAACGGTGACTTTTACGTCTTGATGAACAATTACTTCGCGTTTATCCACAACCCCAATCTGACACCAACGCCGCCAAAGCATTTCACTGACCTGCTTGACACGAAATTAAGGGGGGAGATAGCCTATTCGAACCCACTGACTGCAGGTGATGGAATGGCTTTGATCACCCTACTGAACAAGATCATGGGCGAGCAAAAAGCATTTGCGTTTCTAGAGAAACTCGAGCCAAACGTTAAATTTCACACGCAGGGAACCGGGTCACTTGATGTGATGGTAAGTCGCGGTGAGATCAAGATTGCCAATGGCGACTTGCAAATGGACCTAACTGACGAATTTCAAGGAGGTTTATCGATTGACCCGTTCTTCCTTTCTATCAAAGGGCAAAAGCCAGTGACATTTCAATTGCCACGCTTTGTGGCCATGGTGAAAGGGGCACCCAACAAGGAGAACGGTGAAAAGTTCCTAAATTACCTATTGTCAAAGCAAGCGCAGGTTCATACTCTGGACGTGTTTGGACTCCCAAGTAGAGATGATGTACCACTCAAAGGAAAACACGGCGAGAAACTTCAATCACTGCTCAATGATGCCCAAATTGTTGACATCAACTGGAATCATGTCATCAAACAACAGGCAGCGTGGGAGAAAAAGTGGCAAAACTCCGTCAAGAACGCTTCATTGCGTCAGTAAGCTCTCGGATGATGGACAACCACTCGCAGGGATTCGATCAGTCATTCGCTGACGTAAGTCTTTATTGAACGCCTTAAGGTGGGTGGTAACAATATGCACCGGAACCGCCCGCAATTCTTTGGAGATAACCATGGATGTGAACGATTTGTTTGACCTACTTGAAAAGAAGGGTCACGAACAATATGGCCAGGAGGCCATTAGCCAACTGCAACACGCCCTTCAGTGTGCAACCTTGGCAAAAAACGAGCAAGCTCAAGACAGAATGATCGTAGCAGCCCTATTTCATGATGTCGGCCACCTGATCGCAGATGACGAAAACGTCGCACTCGAGGGGGTGGACGCGTTTCACGAAAACGTTGGCTACAACGCACTTATCGGAGTATTTGGTGATGATGTGGCAAGCCCCGTGAAGCTGCATGTGCTAGCTAAACGCTATCTTTGCACAACAGATCCTGACTACTACAACGGCCTAACTCAGGCATCTAGAACATCACTAGAAGTACAAGGGGGCCGACTAACTGGAGATGAAGTCGTTGAATTCGAGTCGCAACCGTACTCACACGATGCAATCTGTCTGCGGCGCTGGGACGAGGCAGCCAAGGTACCCGGCGCGAAGACAGCGGACTTGGCTGACTTCAAACCGATTGCCCAACGATTAGCTTTGTCGAACTCACAGGAAACTCCATGAGGCTACATCCAATAATCTGATTAACGTCTCGTGTTTGTCCAACTGCCTCGCATTCCGTAAGTCGGTAAGGGGCAGTTTTTAACTGGTCGCAACATCCCAAAAACGCTTTTTATTACCTAAAAAGTTTTTGCCGCGATCCGCTGCGAATGCTTCATCGATAATTTGCAACCACTGACTTTCGCTGATACCAAATTCAGATGGCTGTGTACCAACCCCCAAAAATTCAAGCGTGCTGTTCAGCCGATCTGCACCAGCGTGCAGATCGGCTCCGAAGATTTCCCTCAATGCCTGATCTAACTCGTGATCCAGTCCTATCACCGAACGCAACACCATGGGCAACGTAAACGAACACGCAAATCCGTGTGTGACTCCGTACCTGAGTGTAATCGGATAGGAAAGACTATGGGCCAATGCCGTTTTGGTATTGGAGAATGCGAGGCCTGCCTGCAAACTTCCAAGGGCTAATGCAGACCGCAGGTTTAGCTCGTCTGAATGACTCTTTAGTTTAGGCAAATGGTCAAGTAACAACTTCGCTGCAGAAATTGCAAATGCCGTGGACACGGGATTACGGTTTACGTTCCAAAGACTTTCCAATGCATGACTAAGCGCATCCAATCCAGTGCTAACGGACAAAGCCAACGGCAGCCCCAGTGTCAGTTCAGGATCAACCAGGGCAATCTCGGGATAGACGTTTTTATGAGACAGTGAGAACTTACGACCAACCTCTTGGTGCCAAACTGTGGCCCAGCTGGTTACCTCGCTACCTGTTCCTGATGTTGTCGGAATGGCAATGATTGGTATTGAACTAAGATTCTCAGCTCCCTGCCCAGTAAGCAAATATGAGGACACCGTGGAGAAATCCCCGTCCGCAGCTGACAAAACCTTGGCTGCGTCGATAATTGAGCCTCCACCAATCGCCACTATCAAATCCACGTCGCGACACCGATCACAGAGGGCCGGCAAACTCAAGAAATCCGGGTTCGGTGAAATGTCGTCGATGACAACCGCGGGCTCGCCTGCCACAAGCCGCACTTTATCAACTAGTGCACCAAACAGCGGTTCTCCATAAGTCAATAGTGCGTAATGTCGCGCATGAATCATCGTGCCCACTTGATTAAGCAAGCCAGACCCAAAAAAGATTCGAACAGGATTGTGAAACTGCCACATAACAGGTGTCCTATACGCAATACCTTTCTTCACGTTGCCATGCAAACGTGACGTTATTATTTCAACAAGCCAAGAGACTAACCGAGGCGCTGTTTTCACTCGCCACGCCGACACTATCCTCGAGCCCCACAGATCAATATCGGCCCGAAACATTCGATCCATCAAAACAAAGGGTATCACCGAGTCGGCGATACCCAACACGTGCGGTGTGTTAGTAATTACTCAGCACTTATTAGAAGATGTATTAGTGGTGCGGACCCGATAGAACCCTCGCCAGCAAAAGCGATAAGTGCGAATATCATCCTGACGTCGAGGGGTAGCGTGTGGCAACAATGTCACCACTTCAGCGTCCCACGTGTGCAAACCTTAGATACTAAACGTCTGAGTTTGGAGTACCTCTGCGCCGATGGTAGGGGCATGCGTCATTACTAGTTACAGCAGTTCGGTCATTCTGACTTGAACCAGAACCAATGCGAGCACAACGGCCACGGGCAAAGGCCTAGCTAGGTTTCAATTTGATATCACTGTCAGACGACTTTAGTGCAAAACGCCCGTCTGATCTCTTGGAAACGCAAGGTAAGTGCTCTATAAACAATGCTGGCCTCCGCTTATCGAGGGATCGTGAGAAATTAATCTGCACGTACCACAGATTGTTGGTTCGATTGCCGATGTGGCGGGCTCACTGATGCTGGGTTATTTCGGGGTAATGATGAAAATTCTGGTCTGGAGTGTTTTTGGGGTTCTTGCACTGCTGTGGACAGGGGTTTGCTTAATCTCGGCCGAGGTACTTCAGTGGGCATCCCAGTCAC
>PR_CR_10_Liq_1_inCRDRAFT_1002084_pt1 | contig 10476 bp, 7 predicted proteins | sample PRCRCaboRojoPR_3_FD_10241 | JGI IMG/M metagenome (IMG submission 10241) | reverse complement strand
ACCTGGAGGTGTCGTCCATCGGTGGCCTCGGAGAGTTTCTCTAGCGTCGGTAGTGCCGGCAGGCCTCCTTGCAGGCGGTCGAGCAGCGTCTCGACGAGACGATCATTGGCTTCTTGCCGCTTCGCGTTGGCGGCCTTGGAATCGGTCTCGTCATAGGCGTTGTCCAGTAGTTGGATGGCCAGGTTGGTCGAATCGACCACCCCCATGCCTTCGACGGATAGCGGGCCGGTGAGTTGCATGAGTCCTTCTAGGAACGTCATATCGATGTAGATCACGCCGTCGATGGCCGGATGGCCGCCGGCCTCAAATGCAGCAGCCAGCTCCGCCCCGGAGATGGAGAAGTCAGGGTGCCTACCTGCATTGACGAAGGGCTCAGTGCGGGGATTGTCACTGAAGTAGGGATTGTCCTCCTCGCTCGTCCAGGTGACGGGCCGGTTCATGGGTGGGAAGAAGTGGGTGCTGGTCAGTCCTTTGTCGGCGAGGGTGATGCGCCCGTTGTCCGCGGTGATGAGCACCGAATACAGCGGGGCTCCCCCCGAAGGCCGCATCTCGGCCTGATTGCCGATCACCATCAGGTAGGTGCGTGATCCTTCGTAGCCGGTCAGTTCATTGAGCACCGGGACCAGTGGTGAATACGTATCCAATGCGTTGGAGGTGTCGATTGCCTGCGGCAAGCCGGCCTGGAGACGCTCGTTAAGTCCGAAGGGGAGGCACTCGCACTCGGCTGTTTCGATAAGCCGGTCAATAATCAAATCCACGCCGGAAGTGACCGCGGACACTTCACCTTCGATCAGAGGAAGCTCGGGCAGTTGCCAGGAGGCGGGCTGTCCGGGCTGGGATACCGACTCCAGATTCACCTCGATGTGGGCCACCCGATCGATCAATCGCAGCGCATCGGCCGTAACCGGGAGGGCCTGTCCTACAAGACCCACCACGTGTCCCACAGGCGCCAAAGGGGGAGCCCACTCGGACACATCCACCATTACATCCCCCACACCCATCACCGGCGTGGCCAGGAAGTCGATGGCCTCGACTGCTCCGGCCATGATCGACCAGGGAAGATCGGGTATCGACCGCTCGTTTAGGTGATCCGAAGCCCAGGCATTGCCCGGGGTGAGGGAACTAAGCCCGATGACGGCAGTCGCACCGACCGCGACGGCCTTTCCCCCGAAGCCGGTCATGGTCAGGACAACTTCAGCGGGCGAATCCCCACGGTCACGGTCCCATCGCTGATCGGTGAGCAGGTTCCCGTGATGCTGCACGCTTGCGTGAGCCCATTTGGCACCGCAATCTCGTTGGGCACTCCCCGAGGCGACCAGGCGATCGCGAAGGATTCACCGTTACGTTCGAAGCCGCAGACAGTCGCGCTGGTGGTGTGCGAGCAGGCACGCAACTGCGATCCGACGAGTTGGTCGTAGGTCCATTGCCAGCTTGCGTTCGTGTCTACGGTCTGCGGATTCATTTGGATCCCGAGCAGCGAGTAGACCCCTGCGAACCAGAGGTACCAGTCGGTTTGCGTTACGCCCAGGCGAACCGAGTCCAAGAACGTCTGCGAGAGGTAGCCGGAGGCATCTGGCTCGGGAATATCGCGCTTGAGTTCGCGTAGTCCGCCCAGGCCGTAGTTCACTTCGGTGTCCCACACCGGCAACTTGGGTGCCCCGGCCAAGGTGAGCATCTGTTGGAACTGGCCCACCTGAGCTGCGCGGAAAGCCGGACCCTGAGCCGCCGTTGGGTACGTGTGCACGGTGAATCCGTCCACCGGCCAGCCCTTCTCCGCCAATGGTTCCAAGTACTCCTTGAAGAACGGATACACGGTGGTGTCCGTGCGCATGGTGGTCGATGGGGTCAGCACCTTCGATCCTGGTGCATAGGTGTCTACGGCCTCACGCACCACCATCGTCATGTCGACCAAGTTCGCCACCTCATCGGCCATCGAGGAATACACGTTCGGCTCGTTCCACACCTCGTAGGCGGCGATGCGATTGCCGTAACGGGATACCACCGCATTCACGTACCGGCGGAACTCCGACAACTCGGTCGGGGGATAGGCCGGTGATGGTCCGGCCCACGCCGGGGTGTCACCGAAGACGTACATCACCTTCAGGCCACGTGCCTCGGCGAAGGCCATTGAGTCATCTAGCCACTTCCAGTAGTACGTGCCTTTGTTCTGCTCCAGCGGTTCCCATCCGGTCTTGGCGTCCCAGAGCCGCAGCCAGGCATAAGGAACCGTGGGCTCCGGTCCGCTCACATCCGGCACGTGCAGCCCGAATTGCTCGGCTGAGATCACCGGTCCAGGTGCTGCATCGAGGACCTCGGTGGAGGTGAACGCCCGCCCGATGTTCGCCGGTGCGAGATAGGGGTTACCAGTGGAGCTTGCGGTCACGGGATTGATGCGGTTCTTGCGCAGTACCTGCACGCGGGAGTCGCCGCAGTCGGCTGCTTCGATGCGGGTCTGCACACCCGGATCGATGGACAAGCCCCACGAGGCCAGGATCCCCACGATGCCAGCGGATTCCGGACACGACAAACGCAAAGAAGCCAACGACATCAAATCCGTTTGCGACGCCGTCAATTCCACCGACGCTCGCGGCTTCAGCGTGTACCCGCAGCCGAGGGTGGAACGCGTAGGCGTCACGGCGCATTCACGGCCCGCCCGTTGATACCAGCGCACGAAGGAACGCTGCTGGCTGTTGGACCACCCGTAGGCTCCCTGGGACCACGCGCCCTTCTCCGACACCAAGGGCACCACCTCAATGGCGCGAGCCGACCGGATGAGCTTGCCGTTCACTCGCCACGTGCCCCCAGACAACCTGCACCCGGCTCCCACTCGCGGTGCCCGCTCGGCACTGGCGATCAGCACCCGCTCGCGTTCCCTACAACCCCGCGCATTCTTGGCTTTGGGTCGTGGCGTGCCGAAGTCCTTGAAGGCAAAGCCTAGGGCCATCGCAGGAGCCACGGACATGGTCTGCAGCGTGGGTTCGATAGTGGTCACTGCGGCTTGCGCAGGTGCCACTGGTAGCGCGGTGACCATCAAGGCCAGTGAGGACAGGACGATTGCGGGACGCTTGATCACCCGATCATTAAAGCATCCGCGAGTGCCACAATTGCGAGAACGCAACTAACCCCGGGCGTCGCTCGGGAGTGGTGCTCCGTGTAATCCAGCAGTCTCCAGGCCACGGCGGCGTACCCGCTTAGGTGTCCGGTACCCCTGGGTGATCCGCGCTCGCCACGTGCGAGACCAACCTTTGCGCGCGCGACGTGCTGCCTGCCAGGCGACATTCGTATCGACGTAGGACACGTGGGCGTGCGCATCGAATGCGATCGGTCCGCAGATACGAGCAATCGTTAGAACATCCGCGTCGCCGGCCGATCGTGCCCAAGACACTGCCACATCGGGGGATACTGACGCGGGCAGTGGTTGATCTCGTCGCGTACGTTGCAGACGCAGCCACGTCCAGGCTCCGAGCGCACGCTCGCGTGGTGTGCCGCGCTGCAACCGTAGGCGTAGCAGCCGCCAGCGCGCGGCAACCACCAGCCGCCAAACCACGGCCACCAGCAAAGCAAGGGCAAGAACGATCACGATTGCCAGGAGTACCCAGCGCAGCAGCGATGTCACGATCGTTGCCTCCAGCGCAGCGCTGGCTACTGATTCGGTGGAGCCTGCGTCGGACAGCGACTGAGATGCAGTCTCGGGCGCAGACGTAGTTGCCGTAGTTGGGCCCGATCCCGGCATAGTCCACGGATCGGTAAGGAAGAAGGACAACGCCCACATTGTGGCAACGGCAACAAGTCCCACCACCACCAAGTAGGCCGAGAATCCCATCAGTCGCGACGGGTTTCGCAGGTGTTCTTTGCGGTAAGGGCCGAGCATCGCAACGGTCATCGCCGCCGCCACGGCCCAGACTCCGCTCAGCCACAGCACGCGGTCTGCGGCGCCGAGGCCGAGAGCTCCGCTTAGCACCATGACTGATGGCGCAAGAACGAACGCGGGATACCGCGTCATCAGGATCACAGCCATCGACCCGGCTGCTGCCGTGGCCATTAGCGACGCACGCGTGATCGGTCCAGCCGACGTACCCCCCACTACTTCCGTGGCACCGGCAACCAACACCGGTAGCGCAACCATGGCGAGAAGTGCCAAGAACCGACGGTGGTGATACGCGAGAACCCCCACGGTGAGCCCACCCAGCAGGGATCCTCCAACCACCCACAGCACCAAACCTTGGAAGGAGAGAACCTGGGCGAAAGCAACCCAGGCAATGAGCAACGTTGGCCATAGCGACCACAGTGACGCGCGACCCCGAGGGTCCAGGGGACGGTTCACGCGTGACCCACCACTACTTTCACTCTGGCCGAGTTAGACCAACGACGCACCCATAGCGCTGAATACTCGGTGTGGCGGCCGGTGATCAAGATTGCCTGGCGCACACCATTGCGTTGTAAAAGCGCATCCACCCGCGCTGGACCGCAGTAGTCGGCCGGTTGCGGATTGACGAGAGCGAGCAGATCCAGCGCCGCGTCACGTGATCGAACATCAACTTCGGCCGTCAAGGCGCTCACCCCGGTGCGTCGAGCAGACGGGTCGGTCACCTGCGCGGTGGTGGTCAGCAGGACCCGTTGCCCGGATCCGCAGGAGTGCCATGCCCACGAGGCGACGGTGTCGACGGATTCCTCGAAAGCATCTGCATCGAAGTCCTCGAAGAGCGCGGATTCCTTGTCGTAAGCGCGGGAATTGACATCGAGCACCACGAGCAGCCATGGAATGGTGGTATCGACTGTCCGTTTCACCATCAACGTTCCTGCGCGAGCGGAACTTCGCCAATGGATAGCCTTCATCGGATCGCCCACTACGTACTCGCGCAGGGAATGGAACACGTCGCTTCCGGCGGTCTCCCCGTTGAGGTCATCCGCGGCCACGGCGAAGCCGATCAACTCACTCACGGGCAGTACTCGAGGCACAACCAGTACCGAGGTCTGTTCACGTGTTGCCAAAATGCGCCACCGCAAGCCGAACGGATCACCGGCTTCCAAGGTGGTAGGCCCCACTAGGTACTCCCCGCGACGACTGGTGTCGATCGGCCAGGACATCTGCCCAGATGTCACGAAGGATCGATCCCCAGAGACCTCGCTGAGCGCTGAGACCCACCGAGGGGCAGCCGGGTTCAGATCGATCTGGATGTCTAGTTGCGCCGGATCACCGCGGGTCACGCGGCGCGGCACCACGAGATCGCGCCAGATGGCCGACGAAGGAAACCGCAGCGCCAAAGTGAACAGGATAAGGAACGCCAGTGCGACTCCGACAGCACCGAGAACCACCCACTGCATCCACACGCCTACCACCACGCTTGCGCTACCGAGTGCCATCAGCGCGAATACACGAGAACCGACGTAACTCACGGGTGGGCGCCGATCAGTCATTCGGTTGCGGTGCAGCGACCGATTTCACTGCCATGTCCACCACGGCAACACCGGTCAGCCCGCGAGCTTGACCGTCCACGTCGATCACCAAGCGATGTGCCAGGACCGGACTCGCCAACGCCTGCACATCACCAGGCAGTACGTGAGCGCGTCCGTGCAGGATGGCCCAGGCTCGGGCGGCACGCAAGAGTGCGATTGAGCCACGCGGCGATGCCCCCAATGTGACGCCCTCCGCCTGCCGCGTCCACCCCACCAGGCGCACGATGTAATCGAGAACCAGGGGGTCGATGTGCACCGAAGCTGCCGCGCGAATGAGTTCGTGCACGTCGTCTGCACCGACGACCGCTTGGATCTCGGAGACACGATGTCCAGCGTGATGGTCGGTCAGCACCTGGACTTCATCGTCATGTCCGGGGTAACCCAGGGACGTTCGAATCAAGAAGCGATCGAGTTGGGCTTCGGGTAGGGGATAGGTGCCTGCCATCTCCACCGGGTTTTGTGTCGCAATGACGAGGAATGGCCACGGTAATACGTGTGTTTCGCCATCGACGGAAACGGTCCCCTCTTCCATAGCTTCGAGCAGTGCTGCCTGAGTTCTGGGTGTGGCTCGATTGATCTCATCGGCTAGCACGACAGACGCGAATGCGGGCCCAGGATGGAATTCGAAGGTCCCGGTTCCCTGGTGATACACCGAAACCCCGGTTACATCGGACGGCAGCACATCGGGTGTGAACTGAATCCGATTCCACTTCACTCCCAAGGAGTGAGCCAGGGCTCGGGCAAGGGAAGTCTTGCCAACGCCTGGAACGTCATCGAGAAGCAAGTGCCCTTGGGCGAGCAGGCAAACCAAAGCCAGATTGATTGTCGAGGGTTTTCCCTTAATGAATGAACCCACCGATGCTCGCAGTCGGTCTACGCGACTCATATCGATGTCAACTCTTCCCTGGTTATGGATGCCCCGGTCGAAGTCAAGATCGGAACTCGGCACGGCTGATGTCACGGGATCATGTTACGTTGCTGGAACGCAACAATTTCCCTTCTCGGCAATACGGCCTGCTCGCAGGGTGACGGCGAACTGCATGAGTGGGCGGTTACCACCGATCAGGTGGGCTGGTCCATGGCTATAGACCCGGATTCCAATCGAACGTGACGGTTGCAAAATCGGTCCAGGATCCCTTCATCGTGTGAGGCCAACACCAAGATGCCGGCTCTGTCGTAGAAGGCCTCGAGTCGTTGGGCGGCTCGCTCGTTGAACTCCGTATCGGCTGCACCGATGCCCTCGTCCACGACCAGAACATCGGCGTCCAGCGCAGTGATCGTGCTGAAGCGCAGGCGCACCTGCATGCCGGATGAGTACGTGTAAACGGGGTGATCAGCTCTCGTGCCCAGCCCGGAAAAATCGATAATCTCAGGCAAGACCTCCTCCATTTGACGAGGGGACTGACCCAACCGAATCCCTAGTGCTCGAGCGTTCTCCCGTCCGGTCAATTCGGGATCGAGTCCCTGGCTTGGTCCACCGAGAAGTGCCAGTACCCGACCGGAAATTCGTGCTTGGCCGTGTGACGGTGTGCGAACGCCTGCCATTACGGACAGCAGGGTTGACTTCCCTGATCCATTCGAACCGGTGATGCCCACCCGCTCACCAGCGAACACCTCCAAGGTGCAGGACTGGATAGCGGTTATGACTTCGGGCAGCTCCCGCCGAAACGTCAGGGCGTTAGTCAGGGACCTTTTCAGGTTGTAGTGGTGTGCGTGGCGCAACTGATACTGCACCCACACATCCCGCAGGTGGATGACCGCTGATCCATTGACGATTTCGGTTTCCAGACTCATACCCAATATGCCAATCGATCACGAACTCGGCTGAAATGGACGATTCCAACCACAACATTCACCGCTGTTATGACGCCGGCTCCGATCAAGCTGATAGTGCTCGGGGAGGACCCGAGGAGTGGTGATCGGGTGATATCCAGCAAGTACGCCAGTGGATTCCAGCCAGCCACGATGGCCCGCTGGCCGGAGGACAACTCGTCGGCCACCCAGAAAATCGGGGTGAGGAAGAACAAGACGCGGATGATCGATCCCACGAACTGACCGACATCCCGGTAGCGGGCAACGACCGGCCCTAACCACAGCCCAACGGCTATTCCGTTGATGATGATGAGTGCTGCTCCCAGAGGGAAAAAGAGCAAGGAGAACCCGAGTTCCACCTGGAAGATGATGATCACGGCGAAGATCACCACGAGGTCGTGCAGGAACTGGATCGTGTTGGTCGCAAAACCCTTCATCACATACACCGACAACGGCCCAGGGGTGGTGTGCAGTGCCGCAGAGTTGCCGGTGAATGCGCTTGCGCCGCTTTGGATCATGCCGGTCATCCAGGTGAAGATGATGAATCCCATGGCCACGTATGGAACGAACGTGTCCATCGAGCGACCCAAGAGGATGCCGAACAAGAGGGACAGCCCTGCGATGAAGATCACCGTTTGAAGAGTGATCCACCACGGACCGAGGTAGGTCCGACGGTATTGAGCGCGAACCGCCTGCAGTGATAGTCCCCACCACACGTGTCGGTCGGCGATCCCGGACCTCAGATCTTCCAGGCCACCGACAACCGTTCCGATAGGAGCCTCGACCCGTCCTGCTGTCGTCATCGCACGTGCCCCCCTGTGTTGCGCGAAGGCAACATGGTAGCCACCGGGTCTGCCCTTACCGTGCCGTGTTCAAGAAGGACAGGTCATTGCCCGTTGCCGAATAGCAATCAACCCGGTGAGGAGGCGATCCGTGCATAGCGTCACTTGTCGTGATCATCCGCATCCTGGGCGCGTTATTGCTCACGATCCTGGCTGCCGGCCCCTCCCACGCGAGCGTGCCAGCGGAGGAGACCATGATGGCCACGCATGTCCCATGGGCTATCGGCGGCCCGCGCATCGAAGTCGATGGGGAGTTGGTCGACCGAGCTCCGGAATGGCCGCAGGAGTCAATCCGGGCTATCCGCCTGTGGGATACCAGGACGGCCTGGTTGCACCTGGAACCCGCTCGCGGCAGCTTCGATTGGTCGAATCTGGATCGGCACCTGGCGCAGGCCGAACGCCATGGCGTCCAACACATCACGCTGGTCGTGTGGGGAACCCCCTCGTGGGCGGCCGACAGCGCGGCCGCCACAGACGCGCACTGGCTTGGGCCGGGATCCGCTTCGCCCCCGAAGGATCTGGCCGATTGGCAACTATTCGTCAGAACGCTTGCTGAGCGTTATCGGGGGCGAATCCATGCCTACGAGATTGGCAATGAGCCCACCGAACCTATGTTCTGGCGTGGCACCGATGATCAGCTTTCGGCGATGATCACATCTGCTGCAGTAGCGATCCGCAGTGCGGACCCCCAGGCGACCGTCCTGGCGCCCATCGAGGCGAGCATCCCGGCAGGCACGGTCGATGCCCTGGCGTTTCACTGGTATCCGCTCCCAGGGACCAACCCCAAGGATCTGCAGGCTTTCGTGTGGCAGATTCGGGCCCAGCGGGCCCGCGCGGGCCAGGAGAATCTGCCGTTGTGGCTCACCGAAGTGAACTTNCGACCAGGTAACCGNTCNCGGGGCCAACAGTTGTCGGACATCGCCGCTGTGAACCGGGCTGCCCAGCGAGCAGGCCTGGCATATCTCGCGTGGTACGCGTGGACCGACCAACTGGCGCCTGAGTTCATGGATCTCCGGCAACCGGGGGCCCTGGCCGCAACATTGCGGATTAGCAACGCCAGAGCGGCAGATTCAGAGTTCAACTAGACATTGCGGCCTCACTCGGGCATTGTCTGTTGCGCGTGCGCAACGCAAGAGGTTCCTGGGGGATATACAGAGTGACTATTTCAGATGACACTCGCCGAAAGGGTGTGGGTGGCGATCATTCAGATGTCAACGCTGTGCGCGATCTCGATTTCGACTACACCGAGGTTCTAGAAGAGGAGATCGAACGACTTCGGCAGCGTGTCATCGACCTGGAATTCACGGTCACCGAATATCGCAATCAGATGAGTCAGGTCTTATCAAGCGCATCCTGGAAATTCACCAGCCCGATCCGCATCGCCGCCTCCCGCTATCGCACCGCGAAAGTCAAAGCTAAGCGAGCTGCCAGACGAATCAGGCATGGCCGAGATGAAGAGGCCAACAAAGTGCTCACCGCTGGACTGTTCATGCCGCCGCTCACGGACCTACCGGAGGCAAGCCCGCTACGTCGCGCCATCAACGTCAACACCCTGAGAAGGGCCCCCGAAGCGGACGGGTCACTGTCCAGACCGGAGGGTGAACCACGCATCCTGGTCGTCGCCCACGTCCACTACCCGGAACTGTGGGGCGACATCGATGATCGATTGGCGCGAATGCCGGAGCCGTTCGATCTGATCTGCACCGTCACAGAGGGATTGGCCGAATCGGCAATTCCACGGATCAAGTCCAAGTACCCCAAGTCACGCGTGGAAATCGTGCCGAATAGGGGCCGCGACTGGGCGCCACTCGTTCGTCTCGCCAATACGGGTCTTCTCTCTGGATATGACGCCATCGCCAAGGTCCACACCAAGAAAAGCGAACACCGCATTGATGGTGACGGCTGGCGTATTGCCCTGCTGGATGGCATCTTCGACAGCCCGCATCAGATTCAAAAGGCGATCGACCTACTCATCGAGGACCGCAGTGTTGGCCTCGTCGTGCCGAACAGCCAGGTCGCTGGCACCGAGCATTGGGGCAGTAATCAAGGCATTGTCGAAGCCCTCGCCTACCGCCTACCCATGGCTTTCGATCCTGATCAACTCGCCTTTCCCGCCGGCTCCATGTTCTGGTGCAGGCCGTGGCTGCTCGAACGCCTGGCCGATCTCGCCATCACCGACGAGCATTTCGAACCCGAAGCTGGTCAATACGACGCCACAATCGCTCACGCCCTGGAGCGCATGATCGGCATCTTCACCAGGGTGGCCGGAATGGACATCGTCGAAGCTATGGACGTCAAATCACGGCTTGCGAACTACCGGAAAAACCCACCAATCAGGCCCAACGTCTATGCCTTCTATCTTCCG
>PR_CR_10_Liq_1_inCRDRAFT_1002083_pt1 | contig 10476 bp, 8 predicted proteins | sample PRCRCaboRojoPR_3_FD_10241 | JGI IMG/M metagenome (IMG submission 10241) | reverse complement strand
TTCTTTAGGCCCTGTCGATTGCGGAATGTACCCTCCAGCGACCTGGTCTTCTATCAAGGTTTCGTAGACTCCGGGTCCTGGGGGTTCTTTTTCGTAGTAAGGTTTTAAGTATTCCTGAGGTTCTTGGTACTTAACGTTTCCTTTGATTTCTGGGTCTTGTGCTTTGTAAGAAATGTTGTACCGTCCTGGGCCCAGTTTGGTGTTTTTGGGCCTTTCTGGGAGTTGGGATTCAGGGTTGATTACTCCTCCTTCGATGTGGGTAGTAACGTCTAGTTTTTCAAGTTTCTTCAACAAAGCAGCTTTTTCTGCAAGCAAAGCTTCGTTTTCAAGTTTATCAAGGAGCTTTTGGGACTTAGGAGACTCACTAGTTATCTTGAAACCGGGGGTGGACTTTTTAACAGCGTTGTAATCTGGACTCAAAGGCAATACAGGGGACTCTTTTGGCTTGTAGTACCTAGAAGACTTTCCAAAGGAAGTGTTTTTAGGGAGTCTTTCTACACTTGAAAAGTTAGGCAAGTAAGCTGCAGGTCCAGGTCCAGAAATTTCTTCACAAGAAGTAGAGGCCTCAGACACTTCTTGTTGCAAAAACTTAACTTCTAGGTACTCAGGGTGGGTTTCTATCCAACTTGAGGTTTCTTGGTTCCACTCTTCTGCAGCTCTGAAGAACTCTTCAAATTCAGTTGCACTGGTAGAAACACTTTCGATAGGAACCTGGAACTCTTCTTTAGGAATAGTTTTAACTACTTGTTTCGTAGGCTTTATTTGAGTTTTATTTTTGTCTGGCTTAATAGAAACTCCAGGGGTTGTTTTTTTAGTGTACTTCCAATTGGGCTCAATAGGCAAGGCAGGGGTGGGGTTTTTGAACTCTTTAGGCTTGGCTTTAGGAATGACTCCTCCCTTAACTCTTTGAGAAGGGCCTGAAGCCCAAGTTTGCCTTTGGTCTTCCTTCTTCTGAAACAGAGCTCTTTTAGAAGTTCCGAAAGTCCCCGGACCTCTTTGTGGAGTTTTAGGCTTTTCTTTAGGAAACTCGTTTCGAAAAGCCCGGATTTCTTCGTCAGCCTCAGCTATTGCTTTGAGTAAGTCCTCCATTTAAAGTTATTTATACCAAATCGGTGTCCATACTGTCAATGTCGAAGGTGTCTAGGTTGTTTGGTTTAAGGTAGGTTTTGAAAGAGTCAAGACAAGTCCTTACCTGGGAGATCATGGCTTCTTTGAGTCCTAAAGCTTTTTCTAAACTTTCCACGTACTTTTGGACGTCGCTCCCGGGTTTGTCCACTTCACTCAGCATAGTCATTTGGTGATTAATAAGGTCCACCAGGTCGTTAAGCATTTGCTTGTGGGCCCCTATGAGGCTTTCTTCTTTGTTCAGAAGAATAGTAATGTTCTCCTGAGAAAGACTGTCTATTGAAGGCTGAGCAGGCGTTGGTTCAGGCCTAGGAGGAACTTGAGGTGCCATTTGAGGTGTTGTTTGGGGCACCATTTGAGCAGTTGCTTGGGGCTTGTAGTTTAAATTGTTTCCTCCGTTTTTAAAGCCAAAAGTAGGCTTGGTTTCTGGGGGTTTAAAACCAAAGTCAGAGGGCGGAGTAGCCTTGGAAAGAGAAGTTTCTGAAACTGACTGCTGGAAAATGGGGTAGTCGTTTTCGTCGTCGTCTTCTTTGTAATCGTACCTCACCACGTTTTTATTTTGGCGAGGTAACATCAGAGCAGCGTTGGGGTCTTTGGGTCCACCGGATCCATCTTTTTTGAGTTCTTTGACTCGGTCAGCGTAGCGAAGAGTGTTAAGGGTATGTTCGCAGCTGCTCAAACAAGGAGACACGTTGCCTATCATAACTGTTTTGCAGTTCCCTACAAAGGAATCTTTGAGCACCAAGGTAAGCTTGCTTCCTCTGAAAGGAGTGTGCTTCTTGTCTTGGTCCAGTGCTCTGATGCACTCTTTAAGAGCCAGCAACGACTTGTTGATTTCAGCTCCGTCAAGACGAGTTTTGGCGTCTGAGTTACTAGTGTCAGCTCCTCTTTCACTTCCCGCCAAGTCAATGAAAGTCATCTTTCCTCTTCCTATTTTGCCTTCTCTCAGCACTATTTCAAGCACAGCGTGGGACCTTGAAGAGTCGTCGTTAGCTCCAGTTTGGCCTGTAGTTCGGGCACCTAGTCCATAGTTGATGTAGTGCATTAAGCTGTCTACATCGTTCACTTCTTTGCGGGTTAGTCCGGCCACAACCACGTTCTGACGTCCGTCTTCGCGTGCGAAGAGCTGGTTTCTATTGTTCAGTAAGTCGTGCAACTTGTTGCAGTAGATTTCGTAAAATGATACAGTCACGCGGATACCTGGGAAGAAGGAGTCGCGGTAGTTGAATATGTCCTGCGCAGCGAGTACGTACATTCCAGGAGCCCGGGACTCCCCCATCATGGTAAAGGTTTTTCCGCTACCGGTCTGTCCATAAGCGAAGCATGTAACTTTTGTACCGTGGAAAGCAGCTTGGACTAGCGGTTGGATGTTTTCGGTGTAGAGTTGTTCGTTTTTGATTTCCTCGCTGAAAACTCCGTCGAAAGTGAAGTGGTGTTCTTCGATGAATTTAGTTAGGTCAACTTTTTGTTTTTGCTCGCGGACTACCATTGTGTGAGGAGATCTTTGACTCAAAATGTCAATGTCTCCTCTTTTCTGTTCTTTTTTTGAACGAGGACGTTTTCTAACAATCACCCTTATTTTTTGATCTGCCATTTGAATTTTATATTTTCGGCATGTTTGAGGCTTATAGAACTTTAGGGCTTATAACTGGTGAATTAGGCTTTACACATCATTTTGAAGGCAAAGACGCCTACTTAACCGTTCCTTTGGGAAAGTCTTTTCTGACTTACCGAGCTGACTCTTTGAGGATAAGGTTCTTAGGCCCTCAGTTCCAAAGAAAAGTTAACTCTGCAAGCGCTTACAAAGATCTAGTGCTAGTTGCGGTGGGAAGTGAAGTTTCTGCTTGGCACAAAGTCAAGCAAGTCCGCACTTACGAAGGAAGCGACTCTGGAATCTCTGAAATTCTGGTCTTTGGGAACTACTTGTTGGCTCTGAACTATAGTGCTCAGTTAGTGGTTTGGAACGCCGAAAATGGCGAGCTGCTTGGAAAAGTGCCACTGCCTCACGAAGGACTAGCTATGGTGCACCCTCCAACTTACCTTAATAAGGCACTAGTGGTTACCAAAGGCAAAGGACTTATACTTGTGAATGTGAAAACAGCCCAAAAGATTTACGACTTCCCCAACATTTGCAAGCAGTTAAGTGGTGAAATCCTCAGCATAGAGCAGTCCCCTGCACTAGATGTGGTAGCTCTAGGCTTAGAGACAGGAAGTATAGTTTTCGCCAACACGTTGAAAGACACTTACTTATTTGAACTCAAACAAACAACCAGTGTCACTAGTTTGAGTTTCTGCACTGAAGCTGGGAGGGAAATACTTGCAACTGGCTGTGAAAACGGAGAAGTGCTTATATGGGACTTGCCCAACAAAAGAATCCAGTCTACAGTAACTGCGCACAAAAACCTTTGCGTTTCAAAAGTGTTCTTTTTGCCTGGAGAACCAGTGCTGACAACTGCCTCAGGAGCAGACAATTCACTGAAGCAGTGGATATTTGACTTAGACAACCCTGACCCAAGACTGCTTCGAGAAAGAACGGGCTTTAACTCCAGTCCTTCTTACATTAGGTTTTACGACTCCAAGCACTTACTTGCGTGTTCTAGCAACTCTTTAAGGGACTTGTCTATTCTGAACGAACACCAAAGCACTAACTTTTCTTATAAACACATTCACAAAACTCTTAAAAAAGCTAAGGTGGCCTTTGGACTAAACCCTTTCAAAGAGTTCGGTTTCTCGCTAACTAGAGAAAAAGACTGGTGTAACGTACTCACTTGCCACGAAGAACAGGACATGGCCTTTTTGTGGTCTTATGAAAACAAAGCTTTAGGAAACAAACCTGTTGAAACCAAAGATAAAAGTTTTGTTACTTCTTGTGTTGTGAGTTTTTGTGGGAATTACGGAGTGGTAGGGTTTTCTTCAGGCAAGATTGAAAAATTCAACATGCAATCTGGATTGCACCAGTTCCAGTTTAAAGCTTCACACACTTCACAAGTGCTTAGTTTGAAACTCGACTCTTTGAACAGAATACTTGTGTCTGCAAGCTCCAGCTCTGTTAACTTCTGGTGTTTCCTCACTGGGAAGCTTTTAAGGTACATCCCTGTTGCTAATGTGAAGTTCATTGAACTAGACAAGTTCAGCAATTTGCTAGGAGTAGCTACAGCTGGTTCTTTGCTGCTGTATGACATTAGGACGTGTGCTTTAGTCAGGCAATTTGAGTGCAAAGACTCAAAAGACTTGGCTTTCAGTCACGACTCAAGGTGGGTAGCAGCTATTGAGTCCAGGACAGTTAAAGTCTGGGACATTCCTAGTGACAGACTTATTGACTGGGTAAGCTTTGAAAAACCCCCTGTAAGCTTGGCTTTTTCCCCAAGTGGAGAGTACCTAGCGACAGCTCACAAAGAGAGTTTAGGTGTGTTTTTATGGATAAACAAGTCGCACTACCAAAACGTAATAGTTGAAAAAAGTCCAACTCAACCACACAAACTCAAAGGCTTCGACATCAAAAAGGGCAAAGACTTTTACTCAACTAAGCCTATTAAACTTGAAAACCTAGTTACCCAGCCTATTGACTATTTAGAAAAGCCAGTCCAAATTGACAAGATGCCAGAAAAGCCAGAATTCGACACTTTGGAACTATCTGACTTGCCTCTTTACAGAGTGCAGGCACTCCACAACATTGACTACGTAAAAGAAAGGAACAAGCCCATACAACCACCTAAAAAACCAGAAAAAGTTCCCTTTTTCTTGCCTGACTCACTCAACATAGTAAAAAAACCTGAAACTCAAGAAACTTCCACAGAAAAGCCTAAACTAGAAGAACCCTCAGAGTTAACTCCTCACTTAGAACACTCGCCAGAGTCCATAACGAGCTTTTTAAAAACTCTGTCTCCAGGCAAAATCGAATTAGCTATAGTGCAACTCACAGAAGAACAAGTCCCCATGTTTACTGATTTTCTAGAAAAAGCTTTGGCTTCTAAAAAGGACTTCGACTTCTTACAAAGCTTACTCAGTTGCTTTTTGAAGGTACACAGCGACGAACTCACACAACTCAGCATACAAAAACTTTCTGAACTAGAAACTGGTCTTTGGGAAAGCCTTGAACAAGAATTTTTAATAGACCTAAGTGGTCTCGAAAGATTAATTTAAGTAAAAATGGGCCAGTCGATATCTAAGCGCCAAAGGCAAAAGAACTGCAGTTTGCCTTGTCCTATGAGTCCCCTTCCTTACTCAGAGATGTCTCTTAGATACGAAACCTTCAAAACTCTAAAGGATACCAAAGACTTCAAAACTTGCCTTGTTTACTACAAGTCCAAAAGGACAGAAGTTTCACTTCTAAGCATCAGCAAAGACTTGTGCAAAGAACCTTTCCACCAGCTAAGTTCCAAGTTCATGGTGAACATCCTAGACTTATACTACGACTCCAAATCTTACCACTTAGTTCTTGAAAAGGTCCAAAGCAGGTCTTTGATGAAAGAAATCCAAATGTCAGGCAAAGCTTCTGAGCGAACTGCTAAGTTCTACGCTGCAGAAATGCTTATAGAGCTAGAAAACTTGCACAAAATGGGTTCTACTTATGGAAAGTTCGGCCCACACCACGCTAAGTTAGACCAAAATGGCCACTTGAAACTAAGGCACTTTAACTTGCCAGAAGACTCAAGCAAAAACACTTACCAGCTTCCTGAAGAGTTTTTGGGGTGTTTCAAGACTCCTCAAAGTGACTTTTGGAACTTAGGAGCTTTTATTTTCCAGATAGTTGAGCAAAGACCAGTTACTTTTCCAGTTAAGTTGTCCTCTATGCTTTCTGATGGGTGCAGGTCTCTTTTGAACTGGCTGCTGCAAACAAACCCTAGAAAGCGCCCTAAAGACATACAGCAGATAAAGAGTCACAGTTTCTTTAAGAACGTCGACTTCACAAAACTCAAGAGTTCTACACAGAGAGGTCCTATTTTGCCTCACTATATAAGTTAATAATCATATAGACCTATTAAACACTTGTAAAACTTGATCAGAAGGAAACTTAACCACTGGAGAAGTACATGGTTCAGAGTGTCTGGGCTCATGAACGTACAAAAAGTCTTTATCGTGGTAAAATATAGACACAGAAGAGTACTGAGTGAGTCTAGGAGTGCTAGGCTGGCTAGACTTGTTAAAACTGTCTAAGAAACCCAAAAGTTCAGGGGAGTAGTTTCTGTTGCCTAAAGGGTTGAGTTCTTCGTCCACTGCTATACAGAAACTAAATGCATTAAGTGACTCCTCCACACAACTGTTGAAAAGCACCCCTTGAGTCCCTATAAGCAGTGAGCTCAAAACTGCAGTCCAGTTAGAAAACAACTTAGTTGCTAAAACCACTCCAAACAAAACAGAAGAAGGGACCACGAAACTAAAGATCTTGACCATAAAAAAGAACACTTTGGCTCTCTGGGCCAAGTCAAAAACCCTTTTTTGGTTTCTTTTAAAAAGCCAGTAAGAGTGCTTAGACGACTCAGTGTAGGTCTTCCTAAACATAAGCATAAAAGAGTGGGAGTAACAAGAAAAAGACCTAAAACTAGGCACCAAAGACTTTTTAGTAACTGTTCCAAGGTGCCCCAGAACTCTACAAACACCCCTTACAAAGCTAGTTTTGCCTTTAAAGTAAGTTTTTTGCACAAAGTAAGAAACCCAAAACCCACTAAAAGTAACAACAAACCTAGCACAAAATAGAGTAAATACTGCCAAGGACCCCAGCACACAAGCGTTATAAGCTCCGTACTCTACAACACAAACACTTCCTTCAGGAGCCTGCTTGTCTGAAACTTGCTCGATAGTTCCTAAACTTAAAGCTTTGTACAAAACCAAGTACATACCTCCTATCAAAGCACTACTCATTAGCCCCCAAACAGCCCAGTAGAAGTAAAACCTTTTGGGCAAGGTTTCCAAACAAAACTTTAGCAGCTGAGTTCCTAACTTGATTTGGGTTCTTTGTGAAATGGTGTAAACTGCCAAAGCATGCGCAGAAAACACTGCCAAGTAAACTGGTATCAACTCATTTGTGCCCAAAGAGTGCATTTCCCAAGCAGCCCAAAAAAGGTAACTTAAACATAAAAACCCCAAACTGCAAAAAGCCCCTACAAAATACCCTATGTAAGCTTTGCCTGAACACTTAAGCAAAACCACACACAAGAACTGCACCAGAAACAGTCCTATAAGGGCCAAGAACCCCAAATCCACAGAATAAAGATTCCAACTAGAGTACTTAAGCACTTCAAGCAAAGAAAACTGGCTTAAAAAGTTGTTTTTATCTTCTAAAGGCAAACAAGACAAACTATAAACAGAAGTTTTGTAAGACATAAAACAAACTTGCTCAGTTATGCACAGTTCAGTTTCGTTGCTAGGGCATTGCTCCAAGCAAACCCTTAAATTTAAGTTTTCTTTATCTGGCCAGTAAAAGTGTTCGCAACTCTTGCCTGCATAGTCAAGTGTAGGGAGTCTGCTTAGCTCAGAGTTAATCTCTACATAGTAAACCAAGTACACCAAAGCTACTTTAAGCATTCCCAGAACTAGCAAAAAGCACTTGTCAGTACAGCCAGCTTCAGTTTCGTAAAGGTCACCTATAGAGTCCAGCTTTAAGTTCATAGGGTGATTTTGGTCAGCACAAGGATCCAGAGTGTCATTTTTTTTCATAATAATTAAAATGGTAAGCAAAGTGTTTATCTTAGCCATCGTTAGCTGTGGAGTGGCCTGTGCTGCTTTGGACAACAGCTTTGAAGAACCCTTGGTTTACAGAAGCCAAGGCTCTTTGGTCACTGAGGCACTTAAGAAATTCCTTAAAGCTCCAACTCCGGTAAAGGCTGACGGGTTCACAGATGTTCTGGGGCATATTGAAGACTTCATGAGGGGGATGTACTACGGACTGCAAGCCAACCCTTCTTCTATTTCTGAATGCGTTAAGTCCTTTGACCCTCTCGAAGAGTCTTCTAAAGAACTGCTACAGAAACTCCAAGCCATTTACGTTAACAAAAACCCCCAGTATGCAATTGAAAGCATCATTTCTCTCAACGAAATGGTTAAAGACCTAGTTTCTTTCTTCGATTTGTGTGGAGTTGAAATCCTTATGCAGAAACTCTCAAACATCCCTACTAGAGATGGGTTTGGAGAATTAGTTCTGGAGTTCGGGCTCAATTATGATGACGTTTTGGACACTGCTGGATACTTTGCTAAAGACTTTTCAGACGGAGACTACAGCAGCTCCGGAGTTGACCTAGGCAAAATCATGAGGATGCTGCTTAAGTTCAGCCTTTAAGTAACTTAAATGGAAAAGAAGCAATCCAAACAACCTCTCCTTCAGGAAGGCTACCAAGAAATCCAACTGCAGCCCTTAAGCCCCCCCAATACAGTGAAGTGCGGGCATTGCCAGATGCTTCTAAAATACCCAACAGAAGCTTACTGCGTTAAGTGTCCTTCGTGCAGCACCTTGACAGCCACACAGCCTGTGTCCCAAGTTACTTGTAGTGCTTGCAACACCTCTCTTGTGTACCCTGCAAACGCTAGACAAGTCAGTTGTTTCTGTGGAAGTATCATAAATACTTAAGTGTAATCGATTTAAAATGTCAGAACTACTAGGAGGCTACACGCTACTTATGATAGCAGCCGAAGAAGGCAGCCTTGAAGAAGTAAACCAGTTACTTCCAAGTTCTGTTGTTAACCAAAGAAACAAATCAGGCTGCACTGCACTTACTTTAGCAGTTAAAAACAAACATCCAGAGGTTGCTAAAATCCTTCTCAAAAACAAAGCTGACCCCAACGTTAGAAACAATGTAGGCTTTACATAGGCTAAACAAAGTGTGCTGTTTTTAGCCTGTTCACAAAACATGTTTGAGACTGCTAAGTTACTAATTGAAAACGGAGCACAGTTTAATGAACCTGACCAAAGAGGATGGACTCCTTTGATTTTGTCGTCTTATCATGGGCACTACCAACTTGTAGTGCTGCTCCTTAGTTACGGAGCTGACCCTAACCACAAAGACACTGTAACTCCTAAGTAGTTCGGAAAAAGCGCCTTAGACAGAGCTAGAGACCCCAAAGTCATCAATGTTCTCCAAAAGTCGATTGCTGGAAAGAAACCTCAGCAACTAGCCCTTCCCAAAGTCATTAAGCCAGAAATAACCAAAGCCATCAGTGAGTTTTCGGAAATACAAACTAGCTTGGCCCAAGAAATGGTTAAGGTCCAAGAAAGCATCCAAAAGGTGCTAGTGAGTATTCTGAAAAAGTCTTCTGAAGATTTGTTTGAGTCTTTAAAAACAAACATGTTGTTCAGCATTGATGAAGCATTTTCAGAACTCTCAACTCCCCAAACTTTGGTTCCAGAAGTAGAATTTAACCCCTTAATTCCTGAAACTTCCTTGCCTCAGCCCGAACAAACTAACTACTCAGAACTGCTAGAAAACCCCACTCCAGACCTAAGCAAGCACTTAATACTCCAAGAAATAAAAACCCACACAAAACATCTAAGTAACACTATAACACACACACTAGAAACAGGACTAGTAAACTCTTCCCAACAAATAACCGAGTGTTTGACAGAACTCTTAACAGGCAGGGTCAACGAAATAGCAAATTCACTGAAAGAAGAAGCCTCGACTCAAAAACTCATAGAGAGAATGCCTAAGTCCGCAAGCATTATACTTGAAAGAATGAAGAAAAAGTACCCAGAGTCCTCTAACTAAGTGTTAAATATAAATGGAAGGGAAAAGAACTGAAGAAAGAAAAAGGTCCAAGTGGGCAGACGAAAGTGAAGACGAATGGACCAGTGAAGAAGAACAGTCGCCCAAATCTCCACCCAGAGAACCTTTAGCTTCAGCAGAACCCTCCCAAGCAATCATCAAACTCCAAAGTTTAGTTGAAAGCGCCTCACCACCTTACAAGTTCACCCTATTAAACTTACCTTTCAAGTCCACAGAAAAAGAAATCCTTGAGTTCCTTTCGTTGACTGCCCAAGAGCAGCAATCAGTTAAGATCACTATTAGCAAAAACGAAGAAGGAAAAGCTCTAGGCTTCGCATCACTCTCTGTGGATGGTACAGACACTGCTTATAAAGTTATTGAAAGGCACGACTCAAGTCTGGGAGGACGTTCTATAAGAATAGCTTTTGGCGAAGAGAAGCCAAGGCCCAAGCGTGGTAGAATCCCAAGAGGAACTCCCAGAAGAGGCAGAAACACCCGTGGGAACTTGCAGCCCAGGAAAATTGTGATCACCAGAAGTGATAACAAGCCTAAAGAAGACCCCTTTGGAGGAGCCAAACCTATTGACAGCCGTTCTAAAGAACTTGAGTTTGAAAAAAAACAAGCCGAGAAAAAAGAATCCGAAACTAAACAACCA
>PR_CR_10_Liq_1_inCRDRAFT_1002081_pt1 | contig 10492 bp, 9 predicted proteins | sample PRCRCaboRojoPR_3_FD_10241 | JGI IMG/M metagenome (IMG submission 10241) | reverse complement strand
AACGTTTAAGCATAACTTCAGTGGAAGGCTTGTTGAGAGTTATATTTTGCCTGAGGACAGCGATATTAATGAGAACAACAGACAACTTGTCAAAAATTATTGGAAGTCGGGCTTTGGTAAAGGAATGAAGGGTATTCATCCGACTGAAAAAGGCTGGATTGTAGAAGACTCACCAATAGATGAAGTCATAAAGTTTTTATCTGGATTTGCGACCCACCAAGACTTTATAGAGAGGCGATCAGCAGTTGTCACCTATCTAAAATCCATAACTGAGAAATTTCCTTTGGTTGATGTTTTGTTGATTTCACTGAATCAGGGTGCTAATGAGAAAAAATTCAAATTGGGTTCACAACTTAGAGAAAGCGCAACGCTTCATAACGACTCTTACTGGCGCCTCAGTAAAGACAGGGTCGCAAGCCGTGGCGATGAAAAAATCGGCTTAGATGATGCTCAAAGAGATGAAGCCACAAAATTGGCACGGCAGAGAAGTAAGAATCCATCTGATTTTCACTATCGCAGTATTCGAAATAAACCTCTTTTAATGATTCATATGCTTGATCTCAAAGATAAAGAAAAGGGCTTTGGTCAAAATGATGTACCTGCTTTTGGCATAAGCTTCCCGCCAGGCGACTACTCCGAAGGAGTGAGTGTCGTTGCAAATGTTGTCTGGGTAGATCAGCTCCATGGTGGTGTTTTTGATGCTCCTGAAGACGAGGAGGAAGATGATGAATAAGAAAAATCCATGGTCAGAAATCCAAGCGCCAAAAAATGATCTGAGTGTAAGACAGATCAAGGAAAGCGAAAGACTGCCCCTGTACTGGGGTAAAGACCATGTGGGTCATTGTGTTTTTGTTATTGAACTTGAAGGAGACCACGCTGAAATTTTTAATAAACACACAGTGTCAGTTCATGGCATCAAAACGGATTTAAGGCTGCTTAACACTACAGGAAATCAAGGACTGGTTCTCACATTGGAAAAACATTTAGACCAAGACTTATTCTTCAGTCTTTGTGAAACACTAGTCAGTGCTCTTAGTGAAGTTTCGGATTCTGCCGTCGGACTATCAGTTGCCTTATCTCAAATTAAACGGTGGAAAGCGTTTATGGCTGGAAAAAAGGGCAGAGTTTTATCTGCTGAGGAGGTTAGGGGGCTTTTCAGTGAGCTGACATTCTTTAAGACCATGCTTGAAAACGGCTTTTCTGAAAAAAATGCTTGTGAAGCCTGGCAAGGGCCTGAAACATCTCATCAGGATTTTATATTTTCCAACACAGCCGTAGAAATAAAGTCTCTTTCAGGAAGAGAGCGTAATACAGTTCGAATATCTTCTGAAGATCAGCTTGAAGGTTTAAATGAAACTTTGTTCTTAAAGATATTCAGGCTTATAGATATGCCTGATTCAGATAAGGCTATGTCTCTCAATGATATAATTAAAAAACTCGAGCATAGCATGCAAGACTCTGAAGCAATTGAAGACTTTTCGGAAAAGTTAGCAAAGGCAGGCTATGTAGAACTTCGCTTATATGATAAGCCAAAATTTCTTATTGCAGAGGAAAAATGCTATCTGGTTGGAGAGAAGTTTCCTCGCCTTATAAGGTCTCAGCTGCCTGATGGTGTTTTAAAGATCGGTTACGAAATTCGACTAGAAACAATTGAGTCATTTGAATGTGATGGTCGTGAGGTATGGGGTAAGTAAAATGGAACAGTCTATACAAGAATTTTTCCATGATTTTCGTCAAGAACTTATGGCTGGCGCGGAAGCAAATCAGAGCTTCCAGCTTTCTGAATTCGTAGAGGCTATAACAGACGAACTTGTAGAAACGGGATTTATTGAAGGCTTCGAGTTCTGCCACTTTCGTGCCCAAAGAGGAGTGCGTGTAGACGGATACTGGTTTAATGATGAAGGAGCTCTTGATCTCTTCATAGCAGACTTTGATTGTCGTGATGAGCTTCTGTCTTTAACAAAAACTGAGGTTGATTCCGCTTTCAAGCGCGTTGTTAATTTTTTCGAAGCCAGTAAACAAAAAAACCTACACTTGGATTTAGAAGAAACAGCCCCAGAATATGGCCTTGCAAGGCAGATAGAAGAACGAGGGCGATTGGTTCGTAGAGTAAACTTCTTTCTTCTTTCGGAACGTGCGTTAAGTGGACGACTGCAGGCTCTTGAGGATAATGAAGTTTGCGGAATACCTGCCTCTTATCATGTCTGGGATATTTCTAGGTTACAGCGGCAACGCAGCTCAAGAGGTCACAAAGAGGCGTTGGATATTAATTTTCCAAATGATTATGGAGTGGGTATTTCTTGTCTTCCAGCACACCTTGGCTCAGCAACATATCAATCCTATTTAATCGTAATGCCTGCATCTGTTCTGGCTTCATTGTACGGGAAATATGGAGCGCGTCTTCTGGAGCAGAATGTCAGGTGTTTTCTGCAGGCCCGAGGAAACGTCAACAAAGGCATTAGAAGCACTATCATGACTGAGCCTGAGATGTTCTTTGCATACAACAACGGAATTACGGCGACAGCGCAGGAGGTTGAGACAAGAAGGACAGAAGATGGCCTAGAGGTTGTCAGTATAAAAGATCTTCAGATTGTGAATGGCGGTCAGACTACAGCCTCACTTTTTCACACTAACCGTAAGGATAAGGCGTCCCTTGAAGGTATTTTTGTTCAAATGAAGCTATCGGTCATAGATAGTGAGGAAAGTGAAATTGTGGTTCCCCGTATATCTGAATACGCCAATACACAAAACAGAGTTAATGCCGCTGATTTCTTTTCAAATCATCCATTCCACATTCGGATGGAAGAATTTTCTCGTCGTATCTGGGCACCTGCGCAGCAAGGGGCACAGAGAGAAACAAAATGGTTTTATGAAAGAGCTCGAGGACAATATGCTGATGCTCAGAGTAAATTCACTCCAAGTGAAAGAAAGAAGTTTCAAGCGGAACATCCGAAACCTCAGATGTTTACGAAAACGGATTTAGCAAAATTTGAAAATGTATGGGATGAAAACCCAAGATTTGTAAACTTAGGTGCACAGAAAAACTTTGCTAAATATGCACATAGAATAGGTAAGGAGTGGGGGAAGTCGGCTGAAGGTTTTAATGAGTTTTACTATAAGCGGGCTATTGCCAGAGCGATTTTGTTCCGAAAAACAGAAAAGCTGGTTTCAGCACAGCCATGGTACAACGGCGGTTACAGAGCAAATGTTGTAGCTTACACACTTGCTTTACTGGGGCACTATTGTTCTCAGAATGATAAATCTATCGATTTCATGAAAATCTGGGACAGACAATCCATATCTCATGATGTTGAAGAAGCACTTGAAGTCACAGCAAAGTTGGTTCATGAGGATATTATTATGCCGCCAGAGGGAATATCCAACGTTACCGAATGGTGTAAAAAAGAAGGATGCTGGCAGAGGTTGAAAGAGAAGGATGAGGAACTCGACAAAATTCTTCCTGATGACTTCAAGGCCAATTTAATAGAGAAAGACCGTGTGATTGAGGAAAAAAAGATCGCGAAAAAAGTCCAGAAAATTGATGACGGAATTGAAGCCCAGAGAAAGGTCATGGAAATCTCAGGGCCAACTTGGAAAGTCTTACTTGAACAATGTGGTCAAAAAGGAATTCTTACACCCAAAGAAACAGGCATTATGCAGATTGCCGCCCAAATTCCTAGAAAAATACCTTCAGAAAAACAAAGTATGATTCTTGTTGAGCTACTCGATAAGGCCGAACAGGAGGGCATAGCGGCAAATGAGTGAGAAGCAGAAACTTCAAACCCCCTCCAGCAATGAGCCGTGGTCTGATTACGAACTAAGAATAGCTGTAGACGGCTATCTTTATATGCTTAGCTTAGAGCTTTCTGGCATCGCCTTTTCAGCAGAAGACATGGCCAAATTTTTAAAGGAAGGCTCATTACCAAAAAGGAATGACGCTTCAATTCGGTACAGGATGAGAAATATTTCTTATGTCTTTAGCAAAAGGCATCTTCCTACCTTAAAGGCATATTCCCCTGCATCAGGTGTAGGCTCAGGTGTCAGGCTGAGAATAGAAGAGCTTTTGTATGAACGCTCGGATAGCTTGTCACAGCTGGCTGAAAAAAACAGAAAAAAAGATAAGGTAGTCTCTGAAGAACTCAATGAGGTGCTTTCTAGGTTAGATCAGCTCGAAAAGGGTTTATCAGAAATAGAGGCAACGAGTAGGGTTGGCATTGGGCACAACAACCCACCAGAACCTATAGAACAGCTATCTATAAATTTTAATGACTTTAGAGAAACCTTACAAAGTATTAAGAAGGAGCTCACCTCCACCTCACCAAGAAAAGACCAAATCGAAAAAGAGCAAAGCATCCTTATAAAGTTATGTTTACAGCTTATTACCGAGGCCAAGGATCATTTTTCTGTTTTCACAAAAACAACCGTAACTGTGACAGCAACCGTAGTAAGTACAAAAATGTTTATACCTCAAGTTTTAGAAACACTAGAGTCTTTAGCATCTTACTTAAATGCACTTTAAAATAGAATCCACCAATTTACAGGATTTAATGTGATAACATACGTTGTGGAAAAGTATTTGTGATAAAAATTAGAATTGCGACAGATGTTTTTTGACTATTTTGCAATCTGTTTTGTTTCCCGATTCTGATAAGCACTGTATAATTTTACCTGAAATACCTATTCTATTGGCGTAAGCTTGAATCTTTTTTTCTGCGTAATCTGATGTGATGAGGCCACGTCTTAATAATGATTGCCGTTCGTCCTTATAAATATTGAAAAGGTCTATTTTTTTAGATAGTGCTTCTCTTTGATCTTTTATAATTTTCAAATATTCTTCAAAATTACCGGAACCAGCACTACTAGAAACTTGTCCATATATTAATTTTAAGCTTTGATCTGACATTTCAGTGTCGTAAAGAAATTCATGCGTAACAAGTTGATTAATCGCCTTTCTAAGAACAGCCGATCGCCCGTTCTTACCAGGCATTGTTCCTGCGCAATGCATCGCCATGGTTGACACGACGAGATCTTGGTATTGTCGATCCTTATACGACGCGCTAGCAGGAAAAAAGGATCGCCCAACGCCCATGTCAAAAATACTTCGAGTTTGATGAAGACGGGATGCAAAAGTCTCAACACCAAAACCAAACTCATAACCCACAAGCTCATCGCCATTCGTGATTTCTACAAGCTGACCGATACTGAGTGCATTGCCATCATCTTGTTTTATCATGATATGGACGCCTCTGCCTTTGTAATTGTCCATATCATATTTCCAATCAAAATATCCTTCATTACGTTCACATTGGTCACGATCAAAATGCGGGTATAATACAGTAAAAGCATCAAGGAGATCAGCATCCCTATGGCACCCCCGCACGGAAATACGATCTTTAGACAACCCACAAACACCTAATGCATCAATAATAGATGTGATGGTTTTCTCATCAATATCAGTTACATATATTCCGACCATGTGAAAAAAGCTCATATATTCAGGGTCAAATTGTTCATTTTTATAATCTTGAATATTTTGTAATCTTAAACATGGTTGATCAACAATCCATCCGTTTTCTGGCTTCTCTCCGCTTATTAATCTGCCCTTAATAGGCGTTATTGTAGCATTAGAGTATAAAACCGTTTTGTCAGTTTTAGGGATAAGAGGATCGGCTTCGATGGCAGTAAATTTTTTTGCTATAAAAAATCCAGTAAAAGCATCTCTAATTCCATCTATCAATGATTTATTATTTTCTGAGGCCTCTTGGAAGTATTGTGTAGAGGTCATTTTTGACATTACAAAACAGCCCCCTCAGTAAAGGTTATTGTTTCGGAAGAAGAGTCTATTTCAACCATGGCGCCATAAGGTAATACATGCATTGGGTCTGTATGACCAAATGCGAGATGTGTAACAATGTGGAGGTTATCAAGACTGCATTCTTTAGTTATAACCTGCAACAAGGCGTCATCGTAGCTTTTGAATTTTTCATCTGATTTTAGCCCCCCAGGACGTCCAAATAAGACCCCGGAAAGACGTTGTAGAATACCTTGGGCCGCATAGTTACGCAAAACACGTATTAAGAATTCTGGAGAGGGGGCCTCTTCGGATGTTTCTATAAATAAGACACATCCCTCCCATTCATTTAAGCTCGGCCAATAATCAGTTCCTTTTAAAAATTCTAAAACTTCAAGGCAGCCCCCAATAAGGCGACCTTTGACTTTAGCATCACCTTGCAAATAAAGTGGTTGCACCGGATTGTTCAGGGGTCTTGGGATATCCAGATATGAGTCATCATCCCATGAATGTTGCTCTGAAACCCATCCTGAAGTGTCTGGCTCCCATATGCCGGGGGTGGATGAATTACACAAAATCTTTTTGACTGACTGTGCCATATAAGGATGAAGGCCACCATTCTCACCGAAACCTGCCATGATAGAAGGCCCGTAAAAAGATGATAAGCCGGCCTTGTAACAGGCAAAATGACTGATGGTTGTGTCTGAATATCCCATGAATATTTTGGGATTTTGTGCGATAACATTGAGATCAATATAAGGAAGTAAACGAATTGAATCGCTGCCACCTATTGTCGAAATAATGGCCTTTATATCCGGATCGAGAAAGGCTTCCATAAGGTCATCGGCTCTTGCCTTGGGGTTGTCATGTAGCCATTGTGCATCTTTTAAGGCATGACGCGTAGGTTTAACTTTAACATCAAGAAAATCTTCTAATTGACGTACGCCGTAATTGTACTTTGATGGAATGGTGCCGGGGCCACCCCAAGATAATGAGATTGCCGCAATTGTATCCCCTTTCTGTAGCTTTTTCGGGCGGATTAATTTTTTCATGTTTTATCCATATGTATTCGTGACGGTTGGGGGCCATCACTGCCCTGATATTTTCCGTCATACAGTTTAATTTCACCCTTGGGCACCCAGAATGTTGCCTGAGCGATTGCCATGCCGGGATATATTGTCACAGGCAAAGTGGCATAGAGTTGGAAGGTCACATTCCCGTACGAGCCAATATCAATTAAATCAGCAGTGACATGAATAAATAAGCCCAATCTGGCGATACCTGATTTTGCGTGAATAAGCGGAACAAAGTGATCTGAGCCTACTTTTTCTTCACTCGAAGCCAGGATAAAATCACCCTTGTCCAAAGTTAATCCTTCTGGCGGTATAGGGCTTGAGATAAATTGCGATTCAGTTTTTGGATCAAGTATTTCACTTGTATAGCGGATATAATTTGTGCCTAGTTTCAAATCATATGAATTAGTCGTGGCGCATCCTTCATGAAATGGATCAATTTTAATTTTTCCATCCTTTGTATTTTTTATAATTTCCTGTCCAGTTAATATCATTATAAAATACGCTCCATTCCGGGAATCAAAATAGATTCCTGTGGCTCATTGTAATTTGCATAGGTAAATGTACTTGGTAGAAGATCACCTTTGTTTTCCCAGAATGAAACCTGACCGATCTTCATTTGCGGATAAATACGAATGGGCCGTGTTGCAACAATTTCCAAAGTCCATTTATGGCACGAGGTTGTGTGCCCGAGATTAGCCGAAATTTGTAAAAAAAGCCCCAAGCGTCCTAAGGAACTACGCCCTATTAACGACATGGCATATTGATCACTGCCGATTGTTTCATACGTATTGCCCAGATACATAATATGCGGATCAAGCACATAACCGTCTTTGGGGAGGATAATGCTTTCAAATACGTTCTGACCGTTCTTTTGCCCCACCCATTTTTTAATAGATGTCCCAAGACGGTAATTATAACTATTAGGATTAACAAGCTCGGCCTCAAACGGTGATATCATAATATCACCGTTCGCGAACGCCGTTTGTATTTCACTCCCCGTTAATATCATTTAGAACAATTCTACATAACGGTTGGGATAAACACATTCTCTATAACGTAAAACTAAAGTAGAATATCTTTGATAGGGTCTTAGCAGGTTAGACATTTCCTTAACGCGATAAAGCCTATTATACATCGTTTCATATAGTTCTTCGTTCGATATGCCGTGTATATCGCAAGCGCGTTTAATCGTGGCTTCGCAATAATTTTTTAATTCCTCTTCAGTTTCAGGGATTAAATCATTTCGGTCTTCATAAAGAATTTCCAAATCCTGATACATGGACATGATTTCTTTATAGCCTTCGGTTGTTGGCGTAATGCCAAAAACAGTCTGCGCTTTTTTTACCAACTCATCAGGTAGCTCTTCGCTTAAATAGAATGGCGACGCAAGGAAATACCCGCCATCTTCAAGAAAGCTGATGCATCGTTTTAAAGTGTGTTGAGGATCCTTAAAGAATTTGAGACCAGCCCCAATTGCAACATGGGTGAATTTTTCATCGCTGTCATATGTGTGGCCGTCGGCACAAAAATATTCGACCTTTGCACTGGGAGCGTAATTTTTTACATTATAGTTGGCGGCCCATATTGCATATGGTGATAGGTCAAAAGCTTTGGCTGTACATCCCGTTCTCATTGCTATTTCTCGGGATTGAAATCCTGTTGTGCAGGCAAATTGCATCAATCGAGAGTCAGATGTGATATCGGCAAAATTAATCCATTTTGAAAGAGTCACGTGAGATCCCGGAAGCACATTCCATTGATTGATAAATCCCACGAAATCGGGGTAAGCCAAACCATTAATGAATTCGGCTGTCATATCTGTTTCTTCCGCCGAAACTGGGTTAATTATTTTTTGTATTGCGCTCATATCTTACTCCTTTAAATAGTGTTTCGCATCCATGCAGGTATTTTATGTGTTGATACTGTTAGAACTAGACGGCCATTCTTTGTGTCTTTATGGCCACGGTGAATAAGGCCCCGACCGTGATTGAAATCTTCAATGTTTTTTGTATCGATAAAATTTCCAAGAAAATCCAAGGTGCCTTCATCGCTTTCGTCTGACCGTAACTCTCCTTTTAAAATGGCGACGCATTCTCTTGGGACTAATCTTACACCATTTTCTGATTTTAAGATTGCACTATCTGCGCTGGAAAAAGGCTGGATTTGATTCATGTCAAAATATTCACGACGTACATTTTCATCATCCGTAAATTCCAACGGCTCCCCCATAATGGTATCTTGCAAGGTAAAGACGCTGGCATCCCTATGCCATCCTGCAGAGACACTCGCTTTGCTATCTTTAAAGTAGTCTGGTGTAATGGCTCTTAAGCTTACAAAGGGGGAGTCGTCCTCCGTTAAATCAGTGAATATCTCAAGTAATTTGCGGCATCGGGATGTAATATCATTAGCCATACAATTGAATTCATCCGATACATTGGCTTCTAAGTTACTCCAATTTTCACGCCAACTTTCATTAACATACCAAAACTGAAACGGTTTTAACGGTGATGTTGGAATATATGGAAGAGCTACACCTCTAGCAGGCTCGGGGAATGTAATTGCATTTATCGTTTCATCCGCTAAAGCCTTACGGAAAATTGATATGTTTGTCTCTTCAAAATGCTTTAACATTTTACGTTCCTTATCTTATTACGAAATTCACCCGTTTGGCTTGTCCGGTTTTATTATCTTTAATGATGATAATGCGCTCAATTTCGAAACCGTCTGCAGTTTGAATTTCACCGTTAGATACCTTGTTAAGAAACTCAGCTCTTAGGCCCTCTTCATTATCATTGATGCTTACAGGGATGGTCACACTTTTTTGCGGCTTCCCGTTAATCATCAAAGGGAGGGCTTGATTTTGTTCGGAATCTTTCTTTAAAAGAGCTTTCACTGGTTTCATATCCGGCCATGAATTGTTTGCTAATGGTGACTCTTTACCAAGAAGATTTGTCCAAGCGAATTCGGCATAATGAGGGGCAAATATACCAAGAGGAACAAGGAATTCGCGCATTGTATACGCTAAAACCTGTTGCCTGTTTTCGGTATCTGCTTCTTTCACGGCCTTTTTCAAAGAATTTGAAAAACTATGAAGGAGGGCTACTGCAACGTGAAAATTTTGCTGAACGCAAATACTGTCGTCAATGGCACTTATCGTTTGATCAAATTGTGATAAATGCGCGAATGACCAGTCATCTAAAGCTTCAGGGAGTGCATTATCCGGACCTGTGTACTCCTCGAAAAAATCCTCATAGAGCGCAAGCGTGCGATCAAGGAAAGCTGCCTTGCCGCTTACACCCTTTTCATCCCATTCTATATCATGACGATATGGATCGTTTGATAATATAAAAAGCTTAAGCGCATCGGCCCCGTATTTTTCAGCCATCTCATCCGGTTTGACTTCGTTGCCCTTTGACTTGCTCATTTTTGCGCCATCAACACGGACCAAACCGTTATCCATGAAATTTTTAACTGGTTCCGGTGTAGGTAGATAACCGATGTCATACAGGAAATGCGACATAAACCGCAAATATATCAAATGCTGATTGGCATGTTCCAGGCCACCGACATAATGATCTACTGGTAGCCAATCATTTGCAATAGCAGGGGAAAAAGGCTCCTTATC
>PR_CR_10_Liq_1_inCRDRAFT_1002080_pt1 | contig 10494 bp, 12 predicted proteins | sample PRCRCaboRojoPR_3_FD_10241 | JGI IMG/M metagenome (IMG submission 10241) | reverse complement strand
ATCGGTCGGCGGAGACGTGGCCGAGTGGTCGAAGGCGCTCCCCTGCTAAGGGAGTAGACGGGAAACCGTCTCGAGGGTTCGAATCCCTTCGTCTCCGCCACTTGCCCTTGCGAAAGCGTTCTCCCGATCCGGCTGTGGCGGGATTTTTTCGTTGTTTTCGAGGGTTATGCGGGAGGGGCTGAGCACTGGCCGCTGCGCCAGGAGGCCGTGAAGCGGTCTCTCGGGCCCGGTATTCTCTGGACCTCATGACTGCGCTGATTTGGTGAATTTCTCATAAGCCCATGTAGAGATTGAGGAAATCCAAACCGTTGAAATTGCTTGGATTGGAGTCGCGTTTGCGTCTGCCACGACTGGGTTCGGATGTTCTCAGGCCATGGCCCTTTCCGACGTCTGCTTGCGGCGCCCCCAATCGGGCATCAGTGGCTCGGGCACATGGCAGTGCTCGTCGGTGCTGATGCAGCCCTGAGCCAAGTGCGCAGGCGGCGTGGCAACGAGCGCAGCTGACCAGATTTCGGAGTTTACGGCAGCTGGCACCGTATATATTGTGGTCGAAAAGCCTACGGAGACAGATTCACGACATGACGGGATGGGGGAAGACACACGATGTAGCGATCGCTACGGAGCTCAGGAAAGGGCGCCGAGCGTCGACACCGGTCTACGAGACGGACCTCGGAACCGCCTACTGCGGTGACTCCCTCAAGGTGCTCAAGAGCAGGCCCATGCAGGAGCAGCGAGGCAAAGTCCAGCTCGCGTTCACCTCTCCTCCGTTTCCTCTGAACACGAAGAAGAGCTACGGCAACTTGCAGGGGGAAGACTACATCCGATGGTTCGCCAAGTTTGCTCCCCTTCTGCGTGATATGGTAACGGAGGATGGCTCCATCGTCATCGAGATCGGCAACGCCTGGATGCCGGGCCAGCCGACGATGTCCACGCACGTCTTGGAGGCGTTCCTGCGCTTCCTAAAGAAGGGCGACCTGCACCTCTGCCAGGAGTTCATCTGGTACAACCCCGCCCGGCTGCCATCGCCGGTTGAATGGGTGAACAAGGAGCGATCACGGGTCAAAGACGCCTTCACCCGCATCTGGTGGATGTCCCCAAATCCACGCCCGAAGGCCGACAACCGGAAGGTGCTGCGGGAATACAGCCCAAGCATGAAACGCCTCATCGAGACCGGCAAGTACAACGCCGGGGCCCGGCCGTCCGAGCACCACATCGGCGCGGAAAGCTTCAAGGCGGACAACAACGGCGCGATCCCGCCCAACGTCGGTGGCGTGGACGCGCTCCCCTCTATGGACGGAGTCATCACCCCGAAGGGTTTCGCAGAGTACCTCGAGGAGACAACCAACCTGCTGAAGGCAGCCAACACGCTCTCCAGCGACGGCTACCGCAAGTTTTGCCTTGACCGTGGTGCCCCAGTCCACCCGGCGCGGATGCCATCCACCCTGGTTGAGTTCTTTGTCAAGTTTCTTACCGACGAGGGCGACCTTGTCCTGGATCCGTTTGCCGGCAGCAATACCACTGGGGCCGTGGCGGAGGGCTTGGGTCGCCGCTGGCTGTCGATCGAGGCGGATTGGACCTACGCGGCTCACTCGATTGGACGCTTCGAACCGGACTCGGTCACAGCGACGTGCGAGGGCTTCCAAGTCTCTAAGGTTGAGCCGGAGCCCCCGCAGTCCGTAGACGACGGTCAGGCCACCGCCGCGTCGTCTGCGTCGTCTTCGGAGATGCCACTCTTCACCTCCTGAGCTGCCATCATGGCCGCCATTGCCGCAAGCCGGCAACGCTCTTGGCGGCCCATCTCTGCCGCGACCTCCTCGTCGGCGACTTCCTCCGCGGAGGCTTCCTCATCCTCGTGCTTGAGCAGCGCGTGCACCGCCAGCCAGAGCTTGTACCGCTGCTCGAAGGACAGGGCCATCGCTGGGCTTCGCTGCTCCAGCTTTCGCCTCTCATTGGCAAACCTGGGGAAGGCGGTGGAGTAGTAGACGATGAGGACACCCTCCGAGGTCATCTCAGCCGAACTGGCGTGCCGACGCACGTCCCTGTCTTCCGCGTCGCCCGCCACGTAGAGCCAGTTCTCGTCGTCAGGTCCCCCGACGGGCTCGAAACGAAACTGTGGGAAGGGGTTCTTCCTCTGCCCCTCCTTGGGCTTCGGTTGCTCAACGATGGAATACTCCCGCTCATCGCTCAAGGTCGTTGCTCCCGGCCGATAGAGTTCGACGCGGATGCTGCCTGAGCTGCCGAGTGCGATTTCGGTCTTGGCCCTCACGCCGATGCGGAAGCGGCCTCCAATGATCGGGCTCGTGGCATAAACTTCGAGATCGTCGCCCACGATGACGTTCAGCCGATTCTTCGCGGGATCGTCCGGGTCGTGGTAATCGGAGTTCGCGTCGGTCTCGAGGCGAACCATGCGCCGTTGTCCCGCGTGGAACTTGATCGGCTTGTCCGGGTCTGCAACGATCCGCACAAAGGTCGGCGGGTCGCTGGGCTCGATCGGCTCTGGCGGCTTAGACTCGCCTCCGCCGCCCTTAGGCTTGTCGTCGCCCGCGGTGGAGGCCGTCGCGCCGCCGACCTCGGCCACGGCCGGACCGGTAATGCGCAGCAGACGAGCCACTTGCCGCTGGATCTGCTTCTCTGCCGCGTCGTCCTTGTCGCGAAGGCTTTCGTCCCGGGCCTTCTCGTTGAGGCGGCGCAACTCGTCGTCCGCCTTCAGCAGGCTGATGATCTCCTCCTGAATAGTGCTCTGGATAAAGCCTTCTCGCCACTGTTCCCGCGTGGAAGAGAACAGCATCCGCTTCGCCTGTGGGGAGAGGCGGTCGCAGTTCACGTGGACGATCAGGCGCCCCTGCTTCTGCAGGTAGAACAGGTCGGCGTCTTTCTGGATAAGGCGTCCCGTGATCTCGCCCTGGTTCTGACCGTTGTGCGTCAGAACGATGGGTTTGGTGTTATCGACGAAGGCCCGCGACGGCGCCTCGTTGGAGGGCTTGCCGTCCTTTTTCAGCTTTCTGGAGAGGACCCAGTATTCGACCCCGATCTCCCCGTGGTCGCCAAGCGAAACGTTGAAGGTCGGGAGCCGGTAGTCGATATCGGGCCCCTTAACGCTGCCCTCGTCTCCGTCGTCCACAGCGCCATTCAGAGCGTTCCGTGAACCTTTGATCGTCCGGTTCCAGCCGTGAACCTGGTTTTCGAACCGGATGGGCGCCACAGGGTCGAATAGGACCCGCTGGAGCGCACCGTAGAGGCTCTTTGGCCCGATGGATGATGTGTAGCCAGACAGGTCGTAGCCAAAGTGCCTCACCACCGTCCCGCGCTCCGGATCTCCGTCGCGCGCCTTGGCGACAAGCAACCCACCTTCCCGAGTGAGGTATACATACCGGCCCGTCTTGTACTGATCAGCCGGCAAGTCCTGATACCAGATCACCGTGAAAGCAATTTCGTCGGACTCGGCGGCGCGGGAGACGATCAGTACATACTTGGAGAACACCAAGGTGCTCGAACCACCCTGTCCGTAGGTTCCAGCAAGGTAGTGCTTCTGGATCTTGTTGCTCTCATTGAGGCTTAGGATCGTGCCTTCCATCTGGTCCGGTGCGATCCCCGTACCCCTGTCGATCACGGTCAGGAGCCGAGATTGCCAACCCTCACCCTCCTCAAGGCGAACTACAGTTTCAGCGGCAAGCCGCTGCCTGTCGCCTGGGCCGAGCGCGGACAGCCCCCCTTTCATTGGGACGCCCAGCCAGTGGGCAGCAGCCTCACGTGGTGAGCCGCTCTTCGGTTTGCCGCCGTGCTGGTTGTGCTCGTACTCGAGGATCGCATCGTGTGCGTTCGTTACCCGTTCGATGGCGGAACGAGCCGGGTCGCTTGCGACCTCAATCGCACCACGGTTGTTGTCCCTCCGACCGAAAGGTACGAGGTCGACATTCGGGTTTTCCCTGTAGTCCGCCAAAGCCGCTCTGACTTCCTCCACCTTTTCGGCGGCCATGAGTCGGTCTAGGAACTCTCGGTTATCCATCTGCTCCTCCCCGCTTACAGCTTGAACTTCGCGCCGACTTTTCCCTTGGGCGAAGCGAAGCGCGCCTCGACCTCGGACACAGCGTCTTTGAGCGCTTTGACGACCTTTCGAACCTCAGCGTCGTCCCATTCGTAGATCGAGCGGTTCGATAGGTTTCCGATACGCCCAATCGCATCGAGAGCCTTGTTGGTCCGGCTCTCTGCTAGGTCGCAAAACTTCTGATGCTTGGCGCTCACGCCGCTTGTTTCGTGGCTGCTTCCATCCATTTTCGCCTCCTTGCGATAGCGATTCCGTCACATATGCGACGGCCTGATCATCGCAAAGCTGCGCACCAGAGCGTAGTTTGTCAATCATTATGACGAAATATTCTGCGAATATGCTGACATCCCTTGAGGGCAAAACGCTGCAAGAGTAGCGAATATGCTGCTGGAAGTGGGTCGAATCCCAACATGACATGGCACGCTGATTTCGACCTAAGTATCTGTTAAGAATTACTAATATTTGGGCTGGAGAGGTGCTTTCTACGCTCTCAGCGCTTAGAGTAGTCCCCGTCGGCTCTCACATGCCTCAGCCACGTGTGAACTGTCGTTTCCACTCCACGGGGAACGGCTCTAGCACCTGCGCGAGCGTCACCTCCGGCCCCTGATTCCCGTCCAAGATCGCTTCGACGATATCGGGCGCGAGCAGTGTCAGCCGCAGGACGCGGGTCATGTAGGAGGGCGCGATGCCCTCCCGTTCGGCCAGTTCGGCGATGGTGGCGAACTCGCCCGACTCCAGCATGCGCTTCCACCGAAACGCGCGGGCCAGCGCCTTGACCAGCGCGCTGTCCGCCCGACGCGACGGCGCGGTGCCGTCCGGCAATTGCATCTCCTTCCGTCCGCCGCGCTTCACAACGCGGAACGGCACGCGGATCGTCACGGTCTCGGGGATCGGAGCCACGCGGGTCATGCGGCCGCCTCGATTCCGCCGGCCAGCATCTCGCGCGCAAGGTCGTTCAGGCCGTCCACCCGGAGCCGGACGTTCAGCCCGTCCTTGCCGATGTCCACGCGCTCGATCAGAAGCGCCACGATGCGCGCCTGCTCCGCGGGGAAGAGTTCGTCCCACAGCGGGTCGAGCTGCTGCAGGGCCGCACGCGCGTCGGATTCGGTGATGTCGTCGGCGTTGGCACGCGCCGCCTTCCACGTCCCCGCCACGATCTCGGGCTGGCGAAACACGGCGCGGAGCTGATCGATGACGGCGGCCTCGATCTCGCCCGCAGGCACCCGACCGACCGGGCAGGATCCCGCGCCATGCTTCAGCACCGTCTGGCTGACATAGTAGCGGTAGAGCCTGTCGCCCTTTCGGGTATGCGTCGGCGAGAAGGCCGCGCCATCCGGCCCGAACAGCAGCCCTTTCAGGAGCGCCGGCGTCTCGGCTCGGGTCCGCATCGCCCGCTTGCGGGGGCTTTCCTGCAGGATAGCATGGACGCGGTCCCACGTTTCGCGATCGATGATCGCGACATGCTCACCGGGATAGCTGTCGCCCTTGTGGACCGCCTCGCCGATATAGGCGCGGTTGTTCAGCATCCGGTACAGGTACTTCTTATCGATCCTATTGCCGCGCGGCGTGCGGATGCCGCGTTGCGCGACTTCCCGCGCCAGTTCGGTCCCTGAGCCGATCTCAAGGAACTGGGCGAAGATCCAGCGGACGTGTCCGGCGGCTTCTTCGTCCACCACCAGCTTCCGGTTCTCGACCCGGTAGCCGTAGGGCGGCACCCCGCCCATCCACATGCCCTTCTTTCTACTGGCCGCGACCTTGTCGCGGATGCGCTCGGCGGTGACCTCGCGTTCGAACTGGGCGAAGCTGAGCAGGATGTTCAGCGTCAGCCGGCCCATCGACGTGGTGGTGTTGAACGACTGCGTCACGGAGACGAAGGTTACGCCGTTCCGGTCGAACACCTCCACCAGCTTGGCGAAGTCGGCGAGCGAGCGGCTGAGGCGGTCGATCTTGTAGACCACGACGACATCCACCAGCCCGTCCTCGATGTCCTCCAGCAGCCGCTGCAGCCCCGGGCGATCCAATGTGCCGCCGGAGATGCCGCCGTCGTCGTACTGATCGCGGACAAGCACCCAGCCCTCGGAGCGTTGGCTGGCGATGTACGCCTCGCAGGCCTCGCGCTGGGCGTGGAGGCTGTTGAACTCCTGCTCCAGCCCTTCCTCGGACGACTTACGCGTGTAGATCGCGCAGCGCTGCTTGCGGACGATCGGCTTCGTCATGTCCGCGCCCTCCGGTTCTTGAGCCCGAAGAACACCCAGCCATTCCAGCGCGTGCCGGTGATGGCGCGGGCGATGGCCGAGAGCGACCTGTAGGGCCGCCCCTGCCACTCGAAGCCGTCGGCGGTGACGGTGACGACGTGCTCGACACCCTGCCACTCGCGGATCAGCCGCGTGCCGGCGATGGGCATGGTGTCGGCGCGGACGCGGCTCTTTTTCCTGTCACCGCCGTCGAGTTCCTCGCCCAGCCGCTCCAGCCGCCGGACCGTCTCGGGCTTCAGCCCGCCATAGGCCAATTCCTGGATGCGGTAGGCCAGCCGGCTCTCCAGGTAGCGCCGGTTGAACGGGGGCGGCTCGCTGTCGAACAGGTCGCGCCATTGCGCCCTCAGCTCCGGCGTCGTCGCCGTCTTCAGCGCGGCAAGGCGCGCGGGGATGGGATCGTGGGTCGTCATGCGGGTCTCCGGTGCGTTGGAGTTGCATGACGGCATGCGTTCGCCGGAGAGTGTAGGCGAATTTCTCCAGTCTCGTCAGAAGCTTCGCCCTGTTCCCGCAACTTCAGCCGGACCAGCCCGAGCGCCAGCAGGCCGCACAGCTCGGCGCGGCGCTCGGCGGGGGTCATCTGGTCGGGTGGCAGGGGGTTCGGGCCCAGCCGCGGATATGTCGACGCGTTTCGCATGGGAGAAACGCTATCCGCGCGGCCCCCGAAAACAATCGGAATCAATGACTTGTGGGAGTTCCGCGTAGACCTGCGCACTGAGTGGGAAGTGGCGGCGCCTCAGTGACGGGTCGCGGGCGCCACCTCTGCATCGGTGTCGAGGACCAGCGCCGATCGCCAGAGCGGTGTCTTGGCGAACATCGCGTCCTCGGACCGGTAGGGGCTGGCGCCGTTCTGCTTCGCCAGCAGGCCGGCCCAGCAGAGCGGGCGGAGCACCTGGACGTAGAGGCCGCTCATCATGGCGTCGAACCCGGGCTCCGGCTCGCCGTAGAAAACCCGTCGGAGGTCGGCACCGGTCGCGCCGTCCTCGGTTTCGACGTTGAGCACGTTCAGGAAAATGTCCCAGTTGCCGAGTGGGGGCTCATCGCTGAAGCGCGACGAGGCGGCGTGGTCGACGCGAAACAGGAAGAACGGGACGACCGTGTTGAAAATCCTACCGGGGTGGCCGACCAGCGCCTGACCCGCCTTGGTGAGCCGGAACTGCCCCTTGTAGTGTCGGCCGAGCTTCATCGCGATCATCAGGTCGTGCAGAAGCATGAGCGGCGGGAAGTCCCATTCGATCAGCACCTTGTTCACGGCGAAGAGGTCCGCCTCGGTGTGGCCGGGCCAGTCGAACTCGGAAGCCGCCCAGTGCACGAACACCCGCTTGAATGCCTTGGATGGCGTCAGGGGAATGCCGCCGTTCTCTGCGATCCAGGCGAAGGTCTTCTCGAGGCCCCGAACCATGGGAGAGTGCGCCAGCGCGGGAGCGGCGTCGTCGATCTCCCTGAAGGTGATCATGATCGCCGATCCTTGCGCGCCAGATCCGCCATGGCCTTGCTCAGCAGATGCCGCGGGATGCTGACAAGCGCGAAGCGCTTCTTGTCCGATGGTGCCTCATCATGGGGCGCCTCGATGACCAGTTCCACGTGATCCTCGCTGGTGTGCAGCTCCACGGTAATGTCGGCGTCCTCGAAGTCCACTTCGTGACGGCGACCGTTTGCGCCCCGAATGATGACGTGGGCCATGCTCAGATCTCCCGCGCGAACCAGCGGATGCGGCCGACGATATGAATTTCGTCGGCCGTTCTTTCGTATTCGGGATAGTGCTTGTTGTCGGAGATTACGCGAACCGCTGGCGGCTCGCTGTTTGCGATGTGCTCGAGCCGTTTGGCGACGAGGCCCATTCCGTCGTCGAGAACGAAGATGCCAGGTGGGTTCGGGGCGCGGCGCGTCATGTCCACGAGGACCGTGTCGCCGTCGAGCAGCGTCGGCGCCATGCTGTCGCCTTCCACATGCATGATGCGCAGCTGCGACGGGCTGGCCTTCAGGCTGTTCCGGATCCAGGAACGCCGGAAGTGGTAGGCGCGGCCTGCAGTGTCGCCATGCTCCTCCACCACGGCCCCACCGCCCATCGACGGGCGGGGGCTGGCATGCGCGATCGACACGAAGGTCTCGTCCGGGTTCTCGATGAACGGGGGCGTGCCTTCGACATCGCCGATCCCGTGGATCAGCCAGTCGCGATCGACCTTCAGGACACGCGCGACCTCTGCCAGCTTGTCGATGCCGGGGCGCGTCGAGCGTCCGCGAAGGATGTCGTAGACGAAGGACCGGTTCACGCCGGCCATCTCGGCGACATGGGCGGGACTTATGCCAAGCTGGTTGGCCCGGGCCCTCAGGCGGTCGGAAAGCGTGTGGTGCTCGGTCATGTCATCCCCACCCAACTGTGGATGAAATGGGATAAAATCGGATTGATCGAGGCCCGTCAAGCGAATAAGAACAGAAGGTAAACATCTTACACGGGAATCGGCGCGGAGGGCAGTGAATGCACATCGACAAATCGTACTTCACGCTCCCCGAGGTCCTCGAGCGCTGGCAGATCACGGAAGCGGACCTGATCTACCTCGCGGAGAACGACAAGCTCAGACTTTCGGTGCGCGTGTTCGGCGTGCCCATGGAGTTCGGCGACATCGAGGAGGACGAGCGAGGCGAGCCGTACAAGGTGCCGTGGGAGCAAAGCTACCACAGCGGCCTGCTCGATCTCCACGCCCGAGATGTGTTCCAGCTCTTCCGGTGTGGCGAAGTCCATCTGGAAAGCTTCCGGACGCCGAAGGCCGACTACGCTGAGACCTGGGGCGATTCGAAGCCCGTCCTCGTCATGATCGGCGACCTCCTTCTAAGGCGCGATGAACGCGACCGTTTCGAGATCGAGACCGGATTCTCGCCGGGCGGGCAGCCGATGGAGGAGGCCACCTTCATCCATTCGGCCGACTATCTCGAGGTTCGCTGCAACGGCTGTCGGTTCAAGCTGGGCCCGATCCAGGCGGAAGTCGTGCGCGCGCTGCACGAGGCGGCGCAGGCCGGGGCGCCTTGGCAGAACGGCAAGGCGATCCTGTCGCGCGCCGGCTCCAAGAGCCTGCGCATGGCCGACGTCTTCAAGTCGCAGAAGGACTGGAGGAATCTGATCCGCTCCGATCGTCGGGGCGGCTACCGCCTGAATCTCGACTGACCGATCCCCTGCCGCCCGGCCTCTGTGGGATCGGGAGGGGGACGAGTGAGGGATGGTGGGGGATGACGGCGCCCCGCCAGCGGCCAAACGCCAGTCCTGCAAGGGCCGACTGATCCCCCTCCGTATCCCCCGCCGATCCTGACGACATCCCACAGCGGAATTTCGCATGGTCTCCTCGACAACGAGAGGAGACACCGATGCTGCAGAGGCATTGCCTGAACCAGAAGGAGCTGGCCCGGCGCTGGGGGATCTCCCACCGGACGCTGGAACGCTGGCGCTACAACGGCCAGGGGCCGGCCTTCCTCAAGCTCGGCGGGCGCGTGCTCTATCGGCTCGCCGACATCGAAGCCTTCGAGCAGAGCCAGCTTCAACGCGCCCTGAAGATCAGCGAGGCGGTCGCGCGCGTCGGTAATTCGCCCCGCCGGCTCACTGCGGACCCGGCGCGGGCCGCACGGGTATGCTGATGGTCGCCGCAACCCCGATCGGCGCCCGCGTGGCGACGCCGCGGCTCAGCGATGTCGAGCTCTACGCGTGGATCGCGCAGGCCGAAGCCGGTGCGCGGCTCGAATATCACTGCGGCTTTCTCGGGATCGACGTTACGCCGGTGATCTCGACCCTGCCGGAGCCCGAGCGCCGCCAGCTCGCGGACCTCGGTCAGGCCGCGCTGGGCGCCTTCGAGAAGGGCCTCGTCCACCTCGTGCAGGAGCGCGTGGGCCCCGACCGCTTCGCCTACGTCGCCGTCGCCCGCCCGAGACCCAAGGCCGCCAACGCCTCGCTCTCGGCGCTGCTCCTCGAAGAGCGCGCCGCGTGATGGCCCTGCCATTCCCTTCCAACGGAGACCCCGCCATGCCGCACCCCGACAATGCCCCTCGCTTCAACGATCTCGAAGACCTCGCCCTCGGCGACATCGCGGCGCTGCCGCCCGAGATGCTGCTGGATCTGCAGACGTCGGCGCTCGCCGAGACCGCCCGCGTGAAGCGGCTGCGGGACCGGCTCGAGGCCGGCATTGCGCAGCGCTACGAGGCCGCCGCCGC
>PR_CR_10_Liq_1_inCRDRAFT_1002079_pt1 | contig 10498 bp, 10 predicted proteins | sample PRCRCaboRojoPR_3_FD_10241 | JGI IMG/M metagenome (IMG submission 10241) | reverse complement strand
GCTTGCACAACCTGCGGGTCCGCTTTCGGAGCTCCGCGTATGCACGTGGCGCGCAGCGGGTGCGCGCGCGTCTAAACTTTTAACTTTACTAAAATCTATTAATCCTGCTTAAATGAAAAAGCTGCTAAAAAAAATACTTATAAAATTTTTTGACCCTATCGCTGGCAGGTTAGGTTATGTAAAAAAAAATAATAAGTATTTTACTAATAAGAACGGTCTGCTAGATATTTTTTTTTCAAACCTGAAACGATTAGGTTTTACTCCTAAACATATCGTAGACATTGGAGCAAATCATGGCACATGGACCAGATATACTTTACAATATTTTCCAGATGCAAAATATACTTTACTTGAACCTCAAGCCTGGATGAAAGATTCTATTCAGGATTTGCTTATCGAAAAAAGTAACATCGAGTTTCATGCTGTTGGGGCAGGTAAAGCAGCAGGAAAATTTAAGTTTACAATTGTAAATAGAGATGATAGTTGTTCTTTTATTTACACAGAAGAGGAAGCAAGGGAAAGGGGATACAAGCAGATAGAAGTTCCTGTAGTGGTACTAAATGAATTTTTATCAGGAGAGGCGATCCCTGATATCATAAAGATTGATGCGGAGGGTTTAGACCTGGAAGTTTTAGAAGGGGCAAGTGACTTCTTTGGTAAAACTGAGGTCTTCATGGTGGAGGCTGCTGTGGTATCGAATAAGGTGAATAATACTATAGATAAAGTGATTGAATTTATGAACAGGCATAATTATCAGCTATTCGAAATTACTGATTTGAATCGCCCCTTTTCTCTTGGCGTACTATGGTTAACTGAATTGGTATTTATTAAAAAGAATGGCATTATAGCTTCAGAGGTGCTTCAGGTTTTAGATGAAAAATTATGATTCCAGTAACTAAACCCTTCCTTCCACCCAAAGAAGAAGTCTATGCCCTGCTCGACGGCGTTTGGGAGCGCAATTGGCTGACTAATGACGGGCCCTTAGTCAATGAGTATGAGATACGGCTCAAACAATACCTGGGGCTAAAGCATCTGCTGTTTGTTTCCAATGGGACCATTGCGCTGCAGATTGCCATCAAAGCGTTGGGGCTGAAAGGGGAAATCATTACCACCCCCTTCTCCTACGTGGCGACGACCTCCAGTATTGTATGGGAAGGATGTACACCGGTCTTTGTGGATATTGATGAAGAAACGCTGAATATCGATCCGGAAAAGATAGAGGACGCTATTACGCCCCAAACATCTGCTATACTTGCTACGCACTGTTTTGGCAACGCCTGTGATATCGATGCTATTGATACGATTGCCAAAAAACACAACCTAAAAGTCATCTACGATGCCGCCCATTGCTTTGGGACGACCTACAAGGGCAAAAGCATCTTTGAGTACGGCGATATCAGTACGCTTAGCCTGCACGCTACTAAGCCGGTACATTCGGTAGAGGGTGGCCTGGTGGTGACCCAAGACCCGGAACTCCTGGAGCGGATGGCTTTCTTGCGCAATTTTGGGCACGATGGGCCCGAAGCCTTTAATGGGGTGGGCATTAATGGGAAAAACTCAGAATTGCACGCTGCAGTGGGTTTGGTCGTTTTGAACCACGCAGAAAAAATACTCCAAAACCGGAAGGAACTTAGCCTGTACTATGATGCTGAGTTGAAAAAGTTAAATGTTAGGCGACCTATAGTACAAAAGAATTGTGGCTACAACTATGCCTACTATCCTATCATCTTTGAGGATGAAGCCCAAGCTTTAACAGCTAAAGCGGCTTTAGATAAAAAAGAAATTTATTGCAGACGGTATTTTTACCCTTCTCTTAACCAAATTAGGTACATAGAGTATAGACGAATGCCTTTCTCAGAGAAAATATCAAAATCAATTTTGTGTCTTCCTCTCTACTGGGATTTAAGCCTGCTGGAACAAAGCATGATAAAAAGGTTTCTAATGAGAGCGCAGAATTATTTATAAATAAAGGTCGCGTTTGGCTCTATACCTAGCAACTCTCAACTTGACATTTCATCTAGTTGAACCTTGTACATTGTGGCACAGTGAGAAGGATGTGCTCCATGCCTTTGCAAGGCAAAATCGTAAACACTACCCTGATGCTCTCCCAGAGCTTTACCCTAGTCTTGAGCTCGCGCGCAGTACTGACCTGAAGAAGCTGCCAGGAGATATATTGTACCTAATCCACATAGGCGGCAGATAGGCAATTTCATCAAATTAAGAGCTTGTTGCTCTATACCCGCATTGACTTTTCCTACTTTTAATAAACTCTGATGAAGAAAAACCTAAAAAAAGCTTTCATCTTGGGCAACCCAAGATCAGGAACTTCCCTATTACGAATAATATTAAATAACCACAAAAACATCATTGCTCCACCAGAATCGGGCTTTGCGCATTGGTGGCTAAAAAAGTATGATAAATGGCAAAAAAAAGATTGTGACAATTCAAGTAAATTAAATTCATTCATAAATGATTTAATGCTTTCTAGAAAAATTGAAACATGGAAGCTGAATTTTAACAATCTCTCCGAAGAGATAAAACTAACTAAACCGTCAAACTATTCTGAACTTATCACACTCGTATACTTATCGTTCATTTCCAAAACAAACGTCAAAGTTATCATAGATAAAAACAATTACTATATAAATCACTTAAACGAGTTGTTAAAGATTTGGCCAGACGCCTACTTCATCCATTTAGTAAGGGACGGAAGAGATGTAGCATCTTCATATATCGAATTAATGGACAAGGATATTAAAAATTTAAAGTATAAACCAAAGCTTTCCAAAAATATAGCCAATATTGCTTCTGAATGGGCTAATAATGTATTATCTATTGAAGATTTTCTACTCACAATTGATAAAGACAAGCGAATTACTATAAAATTCGAAGATCTTATCCTTTCGACTATAGATACGCTAAATGATCTTTGCGAAAAATTCAAGATTGAATTTGATGATGCGATGATGAATTACTATTCTCAAACTGCGCCGAAATATTTAGAGCCTAAAGAAACATCTCATTGGAAAAAAAAGACGACCAGCCCACCACTTACCTCTAGGGTAGGTAGATATCATGAAGATTTAAGCCCAAGTGATCTAAAAATATTTAGCTCTATTGCAGACGAGGCATTATCTAAGTTTGGATACAAATAACTTTAACACTTAATTCCTATTTTAATTTTATGGCTACGCCTTTATTATCTGTTAGACTTATGACCTATAATCATGAAAATTTCATTAAAAAAGCGATGGATGGAATAATGAGTCAAAGAACAGATTTTGATTTTGAAGTTGTTGTCGGTGATGATTTTTCAACTGATCAAACTTTGGAAATTATTAAATCATACAATAGTACCAAAAGGATTAATATACGAATCCTAGACCGCCCTGTGGGTGGAGAATACTGGATAAAACGGAAAAAGTCTGGAACTCACATTACTAATTTAATAGATATCCTTAACAACTGTAAAGGTAAATATATAGCGTTGCTTGATGGGGATGATTATTGGACGGATCCTGAGAAACTTCAAAGGCAAATAGGTTTTTTGGAAGCTAATCAAGAGTTTTCTATCTGTTTCCATAAAATTAAGATTTTAGAAGGTGGAGCATTTAAAGAAGATTATATCACAAGGGTGCCTTCACAAATAACTACAATAGAGAACCTTGCCAAAGGGAATTATATACATACACCTTCCTGTGTTTTTAGGAATAGGGTAGATGATATTATTGGCGAACATATTTACGAGTCTGCGATTGGCGATTATTATCTACACATGATGAATGCGCAGTATGGGAAGATTTATTATATGGATCGGGAAATGGCGGTTTATCGGGTACATGGTGATTCTTATTGGTCGTCCCAACCAAATGAATACCGGTTGCATAAGACTGTTATCTCCCAAAGAGCTATTTTATTAGATTTTCTTGACAAAGCAAGCAATGGCTACAATACTCTTTTTCAAAGCTATGTAGATCATTTATTCAAGTTGCATTATATTCTTGATAGCCAAGAATGGGAAAACGAGATTTTAAAAAATACGAATGAACTTTCTCAACTATTTGCTAAGTCCTTAATGGAGAAACTAAAGAAGATTAAAATGTTAGAGGCTGAAAAAAAATCTATAAAAAAAACATTAAAGAGACTTGTAAGATTGACCATTATAAGGATAACCAATTAATCTGTGTTTAGTGAAGAGTTCTCCTAAAGTATCTGTCATAATCCCCAATTACAACCATGCACCCTATCTAGAGCAGCGTATAGAAAGTGTATTGAATCAGACTTATAAAGATTTTGAGGTGATTTTATTAGATGACTGTTCAACAGATAACAGTATTAAGGTACTACGGAGATATGAAAAACACCCTAAAGTTCAAGATGTATATATTAACAAGGAAAATAGTGGAAGTACTTTTCGCCAGTGGGAAAAGGGGATAGGGATGGCCAAAGGAGAATATATTTGGATTGCAGAAAGTGATGACTGGGCCCATCCTGAATTCCTTCGCGAAATGATACAGGGAGTATCAGGTAATGAGGATACGTTTATTGCCTCTTCGCAGATCATTTCAGTGAACTCAAAAGACGAAACTATTCGAAAAGGACATCCTTGGACAGCAGATATTGACCAGATAATATGGGATTTTCAGGACTCGAAAACTTTTCCGGTAGGCAGTTTATCAGAATTATTTGCATATAAAAACATTTTACCAAATGCCAGTTCTTGTGTGTTTAAAAAAAATGCCGTTGACCCTCAAATCTTCACCTTAATCTCCAAATTTTCTCTTGTAGGTGATTTGTTGTTCTGGTTTCACCTTTCCCTAAAGGGTAATATTTTTCTTTCTAAACAAACGGTATCCTATTGCCGATTCCATGAGAATAATGTTGGGAGAAAACCACTTCTTTCTACTGGAAACCTAATGGAAATATTATTTAGCAGGAAATATGTTATGAATAAAACACACGTTTCTTTCCAGGTTGTTCTGAAATCCAGAAAACTCTATTCACAATTATTCTTATCTCAGCTTAGAATTGAATTAAATTCAAACCGGGAAAGATTAGCTGTCATTATTCAAGCTATTAAGATTGGATTGACATACCCTAAATTTTTTTTTTATTCGCTGTACCTTGGTACTAAAAAGAAAATCATGCGAATCCTGTCGAGAAGAAACCTATGAATATTTTACACATATCCACCTCAGATCGCGGCGGTGCGGCCATAGCTGCCCTACGTCAACATCAGGCATTATTACAGGCAGGCATAGACTCTAAATTTCTTTGTTTAAATAAATCGGGTGTTGATATACCAGAGGTTTATCCCTTCCAAAGGCCATCCTATAGCTTGTTCCTTAAAGGTCTTCATAAATTGGGTGTTTATCATACGCAAGCGGATAAGAACCAAAAAGATTTGAATCAACTTAAGGGAAAATATAAAATGTTCACTTTTCCTAGGACTGACTTCAATGTTATGGAGCACCCCTTGGTACAGAAAACTGACATCATCAATCTCCACTGGGTTGGCAATTTTCTCGATTGGCCCTCTTTCTTCAAAGGTATCAATAAGCCTGTAGTTTGGACACTGCACGATATGAACCCTTTTCAGGGCGGGTTTCATTATGTAGAGGACAAAATCAGAAATGCAGCAAGTTTTTCTAGCCTGGAAAATAAGCTGTTAGAAGAAAAAATAAGGAGTTTGGCAGGATTTAAGAACCTGTGTATCGTTGCTCCATCCCAATGGCTGGTGAATGAATCTCAAAAAAGCACCTTATTCAGAGATTATCCACATAGACATATTCCTTATAGCTTAGATCTGAACATATTTAAACCTTTTGACCAGTACTTCGCAAGAAAGGTCTTTGATTTACCACAGAATAAAAAGATTCTTCTCTTTGTCAGTCAAAGTACCAGTGACAGACGGAAAGGACTGAATTTATTAGCAGAGGCATTTAAGATGATTCAAAATAAGGAGGACGTTATGGTAGTAGCGATCGGCGGAAAACCTAAGAAATCAGGCCTTTTTCAAAACGTTCATTTCCTAGGCTCCATTCATGGTGAACGTTTAATGCGATTAGCTTATGCCGCCGCCGATGCTTTTGTTATTCCTAGCCGAGAAGATAATCTACCTAATGTTATGTTAGAAGCCTTGGCTTGCGGTACTCCAGTGATCGGCTATCCCATTGGTGGAGTAAAAGAGACTATTCGTTCCGGGATAAACGGACTAGTGGCCGATGAAGTCTCGCCTTTGGCTTTAAATAATGCCATTATGGAGTTCTTCCAACAAACCTTTGATACAAATGCAATACGGAAGTTTGCGGAAGAACAATTTCATCCCAAGGTGCAAGCCCAAAAATACATGGAACTCTACCAGTCATGTCTAGTATAAAAGAAGAAAAACAACCCAAGCTCTCCATCATCACCATCAATCTTAACAACCGGACAGGCTTGGAGAAAACCATTCGGTCAGTGGTGGGGCAGACCTTTACCGATTTTGAGTATGTCGTGATCGATGGAGCATCGACTGATGGGAGTGTGGAGGTCATCCAGGAATACGAGGATCGGATTGATTATTGGGTGAGTGAGCCGGATAGTGGTATTTATAATTCTATGAATAAAGGTATAGAAGCCTGCACAGGAGAGTTTATTCTTTTCCTAAATTCTGGAGACATCCTACTCAGCAGGTGGTCGCTAGAAAAAGTTATGAGTAAAATCCAAAAGAACGATATCATTGTGTTATGGGATATCTACACTGGTAAAAACATTTGGAATCTACCCAAAGTAAATATGGTCAAACATTTTATTAATAGTTTCGTTGGGCATTCCGGTTGCGCATTATTTAATGCAAAAGTCTTTCAACAGGTTGGCAAATATGATGAATCTTACCTACTTCATGGTGACAGAGAATTCTATTATAGATTGATCGAAAAGTATAACGATAATACATTTAGAAAGATTCCGGGACTTTACTCGGTATTTGAACCTGGAGGAAGTCCACAGACAAATAAGTATCGAGGTCAGCATTCAAAAGCGGAAAAACGAAGAATTGAAGCAACACACTCAGATATCTTCAGGCTTTACTTTCGGGATTATACCTATCGTTACCACCCTCCCTTATTGACAAGAGTAATCAATAAATTTCAAATTCGGATACTCCCGTTGATAAGAACCTTAAAGATCATTAGTTCGCTCTAGCGTTTTAATTTTCTGAATATACTGACGATTAAGTGGCTCGCTACGCTTCGTCACGGGCCGATGTCGCAAATCCAATATCCCAGACGATGAATGTCTGGACTGTAAGCCCGACATTTATCGTTCCCCGTGTGGCTGTCAGCGCCAGTAGGTGACCACTTCGTATTGCGTATAACCATACTAACAGATTCAAAATGAAAACTACAATAAAAAAGGGGAAGGCTTTTATCAAAAAAATGATTCATGAACTCCCATGGTCAAACAAACAAGCTATAAATGAAATATATTCCTCTATAGAACTAAGTAAAATCGATATTTCATTTTTACCGCAAACTTCATTTAGCGTTAGTTCAACTCTATTACTTCACATAATCAATGACCTGATAATAAACAAAAGAAAATACATTCTAGAGCTTGGTACCGGAATTAGTACAGTCTATATCTCCAAAATCATTGACCAATTCAATTTAGATGCTAGATTTATCTCGATTGATCAATCAAAGGAATGGATACATACTGTGGAAAAGCAACTGTATGCAAACACTCCCAGAGCTTCGACTCAACTTTTTCACATACCGTATGATGAAAAAACACACTGGTATGATAATGAAAAGCTAAATCTTATATTTGAAGCTAATGATTTTATCTTTGATCTTATTCTAATTGACGGACCAGATACTAAGAAAACTGCCAGCTCCAGAAGTTATTTTACTAAAACACTGGGTAAGAACTATTTCAAACTCAATAAAAGCTTTTCTATATTTGTAGATGACACATATAGAAAGGAAGAAAAAGAATTATCAAAAAATATTGCAAAAATAACGGGAGGCAGTTTATATAGCTATGATATTTATAGTACAATAAGCAGCCCCAGTAGCCTAATAACTAAACCCAAAATTTTAGGTATAGATTATCGAACCCAACACTTCTTCAATAAAAATAAATAATTTTCAGGAGAAATTCATGGGTGTTTCTGTAATTATTCCAGTATTTAATGCCGAAAAATTTATTGCCGCAGCAGTAGAAAGCGCGCTATTTCATAATTGCGTTAAAGAAATCATTTTAGTTGAAGATGGTTCCTCAGATAACTCCTATCAGAAATGTAAATTTTTAGAGCAAAAGTATGAAAAAGTAAAATTAATAACTCATAATAACAGAGAAAATAAAGGTGCAGGAGTTTCTAGAAACTTAGGTATCTATAAAGCTACTCAAGAGTATCTTTCTTTTTTAGATGCAGATGATTATTATCTTGAAAATCGATTTGACGATCTTAAACTCCTGGAGGCATCAGATATAGATGGGTACTATGGAGCATTTGGAATAGAATTCGTCGACGAGGTAGGAAAAGAGAAGTGGGAAAACAGCTTCAAAAAGAATAAAAGAATCACGAAAATAAATAAATTAGTTGCTCCATTAGATCTCTTCGATTATTTTATGGGAAAAGGGAAAGAATATAATGCAAAAGGTTGGTTCCATATTTCAACGCTTACAATCAAAAGACAAAAAATATGTGATCACAAAATCTATTTTCCTGAGATCAGATTACATCAAGATACGATTTTCATTCTTAAGTGCGCATACTTATTAACAATTAGTGGTGCAGCGCACAATAAAATCATTGGTATAAGGAGGGTACATAAGGGTAACAGAATAACTTCTGTTAAGGATATTAAAAAAACTCAAGCAGTTGCATATAAATCTTTTTTCTCCTGGATGGCAAAAAGAGGGTATCATGCTAAATCAGAATTGGTTTTACTACGATGGAAAAAGCTAGAGAAAAGCAAGTTCCAACTAGCGTCAAGTATATTTTTAATACTAGCAACCAATTTCCATAGGGTTTCATTCACGTTCCATACGATAAAAACGCTCTTTTATTCATATATAAAACGTTAAGCAAGAAAAAGAAATGGTCTCTGTTATAATTCCTTTTCATAACCGTTTTAAAGTAATTAACGACACTATAAGAAGTGTTTATCAACAATCATATTTAAACTATGAACTCATTCTAGTGGACGACTCCAGTGAAATTATTTTTTCCGAAACGGCTCAGTGTCAAGAATGGCAAAAAAAGTTCAGCAGAAAAAATATCAACTTCAGTGTAATCCGAAATTCAAAAAACTTAGGCTCTGGACTTTCCAGGCAGCGAGGACTTAATAAAGCGAAAGGTATATATGTCGCATTTTTAGACTCTGATGATTGCTGGAGCGAAGATTTTTTAGAAAAAAGCGTAGAAGTTCATGAAAAATCACCCCAAATTGCTGCTACTTATTGTACTTGTTTCTATACCGATGGGAAATTAAGATCGAAAACCGATTTGGATTTCCGCGAAATATGTAGCACTTTAATCCGTCATTATCGAGTTTGGCAAACAGGTGCATTGTTATGGAAGAAGAAGTATACATCTAAATGGAAAAATCTTAAATCTAATCAGGACTCATTATTTGAATTTGATTCAGGCCTGATTAATGACTATATAAAACACGTAGATGGCCCAATTTTAAAAATAAACAAGGATACTGGCTATCATACGCACCACAGAGTTAAAAAAGCCCAAAACTACCTCAATATTTGTGTTATCTATAGTTATTATTTAAAGCATCTTTCTAAGATAAACAGCCAAGTTTTCAGTACTTTTTTTTTAGCGATTGTCTGCCACTTGAAGTTATCAAAACTACTGTATTTAATCATATCCAGACAACTCCTATTTCCGAATGATTATTACAGAGCTGTCTGTAAAGATAACTATTTGCACCCAAAGGTAAGGGTCTTTAATTTTATTCATCATAAATCCCCGGTCCTGGTTCCATTATTAAAATTAATACTAAGTTTAGAAAAATTCATACTACTCAGAATCCACAATTTCTTGTACAAAGCTTTCTATCAAAAATGAGGAATACCTCAGTTCGGAAAGTAGTATTTGTGACGCCTGAGTTTTTAACCGATGGGGAAATTCATCCCGGTGGTTTAGCAACCTATACCCTAAAAACTGCTTTAGGGCTAATAGAAAAGGGGGTGGAAGTTCAGGTAGTACAAGGAAGCAGCACCTGTTCAGATGGGATATTTCAGGGGATCAGGTACCATATGGTTAAAACCAAAAACAGGCCCGTTCAAACATTCCTCAAAAACATCACTTTTGGACGGCTAAACAGAACAATTGAATGGATTACACAAAGCTTTTTGCTAAATCAAAAACTTAAAAAACTTCATAAGAAAGAAAAATTTAGTATAGTTCATTACAGCAGTTACAAGGCTGTCGGATTATTCAGGATCAAGAAAGTGCCCGGAATTGTCCGGATATCCAGTTTGCAGCGCTGGT
>PR_CR_10_Liq_1_inCRDRAFT_1002078_pt1 | contig 10508 bp, 9 predicted proteins | sample PRCRCaboRojoPR_3_FD_10241 | JGI IMG/M metagenome (IMG submission 10241) | reverse complement strand
CGGACGCCCTGCCCCGGCGCGACGTGGCGTCGCACATAAGTCTTGACATATGCGCTCACCAAACGATCGTTAGGTCAAGGAGCTCCACGGGGTCCGAGACCCGCGGGAGGCGGGAGTTCCCGACAAAACGAACGGGAGGAGAGAATGCTGACTACGTTCATCCGCGCGGCGGCGGGCGCCGCCGTGGCGCTCGCGGCGCATCAGGCCGCCGCGCAGGACTATCCAGACGTTACGCTGCGCATGGCGCACCCGCTACCGGAAAGCTGGCCCGCCGCGCAGTGGGACAAGTGGTGGGCCGAGGAGGTCGAGCGCCGCTCCGACGGCGCCGTGAAGATCGAGCTGTTCTGGTCGGGGCAACTGGGCGGGCTGCTGGAGGTCAAGGATCTCGTCGCCTCGGGCGCCGTCGATCTCGGCGTCTTCGCGCAGGCGGTGCACGCCTCCGAGATGCCGCTGACCTCCGTCGCGGCCGGTCTGCTCAACCGCGTGTCCGCGGACGCGGAGACGGCGCAGGCGCTCGCCGGGCAGGTCTACGCCGCCGAGCCGACGCGCGCCGAACTCGACGCGCTGAACCTGCACCCGATCAAGTGGACGGTGACCTCGCCCTATCGGCTGCTCTGCAACACCCCGATCGAGGAGACGGCCGACCTCGAAGGGCTGCGGGTGCGCGCGGTGGGCGGCGCCTACGTGCCCATCTGGATGGAAAGCTACGGCATGGTGCCGACGCGCGTGCAGGCCCCGGAGATCCGCGAGGGGCTGCAGCGCGGCACGCTCGACTGCAACTTCGGCCCGATCGAATGGGTGCCGTTCTTCTCGCTGCAATCGGTGGCGCCCTACCTGTCGGACATCAACACCGGCACCTTCACCACCTTCCAGCTCTACGCGCCCGCGGACCGCTGGAACGCCTGGCCCGAAAGCGTCCGCGACCTGATGACCGAGGTCGCCGAGGACGCCATGGCGCGCGATCTCGACTGGCTCGACGGCGCGGAGGCGGAGGCGATCCAGACCTTCCGCGACGCAGGCGGCGAAATCGTCGAGCTCGCGGACATGGCGGATTTCGTGGCGCAGTCGCCCGACATGATCGCGGTCTGGCAGGACGACATGGACGAGGCCGGCATGGCCGAGGCCGTGGCGCCCATCGTCGAAATGCAGCGCGAGGCCGCGAAAAGCTTCGAGGAGTGATGGGCGACGACGATCCCCGCGCGCGCCGGCAGGGCGCGTCCTCTCTCCGCGCCCGGCTGACGCCGGGCGCGGGCGCGACCCTGATCGAACGCGCCGCGATCGCGGTCTGCGGCGCGACGCTCTTTCGTGGTGATGCTGGTGGGCGCGGTCGATATCGTCTCGGGCGAGGTGTTCGGCGTGTTCCTGCCGTTCAAGGTGGACATGTCCGGGACGCTCGCCGCGGCGGCGATCTTCCTCGCCTGGCCGCTGGTGCAGCGCACGCATGCGCACATCCAGGTCGACCTGTTCCTGCCCCACCTGCCGCGGCCGCTCCTGCGGCTGAGCTGGTGGGCGAGCCAGGCGACCGGGATGCTCGTCTTCGGCCTGATCGCCTACGGCGCCGTCGACCTCGCCGCCGACAGCGTCGCCATCCGCGAGACCTCGGCGGCGACGCTGGGCTATCCGATCTGGCCGGCGAAGGTGGCCTGCGCCGTGGGCGCGGTCATCACCATCGGCGTTTTCCTGCTGCAGACGGCGCGCCGCCTGCTGCACGGGGCCGAGGACGCATGAGCGGGCTGGAACAGGGCGGCGTCGCCTTCGCGGTCCTCCTGGCGATGCTCGCCATCGGCGTGCCGGTGGGCTTCGCGCTGGCCGGCGTCGCCGCGGCAGGGCTCTATTTCAGCGTGGGCACGACCTTCGTTCTGACCACCTTCAAGAGCGCGCCCTACACGCTGGCGAGCGATTACACCTTCGTCGTGGTGCCGATGTTCGTGCTGATGGGCGCGATCGCCGGGCGCGCGGGGATCATCGGCGACCTTTACGGCGCCGCGCAGGCGATGCTGAGCCGCGTGCGCGGCGGGCTCTTCATGGCCACGATCCTCGCGCAGGCCGGTTTCGCCGCGGCCTCCGGCTCGACCGTCGTCGCCTCGAGCGTCTTCACCCGGATGGCGCTGCCCGAGATGCTGCGCTTTCGCTACGATCCGGGCGTCTCGGCGGGCTGCATCGCGGCGGCGGGCACGCTCGCCGGGTTGATCCCGCCCTCCATCGCCATGGTGCTCTTCGCCCTTCTGACCGGAGAGCCGGTGGGCGCGCTGCTGATCGCGGGGATCCTGCCCGGCGTCCTGACCGCGGCGAGCTACATGGCCGGGCTCCGGGTCTTCCTGCATTTTCGCCCCGAATGGGCGCCGCCGATCACCGAGCAGGTCTCGTGGGCGCAGCGCCTGCGCGCGCTCGGCCGGGTCTGGAGCGTGCTCCTCCTGATGCTCCTCGTCATCGGCGGCATCTACTCGGGGCTTTTCCCGCCCTCGGCGGCCGGCGCGGTCGGCGCGGCCGGGGCGCTGGCGATCGCGCTCGCGATGCGGCGCATCGACGGGGGACAGCTCTGGGACGGGCTGCTCGAATCGGCCCGGATCACGGCGATGATCTTCCTCGTCATCATCGGCGGGCTGATCTTCAGCCGCTTCCTCTCGATCAGCGGGTTCATCGGCGACCTGCGCGCGCTCGTGGTCTCGACGGAGCTCGGCGTGGCGGGCTTTCTCGCGATGACCGTCGCGCTGTTCCTGCTGCTGGGGATGTTCCTCGACTCGGTCTCGCTCCTCGTGATCGCGGTGCCCTTCCTCTATCCGATCTCGCAGGCGCTCGGGATGGACCCGATCTGGTTCGCGGTGATCGTCGTCAAGCTGATCGAGATCGCGGCGATCACGCCGCCGGTGGGGCTCAACCTCTACGCGGTGCTGGCGGCGGCCGAACGGCGGGTCACGACCGCCGGGCTCTTCCGGGGGGTGCTGCCCTTCATCGTGATCGAGATGGCGGTTCTCGCGCTTCTGCTCGCCGTCCCGTCGATCGCGACGCTCCTGCCCCGCACCATGGGATAACGCGCATGCGGCTGATCGATTTCTTCGACCGTGCGGCGGAGCTCGAGCCGGAGCGCATCTTCGTCCGGCAGGGCGCGGTCGCGCGCAGCTACGCCGAGAGCCGGGCGACCACGCACCGCATCGCCGCCGCGCTCGGCCGTGACGGGATCGCCCCCGGCATGCGCGTCGGCGTCTACATGCCCAACGACTGGCGCGGGCTGGAGGCGATGTTCGGCCTCTTCCGCGCGGGGCGGTGATGGTGCCCGTCAACGTGCGCAACGCGGTCGCGCAGAACGCGCAGATCCTGCGCGACGCGGGCATCCGCGCGATCGTCTTTCACTCCGCCTTCGCGGCGGAGGTGGCCGAGGTGCGCCGCGTCTGCCCGGACCTTTCCCTCGCCGTCTGTCTCGACCGCGCGGCCGAGGGCGCGCCCGCCCTCTCGGACTGGATGGCGCCGGCGGGCACCACGGCGCCGGAGGTGCCGCACGACCCGCAGGATCTCTGGACGCTCTACGCCACGAGCGGCACGACCGGCCGCTCCAAATCCGTGCGCCACACGCATCTGACGAACCTCGTCGCCTCGATGGACATGCTCCACGCGCTCGAGGTGCACGGGCCGGTCCGCAACCTCGTGGTCGCGCCGATGACGCATTTCGCGGGCACCTTCATCTTCGCGCTGACGGTCACGGGCGGCACGCACATCCTGATGGACGGTCCCGCGCCGGGCGAGATCCTCGCCGCGATCGAGGCGGAGCGGGCGCAGATCCTGTTCCTGCCGCCGACGCTGATCTACCGGATGCTCGCCGACCCGGCGCTTGAGCGGCACGACTATTCGAGCCTGCACCGTTTCGTCTACGCCGCCGCGCCCATGGCCGAGGACAAGCTGCGCGACGCGGTGGCCGCCTTCGGCCCGGTGATGAGCAATTTCTACGGGCAGGCGGAGGCGCTCGGACCGATCTCCTTCCTCCCGCCGGAGGACCATGCGCCGGGGGCGGACGACGCGGCGCCTGCGCGCCTCGCCTCCATCGGCCGGCCCTCGATCCTGCGCCGGGTGCGCGTGGTCGACGATAGCGGGCGCGACGGTGGCCCCCGGCACGCCGGGCGAGGTCGCCGTGCGCAGCTGGGGCGTGACGCCGGGCTACGCGGGCAACGCCGAGGCCACGCGGGCGGCCTTCCGTGACGGCTGGTACCTGACGGGCGACATCGGCGTGGCCGACGCCGAGGGCTACGTGACGCTCGTGGACCGGAAATCCGACATGATCGTTTCCGGCGGCTTCAACGTCTTTCCCGCGGAGGTCGAGCGCGCGCTGCTGTCGCATCCGGACGTGCTCGACGCGGCGGTGATCGGCGTGCCGCATCCGGACTGGGGCGAGGCGGTGACCGCGGTGATCGAGCCGCGCCCCGGCGCCGAGATCGCGCCGGACACTCTCATCGACCTCTGCAAGGCACGACTCGGCAGCCTGAAGGCGCCGAAAACGGTGGAGTTCCGCGAGAGCCTGCCGCGCAACGCGACGGGCAAGGTGCTGCGCCGCGAGATCCGCGCGCCCTACTGGGCGGGCCGGGACCGCGCCATCTGACGCGCGGCGCGCCACTCCTTGGCCATGCCGGCGATCACTTCCTCCGCCGGGCGGACGGCCGAGACTTCGCCGCAGCCGTGGCCCATGCTCCAGACCGTCTTCCAGGAGGCGATGTCGAGCGCGCCCTCATGGAGCGGCGTGCCGTCGGGGGCGATCACGCCCTCCCGCACGAGGCTTTCGCGCGCGAAATTCGCCGGAATCCCGGTGACGAGGCTGCTTTGGGTGACGCCGTCGGCGCCGGTGGTCACGACGCTCGCCTTGTGGTCGGCCGCCGCGCGGCTCTCCCCGGTGGCGATGAAGGGCGTTCCGGCATAGCCCAGATCGGCGTCGAGCACTTCGAGCGCATGGAGCGCCCGGCCCGTTCCGACCGCGCCCGCGACCGCGAGCGGCCCGTCGAAGAACCGCCGGACCTCGGCGACGAAGGCGAAGGGGTTGAGCCATCCGGTGTTGCCGCCGGCCCCCGCCGTCAACAGCACCAGGCCGTCGACCCCCGCCGCCGCGGCCTTGCGCGCGTGGCGCACGCTGGCCACGTCGGAAAAGACCAGCCCGCCGTAGGCGTGCACCGCCGCGACCACGTCGTCCGGCGGCCCGACCGAGGCCACGACGAGCGGCGCCCGCGCCCGCACCGTCGCTGCGAGGTCGTCTTGCAGGCGCGCGTTGGAGCGGTGCACGATCAGGTTCACGCCCCATGGCGCGCCGCCGCGGGCGCCCTCGGCGATCCGCTCGAGCCACGCCGCGAGCGCCGCGCCCGTGCGCGCGTTGATCGAGGGGAAGGCCGAGAGCGCCCCGGCGCGGGCCGCGGCGATGATGAGTTCCGGCCCCGAGACGAGGAACATCGGCGCCACGAAAAGCGGCAGCGCCAGACGCTCCGCCAGATGCGCCCGGAGCGCGGGTCCGGTCCTGTCCGTCGGCCACATGCGTCGCCCTCCCCGTTGGGCGCAGACTAACAAACAACCGTTTGGCACACCAGACGATCTGCGCTACGCTGTCGCAGGCGTCGCCGAGGGAGGACCTGCGGCGCGCCGGGCGGACGCGGCGGGCGCCGCCCGGACGACCAGGGGAGGAGCGCTGACCGCCATGACCGACGTGATCGACGACGCACAGGTCTATCTGCCCGATCTCTTCGCGGCGCACGCAAGGCATTACCCCGACAAGCCGGCCGTGATCTGCGGCGCGGAGCGGCGGAGCTGGGGCGCCTTCGTCGCCAACATCAACCGCGTCGCGAACTTCCTCCAGAAAACGGGGCTCGCGAAGGGCGATCGTGTCGCCGTGATGATGGGCAACTCGGTCGAGATGCTGGAGTGCCTGTTCGGCGTCGTGCGCGCCGGCGGCTGCGTGGTCCCGCTCTCGGGGCTGCTGACCACCGAGCAGCTCGGCAGCCTGCTCGCGGACTGCGGCGCGCGCACCGCCTTCGTCTCGGCCGAGTTCGCCGAGCGCGCCCATGCGCTCGCCGGGGCGGGCACGGACGTCGGGACATGGGTGGCCTCCGGCTTCACGGCGGACGGCTGGCCTGCGCTCGAGGAGATCTACCGCACCACCCCCGACACCGTGCCGGAGGTGCGCCACGCGACGACCGACGCCTTCAACATCATCTATTCCTCGGGCACGACGGGCCTGCCCAAGGGGATCGTGCAGACGCATCGCGCGCGTCTGCACTGGGCCTTTTCCAACGCGGTCGAGATGGGCTTCGGCTCCGAAAGCCGGGCGCTCACCACCACGCCGCTCTACTCAAACGGCACCTGGCTGATGATGCTGCCCACGCTCTTCGCGGGCGGGACGCTGCACGTCATGCCCGCCTTCGATCCCGGGGCGTTCCTCGAGACGGTCGCGCGGGAGGGGATCACGCACACCTTCATGGTCCCGGCGCAATACGTCATGGTCCTCGAACGCCCGGAGCTCGACACCGCGGACCTGTCGAGCCTGCGCACGGTCCTCTCCGCCGGCTCGCCGCTCCGGCGCGAGACCAAGCGCCGGATCATCGCGCGCCTGTCCCCCGGCCTCTATGAGCTCTACGGCTTCTCCGAGGGCTTCGCGAGCATCCTGAAGCCGCACCAGCACGAGGCGAAGTTCGACACGGTGGGCACGCCGGTCCTCGGGTTCGAGGTGCGCATCCTCGACGACGCGGGCAACGAGGCGCCACGCGGCACGCCGGGCGAGATCGCGGGCTACGGCGCGGGGCTGATGCAGGCCTACAACGGCCGCGACGCGCAGACGGCCGAGCTGATCTGGCGCGACGAGCGCGGGCGCACCTTCGTGCGGTCCGGCGATATCGGCGTTCTGGACGAGGACGGCTTCCTGCGGATCGTGGACCGCAAGAAGGACATGATCATCTCGGGCGGCTTCAACGTCTTTCCCACCGACGTGGAGGAGATCGTCGGCGCGCATCCGGATGTCCGGGACGTCACGGTGATCGGCGTGCCGCACGAGAAATGGGGGGAGAGCTGCCTCGCGCTGGTGATCCCGGCCGAGGGCGCGACCGCGACGCCGGACGCCATCCGGGACTGGGCCAACGCCCGGCTGGCCAAGACGCAGCGCCTCGTCGGGGTCGAGTTCCGCGAGGCGTTCCCGCGCAACGCGCTCGGCAAGGTCGTCAAGAAGGAGCTGCGCGCGCCCTACTGGCGCGACGCCGCGAGCTGAGGCCGTGCGCGTGACCCGCCCCGGACGCGCCTCAGCCCTGCGCGCGGTCGCCGTAGGCCGTGCGCAGCGTCGCGACGAAGGCGCGCGCGATCTCGGCCGGCGCCCGTTCGGCGGCCGGGTCGAACCAGACCGGCACCCAGTTCAGCGCGCCCAGAAGCTGAAGCCGCAGCAGCGCCGGATCGACGCCCTCGGGCAGGCCGAGCGCCTCGAAGAGATCGCGGAACAGGACCTCGTAGGTATTGCGCTGCGCCTTGAGCGTGGCGTTGAGCGCGCGCCGGTCCTCGGCGAAATCGGGAGAGATGATGGTGATCATGTTGCCGGTGGCGATCAGCCCCTCGAGATGCGCCACGGCCGCCGCCTCCAGCCGGTCCCAGGGGTTCGTCGCGCGCGCCACCGCCGCCTCGACACGCCGGGTCATGTCGGCCACGACGCGCTCGTGAATGGCCTGCAGCATCTCTTCCTTGGACGCGAAGTGGTAGTAGAGCGATCCCGGCAGCATATCGACCGCCGCCGCGATGTCGCGCATCGAGGTGCCGTCGATGCCGTGGCGCGCGATCAGCTCGGCCGCCTTGAGGAGCACCTCCTCGCGCTTGTTGCGGCGGCGCGGCTTGTCTCCGGGGGTGGACCCGCGGCCCGCGTCTGCCTCCTGCCTGTCCAAGATGGTCTCCTTCGTCGGCGCACGGGCGACCGCCGTCCAGCCCCGCGCGCGCAGCGGACGGCAAGACGCCCTCTCGCCGCGTGTTCTACCAAGTGTTTGTTCGATTTTCGAGCGCGAATGCATCCCCTCGACCGAAACGGGAGCGACCGGCCATGACCAACGGACAAGCGATGCTGCACCTCGAGGGGCCCGTCGCGCGGATCGTCGTCTCGAACCCGGACGCGGGATACATGGACCGGACGATGGAGGACGCGCTGCTCGACGCGGTCGCCCGCGTCGAGGCCGACCCCGCCGTGCGCGTCTGCGTCCTGTCCGGTGGCACGCCCGGCGTCTTCATCCGGCACTACGACCTGAAGGCGCTCGCGCCGCAGGCCCGGTCGATGGCCGCACGGGGCATGACCTTCTCCATGGATCGCCCGGTGAAGGAGGCGCCGATCCACCGCGCGCTCCGCCTGATGGAGGAGGGCACGACGGTCCACGTCGCCGCATTGAACGGCACGGCGATGGGCGGCGGCTTCGAACTGGCGCTCGCCTGCGATCTGCGGGTGGTCGAGGCCGGCGACCATGCCTTCGGCCTGCCGGAAATCAACCTCGGCCTGCTGCCGGGGGCCGGCGGCACGCAACGCCTGCCGACGCTCGTGGGGCTGTCGCGCGCGCTGCAGATGACGCTGACGGGCGACACGCTGACCCCGCAGGAGATGGTGGCGAGCGGGCTGGCCCTCGACGGGGGCGCGGACGCGGTCGCCGCCGCGCGCACCCTCGCCGCCCGCCTCGCGGCGAAGCCCGCACGGGCGCTGGCGCACATCAAGCGGCTGACCCGGCGGGGCGTGACCGGCGACGCCGAGGGTTTCGCGCTGGAGCGCACGCTCTTCTGCGACCTGATGACGACGCCGGAGGCCGGCGCGCTGCTCGACGAGGGCGCCGCCGGCCGCCGCCGGATCACCGACGAGCCGTGACCGCGCGCGCCAGCTGATCGCGCGGCGCAGGGCATGGCGCGGCTCAGCGTGTTTCGGGCGCCTCCAGCAGGATCACCGAGCAGGCCGCCTCGTCGAAGCCGATGACGCCGCCGCCGTTCTCGGCGAGCGCGATCCGCGCGCGCTCCGTCTGCCGCGCCCCGGCCTCGCCGCGGAGCTGCAGCGCGAGCTCGTGGATCATCGACAGGCCGGTGGCGCCCACCGGATGCCCCTTGGACACCAGTCCGCCGGAAAGGTTCACCGGCAACCGCCCGCCCAGCGCCGTCGCGCCGCTCTCGACCAGGGGGCCGCCGCCGCCGTCCTCGGCGAAGCCCAGCATCTCGAGCTGGAAGATCTCGCAGAAGGACGTCGCGTCGTGCACCTCCAGCAGGTCCACGTCCGCCGGGCCGAGCCCCGCCCTGTCGTAGGCCTTGCGCGCGGCGACGCGGCTCAGGCCCGGTTCGTCGGCGGCGCGGTACTTGCCGCCGCTGAGCACCGAGGCGCGCACCTTCACGGCCCGGCGCCGCACGGCCTCCGGCATCCGCGCGAGCGCGTCGCCGGACACGAGGATCGCCGCCGCCGCCCCGTCGCCCACCGGCGCGGCCATCGCGCGGGTGATCGGCCATGAGACCTCGCGGTCGGCCAGCGCCGCCTCGACGGACACCTCGAAGCGGTACTGCGCCTTCGGGTTGAGCGCCCCGTGGCCGTGGCTCTTGGACGCGGCGACGGCGATCTGCTCGCGCGTGGTGCCGTGGCGGCGCATGTGCCAGGCGGCCTGCATCGCGTAGGTGTTCATGAAGACCGTTCCGCCGCCGCCGTTCGGCTCGAAGGGCTTGCCGGCCTCCTCCCCCCGCGCGCGGTAGTAGGCGTGCCAATCCCCGGGATCGAGCTGATCGATGCCCCCCTCGAAGATCTCGAGCGTGCGGGCGGGATCGTCGGGCACGAAGGTCTTCTCGACGCCGATGGCCAGCGCCACCTCCATGTCGCCCGAGGCCACGTCCTTCCATGCGCCGTGAAACGCCATAGAGGCGGTCGCGCATCCACCCTCGACATTGATCATCGGCACCCGTTCGGGAAAGAGCCCCTCGCGGACCAGCGGCGTGAAGCAGACCTGCCCGCGGATGTTGCGCTGACCGAAGGTGCCCATCCCGCAGTTGCCGAACCACGCCTGCTCGATCGGCGCGCCGTCCTCCCAGCCGGCATCGGCCAGACACTCGAGATAGGCCTCCCGGGCGAGATCCTTGAACCCGTCCTCCGGACGCTTGCCGAAGGCCGTGCAGGACGTGGCGATCACGTAGACGTCGCGCATGCGCTCTCTCCCGTCAGAAGGATCTTGCCCGCGCGCCCGCCCCGCGCGGCATGGGCGACCGCGTCGCGCAGGCGGTCGAGGGGGTAGCGCGCCTCCACATCGGTGTGGATCACGCCCTCGGCGAGCTTCCGCGCGAGGAAGCCGTGCAGGTCGCGCATCGCCTCGGGCGACGCGGTGCGGTACCACTCCGCGAGCCAGAAGCCCTGCACGCGCACGTCCCGGAACACGAGATCGCGCGCGCCCACGCGGCTGTCCTCTCCGGACAGGAGCCCGTAGACCACGACCCGACCGTGCGCGCCCACCGCGGCGGCGAGCTCGGCTGTCGCGCCCCCGCCCACCGCGTCGAGCGCGAGCCGTGGCGGG
>PR_CR_10_Liq_1_inCRDRAFT_1002077_pt1 | contig 10510 bp, 10 predicted proteins | sample PRCRCaboRojoPR_3_FD_10241 | JGI IMG/M metagenome (IMG submission 10241) | reverse complement strand
CCGCCGAACGCGCCGCCGAAGAGGCCGGCGCCGCCGCGCCGGAGGGCGTCGCGACGTGCGAGGACGATGGTGGTGGACGGTAGCGCGACCGCAGCGGCCCGGCCGCCGCTGCTCTACCGGGCGCATTTGCTGCGCCACCGCGCCCGTTTGCGCGCTGCCGACGGGATCGACCGGGACGTTTTGCTCGGCCTCGCGGACAAGCTGGCCGGGGTGGCCAATGTGCGCCGCGCCCTCGTGCGCCCGGCGACGCGCAGCGTCATCCTCGAAACCTTTGACGAGGCGGAGGCCGTGCTTGAAACCATCGTGGCCGAAGGCATCGCCCGGATCAAGGCGGCGCCCAAGCCGCCGCCGGTCGACCAGGTGATCAAGCTGGGCCTGATGCGCGCCGACATGGGCGTAAAGGCCCGGACGGGCGACGCGCTGGACTTTCGCACCGCGATCGCGCTGGCACTGCTGTTCGGGTCGGTCGTGCAGCTGACCCGCGGGCGTTTCGCGGGGCCGGCGACCACCCTGGCGATGAGTGCGCTGACGCTCTTGGACCGAGGCAAGTGACGCTGGGCGCCGTCAGGCGAGCCGAGCGGCGAGGCTGACATCCTCCCAGGGCGGGTACAACTCGTCCCGGCCCATATGCCCGTAGCTGGCGAGCCCGCGATAAAAGCGCCCGCCGCGCGCAGCCGGCAGGCCCCACAGCCCCATGCGCTCTGCGATGGCCGCCACGCGCAGGTCGAAAACCTCCGCGATACGCGCCGAGATTGTCGCGTCCGCGACCGTTCCGCTGCCGTAGGTGTCGACCTCGACGCTGACCGGCTCGCTGTCGCCCACGACGTATGACAGCTGGACCTCGCACTCCCGGGCAAGCCCGGCGGTCACCGCGGCGCGCGCGGCCTGGCGGGCGGCGTAGACGGCGATCCGGTCGATGCGCGAGGGATCCTTGCCGCTCAGCGCTGGGCCGCTGCGGCGAATGAAGCTGCCATAGGCGTCGTCGGCGGATTTGCGGCCGGTCAGCCCGGAATGCACGTCGGGACCGGCCGGACCCGTCGCGGGATAGACCAGCAGGCGGGTGTCGGCATCGATCTCCAGCCCCTGGCCTGTCAGCGCGGGGACCACCACGACGTCGCGCAGCGCGTCCTCCATCGCGGTCTGTCCGGGATCGCCGGTGATGCCGAAGGTCAGGGCCACCGCCTTGATCGCGACCGGCCGACGATCCGCGAAGGCGACCGCGATCTGAACCTGCGCGTCCGGCGACAACCACGAGAGCCGGTCCTCACGGCGTGCCGCATCCAGCGCCTGCGCCATGCGATGGGCGGCATGGATCGGATAGGGCATCGCAGTGGCGGCGTGGTCGCAGGCATATCCGAAGGCGGTCACCATGTGGCGCGCCTCGCCCCGCGCCAAGGCGGCTTCGGTCAGTTCCGCCCCGTGAGAAAGATCCAGCATCACCGTGGGCGGTCGCGCCTGGTCGCCCGGGGCATAGCCGGCCTCGGCCAGGACACGCCGGGCGATGGCGGCCGGGTCCACCGGCGCCGGTGCCCCGGCGCGGATGGAGAGGAAGACCACGCCGGACGCAATCGCGCATTCCGCGATCACGCCGGCCCTGTGGCCGGTCGCCAGGTAGGCGTCGACCACCGCGTCACTGATCTGGTCACACAGCTTGTCGGGGTGCCCCACCGTCACCGATTCCGAGGTCATCACGAAGTTTCGCATGGCCGACCCTCCACTGTTTCAAGTTCGAGGCGCACGCCGCGCCGGGCGAGGACCAGCGCCGCCGGCGTCACCGCCGCGCCGAGCGAGACCGCCGCGCTGCCCGGGCCGAGCGGTGCGATTCCGAGAAGCCGCCGCAGCGGCGGCACGAAGAAGGGCAGCACGGCCATCCCGGCAGAGGCCAGCACCGCGCCGTCCAGTGCCCTGTTTTCCAGCAGCCTGCCCGGCTGCAGGTGCCGCACATCGGTCCGCTGGCACATGAGCGTGTAGAGCAGCTGACCGAGGGACAGCGACAGGTAGGTCATGCCGCGCGTCTCGGGGCCCGGCCCGAAACGGGCCAGCCCGGTGAAGTGCGCCGCCAGCGCCGCCGCCGCGATCGTGCCACCGTCCAGCGTCATGCGCCGGAAGTCCCGCGGCGGGATGATGGGCGCATCGCGGTCACGCGGCGGGCGCGCCATCGCGTCCGGGTCCGGGTCGGCGAGGGCAAGGCCCAGGCCGGGCAGAACGTCGCTGACCAGGTTGATCCAGAGAAGCTCCATCGGCGTCTCCAGTTCGCCCGGCCCGTGGGCGGCCTCGGCGATGCCCACCATGATCTCGCTCATATTGGTGGTGATCAGGAACTCGAGCGCCCGGCGGATGTTGCGATAGACCGCGCGGCCCTGGCCGATGGCGTCGACCAGCGTCGGCAGCCGGTCGTCGCGGATCACCACATTGGCCACGTCGCGGGCGAGATCAGTGCCGCTCGCCCCCATGGCGATCCCGACATCGGCGGCCTTGAGCGCCGGGCCGTCATTGACCCCGTCGCCCGTCATGGCCACCACGCGGCCCTGGGACTGCAGCGCCTGGACGATCGCCAGTTTCTGGTGCGCGCTGACCCGCGAGAAAACATGGCTGCGCCGCGCGACCTCGCCGAGGAGCGCGGTGTCGAGGCTGGCAACCTCGGGCGAGTCCACGATCCGAAGCGAGCCGCCCCCGGCGAGGTCCAGCTCCTGAGCGATCGCACCCGCGGTGGCGGACTGGTCGCCCGTGATCATTACGGTATCGAGTCCCGCGCGGTGCAGCGCCGCGACGAAATCCTTCGCGCCGGGCCGGAGCGGATCGACCAGCGCGGCCAGGCCGAGCCAGGTCAGCGCCTCGACCTCCTCCGCGCCCTCGGCCGGGGCTACGTCGCCGCAGGCGAAGGCCAGCACCCGCGCCGGACGCGCCGCAAGCCTGTCGTTGAGCGCGAGAATCCGGTCCCGCGTTTCGGCGTCGAGCGCCACGTCGCCTGCGCCGGTGCGGCGATGGCTGCAGCGTGCGAGGACCTCTTCCGGTGCCCCCTTCACCAGCACGGGCGGCCCGTCGCCGCCGTGGATGGTGGCCATCCAGGGGCGGCTCGCGCTGCGCTCGATGGTGGACCGGCGCGGCCGCGCCGCCCGCAGACCCTGCACGTCGATGCCCTGCCCGGCAGCATAGTCCATCAACGCGCGTTCGGTGGCCGAGGATCCCGCCGGCCCATCGGGCGCGGGCACGGCGTCGTTGTTGAGGGCCGCGACTTCGGCGAGAGACGCCAGTGCCCCGGGATCCCCCGGCGCTTCCGGGTCCGGGCCGGTCAGCGCCTCGACGACCTGCAGCCGGTTGTGGGTCAGCGTCCCGGTCTTGTCGAGGCAGATCACCTGCAATGCGCCGAGGCTTTCCACGGCATCGATCCGGCGGACGAGGATACCGCGTCGTTCCATCCGTTTCAGACCAAGCGACATGGTGGTGGTGGCCACCACCGGCAACCCTTCGGGCACGGCCGCGACGGCAAGAGCGAGCGCGTCCTTGAGGATCGCGGCAAGCCCCACGCCACGCATCCAGCCGATCCCGAAAAAAACGCCGCAGGCCGCGAGCGAGACCTTGGCCAGCAGGCTTCCCAGACGGTCGAGCTCGGCTTCGACCGGGGCCTTCGGGCGACTGGCGGTCTGGCTCAGCAGGGCAATCCGGGCCGCGGCCGTGTCCCGCCCGGTCGCAACCACCACGGCCCTGCCGCGGCCCTCGGCCACGAGCGTCCCGGCATGAACCATGGTCGGCCTGTCACCGATGGGCGCCGCCTCGTCGACCTCGGCGTCGGGGTGTTTTCGGACCGGCAGGGTTTCCCCGGTCAGCGCAGATTCGTCGAGCTTCAGGCGGTCGGCCCGGATCACGCGGGCATCCGCCGCCACCTGCGCGCCGGGATGCAGCGCGTAGACCTCGCCAGGCGTCATCTCGACCGCCGCAATCGTGACATCGCGCCCGTCGCGGATCACGGTCACGCGCTCGCCGGAACTGTCCATCAGCTTGTGGATGGCGGCTTCGGCCTGCCCCTCAGTGACGTAACCGAAGACAGCATTCGCGGCCACGACCGACAGCGTGGCGACGGCATCCGCCACGCCGCCCGTCGCCAGAGAGACCACAGCCGAGCCCCCCAGCATGGCAACGGGCAGGCTTTGGAATTGCTCGCCCAGGAGCGCGACCTGGGACCGGCGCCGGTCCTGGGGCAGCATGTTGGGCCCGTGCCGGTCGAGACGACGCGCGGCCTCTGCCGCGGACAGCCCCCCGTCCGCATCGCTGCCCATCTCGGCGAGCACGGTATCCGCGGGAATGCTGTGCCACGCCGGCCCATCCGACATGGCGCCGGGGTCTCGCGGAACCGTTGGCGCCACGACATCGCCCGAAGCATCGAGCGCCGCGCGCGCGGCCGCGAGGATTTCACGTTCGGTGATCTCCGGCAGGGCGTGAAGGATCAGGCTCCCGGAGAGCGGCCGCGCCGATGCTCCGCGCACCCAGCCAAGGGCGCCAAGGCGCTGCGCCACGGCCTCGGCGCGGTCGGGCCGATCGCGCAGCTCCGGGCAGGCCAAGCGCAGCCGACCGCCACGCGTGCGGTGCGCAAGGGTGATCCTGGACTTGGTGCGCTTCACGGCAGGCTCGGTGATCACTGACAGGGCGACCATGGCAGGCCGCGCACCGGCCGGCCTTGATGCGTGTCAAGAAATCCCGGGCCATGTCGACATTGCGTGCTACCGCCGAGGGTTCGGACCCCGGCGGACCCGAATTAGGCAGGTCGCTTCAACCCCGTGCGGTCCACGTCGAGCACGGGCGTTTCAGGTATCGGTGCTGAGCCCTGTTTGCGCATTCTGACGCGCCGCGATCCATGACATGATGACAGCCGGCCGTGCGCCAGAGTATTGGACATTGGCCTTCGGATCCAAACGGTCTCTATGAGGATCGAAGGGTCTCGGAATGTCCTTTGGACGCGCGACCCAGACATGCTCGATGAAACCGTCGCCATCTGTTTCGGCAATGTAGATTGTCGTGCTCATCCCCTGCCGCCCCCAGCCAAGATCACAGAATTACGACAGCAGCGAGACGCAGGAGTCAAGCTGCGGCCCGCGCTTCGGGAGAGCAGGCAACGGTTCGCCTACAGCACGTGATCCTTCACGTCGGGAAGTGATACATTTTCGTCCAGAACATCAAGTGGCTGCCAGGCTTGGTCTCGCTCGTCATCCGTAAGATCGGCTCGGTTGATGATCCCCTCAAGTGTCGCGATAGCGTCGTTGGTCTCGGCGCAATCGATATCGGCGTTCACTGGATGGTTTGTGTCAGTGGCGACCAGCCCGTCGAGGGCTTGGCGTCTGTCTCTACGGCGGCCGCGAAGAAAACCGATCAAGTAGGCCAGAAAGACCACCAGAGTTGCCGCTGCCAGATAGGAATGCCGTTCCATCTCGAAGTGTCGTCTTCAGGGCTTCGGCTTGACAGCATCCCGGTCTCTCCCTGAGGAGGATCTTTTCCGTACGAGACAGCCCCACTTGTAGCAACTATGCATCAATTCATCCTGGGTGGGCAGAGCGTCACCCCTCTTCAGTCCTTATCCGAAACTTTTCCTTCTGAGCCTCTGTCCATTTGGGTGATGCCCGGAAATACTCTTTCCCCGCGTCGTCTTTGTACAAGGGCGCCCTTTGCTTTGATGACTTGGGCTGTGCCTCAGATTTCGTACGTTTGCCAAAGAGTTCGGAAATACTGGTGCCGAGGGACACCGCATAGTCCTCGACCTTTTTCCGCAATTCATTCAGCCTTTGGGCTTCTTTCCTGGCGAGTTCCCTGGCCACATCGCGTGCGTGAGCTTCCAACTCCTGCACCGACATCTCCGTCAAGTCTTTCTTGGTCATCAGTTTCTTCCATGTATGGCCAAATGCAATGTTTGAGTGGTCTTGAACGCCACGCCAGAAAAACGTTCACCTGCGACAAAGACCCGGAGGGCTTTCCAATCGGCGCACCCGAACCATTCTTCCACCGATCAGATCTCGAATTATACTTGATCCTACGAGCCCCCATATGGGAATCCTAAGTGCGGATGGTGGCTCTTGCGACAAAAAACTGTTGGGCGCTTCGTCTGCCATCCCTTAGCCTGACAGGCATGGCGCAACGCCGATATCTTGGAACAGGGTGAAGGCCCTTCCCAGTTTCTACACTGAACGATCAATGGTGCGCGACGAAGGCCGAGACCATGAGAAACCAGCTCCATGAAACCAGCCCGATGGCCACGTTCAGGACTCCGAGAGATGCTGTGATCGCCAATCTCTTCTTGTTTACGCCAGTTACGAAATAGGCTCGGAAGGTAACGCCCAGACAAAGCAAGCCGGCCGGAAGTGACAGGTAAAGACCGGTCGTGAAAGCCAAGTTTTCCGGAACAACTGAAATGCTTTCTGGGTTCTGGGCCAATAGCCCCCAGCCTCCGCAGACAAGCAAAATAAGCAACGGAAGCGCCCCTATAGTCAGAGCCCCCCGGACGAGGCTCAAATCCGTCCCGCGCTCGATACCGTTCTTCACCGTCTTTCCTTTGTGATGGGCCAATCGGCTTTTTTGCGTTCGACGCGGTACGCTTTTGGCCGGGTACGACTGGCGAGCGCTTAGATGCAATCGAGTCACCAGAATCCTCAGTAATGGATCGCTCCATCCGGTCCGATTCTGAAGCGAACCGTGAAGGGCGCGGCATTGCGAACAAGAAACTGGGAGTCTCCGCGTGCCAGCAGGCTGCGCTCAGCCTCCGGCAGCATTGCGAGATCCTTTTCGCTGAACTGGGGAGCAAGCTTAACACGGATTTCAAACGGTTCGTCCACTATCACGCCACCACCCGTCAGATGCATATCTCTATAGCTTTGGGCGAGTTCATCGAGGGAAAAGGCAACGGCCACCTCGTCGCGCCCTGCGCTAAGATTCAAGATCTGTTCCCCAGCCAAAAGGACGCGATCGTAACTTGAGCTTTGCACTTGCCAGATCAGTTTGTAGGGACCGACGCGGCGCCCAATGATCTGAACACCGGCTCGGAATTGTCCCTCGTCACCGCGGATTATCTCGATCTGAGTGGGCCGGTGGCGTGTGTCCAGTAGCCCAGCGAAAAAGGCATTACGCTGAGCGTGGATTTCGGCTGCACTCTCTCGATCCAGCTTGCCCTGAAACAGCACGAGGCACAGCCCGAGGATCATTCCCAGCGGGGTAATCGTGACCCAAACCGCTTTTCGCCTTTCGAGCTTGCTGTTCTGCCCACGGCGCGCCTCTGTCTCCTGCCCGTGGCGGTATGCGAAAATGATACAGCATGTCGAAGTAATTGCACCCGCTGAAATTCCGATGGCCGGGATTATCCATCCAGTTTCTGACGGCCAAGGATTATCCCCATAGAGCCAAATCCAAGTGGCACCCAGAGCGGCACCCAGCACGGAGTAAGTAGCGACGGGGCCAAGGACCAGAGCCCATGCGACGCCTGCAATCAAGTAGCGATGCCGGAGCTTCAATAGTCTCGTCTCCTCATCAGATAGATCGGACGTTTCCTGAATAACCTGATACGAGTAGCGTCGTATTTAAGCAGCATACGATATTGGCAGACACCAATGAGGAATACCATTTTCGCTGTCTCCTGGACGATAACAATTGGCGCCTTCGCATGTAGCGTCGGCCTATTTGACAGCGCGTCTGCGGAGCCCGTCGTCTTTCGCTTCGACGCTGAGCAGTCAGGCGTACCGATCCCTCCACCCGAAGGCTCGTTGGCAGCGGAAGCTGGGACCCTACCGAGGATCTCAGGCAAATTCGGCTTTGAGAGCAATGCGCCGTTAGCGGCCCAAGCCGAACTGCCCGGCCGCGTGGCGTTCGGCGACTATAACACCGGATTCCTTTTTCTCGATTCGATGGATATCGGCAGGGTTCCGGGAAATATCCACGTTCAGGTGACCGATGGTGCGACCAACGTGAATGATCCTCGGTTGACCATCGTCGATGAGGTCACGCTCAGCACCCGTGCAATATCCACTGTGACGCCGATTGACGCGGTGACCCTGCGGCTGCGGTATCTCGACGCCGAGCAATTGCAGGGCGTGGAATTGCCGCATGCGCTGGACAGCGATGACATCGAGAAGGTTAGCCTGACTTTCAGTACACGGATTGATGGAATGAGCAATCGTGCGAAAGGTGAAACCGCGACAGGCGATCTTCTTGGCTTGGTACATTTTGAAGTTACCGTGATCGAACGCATAGAGTAATACTTCGCACGGGCTGCTGGGAGTGTGACGGTTCGAACTCTGCTCTACGACTGAGGCACCCGAGTACCTGTTCGCCCGGTCACGTAAGATTAGCCTTCAGGTCGGTTTCATCCGCCATGACGGCCTCGCGCGGCGCGAAATGCGGTGGAAATAAACGAGGCCGTGGCGACACGGACAACCTTCAATCTAAGTGAGCAGTGCAGGCGGCGCCATTGTTCAGATGTTCCCTTAACCTGTTTTTTACGGTGAAAGCTGCCAAGACCGTTTCTGGAGTAAAATCAGATGCTTGCAACTCGTGACGGAAAGTTATCGGGCACGACTTTCCGTGACTGCTTTCTCAAATCATCTATAACCTAATGATTTTCAATATAAAAACCCTTGACGGACGTGAACCCGGTAGCAAGTTGTTCGGCATTCCTGTCGATGCGCGGCGGCGTCATTCGCTTGCCAGCCTGTCGCGATCTACCAGGGTTCACCAGGCAACCCTGCGCCGGGCGCTGAAACTCACCGGCGTTCTTCACGCTGATGTTGACGCCGACTACAGATTTACCGTCGATGCAGGGCAGGGGGAAAAGCTGGCCTATCGCATTCGCAATTCTATTCCGATCAGCAAGATTCCGGATTACCTGAACTGCAATCGGACCCAGGCCCAAATGCTCGTGAAGCGTGGGTTCGTATCTCAGCTGGTGCCGGGTCTCGGGCGTGGCGGCGGCGTCCTAACCAAGGTGGCCCTGGGAGACCTCGATGATTTTATCTCTCGCTATCGGGCGAATGGGATACCGGTGTGCCAGGCGGGCGATGGGATGATTGACGCCATCACTGCGTCGGAGGTCGTGAAGATTCCGGTCATGGACATCGTTCAGCTTGTTCTGGATTGCAAACTGACATCGGTTGAACTCTTGCCCGAGAAGCTGGGATTTCGGTCGGTACTTATTTCCGCGGGAAGTCCGCTCGGTTGTCTCGCTGGTCGAATGCAGGATCGGTTTATCCGCACACGATGTTGCCGCCCGGCTCGGGATCTTCCCATTTGGTGTCATGCATCTTCGGACGAAATTAGACAGATCGGGCCGTCCGTTTCTACCGCCGATCGAAACCGTGAACTCAAATGGCACTGTTCGACATCGTTTCGCGGAGAAAGAGGTGAAACGGTTCCAGGCAGATTATGTGACGCTTTCGGACCTCGCCAAGGAGAGGGGCCAGAGTGCAAAGGCAACCGCGAGGGAGTTGCGAAACCTTGATATCAAGCCGATTATGAGACGGGAACTCCTGAACGCTGCGATCTACAGGCGTGCCGATTTGTAGGCCTAATTCCCCCAAGACTTGCGGATCATAGCCGCCCAACCGGGCGGCTTTTTTGTTGGCTGATGCCTGTGTGGCAAGACTATTCCCGATTTTGCGTGGCAAAGCATTACGGCACCGCGTGGCAATAACGCCCGCCAATTCTGAGATCGCAAAAACTTGCCCCCTGATTTTATTGGATTTTTTCTATTTCAGATTTCGCGTTTGGCATAACAATAGCTGCTCTGACACCGCACGTCGCGGCCCGGGCAAGGGGCGGATGGCCGGCGCCCCCGTTCCGCGTGCTTGACACCGCGGACAGGGGGACTACTCCTTCGGAGAGCAACAGGGGCGTCCGCCGCGCGCGGGCTGAGAAGTACCCTCCGAACCTGAACCGGATCATGCCGGCGTAGGGAGTTGCAAGGACGGATCGCCGTCGCGGCGTCCCTGCTTGCCTCCCCTGCCGGACAGGAGGCGAGATGAAAAATCCCGGACACCACCTCGATGCCATGCGGTCCACTGGCCCGCTGGTCCATAACATCACCAACTTCGTGGCGATGAACGTCATGGCAAACGTGCTGCTCGCGGTGGGGGCATCCCCGGCGATGGTGCATGCCCGCGACGAGGTGGCCGAGTTCGCCGGGTTCGCGCAGGCGCTTACGGTGAACATCGGCACCGCGGATGCCCAATGGGGTGCGGCGATGGAAGAGGCCGCCGCCGTCATGTCCGGGGCCGGGCGGCCCTGGGTGTTCGATCCGGTCGGCGTCGGCGCGACGCGCTTCCGCAGGGCGCTGTCCGAGCGCCTGCTCGCGCTCTGCCCGGCCGTCCTGCGCGGCAACGCCTCCGAGATCCTGACGCTGGCCGGGCTGGGCGGCGCGGCGCGCGGTGTCGATGCGGGTGATGCCGTGGCCGATGCCGAGGCGGCCGCGCGCATTCTGGCCCGCCGCACCGGCGGCGTGGTCGCGGTCTCGGGGCCGGTGGACTACGTCACGGACGGCAGG
>PR_CR_10_Liq_1_inCRDRAFT_1002076_pt1 | contig 10515 bp, 8 predicted proteins | sample PRCRCaboRojoPR_3_FD_10241 | JGI IMG/M metagenome (IMG submission 10241) | reverse complement strand
TAGCTGGCATAGTCTGAAGCGAGGAACATCATCACATTGGCAACTTCCCAAACTTCGGCGGCACGGCCGAATGCCTCTTTCGATGCCAGTTGCTCAAGCAATTCGGGGGGCGTGGTTTTTCGCAAAAAATCGTGCATGGCGATGCTAGGGGATACCGCATTGATACGCACACCGTAATCCGCAGCCTCAACCGCAGCGCATCGGGTTAGTGCCATGACGCCCGCTTTCGCGGCCGCGTAATGACACTGCTCTTTTTGGGCCCGCCAGCCCAACACCGAGGCGTTGTTCACAATAACCCCCGCCCCTTTGGCTTGCATGACCTGCAGCATGGCGCGGGTCATACGCATAGTTCCGGTGAGGGTAATATCGAGTACCCGAGACCACTCCTCATCGCTCATCTCGACCAGCAAACGGCTCCCGCCCAGGCCCGCGTTGTTAATCAGAATGTCGACGCCGCCGGTGACGTCCTCGGCAAAACCCACTAGGGCTTGTACGTCTTCTTCGACAGTCACATTGGCGAGCTTGCCGTGAACCGTGCAGGTGTCCGACAGGCCATTTAAGGTAGCCACTGCTTGCTCTAACCGACCCTCATGAATATCACTGATGACCAGCTGGGTAGCGCCCTCTTCCACCGCTTTTTGCGCCGCTGCAAAACCAATGCCCGCGCCAGCAGCAGCCGTTATGAGGACATGTTTACCCCCAAGCAAATTGTGGCCTGGTACATAGGGTGGAATGGCTGCGCTCATAGGGACTCCTTAACGCGCTTCACCGCGGGGTTCCCGCGGCATGCCAAGCGCTCGCTCGGCAATGATATTGCGCTGAATTTGATTGGTGCCGCCGTATATGGTGTCGGCGCGGGTGAACAAAAATAAGGATTGCAGCTTGCTTAACTCGTAAGGGGCTGCCTCTAACAATTCCGCTTCTGGGCCTAATACATCCATGGCCAGCTTGCCCAAGTTCCGGTGCCAGCTAGACCAGGCCAACTTGTAAATCATCGACTCGCGACTGAGGCTGCCATCGTCGGCGTTGTCCGAGAGCATGCGCAGACTGTTATACCGCAGTGTTCTCAGGCCAATGTGCGCCTCGGCAATGCGCTGTCGCAACGCGGGATCTTGTGCCGCACCATTACTTTTGGCGATGCGCACAATTTCATCGAGTTCTGTCTGAAACAGCATCTGCTGACCCAAGGTCGAGACCCCGCGCTCGAAGCCCAATAAACCCATGGCAACTTTCCAGCCGTCACCGGGCTCGCCGACGATGTCACTGGCATCGCAGTACGCGTCATCGAAAAAGACTTCATTGAACTCACTGGTACCCGTCAGTTGCGGTATAGGCCTTATGGTGATGCCAGGCTGATCCATCGGGACCAAGAAAAACCCCAGGCCCTTGTGTGCTTTCTCATCGGGATTGGTACGGGCCAGCACGAACACGAACTGAGATTCATGGGCCAGTGAGGTCCACACTTTTTGCCCATTGATACGCCAGCGACCCGATGCCTCATCAAACTCGGCGCGGGTGCGAACCGACGATAAATCTGAGCCCGCGCCCGGTTCTGAATAACCCTGGCACCAGAGTTCTTGTCCGGCTCTAATGCCCGGCAGGTAGCGGGATTTTTGCGCCTCGGTGCCAAAGGCCAGCAAGGTCGGGCCGGTGAGGGTTTCACCAATGTGGCCGACCCGGCCGGGACCACCGGCGCGGGCATACTCCTCGTTAAAAATCACCTGCTGCTCAATAGATGCACCACGTCCACCCCAGGCTTCGGGCCAGCCAATGCAGGTCCAACCCCCCTCGGCTAAGCGCTGCTCCCAGGCTTTGCGCTCTTCGACAAAATGGTGTTCATCACCGGGTCCTCCCCGATAACGAATTTTCTCGAATTCGCCGGCAAGGTTCGCCGACAGCCAATCTGCCACCTCGGCGCGAAATAGCTCATCCGCTTGCGTAAAGCGCAATTCCATAATCAGTCTCCGTCCAGTAATAACCGGGCAATGTGCTCGCGGTGGTCGGCGGGACTGCCCAGGTAACTCTCGGTGGCACGTGCTCGCTTGAAATACAGCTGGATATCGTACTCTTCGGTAATGCCGACGCCGCCGTGCAGTTGGATGCCCGTGCCCGCGTTAAAGAAATAAGCCTCGCCGGCGCTGGCCGACACCATTGCGGCGGCTTCTGCCAAGGTGGCGCTGTCGGCGTAACCGGCGCGCCATTCATCTGCAATACAGGCCGCGTAGTACAGCAGCGAACGCGCGCCTTCTACCTTGGTCATCATATCGGCGGCTTTATGTTTGATGGCCTGATAGGAGGCAATCGTGCGACCGAACTGCTGCCGTTCTTTGACGTAGTCAACACTGATATCGAGGGCGGCTTGGGCACCCCCCACCTGGTCGGCCGCCACCAAAATACGTGCTACATTCAGGACGTCTTCAACTACGTGTTCGACATCCGTACCGAGACAGGCCGATGGCTCAACGGTGACATCGCTCAAGGTCAGCTGCGCCATGGCTCGCGTTTGATCCATGGTGGCTAGCCGTTCACAACAAAGACCCGGGTGTTCACGCTCTAGGCCATAGACATTTAACTGCTGCTCGTTGTCGTGGGCACAAATCAGCAACACCTCGGCGCTGTGACCAAAGCTCACAAACCGACTACTACCCTTCAATGTCACTCTGTCTTGGGTGACGCTGGCGGTAATGCCACCCGTCGCCCAGTCACGATCGCCTCGGGTATGGGCAACAGCCACTTGCTCTCCCGCCAGTATTCGGGCCAGCAGTGCTGAGCGCGTGTCAGAGGCCGGCATGCGAAGCAACAACGTGGTTGCCAATACGGTGCTGTACAGGGGGGCGCTGAACAAGCGCTCGCCGGCTTTCTCTAGTACGCCCACCATCTCGACGTGGCCGAGCTCGAGGCCGCCCTCGTCTTCGGGTATCAGTAGGCCCTGCCAAAACATCTCGTTACACAGACGCTGCCATACGTCGGGGTTGAAACCCGCGTCGCTGGCCATGGCTGCTCGAGTGGCCGCACTGTCAGACACCTCCGCGAGAAACGCACTCGCGGTGTCGAAGATCATGCGCTGCTCATCGCTGAATCGAAAATTCACAATGGCTCCTCAACTACCCCAAACGGCTTGTGCGGGCACCTCGTCGGCCAGCAAGGTAGCCATTGCCTCATCCACTTCAGCGGGCTCCCAGCGGGCGCCTTTATCCACCCCCTTGGTACTACGCCAGCCGTCGGCGATGGCGATACGACCGCCCTCGGCCTCTAAAATTTTGCCGGTGACATGGGCGGAGCGCTCGGCACACAGCCATGCCACAACCGATGACACATTCTCGGGGGCAAAGTGATCGAAGCTGCCATCGCTTGGGGCTGCCATCCGCTCAGCCATTGCAGGGACCGCGGTGGTCATGCCGGTACGCGCCACCGGACAAATAGCATTGGCGGTAATGCCATAGCGGCCCAATTCCGCCGCTTGGTTTAAGGTCAGTGCCGCGATGCCGGCCTTTGCCGCCGCGTAGTTCGATTGCCCAATAGAGCCCTGTAATCCAGCGCCCGACGTGGTGTTCACAATGCGCCCGCTGACCGACTGACCCGCTTTCGATTGGTGGCGCCAGTACTGCACCGCGTGACTGGCAATACAAAAGTGCCCTTTCAGATGTACCGCCATNACCGCATCCCAGTCGGCTTCGCTNAGGGACGCAAACATACGATCGCGATTGTTGCCCGCGTTGTTGACGACCCCGTGCAAATCCCCAAAGGTATCGATCGCTTGGCGCACTGCGAGTTCTGAACTGGCGTAGTTGGTGATGTCCGAGTCATTCACGACCGCGCGACCACCGGCGGCCACAATGGCATCGACCACCCCTTGAGCCGCGTCCTGGTTTATATCGTTCACCACAACCGCGGCGCCCTCTGCTGCCAGTACCCGAGCATGGGCAGCACCCAACCCGCCACCCGCACCGGTGACTATCACTACCCTGCCTTCACAAATTCCGCTCATGNTGTCCTCGTTAGAGTCGTTCAAGAATGGTGACGTTGGCCTGACCACCGCCCTCACACATGGTTTGTAAGCCGTAGCGCACCTGACGCCGCTCCATCTCGTGTAGCAGCGTTGTCATCAATTTGGTGCCCGTTGCACCCAATGGATGGCCCAGGGCGATAGCNCCACCGTTGACGTTCGTTTGCTCNTGGGGATAACCGGTTTCTTTCAGCCAGGCCATTGCCACCGATGCGAAGGCNTCGTTGATTTCCACGAGGNCAATATCACTCAAGGCNATACCCGATTTCTTTACCGCGTGGGCCGTCGCCGGAATGGGTGCTGTCAGCATCCAAATAGGATCTGCTGCACGCACAGTCATGTGCGCGATGCGGGCGCGGGGCGTGAGGTTGTAGCGTTTGAGCGCCTCCTCGGACACCACTAACACCGCAGAGGCGGCGTCGCAGGTTTGGCTGGAGACCGCCGCGGTGATGGCACCACCGGGTTGTAAGGGTTCTAACTCAGCCATTTTCTCGAGCGAGGTTTCCCGGATGGTCTCATCAACCGACAAATCGTTGAGGGGTAAAATTTCCCGCTCGAAATACCCCGCATCCCGGGCCGCGGCGGCGCGACGATGGGACTCCAGAGCAAAGGCTTCCATGTCTGCTCGGCTGCACTGCCATTTATCGGCAATCATTTGGGCAGAGTTAAACTGCGTAACCAGGCCATCGCCGTAACGCTCAACCCAACCGGTGCTGCCCGTGAAGGGGTCATTGAAACCGTAGGCTTGGCCCGCCAGCATGGCCGATGAAATGGGAATATCGGTCATGGTCTGCACACCACCGGCGACGACCACATCCATGGTGCCCGACATCACCGCCTGCGCCGCAAAATGTACCGCTTGCTGAGAGGACCCGCACTGTCGATCGACCGTGGTACCGGGAACGCCCTCGTCGAGACCCGCAGCTAACCAGGCAGTGCGTGCAATATCACCTGCCAATGGGCCGATCGTGTCGACGCAGCCGAAAATAACATCATCGTAGTCGGCATCGGGGATCCCATTGCGACCTACGATGGCTTTGAGTACCGAGGCACCTAAATCGGCGCCGTGTATACCGGCAAGGCTTCCCTTGCGCCGGCCCGTCGGGGTGCGCACCGCATCAACGATGTAGGCTTGGGGACGATTAGCCATAGAGAGGTCCTTTTACGCGGCTGTGCTGTCGAGAAGGGAACCTCGACCAAAGGTGAATTCAGGGCCAAGCAACGCATTGGGCTGCTGTAACCACTGGTGGATACGATTTTTATGGAATCCCTCACCACCGTACTCTCGGGTCAGCGCCCAGGCACGCTTCACCCATATGTGCAGATCGCACTCCCAGGTGTAGCCCATTGCGCCATGCACTTGAATACCGTTACGACCAGCCAATAGCGCTGCCCGCGCAGCGGCAACTTTGGCGTGGGATACCGCAAAATCAGCCCGGGTTGGTGCCACAGCGACGGTGTAAGCGGCCCGATGAATGACCGGTCGGGCGTATTCCATTTGCACCGCGACGTCGGCCATTAAGTGTTTCACTGCTTGATTGGCGCCAATGGGACGTCCGAACTGCTGGCGATCACTGCTGTACTGAACACACTGGCGCACAATGCCATCGGACAAGCCCAGTAACACCGCTGCGGTGGCAAGCGCGCCTCGATTCAAGGTTGAGCGCCATAGCGCGGCCCCCGCATCACCCTCGGCAATCCGCTGCTCGGGGTTTGGCTCGAAATTCACTTCAAATAATCGGCGACTGGGGTCGACACTCTTTACTGCCCGCAGTTCTGCCTGATCGGTGGGCACCAAGTACAGCGCCTCGCCTCGGGCCAGCAACAACCAATCGGTGCTGTCAGCGAAATTGATGCAGGGATTAATGGGGTGACCCACACCCACCGACAATTCGCCGGCACACAGGCCCTCGATAACGCGCTGCACTGAGCCGTTACCAAGCCCCCGATCGAGCACATCGACAAGTAGTGGTGTTGCCACCATGACGGAATCGACTACGGATTCCGGCAGCGCCACTCGGCCGCAGGCCTCCGCAAGCAAAATAAAGTCAACGGGGCCCAAACCCAGGCCACCCAGGCTTTCGGGCACCAGCATGCTGCCCAACCCCAAGGCCTGCACTTGTTCAACCAAAGCGTCATCAATACCGGTTGCACTTTCCCAGCGCGCGCGAATGCGATCGGCAGTCACCTCGGCTTGCAGCATTGAATCAACCGCATCTCGATAGGCCAACTGATCATCATCGAAAGTAAAATTCATGGGCTGGCTCCTTACTTTCGTGGCATACCGAGCATGCGCTCGGCAATGATGTTGCGTTGGATCTCATTGGTGCCCGCATAGATCGGACCCGATTGAGCAAACTGGAAGCCATCGAGCCAAGTGCCCAATTCGGCAATTTCAGCGGCGGTGGTCGGTTCAATCTCAGCACGCGGTCCCAAGAGCTTCATGGCGGTCTCGTGGATTAACAGGTCCATCTCCGACCAGAAAATTTTGTTGCAGCTGGCCTCTGGCCCAATGCTGCCACCGGCGGCTAATTTCGATGCGGTCTGGTACGTGGATAGTGCATAGGCCTCGGCATCCATGTAGCAACGCACCACCGCGTCCTCTGCGGCGGGGTCGATGATATCGTCGCCACGCTGTCGATAGAGCTCGACAAGACGCTTCGATGCCTGCTGGAAACGAGCGGGACTACGCAGCATTAAGCCACGCTCAAACCCGGCGGTTGCCATGGCGATTCGCCAACCTTCTCCCTCGCCCCCTAAACGATTAAAGACCGGCACACGCACATCGTCGAAAAAGATCTCGGCGAAGCCCGGCAGTCCGTTAAGTTGCGGAATCGGGCGCACGGTGACCCCTTCGGCATTTAGCGGCACCAAATGCGGGTTGAGCCGCAGCCACAGCACTTACCACCGCTGTGGTTAAGAGGGATCGTCGGGTCGTCAATTTCATGGCTTCACCTTATAGTTTATGGTCTTGGGTTTTGGAGTGTGTTGTTGTGTTCGCCTCTGCCAACCTCACTCAAAGCTGACTGAGGTCGTGGTGGGACCGATTGGCCGCCGTTATTGAAAAACGTTGGTGCAAATGCCCTGTGGTATCACCCATGTACTCGGAGATGATGCGCCGTTGAGAAAAATGAACTCGCCCCTCTTCCACACTGAAATGGTCAAAGTAGCGTCCGGTCGCTATGAGCCGCGGCGCCACGTCGCCTGCATTCAGAGTGACCTGATAACGGGATCGAGCAAGCAAACCCTGATTATCACCTTGCACAATGACATTGGATGTCCAGTGGGTTGTGCCGGGGGTTCCAGAGCTAGCATCGACAATCACCGTCTTTTGGTAAAAGTCCGTCACCTCGCTCGCCCCGCGCAAAGACAAGCCACCCGGAACAAAGTGGATGTTTCCGCGGGCAAATAACGCGCCGAGACCGTCGAAGTCTCCCTCGTCGATCAACTCCGCGTAGCGGTACACTAAATTTTCGGCCTGCCGGAACAGATCCATGGACCTTCTCTTACTTTTATTTATTGCTTCGATCCTACGATCGAGCAGACTGCGGGTGAACAACCAAATCCGTCAGAGTGCTGTACAACAACGATCAAATTCATGAGCTGCTCGCTCATCAGACACCTGACAGCACTATGATCACCTTTGGCGAATATGCTTTGGCCGTTCACTCGGCTGGGCGTTCCTTGGGCTGCAGCACCGCTTGCATCTGCTGGAAAATACGATCGAGGTTGAACGTAGGCGTGGCCTGCCGTGGCGGAAATGCGCGGTAGGTCATCAACCAGTCCCGAACGACCTCTTGCATGGGCGCAAATATCCACAGCTGGTCTGCCATGAATCGGCCGTAGCCGCTCGCGTCCAGTGATTCTTCGAACGGGTCAGAACGCAGATGAATCATACGAGGAAAGGCGAACGTACTTCGCGCTTCCGTGCTTGCCCAGGCGTCCGCACTAGCAAAATGTATCTTCCAATCCCGCCAACGCAGGGCATTCAAGTTTGCGTCGTCATCAAAATAGAACACGGTTTCTCTAGGCCCCTCGCCCTCGCCGGCGAGGAGCTCAGTCATGTCAAAGCCATCGAGATGAACTTTGTAAGTCTTGTCACCCGCGACAGCGCCCTCTTTCAATTGCTCCGCAATGTTCGGATTCCCAGCAGCACGTACGAGGGTCGGGAACCAGTCCATATGATGGAAGATGTCATTGATGATCGTGCCGGGCTCAACTAAACCGGGCCAACGAACTAACAGTGGGACGCGGAATCCACCTTCCCAAGTAGAGCCCTTGGCACCGCGGAACGGCTCGACCCCACCATCGGGGTAGGTAAATGTTTGTGAACCGTTATCGGTCGAATAAATAACGATGGTGTTGTCAGCGATACCCAACTCATCGAGGGTGTCGAGCAACTTACCGACCCAAAAGTCGTGCTCAACCATGCCATCAGCATACAGACCGTATCCAGACGCTCCCTCCCAACGGGGCGCAAGACGTGTCCAAACGTGCATACGGGTCGAGTTGTACCACGTGAAGAAGGGTTTCCCCTCGGCATGGGCACGCTTCATGAAGTCGATGGCTGCCTCAGTAAACTCCTCGTCCACGGTTTCCATGCGCTTGCGCGTCAAGGATCCCATATCTTGAATCTGGCCATCCGCAGAGGCTTTGATGATGCCCCGCGGCCCGTATTTCTCTCGGAACTCAGGATCTTTCGGGTAGAAGTAGGTTTCGGGCTCCTCTTCGGCATTCATGTGGTAGAGGTTGCCAAAAAACTCATCGAAGCCGTGGGCTGTCGGCAAAAAATGATCTTGATCACCCAGGTGGTTCTTGCCGAATTGACCGGTTGCATAACCCTGGTCACGCAAAAAAGTGGCTATGGTGGGGTCCTCTGACGACAAGCCAATAGGGGAACCAGGGCGCCCCACCTTTAAAAGGCCTGTTCGAAAGGGATGTTGCCCGGTAATGAATGATGACCGACCAGCGGTGCAGCTTTGTTCGCCGTAGGCGTCGGTAAACAATGCGCCCTCGTTGGCAATTCGATCGATGTTTGGCGTGCTCCCGCCCACTAATCCTCGGTGGTAAGCACTGATATTGTAGACACCAATGTCGTCTCCCCAGATCACCAAAATATTGGGTTTATCCTGACTCAAGGCTGGCTGAGTGAATAACCCATTTAGGCAAATGACGAATGTGCAAGCGAGCCAACGGGGTAACTTCATAGAGGTTGTCACAACATCTCCTATGACTGATCAACAGTTTTTTGTTTTCAATGTTGTAACGCCAAGAGGGTTTGCTCGACCACTGGCAAAAGGACTACAACACAGTGCGGGTATACATCGACAATTTAGAATCTACCCCGACGTAGCTGTGGACTTAGTCGTAAATTGCTCACGCCAAGCAGAGGGTGTCATGCCGGTCCACTGTCTAAAGGATCGACCGAAAGAACTGGGCTCCGTGAAGCCTAGGCGTTCGGCAATATCACCCAATTTGGCCTGGGAATCTGACAGGTAGTCTTTGGCGATATCGCAGCGAAGTTCATCTTTTAACACCTGGAAGCTGGTTTCTTCCTCAAGTAATCGACGCCGAAGACTGGACTCAGATAAATGCAAACGTGCGGCAATATCCGAGAAGCCGGGCATACCTTTACTGAAGTCGCTACCCAGCAAGCGTTTAACCGCCTCACCGACCGAGGCAGGACGCTGTTCAATCTGGATTAACTGCAATACTGTCTCGTCGAGAAACGCCTGTAGCGATTCGTAATCTTGAACGACGCGATATTCCAGGACCGACGACTCAATATGCAAATAAGTTTGTACGGCGTCGAAACTCGGACGAACGCCCATCACAGATGCAACTGCCTCGGCATAACTATCGCTCACCGATGGGCCCGCAATACAGGCGGCATCTGCTTTGATGGGATGACCCACAAGCCAGCTGACGAGCCCATGCCAGACCAACAGACCCGAAGTAAGGGTCACTGCCTGCGCGCCAGTGCTCCGGTACCAATGTTGAGGAGCGAACAGCGACGTCACATCCTTGGCGGTCCAATGAAAGTGCAAGCGGATGTGCTCACCGCGGTCTTCAAGTGTCACCTTATTGCCCGTGACAGGCTCTAGCACACAAGAGAACCGCTGCGCTTTTTCGAGAGCCTCCCTCAGCGTGGCACTGCCAATGACGGCTCGGCACAGCATCTCGAAGGCATCGGTACCTACCCCCGCAGCCCAGGGGACACGAGAGTTCAATGCCTGCAGCGCCAATACCGCCTTTTTGTAGAAGCGGGAATAATGCAGCGCTGGCAATCTGCTGACTGGGTCCGACAGTGCGATATCCGCAACACTCAGCCCCGCGCTTCTTGCGACCTCATCGGCATCGATGCCGACCGCCTGAAGGTAGCGCATTAACTGCTGGAACTTCTCACACGCCAGTGTAGGAGCCGTCATTCCCGTTCCCCTCGCCTGTGCCAATGAACGAATTTGTCTATCAAATAGACGGATGTTGTCTTGGCCGGCGTTTACGCCCTT
>PR_CR_10_Liq_1_inCRDRAFT_1002075_pt1 | contig 10517 bp, 12 predicted proteins | sample PRCRCaboRojoPR_3_FD_10241 | JGI IMG/M metagenome (IMG submission 10241) | reverse complement strand
TCACGGGTGCCGCGCACGATCAGCGGGAGCAGCACCAGCGGGACGAGCGCGACGGCGGTCACGACCCGGAAGGTCGCGAGGTCCCCCAGCGCCGCCCGCACGACGACGATGACCCCGGCACCGATGCCGTAGGCGGCGGTGACGAGCGCGATCGCCGCGCTGCGGTCCTTCGTCCGCGTCTCCTCGCTGGCGACCACCCCCGTGATCGCGTTCACGCCCGACAGCGCCGGACGGGCGAGCGCGACGAGCGCGACGTACCACCAGAAGCCGGGGGCGAGCGCGGCGAGCGTGGTCAGCCCGAGGCCGACGACGGACAGGGCGACGAGCACCCGCTGCCGTCCGCGGCGGTCGGCGACCGACGCGGCGGGCAGCGACGCGAGCGACGTGAGCCGCACGAGCGCGAGCGCGAGCCCCACCGTCGTCGCCGGCAGCCCGATCTGCGCGGTCAGGTCGTCGCCGACCCCGACCTCCCCGAAGGCGGCGGCGACGTCGCCGATGACGGCGGTGACCCCGAACTGCGCGATGCCGGACCCGACCGACAGGCCGGAGACGGCCAGGACGGGGGTGGTCAGCCAGCCCGGCCGTTGCGGTCGACGCATCGGGACCTCGGGGCCGGGACGCGGGGCGGGCCCGCACGGACGCTAGCCGTGCGACCGCTAGCGTCGTCGGCATGCGCCTCGTCACGTGGAACGTCAACTCGCTCAAGGCCCGCTGGCCGCGCGTCCCCGAGCTGCTGGACGCCCACGCACCCGACGTCGTCTGCCTGCAGGAGACGAAGCTCGCCGCCGACGCGTTCCCCCACGCGGCGCTCGCGGAGCTCGGGTACGTGGCCGTCGAGTCGTCGCAGGGACGCTGGAACGGCGTCGCCCTGCTCGTGCGGGAGGGGCTGACCGTCGCCGACGTCAGCGACGAGCTGCCGGGGAACCCGGTCCCGGAGGAGGCGCGCTGGATCGAGGCGACCGTCGAGGGGGTGCGCGTCGCGTCCGTGTACGTGCCCAACGGTCGTGAGGTCGCCAGCGAGTGGTACCCGCGCAAGCTCGACTTCCTCGCCGCGATGCGCGACCGGCTCGCGCCGGTGGTGGCCGCCGGTCCCACCGTCGTCGCCGGCGACTTCAACGTCGCGCCCGAGGACCAGGACGTGTGGGACCTCGCCGCGTTCCCGGAGGGTGCGACGCACGTGACGGGGCCGGAGCGGGCCGCCGTCGCCGCGCTCGTCGACCTCGGCATGGTCGACGCGCAGCGGGCGGTGCAGCCGCAGGGGGAGGCGTTCACCTGGTGGGACTACCGCGGGGGCGCGTTCCACCGCGGCCACGGGCTGCGCATCGACCTGGCGCTCGTCGCGGGGCTGGGCGTCACCGCCGTGACCGTCGACCGCGACGCCCGGCGCAACAACGCGGCGGGGGACAAGCCCTCCGACCATGCGCCGGTGGTGGTCGACCTCAGCCGCTGACGTCGTGCGTGTGGTCGTGGGCGTGGTCCGCACCTGCGGGCGTGCCATGGGCGGGCGTGCCATGGGCGGGCGTGTCGTGATGGCCGAGGGCCTCCGGCGCGTGGGCGTGGGGCGCGCCGTGGTGGGTCGGGTCGTCGAGCACGAGCGTGCCGTCGGGCAGGACGTGCAGGTGGCCGCCGAACGCGCGTGACAGGTGCTCGGGGGTGAGGACCTCGTCGGGCGGGCCGAAGGCGATGACGTCGGTCGCGACGAGCACGACGAGGTCGGCGTCGGCGGCGGAGCCGATGTCGTGGGTGGTGGTGACGACGGTCCGTCCGCGGGCGCGTTCCTCGGCGATGACGTCGAGGATGATCCGCTGGCTGGTCACGTCGAGCCCGGCGACCGGCTCGTCGAGCAGCAGGAGGTCGGCGTCCTGCACGAGCCCCTGGGCGATGAGGACCCGCTGACGCTGACCGCCGGACAGCTCGGGCAGCTGCCGGTCCAGCAGGTCGGTGAGCGCGAGGCGTTCGACCGCCGTGCGCACCCGCTCCCGGGTCGTCGCGTCCGGTCGGCGCAGCAGGCCGAGCGCCGCGTAGGTGCCCAGCCGGACCGTCTCGGCGACGGTCATGGGCACCTCCGGCCGCAGGGGGGTGTCCTGCAGGACGTGCGCGACCTCGCCGTGCCGGGGCGGGACGGGGGCGCCGAGCACGCGGGCGTCACCGCAGGCGACGGGCACGAGTCCCGACAGCACGCCGAGCAGGGTCGACTTGCCCGAGCCGTTGGGGCCGATGACGGCGACGGAGACCCCACGGGGGATGCGCAGGGTCGCCTCGTGGAGCGCCTCGACGGGGCCGTAGCGGACGCACACGCCGTCGAGGTCGACCGCCGGACCGTCGGCCCGCCCGTCGCTGCTCGCCCGTGCGTCCATGCCGTCCCGCCCGTCCCTCCGGGGACACCCCGAATATGGGAACGGTTCCTATACTATCGGGTGGCGCCGCGGACGGACCGGCCCCACGCCCCGCCGCAGGACGGACATCCGATGGGCGAGCTCCTCCTCGAGCCGTTCGGCTACGCGTTCATGCGCAACGCCCTCGCCGCCGGCCTGCTCACCGTCGTCGCGAGCTCGCTCGTCGGCACCTGGGTCGTGATGCGCGGGCTCGCGTTCATCGGGGACGCGCTCGCGCACGGCGTCCTGCCGGGCATCGCCCTCGCCTACGTCGTCGGGGGCGACCTCGTCCTCGGCGCCGCCCTCGGCGCGGCGGCGATGGTCGGCGGGGTCAGCGTCATCGGCGCCCGCAGCCGGCTCGGCCAGGACACCGCCATCGGCCTGCTGTTCGTCGGGATGCTCGCGCTGGGCGTGGCGATCATCTCCGCCCGCGGCGCCTACGCCGGTGACCTGACCACCATCCTGTTCGGTGACCCGATCGGCGTCGGTCCCGACGCGCTGCGGATCCTCGCCGTCGCGACCGCGATCACCGTCGTCGTCAGCGTCGTCGCCTACCGGCCCTTCCTCGCCCTCACCTACGACCGCGCGAAGGCGCACACGCTCGGCCTGCGACCCGGCGTCGCCCACGTCGCGATGCTCGGCCTCGTCGCGCTCGTCGTCGTGACGTCGTTCCGGTCGGTGGGGACGCTGCTCGTGTTCGCCTTCCTCGTCGCCCCGCCGGCCACCGCCGTGCTCGTCGCCCGTCGGGTCCCCGTCGTCATGACCGTCGCCGTCGCCGCCGGGTCGCTCGCGGTCGTCGTCGGCCTGCTCGTCAGCTACCACCTGGGGACCGCGACGGCGGCCACGATCGCCGGCGTCAGCGTGCTCGGGTTCTTCGTGGTGCTGCTCGGCCGGGAGGTGGCGACGGCGCTGCGGTCCCGGACCGTCAGCGGCAGTCCGGGCAGCGCCCGATGAGCTCGAGGCGGTGCTCGTCGACCTCGTAGCCGAGCGCCTCGCCGGCCTCCGCCGTCACCGCGTGCAGCGTCGCCTCGACACGGGCCGGCAGGTCCACGTCGTCGAGGCGCCCGCACCCCGCGCACACCAGATGGTGGTGGTGGCGGGACAGCTCCTCGGTCACCTCGAAGCGCGCCACCCCGTCCGCGGCCGGCAGCCGATCGACCACGCCGCACGCCTCGAGCACCCCGAGGTTGCGGTAGACGGAGCTCTGCGACCAGCCCTCGTCGGCCCGCAGCAGCTCCGCGATCGTCAGCGGCCGTCCGGCCCCCAGCAGGACCGTCACCAGCGCACGGCGGCCGCGCGTGTAGCGCTGCCCGTCACGGTGCAGCCGGTCGGCGACGACGCCGTGGGGGTCCTGGCCGGTCGCAGGTGCGCTCATGACGCCAGCGTAGGGGAGACCCTCCGACGACCCCGGAGGGGACCGTTAGACTCGGACGTTCACGGCGTGTGGACGCCACCCCCGAACCGGAGGCCCCGTTGGCCCGCCCCTCCCCCCGAACGTCCCGTGCCCGGCTGCGCGGCCTCGCCGCCACCGCCGCCACGGCGGTCGTGCTCGCCGGCTGCGCGTCCGGCCCGGCCGGACCGCTCGCCAGCGTCGACGGGGTCGACGTGCCGCGTGAACGCCTCGAGGGCTGGGTGCGCACCGCCACCGACGCCAACGACGCGCTGGACGCCGTCGGTCTGCAGACCGACCTGCTGTCCCGCGTCGTCCAGCAGCGCGTCCTCGACGACGTGCTCGCCGAGCGCGGCCTCGACGTCACGCCCGAGCTGCTCGCGGAGGTCGAGGCGGCCATCACCGACCAGGTCGGCGGCGCCGAGGCGCTCACGGCGACCCTCGTCGACGTCGGCTTCCCCCGCGACTACTTCGACGACGTGTTCGTCGCCGTCGAGGCGGCCGTCGACGCGCTCGTGCTCGACCTCGCCGAGGGGCGCACCCTCGAGACCCGCACCGCCCGGCACATCCTCGTCGAGACGCGCGAGGAGGCCGACGAGATCGTCACGCTCCTCGCCGACGGTGGCGACTTCGCCACGCTCGCGACCGAGCGTTCCCAGGACCCGGGCAGCGGCGCACAGGGCGGCGACCTCGGACCGCAGCAGCGCGGCACCTTCGTCCCGCCGTTCGACGACGCCGTCTGGTCCGCACCGCTGGACACCGTCCTCGACCCCGTCGAGTCCGAGTTCGGGTTCCACGTCATCGAGGTGACCGCGTCCGACACGACCGACGCCGCGGACCTCGGCCCGCAGGAGCGCCGCACCCTCGTCGGCACCGAGCTCGACGAGATCCTCTCCGCCGCCTTCGCCGAGGCCGAGGTGACCGTCGACCCGACGATCGGGACGTGGGACCCCGCCACCGGCACCATCCTCCCGCCCGACCAGGGCTGATCGGTGACCCCTGACGGGGGAGGACGCGTCGTCCTCGTCGAGACGTCCGCGCTCCTCCCCGAGCTGCTGCCGTTCCAGGCGTGGGACGCGCTGGCGACGGCCGACGTCGTCCTGCTGCGCGACCCGACGACCCATCCCTCGGCCGCATCGCTGCACCTCGCGGGGCTCGACCTCGCCGCCCTCGACCCGACGCCCCTCGACCGCTCCGACCTGCTGCTCACCCGCCCCGGGGCGCCCGACGACCGGCGGCTGGCGAAGTCGCTCGTCGCCGCGGCCCGCACCCACGGGCGGGTCGTCTACCTCCTCGAGGACGACGAGCGCGGGCTCGCCCCCGCCCTCGCCGGCATGGTCGCCGAGCACGACGTCGAGATCGAGCTCGTGTTCCTCGCGCAGCTGCCGCGGGGCACCGAGCTGCTGCGCGCCGTCGGCGTGATGGACCGGCTGCGCGACCCCGACGACGGCTGCCCGTGGGACCTCGAGCAGGACCACGACTCCCTCGCCCGCTACCTCGTCGAGGAGACCTACGAGCTGCTCGACGCCGTCGCGCAGGCCGACGACGCCGCCATCGCCGAGGAGCTCGGGGACGTCCTGCTGCAGGTGCTGTTCCACGCGCGCATCGCCGCCGAACGGCACGCGTTCGGGATCGACGACGTCGCGACGACCCTCGTCGAGAAGCTCGTGCGCCGGCACCCGCACGTGTTCGGCGACGCCGACGGCGTCGAGGACGCCGCCGACGTGCAGCGCAACTGGGACCGGCTCAAGGCGGAGGAGAAGGGTGGCGGGCGCGGTCCGCTCGACGGCATCCCGCAGGGCATGCCCGGGCTCGCGCTCCTCGACGCGCTGCTGCGCCGCGTCCGGCGGCTCGGCATGCTGCCGGAGGAGCGCGACGACCTCGTCGCCGGGCTGCGGGCCACGCTCGACGAGCTCGCCGCAGCGGACGGCCGCCCGGACGGCGCCGGCACCTCGCCCGACGCGCTCCTCGCCCGCCTGCTCGTCCAGGCCGCCGGCCTCGCCCGCCTGCTCGACGTGGAGGCCGACGCGGCCGCACGCGCCGGCGCCGCCCGCCTGCGCGCCGCCGTCGAGGACGCCGTCGCCTCCGACGCGCCCGACACCGCGGCCGTGTGGCCGCGCGCCCTGCACGGTTAGCCTGCCGACGATGCGGACGACGGAGGCCGGGATGGGCGAGCACGGCGACGCCGCCGCCGACGTGCTCGCCGGCTGGGACCCGGCCGGCCCGCCACCGCCGCTCGACGGCCGCGCACCGTTCCCCACCGACACGGTCGTCGCCGCCGCCGCGACGTTCGCCGGGCTGACCCTCGCGCTCGCCCGGGGCGGCGGGCGACCGGTGCGGCGTGCGCTGGCCGGTGCGCTCGCCGGCCTCGGCACGGCCGTCGTGGCCCGCAGGATGTGGCGGCTGCCCGGCTGAGGGCCGTCCGGACGGCCGTCGCCGGTCGTTGCGTCCCCACCGACGCCCGGCGTACGGTCCCCACCGCGCTCCCGCGCAGCCCCAGTCGCCGCCGCGCCCGACCCCGTCGGTGCGGCCTCACGGACCGAGCGCCCATGGACCCCCGAACCGCCCGCCGCATCGACCACGTCCACGCGCGGGAGATCCTCGACTCCCGGGGCAACCCGACCCTCGAGGTCGACGTGCGCCTCGTCGACGGCAGCCTCGGGCGTGCGGCGGTCCCGTCCGGCGCGTCGACCGGGGTCCACGAGGTCGTCGAGCTGCGGGACGGCGACGACACCCGCTACCTCGGCAAGGGGGTGCGGCGTGCCGCCGCGAACGTCGACGGGCCGATCCGTGACGCCGTCGTCGGACGCGACGCGACCGACCAGCGCGGCCTCGACACGCTGCTCGTCGAGCTCGACGGCACCGACGACCGCTCCGAGCTCGGTGCGAACGCCGTGCTCGGGGTGTCCCTCGCCACGGCGCGGGCGGCCGCGACGAGCGCCGACCTGCCGCTGTTCGCCTACCTCGGGGGCCCCAACGCCCACGTCCTGCCGGTGCCCTGCATGAACGTGCTCAACGGGGGCAGCCACGCCGAGTCGAGCGTCGACATGCAGGAGTTCATGGTCGTCCCCGTCGGCGCCGCCGGCTTCGCCGACGCGCTGCGCATCGGCGCCGAGGTCTACCACCGGCTCAAGGCCGTGCTGAAGGGCCGTGGCCTGTCGACGGGGCTCGGCGACGAGGGGGGCTTCGCGCCCGACCTGCCGTCGAACGCGGCCGCCCTCGACCTGCTCGTCGAGGCCATCGAGGCTGCGGGCTTCACGCCCGGCGACGACGTCGCGATCGCGCTCGACCCGGCGATGAGCGAGCTGTTCCGCGACGGCGCCTACCACCTCGAGGGGGAGGGGCGGGTGCTGACCAGCGACGAGCTCGTCGACCTGTGGGCCGACCTCGTCGACCGCTACCCGATCGTGTCCATCGAGGACGGGCTCGACGAGGAGGACTGGGACGGCTGGGCCCGGCTGACCGCACGGCTCGGCGACCGGGTGCAGCTCGTCGGCGACGACCTGCTGGTCACCAACCCGGCGTTCGTGCGCCGCGCGATCGACGCGGGCGCGGCGAACAGCGTCCTCGTGAAGGTCAACCAGATCGGGACGCTCACCGAGGCGCTCGACACGGTCGCGCTCGCGCAGCGCAACGGGTGGACGGCGATGGTCAGCCACCGCTCGGGGGAGACGGAGGACACGACGATCGCCGACCTCGCCGTCGCCGTCAACGCCGGACAGATCAAGACCGGGGCGCCGGCCCGCAGCGACCGGGTCGCGAAGTACAACCAGCTGCTGCGCATCGAGGAGCGGCTCGGTGACGCGGCCCGCTACCCGGGCGGGGCGGCGTTCCGCCAGCGTCGCTGACGCGGACGACGGAGGAGGGGCGGATGGCACGGCGCAGCCCGCGCGGCGCGACCCGTCGGCGCACCCGTCGACGGCGTGCACCCGTCGACCTCGCGCTCGGACTGCTGCTGCTCGCCGCCCTCGGTGTCGGCGCCGTCGTCCTCGCCCCGCCCCTCGAGGGCTACCTCGCCGCCCGGCAGCGGGTCGCCGTGCTGGAGCAGCAGGCGGCCGCACTGACGGGGGAGAACGACCGGCTGGAGCGTCGCATCGACGACCTCGACGACCCGACGACGATCGAGCTGCTCGCACGACGGCAGCAGGGACTCGTCCGGCCCGGTGAGGTCCCCTACGTCCTCGTCCCACCGGAGGTCGACGCGCCGCGCATCGTCGACGCCCCGGAACCGCCCGCCCCCGAGCCCACCCTGCTCGACCGGATCCTCGCCTGGCTGCGCGGTTCCGGCGGCTGAGCCCCCGCAGGGCGGGTGCAGGCGCTACCGTTGGCCCCGCACCGGTCCTCCGGTGCGTCTCCCACGGAAGTCCCGTCCCCGTCCTGTCCGGCGTCCGCAGCGCGGACCCGACCGCACGGGGGGCCGGCCCGCAGGTGCGGACGGTCGTGGAGCGGGCCGACCCCGTCGGCCGCGGACCTGAGAGGAGTTGGTCGAACTGCTGGACGAGATCGTGAAGGGCAAGGTCGTGCGCCTCGAGGAGTACGGCGCGTTCGTCGAGATCGAGGTGGAGGGCACGGTGGCCACCGGCCTCGTGCACGTCTCCGAGGTCGCCGTCGACTACGTCGAGAACATCTACGCCTACCTCGCCGAGGGTGACGAGGTCGACGTGCGCATCCTCGACGTCAAGGACGACGGGAAGATCGACCTGTCGATCAAGCGGGCCGACCCCGAGTGGGTCGACGAGGAGGCCCCGAACCTCCGCTCGAAGCTCGACAAGGACTTCAACAAGCGGCTGCGCCGCTTCATGCACAAGTCCCAGATGATCCAGGGTGAGGCCCGGCGGCAGAAGCGCGGTCGCGTCGGCGCGTGATCGACGCCGTCCAGCGCGACCCTGAGGCCGGCTACCCCCACGCCGCGGCCGCCGCGCCGGCGGACGACGCGACGGTCGCCGTCCTCTCCGCGCAGCTCGGTCGACCCGCGCGCGGTCGCCCCGCGGTCGTGCACCGCTGCGGGCACGGGCTCCCGACGGTCATCCGGGTCGACCCGCGCCTCGAGGACGGGACGCCGTTCCCGACCACCTTCTGGCTCGCCTGCCCGCTCCTGCGCTCCGCCGTCGGCCGCATGGAGGCCGACCACGAGATGGTGCGGCTGAACGAGCGGCTCGCCGAGGACGAGGGGCTGCGGTCCGACTACGCCGCCACCGCCGCGCGCTACGTCACGTTCCGCGACGAGCTCGGCGCGCCCGACGCACCGCTCGCCGGCGCGCCGACCGCCGGGGGCATGCCCACGCGCGTGAAGTGCCTGCACGTGCACCTCGCGCACCATCTCGCGACCGGCGACAACCCGGTCGGTGCGCACGTCGCCGACGCGCTGCTGCCGATGGCCTGTCCGGCCCCGTGCGTCGACACGTCGGCATGAGCGTCGCCGCGGTCGACGTCGGCTCGAACTCCGTCCGGCTCCTCATCGTCGACGACGCCGGCGAGCGCGTCCTGCGCGACATCGTCACCACCCGGCTCGCCGAGGGCGTCGACCGGACCGGTCGGCTCGCCGACGCGGCCATCGCCCGCACCGTCGCCGCGATCGTCGGCTGCCGCGACCGCTGGGTCGGTGCGGGCGTGCCGACCGACCGGGCGCACGTGCGCATCGCCGCCACGTCCGCGGTGCGCGACGCGGCCGACCGCGACCGGTTCCGCACCGCCGTCGAGGACGCCGTCGGCATCCCCGTCGACGTCATCGACGGTGAGGAGGAGGCGTCCCTCGCGTTCGCCGGTGCCAGCGGGGCCGTCCCCACCGAGGACCCGTGCGTCGTCGTCGACGTCGGCGGCGGCTCCACCGAGCTCGTCGTCGGTCGCGCCGGGGAGGTCCTCGCCAGCGTCTCGACGCAGCTCGGCTGCGTCCGCCTCACCGAACGGGCGCTGCACGGCGATCCGCCGTCGGACGCGGAACGGGCCGAGGCGTCGCGGGTCGCCCGGGCGACGCTCGCCGACGGGCTCGCGACCCTCGCCGACGGGCTGGCGCCGCACGGGGTGACCCTCGCCGACGTGCGCACCGTCGTCGCCGTCGCCGGCACGGCCACCACCCTCGCCGCGCTGCACCTCGGGCTCCCCACCTACGAGGAGGCGCGCATCCACGGGACCGTCGTCGCCGCGGACGTCCTCGACACCCTCGCCGCACGACTCGCCGCATCGACCGTCGCCGAGCGGGCCGCGCTCGGACCGGTGCAGCCGGGCCGCGCCGAGGTGCTCCACGGCGGTGCGATCGTCCTCGCCGCCGCACTCGAGCTGCTCGGCCGCCCGGCGCTCGTCGTCAGCGAGGCCGACTCGCTCGACGCCCTCGCCGCACGGCTGCGCGGGTGAGCGGGTTCTGGGCCCGGCTCACCGCCGCGCTCGCCGCCGTCGACCCGGCCGCCAGCACCCCACCGCCGGGCGGGCGCACCGGCGCGGTGCTCGTCCTCCTCGAGGACGCGGGTGACGGTGACGCCGCCGGCGTGCGCCTCGTGCTGACCCGCCGCCGGCCGGACCTGCGCTCCCACCCCGGCCAGCTGTCGTTCGCCGGCGGACGCCTCGAGCCGGGGGAGTCGCCCACCGAGGCGGCGCTGCGGGAGGCGGAGGAGGAGATCGGGCTCGACCGGCAGAGCGTCACCGTCCTCGGCACCGGCCTGACGTTCTACGTCCCCCCGTCCCGGTTCTGGGTCGTCCCCGTCGTCGCCCGCTGGGACGCGCCCCACCCGCTCGTCCCCGCACCGCGGGAGGTCGCC
>PR_CR_10_Liq_1_inCRDRAFT_1002074_pt1 | contig 10518 bp, 5 predicted proteins | sample PRCRCaboRojoPR_3_FD_10241 | JGI IMG/M metagenome (IMG submission 10241) | reverse complement strand
TGGCGCCGACCTGCCGCTGGACGACGTGGCGGCCGTCGCCGCCGTGCCACTGCCGAACATCGACATCCGCGTCTACGGCGACGGCGAGCCCTTCACCGTGCAGCGGGTGGAGCGGCCCAGGTCCGTGGCCCTGGAGAAGAGCGTGGACGGGCGATTGCGCTTGCTGCGCATCGACGACACCGACGGCGTCACCACCCTGGTGAGACCCACCGAGCGTCGGACCTAGGACAACGCCGAGGGATTCGGCATTTCCGGTGCGGAGCGGGTCTTGAAGAAAACACTGATCGGGGTGTTGGCCGCCGTGATCCTCGTGCCCGTCGTGGTGACCGCCTCCTGGATGCTCATGGAGGCGGCGCTGGCGGCGACCTCCGGGCCCGGCTTCTGCACCACCTGCCATACCATGAAGCCCTTCGCGCGCACCTTCCGGGCCGATATCCACGGCGGCAACAATCCCCGGGGCCTCGCGGCCGAGTGCACGGATTGCCACCTGCGCCACGACAGCCCCGCGGCCCACCTCTGGACCAAGGCCCGCTTCGGCCTGCACGACATTTGCGCGCAGCTCACCTACGACCTGGACGCCATCGACTGGCAGGCTGGCCTCGCCGAGCGCGAGTCCTACGTCTTCGACTCCGGCTGCCTGATGTGCCACCGCGACCTCGAAGACGCCCGCGGGAACAACCCCGCCTTCGTCGCCCACCGCCCGTACTTCCTCGGCGAGATCGACCGGACCTGCGTCAGCTGCCATCCGCACGTGGGCCACCAAGGGCTCCCCGCGGCACTGCCGCCCTCCCCTGCAACAGGAGCCGACCGATGAACAAAGATCCCCTCCTCGCCCGCGGCCTGGTCCTGCTCACGCTGCTGGTGGCCGTCATGCTCGCCGCGGGCATGGACCAAGCCTCCGGGCAAGCCCAGCCGCCGGCCGATCAGCAAGAGGCCGATCAGTCGCTCGGCGACCTGAGCCAGGTGCAGTCCATCGTCATCGACCGCGGACTCACGCCCCTCGGCAAGCGCTGCGTCGAATGCCACAAACAGCACAACCCCGGCATCATCAGCGCCTGGAAGCGCAGCCGCCACGGGCATGTGGGCGTCACCTGCATCGACTGCCACCAGGTGCCGGCCGACGCGCCCAATGCCACCCAGCACGAGTCGCTGGTCGGCACCGACACCCACATCTCAGTGCTGGTGTCGCCGGCCACCTGCGGGCGCTGCCACCCGCGCGCGCAGGAGCAGTTCAACCGCAGCGGCCACTTCCGCGGCTACCGCCAGCAGATTCCGAAGGACGACCTCCACGCCCTGGTGCACATGCACGAGGGTCGCGGCCATCCGGAGCTGAGCGCCGCGCCGGACATGACCGGCTGCATGCAGTGCCACGGCACCGAGATCAAGCTCGACGACGACGGCCGCCCCACCGCCCGCACCTGGCCCAACTCCGGCATCGGCAGCATCTACCCGGACGGCAGCACCGGCAACTGCACCACCTGCCACACCCGCCACCGCTTCTCCATCGAGGAGGCCCGCCACCCCGCCGCCTGCGCGTCCTGTCACCTGGGTCCGGATCATCCGGACATCGAGGTGTACGAGAACAGCAAGCACGGCCAGATCTACGCCGCCGAAGGCGACGACTGGCGCTGGGACTCGGCGCCCGACGCCTGGGAGCCGGGCGACTACCGCGCCCCCACCTGCGCCACCTGTCACATGAGCGGCGTCGGCGAGCTCAGCGTCACGCACAATGTGAGCGAGCGGCTGTACTGGAACCTCTGGGCCAAGCGCTCCGACGTGCGCGGCTCCGAGGACGTCATGAGTCCGCTCCTCGGCGACGGCCCCGCAGGCCGCAGGAAGATGAAGCAGGTGTGCAGCGCCTGCCACGGCGAGCTGCATACGGAGAATTTCTTCTATCAGGCGGATGCCGCCGTAAAGCTCTACAACGAGGCGTACTGGGAGCCCGCCAAGCAGATGCACGATGAGCTCGCCGCTGCCGGTCTGCTGAAGGAGAACCCCTGGAAGGATGCCTTCCAGGTCACCTTCTACCACCTCTGGCACCACGAGGGGCGCCGCGCCCGCCACGGCGCCATGATGGCGGGTCCGGACTGGGCGCACTGGCACGGCTTCTTCCAGCTCCAGCAGAGCTTCTATACGCTGGAGCAGATTCATGCCGCACGCATGGAGCGCGGAGAGATCGAATCCGGGGCGCCGCAAGGGGCCGGCGGACATTAGCCCGGTAACGCGGCAACGCCCCCGGGGCCAAGCGGCTCAGTCCTCTGAGGCGCGGTCTATGAGCGTCTTGAGCGCCGAGACACCGCCGGCAGAGCACCCGACCACGATGACGTCCACCGCCGGTAACGGTGATGACAGCGTCAGCTCATCCCGCCCCCGGGCATTCTCCGCATCCATAGGCTTCGCTGTCACAGGTCCAGGTTTGCTGATTGGAGACCGATTGATTGGCCATCCCGACCAAAAATTGCCCGGCGTTTCCCTAATCCCCGACGGCCCGGCGCTCGATGAGCCCGAGCAGCACCACGATCACCAGCGCCAGCCCGGTGACCATCCCGGCCAGAATCAGGTTGCCGAAGCCGCAGGCCACGCCGATGGAGCCTGCCGCCCAGATGCCGGCGCCCGTGGTGATGCCCTCGATGCTGCCGCTGCCGCGAATGATGCTGCCGGCGCCGAGGAAGCCGATGCCGCCGATGACGCCCTCGATGACGCGGGTCGGATCGATGCGCGCCGAGGGGTCGCCGGCGGCGGTCGCATACATGACCTCCAGCCCCGCCAGCATGAAGCTGGCCGAGCCCAGCGCCACCAGCATGTGTGTGCGCAGCCCCGCGGCCTTGCCGCGCACCTCGCGCTCCAGGCCCAGGATCAGGCCGAGGAGCACGGCTGCGCCAAGGCGAATGGCCATTTGCGCGACGGGTATTTCGGTTTCGATGTCCATGTCCGCGCCACTGCGCTCCGGCGCTCACATCAGACGGAGAACCTGGCCACGAATTCCCGCCGCGTCTTCGGCCCGAAGGTCTGGAAGCTCGGATTGGGCCGCCCGGCATAGTTGTCATTCATCGTCAAGCTGTCCCTCTGGTGGTTGATCTGCCGGCGCCTGAAACGGCGGGCTGAGGTCTGCGACGGCCGGGGCATTTCACCCATGGCTCGGTGCAATTGCACCGGGGTTGCCGCTGCGTCGGCAGCGCCGGGGCTGCCGCCCGGGACCCGACTGCGCCTGATCCCGCCACCCGCAGGCCGTCGAGCCGCCGCAACCCGCGCGGCGCCGGCTCCGGCTCCCCTGTAGCCAGCGCCGTGCCAACCATTGGCACGCTGGGTGAAAGGCGTAAGGCAGGTCCCTGAGACGCGGGGCCTCGGGATGCGATCTATCCACCGCCCCAGCGCAGGCAGCGCGCCGGCGCCGGCGGTTCTCTCGCGCATGCGACACAGTCGAGTCGGTGTGCTGAGCGCATGCGCCCCGCGGCGCAACCCGACTCGCCCATGCCATCCGTCGAGCCGGCGGCACGGCTGATACCCGCGGCGCCGTGGCTGAGCTCATCTGCGGCGATACTCCGATACAGCGCCGCAGCGGGGCTTCAGGAGACGGATCAAGCTGGTTGCAGACGGCGGCCTCGGAGTCCAACCTCACATGGCAGACAGCACACCCGCAGACTCGGCCGCGCACAACGACGCCCTGGCCTATGTCCGCAGCATCGTCGACACCGTGCGCGAGCCGTTGGTGGTGCTCGACGGGCGCCTGCGGGTGCAGAGCGCCAACCGCGCCTTCTATCGCACTTTCCGGGTATCGCCCCAGGACACCGAGGACCGGCTGCTCTACGAGCTCGGCAACGGCCAATGGGACATTGCCGGCCTGCGCGCGCTGCTCGAAGACATTCTGCCCCGGAAGACGTCCTTCGACGACTTCGAGGTGGCGCACGACTTTCCCGGGCTCGGGCCGAAGATCATGCTGCTGAACGCCCGCCGGCTCAGGTACCAGGGCGCCGAGCGGATCCTGCTGGCCATGGAGGACGTGAGCGACCAACGGCGGGCCGAAGCCGAGCGCCAGGCCATCGAGACGCGCTTCACCTCGCTGGTGAAGAACATCAAGGACCACTCCATCTTCACCCTGGACCCGGCGGGGCGTATCACCAGCTGGAACGTCGCCGCAGAGCAGGTCTTGGGCTTCTCGGAGGCGGAGGCCCTCGGCCGCCACTTCTCCTTCATCTTCACGCCGGAAGACCAGGCGCAGGGGGTGCCGGAGGCCGAGCTGCGGGCCGCGCGGGAGCATGGCCGGGCCGAAGACGAGCGTTGGCACCTGCGCAAGGGCGGCGACCCTTTCTGGGCGCTCGGCATCGTCAGCGCCCTGCGCGACGCCGACGGCCGGCTGACGGGCTTCTCCAAGATCCTGCGGGACATGACTGCCTGGAAGGCATCCGAGCGCGCCCTGCGCGAGAGCCACCGTCGCCAGCAGGCCGTGCTGGAGTCGATTCCCACCGCACTGGTGCTGATCGATGCCAAGCGCCTTCGGCTCTCCTACATGAATCCGCGGGCGGCCGAGCTCTATGGGCGAGACTACGGCGACCTCCATCTCGACGCCCACATTGCGGCAACGGCGCCTGTGCGGCTGGACGGCACACCCATCCCGCCCGAGGCGCTGCCGGTGATGCGCTCCCTGCACCATCAGGAGGTCGTGCTCGGCGAGGAGATGCTCATCCGCCGCGGCGATGGCAGTGTCCTGCCCGTCTCGGTGAGCTGCGCGCCGCTCTACGACGAGCAGGGGCAGGTGGACGCCCTGGTCGCCGTCTTCCACGACATCTCCGCCCGCCTGCTGGCCGAGACGGCGACCGCGGCGGCCGAGGAGGTCTCCCGTCAGCGCCTCGCGGAGTTGGAGGATCTGTATCACAACACGCCGGTGGGCCTGTGCCTGCTCGACCGGGACCTGCGCTATCTGCGCATCAACCACCGGCTGGCCGAGATCAACGGCATCCCCGCGGCCGAGCACATCGGCAAGACCATCCGTGACCTCATGCCGGCCCTCGCCGACACGCTGGAGGCACCCCTGCGCGACGTCATCGCCACCGGCCGGCCCCGGCTCGATGTCGAGGTCATGGCAGAAACACCCTACCGCCCCGGCGTGCAGCGCAGCTTCTCAGAGCACTGGCTGCCGGTGACCGATGCCCGCGGCCGCGTCACCGGCGTCAGCATCGTCGTGGAGGAGACCACCGCGCGGAAACAGGCCGAGGCGGCTTTGCAGGACGCCAATCGTCGCAAGGACGCCTTCCTCGCCACCCTCGCCCACGAGCTGCGCAACCCGCTTGCGCCCATCCGCACCGGCCTGGACCTGATGCAGGCGCTGCGCGGCGATGCCGCCGCCTGCGAGCGGCCGCTGCAGATCATGGACCGCCAGCTCCGCCATCTGGTGCGCCTGGTCGACGACCTGCTGGATGTCTCGCGCATCAGCCGCGGCAAGATTCAGCTGAAGCAGGAGCGTCTCGATCTGGCGGAGGTGGTCGATGCGGCGCTGGAGATCACCGAGTCCGGCCTGGACCGGGATGACTGCCGTATCTGCCTGAGCGTGCCCACGGAGCCGCTGCCGGTGGCGGGCGACCGGGTGCGGCTGGTGCAGGTGATCGCAAACCTCTTGAACAACGCCGCCAAGTTCACGGACCCGAGCGGGCGCATCGCACTGCGCGTGGTGCCGCAGCGGGATCGGGTCGAGATCCGGATTGAAGACGACGGGCGCGGCATCGCCCGCGAGCAGCTCGAAGACATCTTCGACATGTTCGCCCAGGCCGAGCCCGGGCGCGGTGGCGGGCTCGGCATCGGCCTCACCCTGGTGCGCGCCCTGGTGGACATGCACGGCGGCAGCGTCCGCGCGGACAGCGCGGGCCTGGGCCGCGGCGCCACCTTCACCGTCTCGCTGCCGCTGTGCCGCAGCGGCCCTGCGCAGCCCCCGCAGGACGAGGCGACGACACAGGACCTGCTCCCGGCGCAATGCCGTGTGCTGGTGGTCGACGACAACAGGGACATCGTTGAAGCCCTGCGCATGCTCCTGACCGCGCTGAACGCCGAGGTGCGCGTCGCCTACGATGGCACCGAGGCCATCGGGGTCTGCGACGACTGGCAGCCGACGCATGTGCTGATGGACCTGGGCATGCCCGGCATGGACGGCTACGAGGCCGCCCGCCGGCTCTGTGCCAGGCACCCCAAGCGCGCCTTCCAGCTCATCGCCATGACCGGCTGGGGGCAGGACGAAGCCCGGCAGCAGGCGCGAGAGGCGGGCTTCGACGCGCACCTGGTCAAGCCGGCGGGTGTCGCGGCACTCAAGGCCGTCATTGCCGGCTCCTGCAGTACTGCGGACAATCCGATGCCATGACCTCACCTGCCGGCGGCGGGCTGAGGTCCGCCTGCCCCGGGCTGCCGATTGAAGTCGGCATACCCGCACCGGCTCCGCCACTTCCACATTGGAGCCTCCCCCCAGCCCACTGAGCCGACGCAACAGCGCCATGTCCTCAGCCCAATCCAGGTCTCCGGAGAAGACCAACCCCATCGTCGGCATCGGCGCCTCCGCCGGGGGTCTGGACCCGCTGTGCACCTTCTTCGCCGCGCTGCCGGCCGACACGGGCGCGGCCTTCGTGGTGGTCATGCACCTCTCGCCCGAGCACCACAGCGAGCTGGCCTCGATCCTGGGCCGCAAGACCTCGATGCCGGTGACCGAGGTACAGGGGCGCGTGGCGCTTGCGGCCAACCATGTCTATGTCATCCCGCCGGACCGGCGGCTGGAGCTCACCGATGCCGAGCTCAGCGCGAAGCCCTACGGGCAGAGTGCGGAGCGGCGGACCGCCGTGGACCTGCTGTTTCGCTCGCTGGCCGCGCACCGCGGCAACGGCTTTGCGGTGATCCTCTCCGGCGGCGGCTCCGACGGCGCCGTCGGCGTCAAGGCGGTGAAGGAAAACGGCGGCGTCATCCTGGTGCAGGACCCCACCGAGGCCGAATTCGACAGCATGCCGCGGGCGGCCATCGCCACCGGCATCGCCGACCTGGTGCTGCCGGCGGGCGAGCTGGCCGAGCGGCTCGCGGCGCTGATCCGAGACCGCGACAGCATCCAGCGCCGACTCCCCGCGCCGGAGGCGCTGGAGGCGGACGACCAGGCCATGCTCAAGCGCATCATCCGCTATCTGAACGCCCGCACCGGGCACGACTTCTCGCACTACAAGCGCAGCACCGTGCTGCGACGGGTGACCCGCCGCATGCAGGTGCATGGTCTGCGCACGCTGGCGCAGTACCTCGCCTTCCTGCGCGACACCGCCGAGGAGGCGCAGGGGCTGTTCCGGGACATGCTGATCTCGGTCACCAGCTTTTTCCGCGATGCGCCCGCCTGGGAGGCGTTGGCGCGCCAGGTGATCCCGAAGCTCTTCGACGCCGCGCCGGCGCAGGAGCCGCTGCGGGTGTGGGTGCCGGGCTGCGCGACGGGTGAAGAGGCCTACAGCCTTGCAATACTGCTGCTCGAAGAGGCCGGGCGCAGGGACGAGCCCCGGGAGGTCCAGGTCTTCGCCAGCGACCTCGACGACCGCGCCCTGGCGGTGGCCCGGGAGGGCCGCTACGGGCAGGCCATCGAGGCCGATGTGAGCGCCGAGCGTCTCGGCCGCTTCTTCGTGCGCGAGGCAGATCACTACCGCGTCGACCGCGCGCTGCGCGACTTGGTGCTGTTCGCGCATCACAGCCTGCTGCGCGACCCGCCCTTCGCGCGCCAGGACCTGATCTCCTGCCGCAACCTGCTCATCTACCTGGACCGGGAGCTGCAGGAGCAGGTCTTCGGCATCCTGCACTATGCGCTGCGCCCGGGCGGCTATCTGTTCCTCGGCGTCTCCGAGCATGCCGGGCGGGAGGCGTTCAACGTTGTCGACAAGCACCACCACATCTACGTGGCGCGGGAGATGTCGGGGCACGCGCTGCCGCTGCTGCCCGATATGCTGACGACCCCGCAGCGGCCCCCTGACATCGGACCCGAGCCCGAAACGCCGCCGCGCGAGCGCAGCTCGCCGCCGACCGCCCACCGGGCGCTGCTGGAGACGCTCGGGCCACCGAGCGTCCTGGTGGACGATCGCCGCCGGATCATCCACCTGTCCGAGACCGCCGGGCGCTATCTGGAGATGCCGCAGGGCCCGCCGGACCCCGACATCACACGCATGGTGCGCCGCGAGCTTCAGCCGGAGCTGAGCGCAGCGCTGTACGCCGCCTTCGAGAAGCGGGAGCGCACGCTCTCCGCCTTCGTGCCGGTGCAGTTCAACGGCAAACCGCGCTCCGTGGCCGTGCTGGTGCAGCCGCGGCCTGCGGCCGAGGGCGGCGAGCACCTGGCGCTGGTGGTGTTCCTGGACGCGGGCGAGGCGCACTCCACCAAGGTCACGCCCGAAGCGACCGACGCATCACCGGATGTCGTCCACCGGCTCCAGCAAGAGCTGAGCGAGACCCGCACCCGCCTGCACACCGCCCAGGAGGAGTTCGAGGCCACCAACGAGGACCTGCGCGCGGCCAACGAGGAGCTGCAATCCCTCAACGAGGAATACCGTTCCACGGGCGAGGAGCTGGAGACCAGCAAGGAGGAGCTGCAGAGCATCAACGAGGAGCTGCAGACGGTCAATGCGGAGCTGAAGCGCAAGCTGGAAGAGGTCTCGCGCGCGCACAACGACCTCGAGAACCTCATGAAGGCCACCGAGGTCCCCACCCTGTTCCTCGACCGCGAGCTCTGCATCCAGCGCTTCACGCCGCAACTGGCCGAGCTGTTCAGCATCCGGAGCGGCGACCTGGAGCGCCCCGTCCGCGAGCTGCACCGCGCCATCCAGTACGACACGCTGGAGGCCGATGCGGCGCAGGTGCTGCGCGACCTGGCCCCGGTGGAGCGCGAGGTCACCAGTGACGACGGGCGCTGGTACCTGGCGCGGCTGCGGCCCTACCGCACGGCCGATCACCACATCGACGGCGTCGTGATCACCTTCCTCGACTTCACCGCGCAGAAACGCGCCGAGCAGGTGCTGCGCAATGCCCGACACTATGCCGAGAGCATCGTCGAGACCGTGCGCCAGCCGCTGCTGGTGCTGACCGAGGACCTGCGGGTCGAAGCCGCCAACGCGAGCTTCTACGAGACCTTCGGCGTCACCCCCGGGGAGACCCGAGGCCAGCACATCTACACGCTCGGCAACGGACAGTGGGACATACCCGAGCTGCGCGAGCTGCTGGACGACGTGCTGCCCCGGGACAACGCCTTCGAAGGCTATCGCGTGGCGCATGACTTCGAGCAGATCGGCCCGCGCCTCATGCTGCTCAATGGCCGTCGCCTGGACCACCTGCAGCGGGTGCTGCTGGCCATCGAGGACATCACCGAGCGCGAGCAGGCGGTGGCGGCACTGCGTGACAGCGAGGAGCGCTTCCGCGTGCTCGTGGAGGCGACCACCGACGCGGTGTGGGAGACGGATGCCGAGGGCGCGGTGGTCCAGGACTCGCCGTCCTGGCGTCGGCACACGGGGCAGGCATGCGAGCAGTTCCTCGGCGATGGCTGGCTCGATGCGGTCCATCCCGACGACCGCGACCGCGCGCGGCACGAGTGGCAGGGAGCAGTGGCAGCGGGGCGCGTCATCGATGCGGAGCTGCGGCTGCGGACAGCGGATGGGCGCTGGATCTGGAGCCGGCTGCACGCGGCACCCATCCGCAACGAGCGCGGAGCCGTCGTCAAATGGGTCGCCATGAGCCGGGACGTGACCGAGCGGCGAGAGGCCGCAGAGGCCCTGCGCGAGGCCGATCGCCAGAAGGACCGCTTTCTGTCCATGCTCGGGCACGAGCTGCGCAACCCCCTCGCCGCCATCACCACCATGGTGGAGGTCCTGCGCATGGAGCAGCCGTCGGCGGAGCGCGTCGCGCAGTCCGTGGAGATCATCGGGCGGCAGACGCGGCACCTGACGCGGCTGGTGGACGACCTGCTGAGCCTGAGCCGCATCCGCCGCGGCAAGCTGGCGCTGCGCAAGCTGCCGATGGACCTGACGGAGAGCATCCACGACGCCGCCGCCCAGGCGCAGCCGGCCATCGCGGCGAAGGGCCAGCACCTGGAGCTGGATCTGCCCGACGCGCCGCTGCCGGTGGCGGGCGACCGGGAGCGCCTGACCCAGATCCTGTCCAACCTGTTGATGAACGCCGCGCACTATTCCGACGCGGGGGGCCGCATCGCCCTGTCCGCGCAGACGGCCGGGGACCGCGTGCGGGTGCAGGTGCGGGACAACGGCATCGGCATCGCGGCGGAGGACCTGCCGCGGCTGTTCGAGCCCTTCACCCGCTTCGGCGGCGCCGCGGAGCACCACCAGGACGGCCTCGGCCTCGGCCTGGCCCTGGCCCGGCAGCTGGCGGATCTGCACGGCGGCACGCTCACGGCGCAGAGCGACGGGCCGGGACAGGGCAGCGAGCTCACGCTGACCCTGCCGCTCGACGCCGGCGGCGACGCCGCCGATGCCGCGGCCCAGGCGCCGGCGGGGCCGATCCCGCCGCGACGGGGGCTGGTGG
>PR_CR_10_Liq_1_inCRDRAFT_1002073_pt1 | contig 10519 bp, 10 predicted proteins | sample PRCRCaboRojoPR_3_FD_10241 | JGI IMG/M metagenome (IMG submission 10241) | reverse complement strand
AGTTACTTCTGGAGCAGCCCTTCAATTAAAAAGCTAGGCAAGAGACAAAGTCCCCCTAAGTCTTACTACGTAGGAACTATGTACCGTGGAAAAAAGTCCATAATGACTGAAGAAGAACTTTGGGCTGTCAGGAAAATCATCAAGGCGTTTAGGAACTACAAAGCCAAAAAAGCCCAGAGTCCTTTGTAAACGTTCTTTAATAAACTAAGATGGCCCGAATCCTAGAAGCTCCACAACAACTAGAAGAAGAAGAAATACAGTCTCTTTACGAGTGGGTTGACGAGTTCCCTCTTTCAAGGCCCAAACGCAACATCACGCGGGACTTTGCAGACGGAGCAATGGTGGCAGAAATAATAAAGCATTATTTCCCAAGGATGGTAGAACTCCACAACTACCCCCAAGCCCACGCCTTACAGAAAAAACTAGAGAACTGGAACACTCTTAACAAAAAGGTGTTCCGCAAAATGGGGTTCCAAATCTCTCGGAACGACATCGACCAAGTAATTAACTGTGCCCCAGATGCAATTGAAAGAGTCCTAAAACTAGTTCGGGAAAAAATAACTGAGTTCAAAGAAAGAGGCAGGTCCCCTGAAATAACTTCCAAGAAGTCTCCTTCAGCTCCTCCCAAACCTAAACAGTCCCAGCAAGAAAGAAAAGACGCTCCCGAAAAAGACAAAATGATTCAGGAGTTAAGAGAAACTGTAGAAGTTCTTGAGCAAAAAATCATGAAGATGGAACAACTCCTCAAACTTAAGGACTCAAAAATCCAAATGCTAAGTAATAAGCTCGCTGCTGCTGGGATTAATTAAGTAAATTAAGCGGGACATGAAGAAGAATATGGAGGGGGTAACGAACTGTGTTGCCCCCTAGCATATAAGATGAATAGTCCTTACAGCTTCTGCAGTGCTGCTGCACTTGAGTGCACGGAAACCCTTAGTCCGAGCAGTTTGGACTCAACTGAAATGACTTCTGACTTGGACAACTCTGAATTAGCCTACGCAAAGAGTCTAGAAACCTCACAAAGGGTCTTCAACCCTTACCTAGTCCACGTTTTCCAGCCTGACCTTTCTAGACTGATGTACTTGCAACTCATCCAATGGATAAGCCAAGTTTGCCAAGAATTTTCTTTGAAAAGTGAAACTTTTTACTTGGCAATTATCCAAACAACTAGGTTCTTTGCCACAGAAATCAACGTTAAAAAGGAAGAACTCCAGTTAGTAGGAGTGGCTGCTATTAGTTTAGCTTGCAAAGTCGAAGAAGTTCTTCCCCTGAAAGGAGAACAACTTTCATGCAGTTCGGGGTTCACTTACTCCGTTCCTAGGATAACAGCTATGGAGCTGAGACTTCTGAAAGCCCTTAACTGGAAAGTTTACACTGTCACACCCTACAACTGGCTTTGCTTCGCAATGAAAGAATGGGATGAGTTCGTAGAAGACCATTGGTTGGCTGAAAATAGCTCAAGTGGATTTGGGGATGGGCAGGATCCTTTGTTTCTACAAGAAACCCAGGCTTCCTACGGGTGCTTCAGAAAGGCTGTTGCTTTGCTAGACAGTTTGTACTTCAGCATTGACTCTTACAGTTATTCATTCAAAGAAATCGCACTTTCAGTGCTGTACGTAGTTGCAGTGACTCACTGCTTAGACTCGAAAGCCCTGCAAGCTGCGCACAGAGAAAGCCTTGGAAGCTGCCTTAATTCAACAGTAAACAATTTTTTATCTAGAAACTTCGGAGTGGTCTTAGAGGACTTAAGTGAAGAAATTCGCACGTGCTTGGAAAACTACTCAGTTCTAGAAGTAAACCCTGATTTACAACTGGACAAAAGCAACTTTTGGAGGACTGGCTGTGCTTTGAATTATAAGGATTTTTTGTTCAGCCACATTTACTACCACAAAGCTGTCCTAGCTGCGCTAAAGCATCTATAAACCTCCTTAAAGCCTTTTTAAGAGCACATTTGGAAACAGGGACTTTCCCAGGACTGTTTCCATTTTTTAATAAAAAAATGTCAAAATTTGGAGTAACTGCATTTCATTTTAATCTAAAAATGCATATAAAAGGGCATAACTTCCCATATTTTATAATAAATAATATGCTGGGAAGTCATATCAGCTCAGCTTTGGAGCAAACTTGCTCTAAAGAACTACCTTTCAAGTGCCAGTACTGCGACAAAAGCTTCAAGCGCAAATACTCTGTGGAAAGGCACATCAAAGTAGTTCATCTAGGACAGCGTCCCTTTGATTGCCAATGCGGCAAGAAGTTTGCCACGAAAGAACAACTAGACAGGCACATAATCACCAAGCACACCAGTGAACGCCCCTTCCCATGCGAAAAGGGCTGCGATAAATTCTTTTCCTCCCACAACGCCAGAGCCTACCACTACAAAATGCACCACGAAAACCTCAAGTTCAAGTGCGAATTCGTCGGATGCAACAGAGAATTCACCTCCCTCCGTCACCTACGAAGGCATCTCGAGAAACCCCACGACTCAAGTCTACACCAACTCACGCACAAGCTAGCCAAGAAGAAATCTAAAATTGATAATCTCAAAAAGGAGATAAATGAGCTACGTCAGCAGAATCAGGCGTTGAATCAGATGATCGAATCGCGCACCCAGGCTTCCGAATTTGATGTTCTGAAGTTTGAAATCGATAATCAGGATGATTTCGATTTTTTTGTTAGCGTCTAACTAAACATTGGTACATCTAATTTGTCTTGAATGCATGACGAGTCCGTTCATGAGGTTCCTAGTTAGGGAGTTAACACTAGTCTAAGGGAGTTACTGAGGGTTAATAAAGAAGACGATTTTAATCATCCTAATCTAATTTTCTTCACAGAGGCTCGCTGTTGAAATGAGAGGTCGAAATTTGATTTCCATATTGAACGATTTCAAATTTTACAAAGTTAGAGTTAATTTTCTGGAATTTGGGTGGAAGGCTTACTATTGAGTGTTTTGAGAGCTGAGTTCGATTTTTAAAGAGGTTTTCTCAGGTGAGTTAAGTTTTTGTGAAAAAAACTCAAAATGTTTTTAGGGTTGTTTGACTTTGTACTTAAGATTACTAACTAATAACCTTGATAAGCACTAGTGCCTTGACGTTTTACTCCCTTCTGCAAAGCACAAAAGGTCCTTAACTTGTTTTTTGCTTCCCCTTGAAAGATGCTTAACTAAGTCTTCTAAAGTAACTCTTTTGTATATGTTTTTTAGGTTCAAAAGTGCCTTTGACTGTCTGCACAACACTAAGTTACTTTCAAAAACCTTCAGCAAGCCTTGAGTGCTGGCTTTTTTGTCTAGTGGATTCTCTACTGAGCTAAATGCTTTTTTGAGTTCCAGCATCCAGTTCAGAGTGAACTTTTTGTTGTTAATTGAAACGAAGTTTTGGTTATTGAAAGCTCTATGAGTTATAGCTTTTTTTCTGAGCACAGGAGTGAGGCTTCTTAGTTTAAGTGGGGGGACTTGTTTAGTTGGAGTGCTTTTCCTGAGGCCTGCTCGGTTGAACTCTAGCAGGTTTAAAACTTCTTGGTTTGCAATGCACCAGGTTCTGAACTCTTTGAAAGAGATGTAAGAAACTAATCCTTTGGTGATTTTTTCAAAGGTTGAAGTAGCTGCAGAAAACACTTCTTGCGAGCTAGGCTTAGAAGAGTCCGTCATGCAACCTAGTGCGTTGAGTAGTGAAATTGCCATGATCCCGAACTCGTCCCTGCTTAAATAGGAGTTTTTGTCAAAGTCAAACACACTAAAAACTAGTTTTAGTTTAGTTTTGGGCTGCACGTCAGCGTAGATAAGAACTGCACAGGTTAACTCTAATATGCTAACTCTCAAAGGCATTGAGTGGCAAAAGTACTTTAGAACCTGGAACTCACAGCCTTTAGCAGGAGTGTTTTTGCACAGGAGTTTTAACTCAGAATAACCATAAAAGAAACCATGGGAACTTGGAATTTTACGGTAGGCTTTTAAAAACTCAAGAATGTCTTTGTAAGTCCAGAGTTCCAGAACTTTTCCTAGTTGGATTCTTGGCTTTAGACTACTTGTCTGGAGTCTAACTCCTAGCACTTGTCCCATTTATTAGCTGAGGAATACTTATAACCGACAAAGTTTGTAAAACTTCAGCTTAAAGAACAAATTCAGTGGCTAAGAAAATTTTAAGCATTGAGTGTTTTTATGAATAACTGTTTAAAGCTATCGAAAATTTTTAAACTTCAGAAATACTTCATATAAACTTAAAATGGCCTTAAGATCCTCCTTGAAGAAAAAACAAGGGACTCGCCCCATAACCCCCAGAATCAATGGTCATACCAGAAACCGTAGTGACCAACTTGATCAGAAGCCAAAAGCTTCAACTAACGCTAAAGCTCCGATTCGTCCTCTTCACAGACCTGCCAAGTCCCTAGGCACCAACTTCAATAACTTAACTGAAAAACTCAACTTAAGGAAGAACCTTTACTCAAGTACAAGGAACAACACTCCCAAAACTTCAGAGTAATGCTTATTCAGTAATAGGAGAGCTGTTACCAGACAGGTAAAGCACCGTAGAGTGTCCAGCATGACTGACTCTGAACCCGTTAAAAAATACGAACCTGAGAAAACCCACAAAAGGAAGTTTTCCCTACAGAATGTAAAGAAAGGAGTCATCCTGAAGTATTCCTATAAAAGCAAAATGGGAATGATTCCCGGAAACCCGGGAAAAGTTAACCAAGACTCCTACATTGCAGTTTCTAACATTGGAGGTAACCCTAACCTGCACTTCTACGCAGTTTGTGACGGCCACGGGTTTTTTGGAAGAGATGTTTCTACTTTTATCAAAAAAGTTTTGCCTCAAATTTTAGAAAACGACAGAAACCTCCAAACTAACCCTCGCAAAGCACTAAACAACGCAATTTTGAGAGTAAGCCAGGAACTAGCGTACTCAGACATCGACATCAACTTCAGCGGAACCACCTTAATATCCGTCCTCATAAAGGGCACTACTATGTGGTGCGCCAACGTAGGCGACTCAAGAGCGCTCATAGCACGCCAAGTAATTGACCCCAACAAGCCTGAAAACACAGGAAGGCACTGGATGTCTATAGCGCTCTCGAGGGACCACAAGCCAGACGAACCAGACGAGTCGCAAAGAATCATGCAGTGCGGTGGCAGAATAGAAGCTTACCAGGACGACCAAGGTAACCCCTTAGGTCCAGCAAGGGTGTGGCTGAGGCAGCAAGACCTTCCCGGACTTGCCATGTCGCGTTCCATCGGAGATGCTGTTGCAAACAGCGTAGGAGTCATTCCTGAACCTGAGATTTTGGAGTTCCAGCTCAAGCCAGAGGACAAGTTCATAGTGCTTGGAAGCGACGGAGTTTTTGAGTTCATTAGCAACGAGGAAGCGGTGAAGATTGTGGTTCCTTACTGGAAGATGGATGACGTGGAGGGTGCTTGTGCGGGCTTGGAAAAAGAAGCTAACTTGCGCTGGACTAAAGAAGAAGAAGTGATTGACGACATTACTTCAGTCGTTTTGTTTTTGGACGTCCATAAATAACTAACTTATAGTTTAAGGATAAGTTTAACCAGTGAATTAAGTAATTTTTGAAAAATATATGCTCGATGTCCAGGACTCGAGATTGCTTTAGCAGAATGCACGTCCTAGAAACAAGGGTCCCTAGGCTGTTAAAAACTGCTTCTAAGTGCATAGTTGAATTCATATTTATTATCAGAATTGCCTTAAGAATCTGATTTGAAACCAAATGTCTGAGGTTCCATTAAGCAAAGGGGTGCAAACATAATACTATTATTGTAATAATTTCTGAAAAGCCTTTCCGAAAGACGTACTTAGGCACACTCGAGAATAATGACTGATCTATTATGGCATATTTCAGTGTTAAATTAACTAAGTTTATACTGCACAAAACTACAAAGTGCAGTAAGCAACATAAAGCACTTTGCACTTTAAAGTTTAAAATAATATGAAGCTGATCTATCACGAAAAAATAAACAAGAAACACCCCAATGCAAACATTTTCACTAATATGTTTTCTTTGCTGAGGCCTTCAAAAAACAACGCTTCGTGGCCATTAAGTTTAGAGCTCCCTGACCCCATAGAACCTTCTACTCCACCTCCACCAAAGCGCATGGCAAAAGAAGTCACAGCATGTCCGCACACTGACCGGAAACACTACGCCAAGAACATGTGCAACAACTGCTACCATCGGGAAGGCCGTGGTAAGCTTGCTTGGGTTTGTCCTCATAAAGATAGATTCAATTATGCTAAAGGGAAGTGCCAGTTTTGCTACTTACAACACTACCATCGCTCCAGAGTGTTTGGTAAGCGAAGGAATCGTAAGAAGAATAAGTCTAGTCAGCTAGGTTCATAAGTTAAACTTCATTTGAGTGGTCAGCTTCTAGAATAGGTTAGCCTAAGTTAAATGGTATGACTTTAGGGTGTTAGGGCTTAAGGGCTGTGTAAGTTACCTAGTATGTGATATCCTAATTAAAAATAATAAGGGGGATGGAAATTTCTAGGTTCGAGGTTGTCTACAACAAAGTTTTCAAAGCAAACCCAAAAGACTACTTGCCCAGAGATGAGCTTTACTTGAAAGAACTGTTAAGCATCTTGCGCTGCTTTGAGAATCCTTTTGTGGTCTTTACTGAGTTAACCCAGCTTTTGTCCAGATACACTTTAGTAGATAACTACAGGTCTTCTAACCCTTTTGAGTTCAAAGGCAAAGAAAACTCAGTCAAAAGGTTCATTACAGAAATTAGAACCTTCTACGCAGCAACTGTGCAGAGTTCCATAGGGTGTATGCTCGAAGAGGCCTCAAACATGCTTTTGAACAAGTCCTACAGTGACTTAGTTAAGTACCTAAGCCCAAATACTAGGATACAGGAATCAGACTTGACTGTAGAGTGGAGTGAAATATACGACTTCTCAGGGTACATTTGCAAGTTAGGCAAACTCATTTCGGACAAAAACATACACAAAGAAGACGTTAACTGGATAATAGCAGTTAACCTGCACTTTGGGTTTAACTGCACAGAAGACGAGGAGCTTTGGAGTGACTACGTAGAAAACACACTACCTTACAAGTTTGAAACTTACTTTTTAAAGGACCTGGACAAAGAACCCATTGCTGCTGCAGGTCCTTTTGTTTTTCTGTGTTTTAAAGAAAACCCTTTTTTGAACCGCAAGTTTGTCAGGAATGTTAGGAACTGGGTGGTTTCAGCCTACATAAACCAAATTGAAAAGGCAAAAGTTGCTTTCCAAAGCTTGAAAAGTCAAATTTACAACCGGGACCTCAAAAAAGTGGCAGTGTGCAGAAGTCACTTGTCGAGAGCACACAACGTTTACAAAATACTTAACTTCCACAACTTGATAGCCAGCTCTGTGAACCTTAAAGTAGTTGAAGAGGTTATAGTAATGTTTGAGTGGGCATTACACAAACTTAGTAATTAATAAACGATTAAATGTCTGAATTTGTAAGAGTTACGTAGTTAGAAAGCTCATTCCAGGAGACAAACGACTTAAACATGTTTGCAGAAGACGACGAACTAGGGATGGCAGACCACTCACCTACTCCCAGCCAGCCCATGTCAGACATTTCTCCCAACTACTCGCCTTTTTCAAGCAGTTCTGACAAGCCCAACTGTACTTCCAAAAACGTAGAGCTGTTTGCAGCGCATGTAATGAAAGGCATGCTCCAGGGGCTCTTAAACTCTTCTTTGGTTTCAAAAATGCTTAAAAAGAAACTAGCTCTGAACCTTTGGCGGAAAAACATGCAAGAAATAACCAGTTCAAAACACTTAAAAGAAACTAAAGCAGAAAGTAGGATGCTTTTAAGTTTAAAGAAACTTTTGGAAACTACAAGTAAATTCAGAAGCTGCATTGTAAAGAAGAAGTTCTACGACTGGGTGAATTTTGCTGTTCTTCACAAACTAAAAGAACACAGGGACAAAGAACTTTCCAAACTTGACAGCATGTACAATAAAGAAGCCTCTGAAATCAACAAGCAAATGTCTGTTTCCCGCAAAAAACAATCCGAGATCGAAAACATCATAGCTTACCAAAGCGAAAAAGAACACAAGTACGTCAGGACTATTGAGGAACTTTCAAACCAACCTAAAAAACAAAACGAACAAACCAAAACCCAAATCATCAAAGAGCTCGAAAGAGAAAACCAACTGCTCAGAAACAAAATTGAAGCTGTTGAGAAAAACATTAACTGCTTCATAAGCGAAATGTCTGGTTTGATAGAACAGGAAGAAAACTACGGGGAACAGTCGCGCCTTAAAATTAAAATTTAAGTAATGTACTAAGTATTGGTGAAGAAATAAATGCCGGAAATAAGTTCAGTCTCCCTTTATGGGTTCATGCTAGGACTTTTGGTCAGCGGGACTGCAAAAACTGTAGTTATGAAGGGCATGGACTTAATTAAGGTTCATGGAAATGCCTTCAAACACCCTTACTTTCAGAGTTTCACCCTATTCTTAGGGGAGTTTCTATGCCTATGCATGTTTATCCTCATTAAACATTATAAAAAGCATAGAATCGCTAGTTCGGAGGCTTTTATTGAACCAGACAGAACAGGAATATTCAAGAAACTAGGCAAGTGGGTGTTTTGCTTTTCAGCTGCTTTCGAACTTTTTGCTTCTTCCCTTATGTTCATGGGGTTAGTGCTTTCGGCAGCTTCAGTGTTTCAAATGATCAGGGGCTTCGTCGTAGTAGTTGTGGCTATTTACTCCAAGATCTTTCTAAAAAGGTCTTTGTTCAGGCACCAAATACTCGGAATGGTTTCCTGCACTATTGGAGTGTTCCTAGTGGGCTTGGCCAGCATTCTTTACGAGGCACCCTCTGCACGCAACCCAGTTCTAGGAGTGGTTTTACTCCTACTGGGACAGCTGTTTGCAGGGGCAGTGTTTGTAACTGAGGAGTTCTTTATGGAAAAACTAAGTTGCCACCCTGCAGAAGCTGTAGGCATGGAAGGGTTTATTGGCATAGGCTACTGCATAATCATTTTGCCCGTACTTAACTTGATTCCTTGCCACGACAAAGCTTTGTGTTCTCACGGCAAAGTAGAAAACTCTTTGCAAGCATTTAAAATGCTTGGAGACTCACCTTTATTACTGATGCTTTGGTTTGTGAACATAGTGAGTTTTGCTTTGTTCCACTGGACAGGAGTCACAACCACCAGAAACGCTAGTGCTTTAGCAAGGTCTACAGTTCAGACATCTTGCACACTTTTAATATGGATAGTAAGCATGATTTTGGGCTGGGAAGACTTTATTTGGATTCAACTTATTGGGTTCTTAGTTCTGGTTTTAGGGACTTTGGTATACAATGAAGTACTTATTCTGCCTTGGTGGGGGTTCAAAGAAGCTGTGCTGGAGCACAAAAACCAATCTAGCAAGTCTCCTGGCCAAACAACTTTGAATAGCTTTAAACTTAATGATTAGTTAAAGACTAAAACTATGAGAGAGTAGACCAACGAAGATGAAAAGTTGTAGTCGTCAGCTGAGTAGTTGGGGTCAAACAACTGCAGTTCAGTAGCACAGCTGTCGATAACTCCACTTTTATAAAGAGCCCAGTGGTCGTACTGCTCCGTAATCTTTTGGTAGAATTCCCTGTAGTCTTCTGAGATTACTCCACAAGATACTAGGGTACTGAGGTCACCAAAATCATGAGGACTTTGGCCGTAGCAAGTTCCTGCACTAAAGTCTGCTTCGCTAGTCACCTGGTCAATTCCTCCATTCACGTGGTATAAGTAGTCATTTAACTCACAGTATCCTGTAGTGCTGTCAGCTATTCCTGGACATGAGCATTTTGTTGTACGTTCACTATTGCCATGAGTTAACTCGAATGTGCAAGTGTCTCCAATGTTGCACTCAAATGGAGATTCCAATTTAGTTCCGTTAACATAAACTTCAATTTCGGTGCATTTGCTGTCGTATGTGAGTGCTGACTTGCAGTACTTAGCGTCTTCTGCTGCTGCTCCAGCTTCAAGGCTCAGTAGCTTAGTGCATTTTGCGTTGTTGCATCCTGATCCTGAACGGCAGTCAGTATCTTCGTTACAGGCATTGCCATCTTCCACAGCTTCACTGCATTTTCCTGAGTTGCAGTAATAGTTCACGTCGCACTGGTCGTTATCAGTGCAAGTTTCTCCAGAGGCAACAGGAGCACAGGTGTTGGATGAGCATGAATTGCTGTAGCAATCATTATTTTCACAACAAAAATCTCCTGCTTCTTGGTTGGTAAATGTGAATCCACTTGAGCATAAATCAGTGGTGGTCCCATCGCCAGTCTCTACAGTAGGAGTAGTTAAACAGCTAACATCATACCATGAGCCAACTGGGTTTGATAATTGGGTAGTATCAGGACAGTACTTTCCTGATGAACAAGGGGTTACTTCAACCTTATCTGTTCCTACAGAGACGCACTTGGAGTCTGTGGTCCCACTTCCGCACTCCAGAGCAACACAGCTCTCATAATCCATGGCAATGGCCAAACCCGCCAAGCTCAAGCAAACTACGATCTGCCTCCACATTTATTATAAATGG
>PR_CR_10_Liq_1_inCRDRAFT_1002072_pt1 | contig 10524 bp, 9 predicted proteins | sample PRCRCaboRojoPR_3_FD_10241 | JGI IMG/M metagenome (IMG submission 10241) | reverse complement strand
AAAAATCGCTGAGCGTGGACCAACCACAACCGTAGCCTCACCTCGTTGGATTGAGAACCATGCCAACGCTTTTTCCTTATCGGTTTGGCGACTGTGTAATACGGCCAATTTTGGCCCAAAATGACGCTCAAAACGTGCTACTGTCTGAGGTGTAAGGGCAATTTCAGGGACCAAGACAATCGCACCTTTTCCCGCGGATAACGCTTGCTGAATCGCGTGTAGGTACACCTCTGTTTTTCCAGATCCTGTCACCCCATGGAGTAAAAAGCTTTGATACTTCACTTCGTTGAGAGCCTTCCGAATGGGTTCAAAGGCATGCACTTGAGCTTGCGTTAATGGGTGAATTGGGTGGGTAGAAAGCGATGAATCAGAAGGTTTGGACTCCGTTTTGACCTCTTCAAGAGATCGTACCTTTGTCTTGGGCACTTGTAGTACTCGAATCCATCCTTTCTTTTTTAGGGATGAAATGGCCTGGGTCTCTTTACGTCCACGATACTTTCGTTTGATCCCTGTCAAAGACCATCCCTTCTCACCTTTGGATTCTACATCCTCCCATAACGATGTTTCTGCGTCTGAAAACGACTTNATAGACGTTTTAGAGGGNCGCTCAGCTGCTGGCACACTCACAAGTCTTTCTTCGGCAACAATGCCAACCGCTGACGGCAACGCTGTTTGGAATACCTCCCCCTGGCTACAGAAATAAAAGGTAGAGATCCACTCCGCAAGTCGAAGAATTTCCTCACTCACCACAGGCTCTTCATCGAGACACTGATTGACAGGTTGCGTCTTGAATGGCGGCTCTATGTCGTGAATTTTGACCACAAGGCCGATCGCATGAACACCTCGGAGCGGAACCCATACACGAGTTCCAAGCTTGAGTTGCATGGACTCTGGAATACGATACGTAAATGTTTGTCTGACCGCTGTAGAAAAGGCCAGCTCAGCAAACCTCATAAAACTAGGTTAAGTAGATCGGTTTCTGCGACATCGTTCACTACAATATCGCACCTCATCCCATACTTTTTCCCATTTTTTTCGCCAGGTAAATGGTCGTCCACACGTTGCGCATATTTTGGAAGGTAAATCTCTTTTTTTTCGCATCGCCATGGCATTACCCTCTTAAAACTTTGCCTGTTAAAATAGTGTGCCTTGCAGCCATGTCCGTCGATACCGACCTTGAGCATCATACATCTGTGCCTGACGGTCCACATCAAACTGGCGATTTCTAGGATCATGACCTACCGTTGAATTATAGGCCCAGTTCCCCCAATTCGAGGCGACGTCGTAGTCAATGAGCATCGTTTCAAAGTAGGATGCACCCATTCGCCAATCGACACCAAGATTTTGGGATAAATAAGAGGCTACATTCTGCCTTCCACGGTTACTCATGAAACCTGTAGCGTTGAGCTCACGCATGTTTGCATCCACAAAATCAGATCCAGTTTGTCCGTCCGCCCATCGTTGAAACCGCTCTTTATTTGGCTCCTGGTGAACTGCTTTCCCCTGAATGCCACCTGCATGAAACAACGCTGACCCATGTTTCCAGGCAGAAAATTGAAAGAAATCACGCCAAAGGAGCTCAAAAATCAACCAATAGGTGGATTCATTGGATACCCGTTCGGCCTCATACCTCTTCACTTCTGACCAGATTCGCCGTGGACTTATGCACCCATTTGCCAACCATGGCGAAAACTTTGATGAATAATTCGCGCCGAGAAGCCCATTACGTGTTTTCTTATACACTTTTAGATGATCTCCATCCCAAATGTATTCTTGCAAACGGGCTATTCCAGCAGATTCACCCCCTTTAAATGGTAGAACAGATCTTGTATCGGGCTCCCATTCACCAGCTTGTACAGTAAGTTGGGATTGTTCCAACACATTCTTCCATGATCCATCGGATTCTATCGGCATCCAGGACATAGCTGCAGGTTTGGACATAGGCTCTCGAACATCAACGTCCTTTTCAACCTTTTTACGAAACGGGGTGAACACCTTTGGGAGGTCCTCAATCTCAAAAGGTAGGTCTTCAGTATGAAGTAGAGTATGTCCCTCTACCCATTCAATCCCACAATGTTGGGGGAGTTGGCTCTCAATACTGTCCTCGCACTTGGCCTCTTCCGTACCTGGATAGGTCATTGCAACGAGCTCTGAAACATCATATTCGTGCACGAGTTCCGACAATACCGATTCAGGGTGCCCTTCGCGAATAATCAAGGTTCCGCCTTGGTTTTCGATTGATTCAGCGAGATCCTCAATCGATTCCTTCCAAAATTTGGCGCGAAAACGACCCATTTTTGGCAATCCGAGTCGAGTCGTTTCGAACCATCTAAGATCTACAATTACCACAGGCAGGATAGGTTGGCCAAGCTTACTTGCTTGAATCAACGCTGGATGGTCATCCAGTCGAAAATCTTGTCGAAACCACAGAATTGTTTTACTCATTGAAGGCTCATTTGTTTGTTGTTGGTTGAACGAGCCCGCTCTTCGATTCGTTTCACTTTGATGAGACGTCTTTTGGGTTGCGTGTTGTTATCTCACGATCTCTTGTTAGTGAGTCCATTAGACCGCATCATGATTCTTTGGATACAACCCTCTATTATTCCCATCTTTACTCTATGTCTCACTGGATCTTACCCTCTATTCCGCCTCACGATTGGACGTTGTGTCTAGATATGCAGGTCTATTTTGACCATGAGCATGACCCTGAACAAATCTTTGAGGAGGGATATCACCGTCCTATTCGAGCGGGGTCAAAAGACATCGTCGTTACCATTCGATTTAATGGTGATCCCGATGCTCCTGAGTTTATGGTTCACACCGACGAAGATCTCACAAAAGAGGAGATTCAAGATGCAAATCGCTCTTTATCAAGAATATTGGGTACAGAGCTAGACCTTCGACCCTTATATGACAAAGCTGGCAATGATCCACTTCTGGGACCCCTGCTAACCTCATTGTATGGTCTTAAACGAATGTCAAGAGCAACATTGTTTGAGGATACAGTCAATCGTATTGTCGAAATGCAGATGTCGCACAAGCCAACTGCTAAAAAAATGATGTATCGTATTCGAGAAAACTATGGCCAATTGATTCCCTTTAAAGGGAAAACCCTAGCCACCTGGCCAACACCTGCACAATTAAAGGGTGCAGACCCAGAAGCGATACGTGGAATGGGGCCTACAAGACGAAAAGGGGAATATATCTCCGAATTTGCAACTCGCCTCGATCAAGGAGACATTGATTTAGAGTGGTTAGATCGAACGGCATCCGCCAAGGAATTTTTAGAAGCCATTTCTGAGGTTCGAGGAATCGGACCCACAGCAGCACAAGATTTAATGCTTTATCGTCCAAGTACGGAAGCCTTTTTCCCATCATCAAAAGTAAAAGGTGAAGAAAAGGGGTTACGAAAATGGATCATTCTTAGCTATGGTGGTGACCCTTCTCGGACATCAGACGCAGCATTTGAGCGGATGATTCACTCTTGGAAAGGGTGTGAAGCTTCTGCAATTGAGTTCCTACACCTTAATTGGGTCATGGAGTACAAACGTAGAAAAGCGGAGCGTAGGAGAGAAAAAGAGTCTCGCTAACGCTATCAGAAACAGTACAAATGACATAAAAAAACCCCACACCGGCAATCCAGCGTGGGGTTTAGAGTCTCGATGAGTGGGTTTAGAAATCCATTCCACCCATACCGCCCATACCATCCATACCACCTGGAGGCATTGCTGGGCCTGCTTCTTTCTCTTCTGGCTTCTCTACAACGACTGCTTCGGTTGTTAAGAGTAGACCAGCTACAGAAGCTGCATTTTCAAGTGCTGAACGAGTCACCTTAGTAGGATCAATCACACCCGCTTTGAGGAGATCCTCATAGACTTCGGTGCGAGCATTGTACCCATGAGCTCCTTTACCATCAAGAACTTTTTGGACAACAATAGATCCTTCGACACCTGCATTGGCTGCAATAGTGCGAAGAGGTGCTTGAAGGGCGCGACGAATAATATCGAATCCAACTTCTTGGTCGTTATTTTCACCTTTGAGGCCTTCTGTACCCTTGAGTGCACGTAGCAACGCTACCCCACCACCAGGGACAATTCCTTCCTCAACAGCCGCACGAGTTGCATGTAATGCATCCTCAACACGAGCTTTTTTCTCCTTCATTTCAACTTCAGATGCTGCACCAATGTATAGTACCGCAACGCCACCAGCTAATTTAGCAAGGCGCTCCTGAAGCTTCTCACGATCATAATCAGATGTTGTGTTTTCGATTTGAGAACGGATCTGGTTCACACGAGCCTTAATATCCTCGTCCTTACCTTTTCCACCAACAACTGTTGTGTTGTCTTTATCGATCGTCACACGGTCTGCTTGACCTAAGAAATCAAGTGTTGCATTCTCAAGCTTGTAGCCACGCTCTTCACTGATGACAGTACCGCCTGTAAGAATGGCGATATCTTCAAGCATCGCTTTACGGCGATCACCAAATCCAGGAGCTTTGACTGCAGCAATCTTGAGTGATCCACGAAGTTTGTTGACTACTAGTGTAGCAAGTGCTTCACCTTCAACGTCTTCAGCAATAATCAAGAGAGGCTTGCCAGACTGCATTACCTTCTCAAGAATTGGAAGAAGATCCTTCATATTCGAAATCTTCTTGTCGAAGATTAGGATATATGGAGCTTCAAACTCAGTGGTCATACTGTCAGAATTGGTCACGAAGTATGGAGATAGGTACCCACGATCAAACTGCATCCCTTCTACCGTCTCAAGGTATGTCTCTGTTCCTTTGGCTTCTTCAACGGTAATCACACCATCTTTGCCAACCTTTTCCATCGCATCTGCGATAAGGTTTCCGATTGTGTCATCGTTGTTTGCAGAAATTGTACCAACCTGAGCGATCTCTTCACGTCCAGAAATCTCCTTACTCATAGAGCGTAGTTCTGCAATGACACCCTCAACAGCTTTGTCAATTCCACGCTTAAGATCCATTGGGTTCGCACCCGCTGTTACATTTTTAAGCCCTTGTTGGATAATGGATTGTGCAAGAACTGTAGCAGTGGTCGTACCATCACCGGCGTTGTCACTTGTACGGGATGCAACTTCTTTGACCATTTGTGCACCAAGATTTTCAACCTTGTCTGAGAGCTCGATTTCTTTTGCTACCGATACACCATCCTTGGTTACGTTGGGTGCTCCAAATGATTTTTCAATCACCACGTTACGTCCACGAGGGCCGAGGGTGACTTTGACTGCGTTAGCGAGTTTGTCCACACCGCGTTTGAGTGCGTCGCGTGCTTCTAAATCGTAATGAATATTTTTTGCTGCCATTTTACTGTCTTTTTTAATGTTTTAAATAAAGGTTCCAGATGGGAGTTAGGCTAGAATACCTAGGATGTCAGATTCACGCATGATCAAGAGATCTTCTCCGTCAACTGTGACTTCTGTTCCTGAGTATTTACCATAGAGTACTTTATCACCATCCTTGACAGTCATGTCAATTTTGGTGCCGTTCTCAACTTTACCAGGTCCCGCAGCTACGATAGTTCCGCGCTGAGGCTTTTCCTTGGCTGTGTCTGGGATGATGATTCCAGAGCTTGTGGTCTCTTCAGCAGCATCTGGGCGAACCAAGACGCGATCAGCAAGAGGTTTGATAGAAGACATAGTGTTACTCCTTACGAATTATGATTAATGTGTTTTGAATCGGTTTCAAAACGTTGACATCACCGGAGAGGTTCCATCCATCTCAGCCGGAACGTCACGTTTGTTCACTGAATACAAAAGCAACTTCCGTACCAAAGACCAATAAGCATGGTAGTGTGCATAAAACTGTGCCTAGTTGTCAGAGTGTCAGAAAAAGCAGCCTTTTGATTACAGTTTATGCTCTACCCATTCTGACAATCTTGCATAATCATGGGGTGTCCACTGCTCTGCACGTTGATCAAACGAGAGTCCAAGATGTTGGGAGATATTTTGTCGTTGCTCTACATCAAGGATTCCGGACAGTGCGTTGGAGAGCTTTTTACGGCGCTGCTGAAACGCAGTTCTGACCACTTTTTTTAGCGTTTCGTCACTAAATGGTTGTTTAGGTTTATCAAAGGTCAATTGAATCACTGAGCTCTCCACATTCGGCGGGGGGTCAAACGCAGTTGGGGGCACATCTAGCACATGAGTCACTGAAGCCATTAACTGACATTGTACACTTAAAATACCATACGTTTTTGACCCTGATGGAGCCAGAATTCTGTCAGCCACCTCTTTTTGTATCATGAACGTCGCTCGTTCAATCGCGGACCGTCTCTCCAATACACCAAATAAAATTGGGCTTGTGATGTAGTATGGAAGGTTTCCTATCAATTCTACTGAAGATCTAGGAGCATGTTGATCCGCCCACTGTTGTTCCTGACTCCACCATTCGGTTGACAAAACATCTTCTTGAAGAATCTGAACGGGACCCTTAGCATATGGGATCACCTCTTTTTTTAAGACGACAACCATCCGAGGGTCAATTTCAAGCAATGTAATGGGCTTACCGAGTGAAAGTAATTCCTTGCTAAGCACTCCCTTTCCGGGTCCAATCTCAATCATCCGAGATGTTTCAGCTTGATTACGTGCTACCGCTTCGAGTATCTGATCCACGACATACTTGTCCGACAGAAAATGTTGTCCAAGGCTCTTTTTTGCGTGAGGGTTGGCCTGATCGTGGCTCATAAGGGAACGCTTTGTCATGGTTTCATTGTGATGAAGACTCTAAATTAGTAAAAAAGAACCCCCTATCCGTTTGGAATGAGTGCTCGCGAACATGCTGAATCAAATTATCGACGAATCAGTCTCATCAATTGGTTNCTCTCGGTACCCTTACTGATTCTATTTGGTTGGCCATACGCATACCTAGTCACCTTTGTTGGNCTNCCACGNTGGCTGGCGTATGGAGGGGGTTTTGTCTTTGCATTNCCNATGATCATGACACTCATCCATGGTCATGTAACCATGGCATTGGGGTATGCTCAGCGTGACTATTATTACAAATGGCTGCAAAAGAATCGACGAACACATGGACTTTTTTTTCATCCAGCGTTTGTACGAACTCGTTTTAGACTAGGGTTGATTTATGCTAGTGGTGCTTTATTGATTGGGTCCTGGTTGGTAAAAAAAGGGTTTCTAGGATGACCATTAAAGAGTCTTATGATAGAGACGAATTCCAACGTCTTACACAATGGTTTGATAAAAAAGGATGGCGCCCGTTTCCATTTCAAATTGAGGCATGGAAAGCTCAGCAAAAAGGGCTGGACGGGTTTTTAACGGCCCCAACAGGAAGTGGAAAAACCTTGGCCATGCTTGGTGGGCTATTTCTAACACAGCTTCAACAGCAAGCATCGGGGCATCCTCCNNAAAAGGGTCCATTATTACTCTGGATCACTCCTCTAAGGGCACTTGCAAAGGATCTAGAGTCGGCAATGCAAGAGATGATCGATGAGCTCGGTCTTCAGCTTACAGTTGGCCGTCGCACAGGTGATGTATCAAGTTCAGAGAAGGCAAAGCAACGAAAAAAGATGCCTTCCATCTTGATTACGACGCCAGAGAGTATGCACATCTTATTTGCATCAAGTAGTTCATTGGGGGATCTGAAACATGTCCAACGAGTGGTTGTTGATGAGTGGCATGAATTCATGGGATCCAAGCGTGGGACTCAATGTGAACTGGTGTTATCCCGTCTTCGAGCACTTCAACCAGCGCTTTCGTGTTGGGGAGTATCTGCAACCATTGGAAATGTGGAAGAAGCCAAAGAGGTGCTTTTTGGATCATCAGAAAAGGCGCATAAGGCCGTTCATATCAAAGGTGATCATCCAAAGGAGATTGAGATGGTGTCCATCCTTCCCAAAACCATGGATGAATTACCTTGGGCTGGACATCTAGGCTTATCGATGATCGATCAAGTCCTTCCCTATCTGGAGCCACCAGGCTCTGTGTTACTCTTTACGAATACTCGAGCGCAGGCAGAGTTATGGTTTCGAGGGCTACTTGAAGCCAACCCAGATCTTGCAGGTGATATCGCTCTTCATCATGGATCTTTAACGCAAGAGATTCGCCTTTGGGTGGAAAGTGCCATCAAAGAGGGGGTGATTCGTATTGTAGTGTGTACGTCGAGTTTAGATTTGGGGGTCGACTTTTCCCCTGTTGACCGCGTTATCCAGGTTGGAAGCCCAAAGGGGATTGCGCGATTTATGCAACGGGCAGGGCGTAGTGGTCATTCTCCTGGTCAAAAAAGTAAAATCATTTTTGTACCCACTCATGCCCTAGAATTGATTGAAGCTGGTGCTCTGCGTGAATCAATNTCAAACCCTGCCCTTGAGGATCGCACCCCACCCTTCGCCCCGACGGATGTGCTTTCTCAATATGCCGTGACNCGAGCTGTGGGTGGGGGATTCTTCCCTCAGGAACTCTATAATGAAGTTTGTGCAACATGGTCCTACCAATCCCTTTCAAAGGAAAACTGGGAACAGATTCTTCATTCGCTTATTCATGGCGGTGATGCGCTTCAAAAGTACCCAGAGTTTCAAAAGCTAGTAGTAGACTCTGATGGACTTGTAAAACCTGCCAATCGTCGCGTATCGACTCGACACAGACTTTCCATTGGTACGATTTCATCTGATGCGATGCTACGGGTAAAATATCTTACGGGTGGATATTTGGGCACGGTCGAAGAGTGGTTTATTGCCAAAATGGAGCCTGGAGATTGCTTTTGGTTTGCGGGGCGCAACCTTGAACTTGTGCGTGTAAAGCAAATGACTGTGTATGTCCGGCGTGCCAAAGGTGCCTCAAAATCGATCCCTACCTGGCTTGGAGGACGGATGTCGCTAAGTTCAAATCTATCCGCTGGCCTACAACGTTCGTTGCAGGATATGGAAGAAGGATCATACAGAACGCCCGAAACACGTGCGATCCGTCCCTTGATGGAGTTGCAAGCTGAGAGGTCTGCATTACCAAGCCACAACCGATTTCTCGTTGAGGTATCTACCTCAAAAGAGGGGACTCATGCATTCTTTTTCCCCTTTGAAGGACGGGCTGTACATGAGGGTCTAAGCACACTGATTGCTACCCGCATCGCAGACCAAATGCCTATCACGTTTACCCTTGCCATGAATGATTATGGCTTTGAACTTCTCACAGATCAACCCATCTCTTGGGATGAGTCATGGATTCGTAGCCTTTTTTCACCAGAACACTTGGTGAGTGACCTTCAACGCAGTGTGAATACGTCGGAATTAGCAAAACGACATTTTCGATATATCGCTCGAATTAGCGGCATGATATTCCAAGGNTACCCAGGCAAAGCAACNTCCACGAAACATCTTCAAGTTTCGAGTGGCCTTTTGTATGACGTTTTGTCAGAGTATGAACCTGATCATCTTCTGCTTCAACAAGCACATGAAGAAGTGTTACTCACGCAGCTAGAGGAACATCGAATTCGTGAAGTATTACATAGAATCCAATCTCAACCGATTAAACTCGTAGAAACGCCCCGTTTTTCCCCTTTTGCTTTTCCTATCTTTGTAGATCGATTACGTGGCAAGGTGTCTTCTGAAACTCTAGCCCAGCGAATCCAAAAAATGCAGGATCAAGCCAAGCATGACCTCCAACGACATCAAATGGCACGTTCATAACCAAACGTTTTGGCTATTGCCAGAAAAGGCGGCCTATTGGGAATCTGAGGGTGTTCTACTTGTTGCAGACCTACACTTTGGTAAAGTGAGTCATTTCCAGAGGCAAGGGATTGCTGTGCCTAAGGGGGCACAACGTAAGACCCTGGATCGTCTTGATGATGTCATTAGACGAACGCAACCAAAAGCTATTTGGTTTCTTGGCGATCTATTTCATAGTCATCCAAACGAAGAATGGCTTGAATTTCAAGAATGGATGAGAGCTCATGAATCACTTGAACATGTTTTGGTTCAAGGAAATCATGATATAGCAAAACCTACCGTGTATACAACTCTTGGACTCACTGTTCAATCCTCGCTGCTACGACACTGGCTATGCTTTAGCCATGAGCCAAGTGATTTATTTCCAAAGCCAAGCAATCCCGTGACTGCGCAGCATCCAGAGGCACTTTTTCGAATTTGTGGGCATATCCACCCTGGTGTCAAACTTCGGACAACTGGGCGTCAATCCATGAAATTGCCCTGTTTTTTTGAAACCAATGATCATATGGTTTTACCAGCATTTGGGGAATTCACTGGGCTGCATTGTCTTCCTGTTTCAAACGATTGTGAGGCTTACATCGTTACGGAAGAACGGCTTGTATTACACTCTAGCTTACCGCGTCAATCGACGACAGCAACCCGCTAATTATATGAATCACATCATCGATTTTCTTCATTTACGGTCACCTCGCAAATTCTGGCATCCTATCATTGGACTTTCACTCTTGGGTGCATTTGGATGGTTTCTTCTTTTCCCGTCCATGACATATGCTCAGGATCCTGTGGTTACTCCCCTGGATCAACATGTTGAATCCATGCGTTTCGG
>PR_CR_10_Liq_1_inCRDRAFT_1002070_pt1 | contig 10532 bp, 6 predicted proteins | sample PRCRCaboRojoPR_3_FD_10241 | JGI IMG/M metagenome (IMG submission 10241) | reverse complement strand
GGCGGGGACCGACCGCAGGCGGCCGGGGGCCTGCTCGAGCTCGCGGAGGGCCCCGTAGCCGTCGCGGCGGCGGGCGGTCTCCGCGCGGGCGCCGGTCCCCTTGCGGACGAAATCGAGCTGGACCTCGGCCCGCACGTGGGAGGCGACCTCCTCCCCCTTCAGGCGGGCGACGCTCTGCCGGAGGAGCTGGCAATACAAGTCGAAGCCGACCCCGGCGATTTCCCCGCTCTGCTCCGACCCGATGAGGTTCCCGGCTCCCCGCAGCTCGAGGTCGCGCAGGGCGATGCGGTAGCCCGCCCCGAGCTGGCGGTACTGCCGGATCGCGGAGAGACGCTTGCGGGCGGTGTCGAGAACCCCGCCGTGCCGGTGGAGGAGAAGGTAGGCGTAGGCCTGCCGGTTGAAACGGCCCACCCGGCCGCGGATCTGGTAGAGCTGGGAGAGCCCGAAGCGGTCGGCCCCCTCGATGAGGAGGGTGTTGCAGTTGGGGATGTCGAGCCCGCTCTCGATGATGGTGGTGCAGAGGAGGAGGTCGTACTTGCCGGCGACGAAATCGGTCATGGTTCGCTCGAGCGCGTCCCCCTCCATCTGCCCGTGGCCGACCCCGACCCGCAGGTGGGGGAAGAGCTCCCGCAGGGTTTTCTCCACCGCCGGGAGGGTGTCGATGCGGTTGTGCAGGTAGAAGACCTGGCCGCCACGCCCGATCTCGTAGTCGATCGCCGAGCGGATGATTTCCTCGGAATAGGGCCGCACGAGGGTCTCCACCGGCCGACGGTCGCGGGGCGGGGTCTCGATGACGCTGAGCTCACGGGCTCCGGAGAGGGCGAGGTAGAGACTGCGGGGGATCGGGGTGGCCGACATGGAGAGGACGTCGACCTCGGTGCGGAACTCCTTGAGGCGCTCCTTCTGGCGGACCCCGAAGCGGTGTTCCTCGTCGATGACGAGCAGGCCGAGGTCGCGAAAGCGGACGGAGCGGCTGAGGAGGCTGTGGGTGCCCACGACCACATCGATGCCGCCCTCGCGGAGCTGCCGGCGGATCTCCGTCTGGTCGCGCCCGGACCGCAGGCGGTTGAGGGATTCCACCCGCACGGGAAAGGGGGCAAAGCGTTCCCGGAAGGTCTGGAAGTGCTGCTGGCAGAGGACCGTGGTCGGGACGAGGACCGCGACCTGCTTGCCGTCGAGGACGGCCTTGAAGACGGCCCGGAGGGCGACCTCCGTCTTGCCGAAGCCGACATCCCCGCAGAGGAGGCGGTCCATCGGGCGGGGCGCCTCCATGTCCGCCTTGATCTGCCGGAGGGCGGCGAGCTGGTCCGGGGTTTCCGGATGGGGGAAGGAGGCCTCGAGGTCCTCCTGCCAGGGCTGGTCGGGCGCGAAGGCGTGCCCCGGGGAGGACAGGCGCCGGGCCTGCAGCTGGAGGAGACGGGCGGCGAGGTCGAGGGTGGAGCTCTCCGCGGACTGGCGGGCCCGCTCCCACGCGCCGGAGCCCGGCTTGCCGAGCCGGGGTCGGCCCTTGCGCAGGCCCACGTAGCGGGTGAGGAGGTGAGCCTCGGTCACCGGGACCTGCAGTTGGATCTCGTCGGCGAACTCGAGCCGAATGATTTCCCGCCGCTCGCCCTCCACCTCCACCTCGGCGATCCCGCGGAAGCGGCAGATCCCGTGGGAGAGGTGGACGAGGAGGTCGCCCTCGACGAGTTCGGCGAAGTCGAGCGAATCGTCCACGCCGGAGTGGGTGGGCAGGGCGCGGGTGGCCCGGCTCCCGGCGAGCGTGCGCCCCTCCCGGCCGAAGAGCTCCGCATCGGTGAGGAGGATCCGGGGTGGATCCGCCCGCGGCAGCCAGACGCCCCGGGAAAGCTCACCCCGGAGCCAGGACACGGGACGCCCGGCGAGCCCCGGTTGCTCGTCCCACCACTCGCGGAGGCGGGCCTCCTCCTGCTCGGCGGGGAGGACGACGGTCACCGAGGTCCCCCGGCCCTGCTCCTCGAGGGCCCGGCGGAGCAGGGCCCGCCGGGCCTCTTCCTGTCGCGAGAGCCGGGCCTCGCCGATGGCGGCCCGCGGATCGGCCGCGCCGGGGCGGGCTTCCGGCTCGCGGAGGTTGGCAATCTCCCGGGTGTCCTCCTCGCGGGCTTCCTCCTCCCGCGCCCGCGGGAGGGTGCCGGGGGTCTCGCTGAGGGTGAGGGCCTGGTCCCCGCTGGCGGCGGGCCGCTCGAACAGGGGGCGGAGCGAGGTCTCCCCGCGGCCGGCCCGTTCCGGTTGCTCGAAGAAGCCGGGATTCTCGTCCCGGAGTTGCTCCGGCTCCTCGAAGATCCAGCCGCAGGGAAAGTCGAGGTACTCGGCGAGGGAGGCCCTCTCCGTGTGGGCGGCAGAGGTCCCGGCGGCGGGCCGGGCGGGATGCAGGCGAAGGGAGGAGAGGGAGCCGGTGGTGCGCTGGGTGGCCGGATCGAAGGTACGCAGGGCCTCCACCTCGTCCCCGAAGAAATCGAGGCGGACGGGGGCGTCTGCCTGCAGCGGGTAGACATCGAGGAGGTTGCCGCGCACCGCGAATTCCCCGGGNCCTTCGCAGACCGCCTCGTGGTCGTAGCCGAGGTCCTCGGCGAGACGGCGGGCGAGTTCCCCGCGACCGACCTCTTCCCCCACCTGCAGCCGCAGGGCGCGCTCCTCGAGGGAAGCCCGCGGGGGAACCGGGGCGAGGAGGGAGGCCGGACTCACCCCCACCACCAGCGGGCGCGACGGGCTTCCCCCCGCTGCGAGGAGAGCCTCGAGGACGGCCGCGCGGTCCCAGGCGTTCTCCCGGCGGGGGACTCCCTCCGCCTCCTCGCCCTCCTCTCCGGGAGGGGGCGGCAGCAGGAGGGTATCGAGGGGGCGGTCGGCGAGGGTCGCGTGGACTTCCAGCTCGGCCAGTCGCTGGCGAACCTCGCGGAGATCCTTCCCGACGAGCAGGGCGCAGGGCAGGCCGGTCGCGCCGAGCCAGTCGCAGGCGAGGGCTGCCCGTGCGGGCTCCACGACGCCGGTGGAGCGGCGGAGGCGGCCGGGAAAGACGGCCGGCTTCACGGAAACCGCCGGACCGGGGGGGAGTGGGTGGGAAGGGTCAAGGAAAGGATCGCCTCAGGAAGCCGCCGGGGTGTCCGCGGATTCGCCGGCGGGCGGCAGCATCCGGATCTCCCGCTGCGGGAAGGGGATCTGGATCCCGTTCTCGGCGAAGGCCGTCTTGACCTTCTCCCGGTACTCGGTGAGGACCGTCCACCACTGGTCCGGGGCGACCCAAGGGCGCGCGACGAGGTTGACCCCGCTGTCCCCAAAGCCGGTGATGAAGACGGAGGGGGCGGGATCCCCGAGGATCCGCTCGTCCCCCTCGAAGAGACCGAGAATGACCGCGCGGGCCCGCTCCACGTCGTCCGCGTAGGAGACGGAGACCTCGAGGTCGACGCGCCGGCTGGCGTAGGCGTTGATGTTCGTGATCACCCCCTCGATGAAGCGCCCGTTCGGGACGAGGATCTTCTTGCCGTCGAAACTCTCCAGCTCCGTGGTCATGAGGTCCGTGCCCTTCACCGTGCCCATGACCCCGGCCCCGTCGATGACGTCTCCGGCCCGGAAGGGCCGGAAGAGGAGGATCATCACCCCGGCGGCAAGGTGGGAGAGGGTGCCCTGCAGGGCCAGGCCGATGGCGAGGCCGGCGGCGGCGAGCAGGGCGACCAGGGAGCCCACGGGGATGCCGATCTTGCCGAGGGCGGCGATCGCGGCGACGGCCATGATCCCGAAGTAGAGAAGGCTCCCGGCGAAGCGGACCAGGGAGGGGTCCACCTTGCGGCTGCCGAGGACGCGGTCGAGCACGCGGCCGGCGAAGCGGGCGAGGAGCTGCCCGGCCACGAGGATGAGGATCGCGAAGAGGAGCCGCAGGGCCCAGTCCGCGAGGAGGTTGTCGAGGTTGCTCAGGGAGACGTAGGCGATGGCTGGCAAGTGCATGGGGGAGGAGGTTTGGCACAGAAGTCTTGGGGGTTCCGGCGCGGGGTCAACGACGCAGCCGGAAGCGGGCCCGCGGGTCGAGGCGGTCGCGCAGCCCGTCGCCGAGCAGGTTCAGGCTGAGCAGGGTGAGGGCGAAGAGGAGGGAGGGGCCCACCAGCATCCAGGGATACGCCAGCATGCGCTCGGCCCCCTCGTTGATGAGGATTCCCCAGGAACTGGCCGGGGGTTGCACGCCGAGGCCGAGGAAGCTGAGCACGGACTCGAGGAGGATGACGGTGGGCACGGTGAGGGTGGCGTAAACGAGGACGGGACCGAGGGTGTTCGGGAGGAGGTGGCGCAGGAGGATGGTCCCGTGGCCGAGGCCGAGGGCCCGGGCGGCGAGGACGTAGGGGAGCCGTTTCCGCGCGAGGATCTCCCCGCGCACGATCCGGGCGGTGGTCAGCCACTCCACGGCGCCGATGGCGAGGAAGAGGAGGAGGAGGCTGCGGGGGAAGACGACCATGAGGAGGATGACGAAGAGGAGAAAGGGCAGGGAGTAGAGCACGTCGACGATGCGCATGAGGAGCGTGTCGACCCGGCCGCCGGCGTAGCCGGCGATGCCCCCGTAGAGGAGGCCGATCGTCACGGAGACGAGGGTGGCGGCGAGCCCGACGGCGAGGGAGAGCCGGCCGCCCTCGAGGATGCGCACGGCGAGGTCGCGCCCGAGCTCGTCCGTGCCGAGGAGGAAGCGCAGGGGGGAGGAGCCCACCTTCCAGGTCTGCTGCCAGCCGGGGTCGGGTTCCAGGTGCGGGGCGACCGCGGCGAGGTAGGCGTCTCCTTCCCCGGGCCGCACCCAGGCGGGGGGAACGGGATAGCCTTCCGGGCCGGGGAGGACCGGGGGCACCTGGACCCAGGTGATGGTCTCCCCCGGTGCGGGCTCGAGGGGCGCGCGCCCGGGCAGGACGTCCCCGAGGGCCCGGTTGCCGTTCCCGGCGAGCCGGTCGGCCCGCGGGAGGTCGAGGAGGCGCTCGTCCCCGGTGGTTTCCAACTCGAGGATCGTGGCGAGGGGCGGGGGGGCTCCGAGGTGGCTCCGAGGGAGAGGTGGGTGGTCGCGGAGGAGACGGGCCAGACGAGGGGGCCGACCGCGCAGAGGAGCGCGATCAGGCCGAGGACNAGGGCGGCCCCGAGGGCGACGGGGGAGAGGGGGCGCCGGGGACGGCCGGCGTCGGGGGGCGGTCGCTCGGTCATCGGTCAGCCCATTTCCTCGCGGATGCGGGGGTTGAGGACGGCCTGGAGGAGGTCGGCGAGGAGGTTGAGGAGCAGGATGAGGGTGGCGTAGAAGACGACGAGGCCGAGGAGGAGGGGATAGTCCCGGTTGATGGCGGCATCCACGAAGAACTGGCCGAGCCCGGGAATGTTAAAGAGGGTCTCGATGACGAAGGAGCCGGTCAGCCCCCCGGCGAGGGCGGGNCCGAGGAAGTTGACGACCGGGAGCAGGCTGACGGGAAGGGCGTGCCTCCAGAGGATGCGGGGTCGGCCGAGTCCCTTGGCCCGGGCGGTCCGCACGAAGTCGCTGCCGAGGGCCTCGAGGAGACCGGACCGGGTCAGGCGGGTGACGAAGGCCGTGTAGAGGAAGCCGAGGGTGAGGGCGGGGAGGACCGCGTAGGCCCAGGGCGGGAAGCCGGCCCCGAAGTCGGCCCCGCCGGACCAGCCCACGGTGGGGAGGAGGCCGAGCCAGGCGCCGAGGAGGAGGGCGAGGAGCGGCCCGATCACGAAGGTGGGCAGGCAGATTCCGGCGAGGGCGAGNGTGGAGGCGAGGAAGTCTCCCCAGCCGCCCCGGCGGAGGGCCGCGAGCAGGCCGAGCCCGATCCCGAGGAAGAGGGCGAGGAGGAATCCGGGCACGGCGTAGGCGAGGGTGGTCGGGAAGTGGTCCCGGATGATTTCCCCGACGGTGAATCCCGGGTGGGAGTAGGAATAACCGGGGTCGAGCCGCAGGAGGTTCCCGAGGTAGCGGAGGTACTGCACGGACAGCGGCTGGTCGAGCCCGTAGAACGCCTCGATCTCCGCGCGGCTTTCCTCGGGGATGCTCCTCTCGGCGGAGAAGGGGTCGCCGGGGGCCGCCCGCACGAGGAAGAAGGTGAGGGTGGCCACCGCCCAGAGGACGGGGACCACGAGGAGGATCCGGCGGAGGAGGTAGCGGACCACGGCGGGGCGCTCGTTCTCCTCAGGTCGCCACTTCGCTGTACCGGGACTCGCGGATGACGGTGACCTTGATGGTGCTGGGGTAGTGCAGTTCCGCCTCGATCCGCGAGCGGAGCTTGAGGGCGAGGACGCGGGCCTCGGCATCGCCGAGCTGGTCGGGGTCGACGATGACCCGGATTTCCCGGCCGGCCTGCAGGGCATAGCAGTCGCGCACGCCCTCGAAGGCGCGGCCGAGGTTCTCGAGGGAGCGGACCCGCTGGATGTAGCCGTTGCTGGAATCGGCCCGGGCCCCGGGCCGGGCGGCGGAGACGCTGTCGGCCAGCATGACGAGGCCGGCGTAGGGAGANTCGGCGGCGACCTCGCCGTGGCTGGCGGCGACCGCGTTGACGACCTCCTCACACTCCCCGTGGTGCCGGAGGACCTTGGCGGCCGCGGCGGCGTGGCTGCCCTCGAATTCCTGGCCGATCGCCTTGCCGAGGTCGTGGAAGAGGCCGGCCCGCTTGGCGAGTTCGGGATCGAAGCCGATCTCCGCGGCGAGGAGGGAACAGAGGAAGCCGACCTCCTCGCTGTGCTGGAGGGTGTTCTGGTTGTTGGAGTGGCGGAAGTGGAGCTTCCCGAGCAGGGAGACGATCTCCGGGTGGACCCGGGANAGGTGGAGGCGCCGGAGGCTTTCCTCCCCGAGGGTGGTGATCGTCTTGTCCATCTCCCCGGAGGCCTGCTCGTACTTTTCCTCGATGCTGGCGGGATGGATGCGGCCGTCCTCGATGAGGGCCGCGAGGGTCTGCCGGGCGATTTCCCGGCGGACGGGATCAAACCCGCTGAGAAGGACGGTGTCCGGGGTCTCGTCGATGAGCAGGGAAACCCCGGTCACCGATTCAAAGGTGCGGATGTTGCGGCCCTCGCGCCCGATGATCCGACCCTTCATCTCCTCGTTGGGAATGGGCAGGGTGGTCGAGGTCTGCTCGCTGAGCGGGCGGGTCGCGATCCGCTGCATGGCGGCGAGGAGGGTCAGCTTGGCCCGCTCCTCCAGCTTGTGTTCGGGGAGGTCGAAGAGCTCGTGGCGCACCTGCTCGAGATACTCGTCCGCCTCGGCCCGCAGGTTTTCCACGAGGGCTTCCCGGGCCTGCGCGGGCGTGAGCTGGGCGACCTCGAGGAGTTTGCGGTCGAGCTCCTCGCGCCGTTCCTCGATCCGCTGCCGGGAGCGCTCGAGGCGGGTCTCCACCCCGCGCACCCGCTCGATGCGGCGGCGGAGTTCCTCGGTGCTGGGGGACGGGGACGTGCGCTGCGCCGCGGGGAAGTCCGGGGTGTCCGTGAGCGGGGCGGCGATCTCCCCCCGGCGCAACCATCGACGGAGCAACCAGATCGCTCCGAAAACCGCCGCGAAGATGCTGGCGGCAATGATCCCCGTTTGGATCCAGAATTCGTTCATGTTCCGTTCGCTCGGGGCCGGGGCCTGCCCACGCCGGAGACCATGGCCACAGCCCGGTGGAACGGGCAACAAAAAAGGCCAGGCACCCCACGGCACACGCGGATCTCAGCTACCGTTGCTCCCTTCCGGGCCTGGCGGGGTTCGCTGGTCCTGCGTTGCATGGGACCCGGCCGAAGGCGAGGAGAACGGTTTTTCCCCTGGGAACGCAACTCAATTCGGTGGCTTACCGGCGAATCCCCGCGGGGCCCGTCCTCCCGCGCCCGCTTCCGGTTTCTCCCGGGAACGGGCGCGAAAGGAAGCCATCCGGTGGGCCGGGCCGGGCGCTGGGGTTGCGCATCGGGTTGGTCGCTGTGAGGATAAGGGTCCGCGAGTCATGAGCAGCCACTTCGGACATCTTTTCCGCATCGCCTCCTGGGGCGAGAGTCACGGCGCCGGCATGGGAGTCGTCATCGACGGCTGCCCGCCCCTCCTCCCGCTGGAGGCGGCGGACATCCAGGAGGCTCTCGACCGCCGTCGCCCCGGGCAAAGCGCCCTGACGACCCCGCGCAAGGAAGGCGACACCGTCCAGATCCTTTCGGGGGTCTTCGAGGGGCGGACGACGGGCACGCCGATCTCCTTGATGGTCCCCAATGCCGACCAGCGCTCGTCGGACTACCGGGAGATGAGGGAGACCTACCGCCCCTCCCACGCCGACTATACCTACCAGGAGAAGTATGGGATCCGTGACTACGCGGGCGGGGGTCGGTCCTCCGCCCGGGAGACCACGGCCCGCGTCGCGGCCGGGGCGGTTGCCGACAAGGTCCTGCGGCTCGCCCACGGGGTGGAGATCCGCGCCTTCATTTCCGCGATCCACGGGGTGGAGACCCCGCCGGACCTGCCCTTTCCCTCCCGGGAGGAGGTCGAGGCCACCCCGGTCCGCTGTCCCCATCCGGAGACCGCCGCGCGCATGGAACAGGAAATCGTGGCGGCCCGGGACAAGGGGGACTCGGTGGGGGGAATCGTGGAGTGCCGGGCCCGCGGGTTGCCGGTGGGCTGGGGGGACCCGGTGTTTGACCGGCTGGAGGCGGACCTCGCCCGGGCCATGCTCTCCATCCCGGCGACGAAGGGCTTCGAGGTCGGCTCGGGCTTCGCCGGCACCCTGCTCCGCGGCTCCGAGCACAACGACCCTTTCGAGATGCGGGAGGGCCGGGTGCGCACGACCTCCAACCGCGCTGGGGGGGTCCTCGGCGGGATCACCAACGGGGAGGAGTTGGTCTTCCGGGTGGCTTTCAAGCCGACGGCCACGGTCCGCAAGAAGCAGCAAACCGTCTCGCGGGGGGGCGAGAATACGGAGCTGGCCGCCAAGGGCCGCCATGACCCCTGCGTGGTCCCGCGGGCAGTGCCCATCGTGGAGGCGATGACCGCGCTCGTCCTCATCGACCATGCCATGCGGCAGTTCGCCCAGAACCGCGCCTTCGCCTTCCCGGAGGTGGAATGAGCGCGGACCGGCCGGTCCTCTTCGTGGTCCTGGCCGGCCCGCATCCGGGCCGCTGGGCGCTCGTCGACCACCTCCTCCGGGCGGAACGCCTCCCGGAGGAGGATGTCTGCCTCTGGGCGGCGGACGACGAGGCCCCCGCCCCCGCCGGGCATCCCCCGGTATCACCCTCCGCCTGGCGGGTGGAAGGGGCCGAGGCGATGCCGGCAGACGCCCTCCAGGTGGTGGTCTATGGCGGGCGGGCCTTTCCGGCGCCCCTTCTCGAGCAATTGGCCGACCGCACCGCGCGCGGCACTCTCGAGGTGGGCCGGGTGACCACCCTCGTGCACGGTCCAGCCTGCCGCGACTCGCGGGAGGCGGATCGCTGGTACGAGGCGGCCATCCATTTCTCGGACCTGGTCCTCATCGATCCCCGGGGAACGGCCGTTTCCGAGAAGTGGATCCGCGACTACGAGGAGCGCTTCCGCAAGCAGCGTTTCCCCTGCCTTTTTGATCGTCTCAAGAAAGGCCGGCCCCGCCACCCGTCGTGGATGCTGGATGAGCAGGCGCGGCGGCTCTCCCAGGCCCTCGAGCCTCCGGAAGAACCGGACACGGCAGTCGAGGTGGTGATCGAGGAGGGCCTTCCCCCGGGCGAGGAAGAGGAAGGCGGGGACGAGGGACCGGCCACCGATCCCTACCTCCGCCGGAATGCGGCCGGGGAGTTCGAGCGGTATGTGCCCGACTTGCCGACCTTCGCGCTTGACGTGGAATCCGGCGCGGGGGAATGATTTTGGTTTGCTTCCTCGCTGGGGTGGCGGAATCGGTAGACGCGCTAGATTCAGGTTCTAGTGTCCGCAAGGACGTGGGGGTTCAAGTCCCCCCCTCAGCACCACCCCCGCCGGGTCTGCCCCGGTCGAATGCCCACCGATGACCGCGCCGCTCTACCACGAACATCCGGAGCTCCGGGAGGCACCGGGCGTGGTTCGCTCGATCACCCCGGACGGTGGCGTCGTCCTGGAAGGCTCCCTCTTTTATCCTCAGGGGGGCGGACAACCGGGGGATCGGGGCGCTCTGCTTGCCGGGGGCACGCGCATCCCGATCGCGGACACCCTTCGCGGGGAGCAGGGGGAGATCGTGCTGGTTCCGGAGCAGCCCGCGGCTGTCCTCGGCCCGGGTACGGAAGTGGTCCAGCTCGTCGATGTGGAGCGCCGCGACCGGCACACCCGTCTCCACACGGCCCTGCACCTCCTCTCGGTGGTGCTTCCCTACCCGGTAACGGGTGGGGCCATCGGCGCGGAGAAGGGAAGGCTGGACTTCGCCATGGCGGAGCTTCCCGCCCCGAAGGAAGAACTGGAGGAACGCCTGCGGGCCCTGGTCGCGGCCGATCATCCCGTCACCACGGAGTGGATCGGGGAGGAGGAGCTCGCCGCGAATCCCTCCCTGGTCAAGACGCTCTCGGTCCGCCCGCCCGCCGGAGCCGGCCGGATCCGGCTCGTCCGGATCGGGGAGGGG
>PR_CR_10_Liq_1_inCRDRAFT_1002069_pt1 | contig 10532 bp, 4 predicted proteins | sample PRCRCaboRojoPR_3_FD_10241 | JGI IMG/M metagenome (IMG submission 10241) | reverse complement strand
AAGCCACTTTGCAGGACCTAGTCCCCCAGGGCAAGATTCGTCTCACGGCGGGGGATGTGGCATTTGAGGACGCGGATTCTGAGTTTGTGGTTCGTACCGGCGCGATAACGGGGGCCGCAACCTCAACGAGTCGGCTGCCCCTGTCAAGCGCCCTGGCAAATCTGTGGAAGTCATGCGGCCGCGATGTTGAGATGGGGCCAACTGAACCATCCAGCCCTCTCGTGTCCATCAACCCGGTCGTCACACTGGATTGGTTTGACAGCGGCCAATTAGCCAAAATGGATGCTGTTGTGGAGGTCTCCGTAGAAACCAGCATCGGTATCGAGGCAGTAGCGACAGTCACCTGCGACACCGATGAGCAGTTGCTTGCCCGCAAGAATCTTCCTCCACGCACCCTTCGAATTGGTCCTGTTCCCGTAGTCATCCTTCCCGTGGCAGAGTTAACTGGGCGAGCCACCCTTACCTCTCGTGGTTCGATCTCTGCCCTCGTTTCCGCCCAAGCCGGTGCGGTTACCGGGGTCGATGCCGAAGCCAACTCTTGGGCTCTCCCCACGGCGGCGGCAGCGGCCCTGACCCCGGCCCTAATGCCTGTCGTACCCGCTCTCATAGAGCGCAGCGTCGACTTCGCTGCCTACCAAGAGGATCCACTCTGGACCGAGACTGAGGTCTCTGTTGCAGCCGCCAGTGCGACCGATTCGAGTACGGCACTGACTGGCAAAATGACGTTTCTGATCTACGGACTTACCGGCCCCTACGGATCAGCGACGGCCAAGCCCTCCTTGAAAGTGGCGAGTGCCGGTACGGCGGAGTTCAACGATGGATCGGCTGCACCAATGACTAACGAATCGCTCACGACGACGGTTCAAGCCGACCTGCTCCTTACTGCGGGCATCAATACGAGTATGTGCGACTACCTCTCTCAGGCAAGTGCACTGCCGCAAAGCGTATGCGAGAACCTGGATCGTCTTTCCCACACGTGGACACCTATTAGCGAAGTGCTCTATGAAGCCCCCAGTCAATCGATTGGAAACGTGCCGGACCCCTGTGCAGGTACGCCCCGTTGCGTGGAGCAATCTCCTATCTACTTTTCGAATGATCTGAAGCAAGATCGCATCGGATTCGTTCCATCCGACTCCGTTAGGTGTTCCGACATCGGTCCAGCTGAGAATGCACCTTCCGAATGTGCCGTAACTCTCCGAGTTGGATCTGGACTCTTCGAATCTGTGCAGGAGTTGGTTATCCCCCAATTCACCAGCCCTATTGAATATTTGGATCCCATTGAAGTCTTTAACACGGGCAGCCGGCGTAAGCAGATTGTGTTGCTGACCGATGGCTTTGCGCGTGGTCGCTACGTGCAGGTCATTGATTTCGTGAATGGGGAATTTCGAAGCGTCTCACCTCCAAGCCCCGATGGATCGGTCTACGGGCCGCCTCCATCGACCGCCGACGACTTGAGCGTCTGGGGCAATTGGGGAGGGGCAACTTACGGAACCTACTTCGTAGGTGATCGCGTCGGTTCCGGGACCATAGTCAGCTGTGACTACTTCACTGTCGAGCCCCAAGGTTTCACCGAGTACGAAACACTTAGTGAGCGGTACACAACTGCCGACGGCCGATGGGTTCAACTTCAATCGACTGAGAACACTTACGACGAGTTTTCTCGACCCTTCCAGTGCACCGCTGGCTTTTTCCCGGAGATCAGTGACTTGGTCATAAATATGCTTGGCTGCGAGGACAAACCGGGCTGCAGTGTAAGCGTAGCAAACTATCAGTTGGTCGACGGTGAATTCCGGAGTTCGCTCTACGGCCGCCAGGAAACAACCGGTGATCCGCTAACCTTTACGGTGGAGAGGGCGAACACCGAAGGAATCTCCATAGCAGTCTCCGGTGGGAAGTTATTGGACTCGCGTGCGAACGAACCCGGCGGATCGGCGTACGCTGCCGCCATCGGTAATGATGGCGGATACTGCTGGGCTGGTACGACGGACAATGAGGCCTCCATTGCCATCGATGCGTCAATTGAGGCTCCGAATACAGGCCGCGAGGGATCAGTGGGCCTCATTCCGTACGGGCAAGATGTTCCGCTGTGTCAGGGAGACTTAAGTGTCTACCTCGGTAACCCGAACTAGACATTAGCGAGACACTCAACTGTGCCGATGCTGAGGCATTCGTACACGAGCGATATCCCGCTCCGGGCCCGGCACCCAACAACCAACTCAGTCGCAACGGTATGCCCCGCACACCTGTGTGCTCAGGCCGCAAGTTTCTGATCGCACCTTTGTGTACCCAACCACCGATCCGTTCGCCTCAGGCCGGACCGAAAACAGGGGGCAGGCCATTCGCTTTCCACGCTAAGACTCAGCAACATTCATTACTACGAATGGCATCGACGAAGGGGGTGCAGTTCACGACCTAAATGCACGGCGCATGAGTGAGCAGGTAGGCGCGCTTATCCCGGCGTCACGAAGGCCTGTCCTTCAAGGCTGTTCAACTGTTGGTTCACTGCTTTGCGAGCGCAGTTAGTCACGGCCTTCCGGCCTACCTCAAACCCCTCGCACACCGCACTGGCCACTACAGATCCCTTCGACCGGACTACCTCGACGTTCAGGGAATATCTATCTTCACGCACAAACGTCACCGAACCCCCTCCTTGCGGCGAAGTGCTGCGGTCTCCACCCATCGTTGCCGACCAGGAATTTCGGTACGCACGAGCCCGCGCAGTGCTCGACGCGGCCTGAATAGCCAGCGATCTGACGTAAAGCGCACTATCTCCGCTGTAGCTGACTCCCATCCAGTCCAACGTGCATCGAATCGCGAGGGGCGAAGTTGAAGTTGCGACGCTGGATTCCTCGATCACGCGACACAAACGTGATCGGCGAACCTCTATCACTCCCTCGTCCAGTGGTTGTAGTTCTTCTGGCGAGAGGACAGCGTCATAGACGTCACCCATGGGTGCTCCCCGGGGCTCCACCGGATTGTCGATGCGCTCAATCTGAGCCTGCACTAATTGGTTCGCGCACCGTCTGGCACTTTCCACCCAGTCTGGTACCCGACTACGGGTTCGACAGGTGGCAGTGACCTGATAGCGACCATGTGTTTTCGCCACCGTCATCACGGATCCTCTCGCCCATTCACTATCCAGGAGAAACGTGGGACTTCCACTTACAACCTGCACCGAGAACGGCGTTAGTGAATCCTCAAAAGGACGCTCGTTGGGGAAAAAGAGGGAATCCCGAGCCGCATCGACTGTCGGGTGTTCATGGACATGTAAGGCCCAGGGAATGACATTCGCGCGAACATCGGAAACCTCCCAGATGCTCGTCGTCCGCAGGGAGCACACACGGGAGTCGTTGCCTGCTTCCACAGGCCCGGGTGGACACCACACTTCGACATCAATGTCACCCTTACCTTGAGAAAACAAAGAGGACCCTCCTGCCTCGGCGAACTCTCGTGGGGTGATCAGCACATTCAGCGGAGAAGAGGTCTCCACCGCGTAGGACTGTGTTGAAGTCGGGACGACAAGTGCCGCAGCCGTCACAGCGACAACCGCGACATTGAAAGGCTTCACCGTGGCTCCCCCTCCTACCTTGGTCCTTACCGGATCTGGTTTGGGACCCAGGCAATGATCGAGATTCCATGGGAGTCCACGCGTGGAAACCGATCAGCCTTTGCTAAGCGAAGCGTCCTGAGTGACTCGGTGCCAAGAAGGCGCCTCCCATTCCACTGCTCGATCGACGTGAAGTGTTCCGTTTCGCTAGAAATCCGAGCTGTGTCGCGGATATCGGGACTCGCTTTCATTACCTGCGGCACCCATTGCGTCGCCGACGAACAAGGTTGAGTGGCGTAGTCATCGCAGCGTTTCCTCCCCCATCAGCGCCTAAAGGACACAACCCGGCGGGTCCGACTCCCCAGGCGCTAACGCCACAAGAACAGTCTCACCTTTGCAGAGAGGGGTCAAGGCTGCGCCACGTTTTCATAGCCACTTCAGCATTCCACCGTTGGCCAGGTCAGCGCATTGCGGTCCATAGACGTGACGTTCCGATCTGTTGTGTTGCGATACGAAAGCGGTCGCAGGCTTCATGCGTGTATCGCTCACCGAAGCAACCTCGACCGGCCAGTGAATCTTCACTTCTCGGCCCAAGGCAGGTGGATTCGTGTTCCAGTTACCGAGATGCCAGCGAGCCCCGGATCATCGGATCCACGCGAGGCTACGAGTTCGGTGGGCTGACAGAGACGACGGTTGGTGTCGACTCGGCACCGTCCCGACTGACCGCTGTGATCGTAATCCGCTTGTCCGTCCACCACGGCACGGAAGAGATGTTCGCTTCCGAGGCCCCCGCTCCGGATCGCNCGACGATTTCGTTCCCGGCTCGAACGATGTAAGCGATAGCACCATCGATCGGCGTCCAGCGCAAGAAGCGCCCATCGTCGCTTTGGTCGTCGCGGACGTCTGATACCGGAGCCGGTTCAGTTTTGTTCGCTTTGGCTTTGGGAGTGAAACGTAACGTGGCGCCTTCCTTGTTGGCATCAGTCACCGTAACGCGCAACGGTGATCCAGGGATGGCCCATGACGAGCCAAGACCTAGCGCCGGTAGCGGCCCTAGCCGGAGTTCATCCCAACTACTGGTGCCAGCCAAGTTCGTCGCTTCTACGAGACTCAGTCGGGCCGCTCCCCCGGAGCGGCCTCTCGTGAGCACCTCTGCCACGACCGCAGAACTACCTTCGTTCTGTCTCGCGCCGAAGTAGATCGCTCCGTACTTGCTGCGAACGACGGCCACCTGCTTTCCGCGGGCTCCGGTGGAAGCCAAGGTGATCGTGGTTCGCTTGCCAGGCTTGACTACTCGTGCGCGACCGGTGAGTTCAGCTTGCCACACAGGCCCGATGCGGCGTTCAGTCGCAGGCGCCTGGAAGGATCCAACGGTGATGCCACCCCCCATCACATCATCGTAGTTGCGGTATTCGCGCTCGCGGCAATTGCGAGACAGCGACACATCCGTCTTGCCCTTTCGGCAGAACAACAGGTTCGCATGACCCATATTGAAGTTATGGCCCATCTCATGCGCTAATGCCGTACCCGCCGCGTCAGGTTGGTTGACTCGTATCCATCCCCATCCGTTCGCGTAGAGCCCAAAGGCACCCGCCTGGCATTCCGGTGCGTAGGCGACCACGTGGTTCCCCAGTGCCTGCCAATTGACGTTTGCCTTACGCGAGGCGACGGAAACCCGATCACCACGTCGGCACAAATTACGCACCTTGATGGGTTTCGTGATGGTAGTTCGCCATTTGAATCCTGGGATCTCACGCTCGTAGAGGCGCTCGGCATTTCTGGCCATAGACCGTGTCACAGATCGTTCAGGCTTGGTTTTGTCGTACATCGGAACAATCGTGACCGCGTGCCGTAGGCGCTTCTTGGAACTCAGCTGCTTTCGAATTACCGGATCCTTCACAACACTGGCTTTAGGAAGCCCCTTCCACTCACTTACCACTTGCTGAGCGACCGAAGAGGGGTGCTGAACTGCCTGCACCGGCAGAGACGCAGCCAGGGCGAGAAATGCCGCTCCACCTGCCCCCAGCACTCTATGAATACCTCTCACCTCAATCTCTCCCGCCTCCGATTGCAGCGTCCATGTACATTCCGGGCCCGAACCTCACCGCATGGAATCGCGTTGTTTCCAGGGTAAGATCGGGAAATAGCAGTTACTCGGTTCCCTGGAAACTCACGGGGGATCGGATAGGACTCCCTCCCGGCAACCAATTGGCAGTTCAGACTGCGCATATGTTCCCTCGATTGTTTCGATCAAGACCCAGGTAGACCCCCTGACGTCGAAGCGCTCTTGGCTAACTTCGTAGAGGCTGCCCTCGCTCATGTCGTCGCGCAGGTAAGAGCAGTACTCCACACCGCCCCCGCTCTCGCTGGAAGCACTGTATTCACCTCCGTAGGTCTCGCCACGCCAGTTGCCCCACACTGAAAAGTCCCGCACTGTACTTGGAATCGGCTTGTGTGTCGTTTGACCATCTTCAGGCGGTGCCACACTTTGGAATACGTCGTCTTTGAAGTCGATGATCTCTAGATGCCGGCCGCGCGCGAACCCATCGGTGGCGAATGCGAGCTGCTCGCGGTCGAGTGTCGGATACATCAGATCGACTGTGCCGAGGTATTCAATCGGTGTGGAAATCTGTGGGATGAAGAAGTCACGGACTTCGTCAAAGAGCCGCGATGCGACTCGCACAGTCATGCCGCACCCGTCCGGCACCATGTCGGCTGGTCCGATGTCCCCGCACTCCAACGGATCACCGGCAATGGTGCCGATCCTGTTGGCCTGCTCAACGTTGGTAAGGAACGCGGGTTCCTGTTCTTGACACTCACTCGAATCACGACATGGATCCGCGATTTCGATTTCTGGAGCGACCGACCCATCGGTTCGGTCTGTTTGGGCACTCACCGCAGCCCACACTCTGTTGAGTTTCGGGGCGACAGCTTCGGCATTAAACTCCGCGGTTGACGCTGGCCCAGGAGAGCCTGTTCCTTCTCGCACAACAGTGGCCCGTGGCACCCGATCCCTGCTGAAAAGTGGCGCAACCCAGTCAACATCATTGAGTGAGTCGAGTTCGCACCCTGGGTCGGTTCTCAATTGCGAAGTGAAAAGGCAGCTCACGACTGGAGCCTCTATCGTTTCTCCCGATCGCGCTGTTCCGGATCTGATGCCTATGGACCACAGGGGCTCTAGAGGATCCAAGGCAGATTCGTACTGCCCTTGCCGCGAGTTCACGAGAGTCCCGTTTGGCTTGTCCAGGGTGATTAAGCTCAGCGCCGAAAAGAAGCCGTCGCCGCTATCGCTAGCAAGGCAACCGACTAGCTCACCGGTCTCCTGTTGACCATCGAGGGAGAACGTCACCGGCACCGGTGGCTCAATTACAGGAACGGGATCTGCGGGAAGATCACCGCATGGCCATGTCGTAGCCTCGAAGACCTCTGGCAAGAGACCCGAGATCGCCACTCGAGAAGGCGAATCTTGCACATAGGCCCTGTGCTGTCCGAAAGACGACGCAGGACCTCCGTCAGGATCCTGAACCTCCGCGAGCCCCATCCGAGGTAGTGTGCGAATGCGAGCAACGTGATCCATCAATCCAGGCACGTTTAACGCACCTTGAGTTAGCCACGACTCGTCGACTTCACCATCCGTCGAGATGATTTCAGTGACCTGTTCCCTGGTCGTAGTTGGGGTTTCAAGTAGACGCACTAGGGGAATGCTTGAGCGCTGAGCATCGTTGAGGAAACGGCTCTTGTTGCTCTGATCGCCAGGTTCACCGTGTTGTGCCAACCACACGGCAGCTGCGCCGGAAACAAGCGGAGCAGCCATGGATGTACCGTTCGCGTATCGATACTTGGGGGCCTTCGGCAGATAAGTGCTTCCGAAATATGCCGAGGCGGAGTAGGCGGCTCCATTCGCCCAAATATCGATACAGGGGCCGTAGTTGGAGTAGAAACTCATGGCCAACGGCGCAGGTTCCGTCTGGGAGAACAAGTACCTCGCGTCGTCGTCATCGTGCAGCAACCTGGAATTTGCATTCAAGTCCTTGCGGTAAGCGCGAAGCCACGCGAGTACTTCTCCATCCTCGACGGTCGCTTCCTCATCGGGCGCTTTGTTGGACTTAGCGTCTTCATATTGCGCTTCGCGGCGGTCATCCTCGCTGGCGGTGGCAAGACCTTTGGGTCTAGTCTGAAAACCCCCCACAATGACTGACTTTCCGTCGCCGAAGACATCGCGAAGGTAGTTTCCAGGCGCACAAACGTTCGATGCATCATTGCCAGCGGACTTGACGAAGATCCCTCCCGCATCCCTTATATCCCTCAAATATTCAGCAACTCGGGCTTTGCTGTCAGCCTCGTTTCTCTGTTCTGGCAGGTCTACGCCAATGGAGTAATTGACCACGAAGAGCGGATAGGAACCCATCCTCTCCTTTTCGCGTTGCACATCATTCAAAACCCAGTCAATCCCTCGATCGGAGTTGACATCGAATCCAGTTCCGGCATCGTCATCCCGACATAGCCCTTCAAGCGCAACACTCAAGACTGTCGCACCGGGAGCAACCCCCGTGGTACGGCCGCCAGCCAGACCAGCGACGTGAGTTCCGTGGGCTCCACAGTGGGCACCTTGAGCAAGGGGGGCCTTGTTCGCGAGCTCTTCTACTCTTCCGCGGCCCTCGAATTCAGGGTGAGCAAGATTCAATCCTTGGTCGATGACGTAAATACGCACGCCCGCTCCGTCTGATTGGAGATTTGGGGTATCGCCAACCACCACGTCACCGTCGTCAAGCCCGACACCCATGACCGATCGGGCCGCGGCCTTCTCGTCGAACCACTGACGGAACGTGCTGCGGAGTTCAGTCACCTCCGCGCGTAACTCTGCTTGGGTCTCTGCTTCATCTGATGCAGACGTGATCGACCGCGCACCTTGGTTGACGGAGGCGACCGAGGGCCCCACTCGTGACAATCGTTGATCGTCTCTGAGAGTGTCGAGGTCACGGTCGCTGACGTCCCATGCGGTGAGGTGACAGAGTTCCAAGGCCTCCAAGAAGGTGGGTTCCTGCCAACGAATCTCCGGATAGCCATCTACAACCTCATGACATTCGGCGATGCTGGATACTCCGGCCACGTCAGCGCGAGCGCTGTTTGCTATCTCGCTCCCCAACAACTGTGGAATCTCGGGATAATCACGGATCCTGCGTGAGAGGCAAGCGGCTGTATCTGCCGGAAAACTCCGCAGGATTGCGTCCGTGTAGCCATCCCGGTAGAGGTACCAGCCGTCCGCTGGGGTCTCAAACTCAACCGTCTCGAAGCCATATCCGAACGCTCCTGGACAACTGCCGTCCACTCGCTCGCCTACTAGCATCTGTCCGTCATTCGCGATTAGCGCGTTGCGTGCAACCAACCACTCGACTTCAGCACTGTCGCTTTCCGCCAACCCGAGATCCTGAACGATTCTGCTGATCGGATCAGCACCCTCGGCAAGCAGTAGGGGTCCATCTTCCGGTGGAATGAGGAAAGCCTCCGGGGATTTGTCGAGTACCTCCTCCAGGCTTGCTTCCGAAGTCGTCGCCAGCCCGGTGGGCTCACCCTCGTCCGAATCGGATGAACTCAGCGTATTCGCGCAACCAGCGAGCAAGAGACCGAATGCAATACACAGTCCGACCATCACCTGTGAGCGGGAAGTGCTCGCGTGGCTTGTTAGCTGCGGCAACCTCCGAGCCACCCGGTGTTCAGACCTCATCGGGCATCGACCAGTTCGCCGCTAGCGAGCGTTCAAAGTCTCGGATTCAAACAGATGGCGTTGTAGCCCCCGGCCCAGCGTTCTCCGGATACGTTCTGGTTCCAGCTTAGGACGATGTCACCCGCAACAGGAATGCCCATTTGTGCGATCTCCGCTCCGGGCATGGCGCTACCTTGCCAAGGAGGCGCTCCTGTTGACAGGACCTCAACGGTTGAATTTTTCGCTCCGATGTCCAACAGGACGCAACCGGAATCTGCCGATATCGAAGCACTCGTGCTTGTACGGAAGAGAGTGCTTGGGAATCGAGTGAAAATCTGGCCACCCAACGCCCCTGGGCGAGACGTTGCAGTTCGGTCATACACAGGAACACCGAATATGCGAGCCTTGCCCTTGCGCGGCTTCACTCTGACAGACTGCACCCCTGCCGACCTGAAGGTGTATGGCAAGGCTCGGTTCTTGCGAGCTGTTCCGAGCAGGCGCCATTTGCCGTCGCGCTTCAGGAATATCTTTGCTCGCTTCGCGCCCGTAACCGCAATCTGCGTTGGCTGGCCCTGCATCACATAGCCGTTTGCAGACGGTGCCACACCGATATTCACCTTGGCGGCGCTTGCTGCCGGTGCCACCGACACCGACACAATCAAGGCCGCCGTCAAGACGATAGCCGGAACTAGAGCCGGAAACCTAAAGACTGTTGAGATTCTCATTCTGGTGCGCCTCCCCTTATGCAACGCAACCACGGCTCAAGCTCCTGTGTCAAATGATTTTGAAAAAATGCCGAGCTTCGACCTGCACATGGATCAGCGAAGGATTTCAGTGTGCGACTGTGAGTTGCTGGATGTAGCCGCTGGTGGCTGATCCGCACTCGGCAGTTAATCCATATCGACATGGCCAGCTGCCTTCGGCCTCTAGAACTCCTTTCAATTGGTGAGACACTCAACTCACGAAAAAACGCCGCGAAACGATTACTTTTCGACTCGTCAAGTCCCTGGCGGTACACATCCGGCGATCCCTGACACGGAAGAGGTCACTGGTTCGATTCCAGTAGCGCCCACCACCTCGGACTACAGGCGCACCAGCATCTTCCCGGTATTCGCTCCTGTGAAGAGTTTCTCGAGCGCCGCGGGAGCCGAGTCCAGGCCCTCCATGACGTCGACCTTGAACGACAACTCCCCGCCCATGACCCAGGTGGCGAGTTGCGCGATGGCCTCCCCCGCTCGTGGCAGGAAATCCAAGATGATGAAGCCCTCCATGCGCCCACGC
>PR_CR_10_Liq_1_inCRDRAFT_1002068_pt1 | contig 10533 bp, 8 predicted proteins | sample PRCRCaboRojoPR_3_FD_10241 | JGI IMG/M metagenome (IMG submission 10241) | reverse complement strand
GGCTCTTCTCATTAAAGCCTGCACACAAGTTTTTTCGCAGCTGATTGCTTGTTCCAGTATTTTAACGGCATTCCGAATATCCCCCATTCCTACCAAAGACTCTGCCAACCCCATGTAAGCCCCTCCTTCAGAGCCGTTGAAAGAAAGGGCTTTGTAAAAGTCCTGTATGGCCTTGTCCCACTTTTGCTGCGAGTTGTAAAGCTGGCCTCTAGTAATGTACCCCTCCACATACTTGGGGAACTTAAGTAACCCCCTTGATATCTGCCTAACCGCAGTAGTGTAGTCGCCAGTTGCCACAAAGCACATAGCTAACGACACATAAACTTCCCGGTTAATTATAGGGTGGTCCCTTGTAAGTGACAGTAGGTCAGGAATAGCTTTTTTGTGCTGCCCTTTTTTCATGAAGCACAACGCTTTGTTGTAGAGAGAATCAGGGTTGTTGGGTTCTTCACGGGTTACTTTTTTGAAGCACTCTAAAGCAGCGTCGAACCTGCCGAGTTTCATCTCGGAAGAGCCGCGTTCTAGCCAGGCTTGCATAACTTCTCTTTTGTGTTTGTTTTCTTTTCCGTTGTCGAACTCTCCAGTTGCCCCGCAAGAAACAGGAAACTTGCCTGTGTAAGCCATACCTTTGCCCCGGAAACTAGCGTTGTTGCGGCGAGGTTCAGGCACGTACTTTCTGGACTTCTCTACTGAAAAAGACCTGTTTTTTCGAAAGTAGTTAGGAACGTCTTGGTAGCACGTAAAAGACTTATGCACTCTTGGGGTGAACTTTCTGCGGAATTCAAAAGACTGGTTCTTGTAGCGAGCTTGGCGACCCACTGACTTGTAACGGGTCTTGTTGATGTTGTTGAGTGTTATTGGTGCTGCTTGGATAGGAGCTTGGGCTCTAAGTGACATTTTGATTTAATTAAGAATTGTTCGATAACTAAATGGTCCCTACTACTTGTGTAAGTTACTCAGAAGTCTTAAATCAAGCTTCATTATTTCTTAGTCTTTCAATTAACTGTTCTTGTTCGCTTTCTACCTTCACCAAACTTTCCAGTTGGTAGTTGTACCTTTCCAACTCCGAGATCTTTTCGTTGATCAGAAAATTAAGTTCTTGTTGTTTCTTTTTGCGCATTTCGTGTTCGTTGTCAACTTGGTTCCTCAGTCCTACTGCGCGGAGTTTTTCGTGTTCGATTTTGGAAGCTTGCGTGTCCAGTACTTCTACAAGGTCGCCCACTGACTCTTGGAACTTCTTCATCTTGTTAATGAAGTCGTAACACTCAGTCTGCAAGCTCAAAGAGTCGTTGTAGAGTCCTGACTCCAGCACTCTGATGTTGTTGTTGTCGTCAAATGTTATTGAAACCTTTTCTGACGCCATTTAAAATATTCTCAGCTTTTTTGAATTTCCGCGCTAAATGCAATATTAATTAGGTATTAATTAACGCACTCTGATGAGCATCCTCCACCCGTCTCTTTGCTGGAACTCTTCTCTTTTAATCATGTTCACAAGGGCCATTTCTACGGCACGCGAGTCACTAAACATAGTCAGAAGTTCTTGCTCAAGTCTGGCTTTGGTAACTTTAGTTCCAATAGCTACTCTTCTCCTAGTAGCTTCTTCGATCTTCATAACTAAGTCAGCTATTTCTCTGGGCACTGAAACTCCTCCTGAGCTGAGTCCAGCACTGGCTGCGTTCATTGTGGAGACTTCAAACAGTCTGTGTGCTTCTTCAATGTGCCAAGGAAGCACCACTGAGGACAGACCCATCTTAGCAAGTGACTCTGAAATCCTCACTATAGCTTCTAGTTGTCTCACTGTGATTGGAAAAGCCCCGTTGGCTTGCTTGTTGCGGTCGTTCACGTAAAAGTTCTGCAGAAGCCTAGCTGACTCTGAAGTTAGCTTAGGCGCGCACTTAGCCCGTGCATAGGCAACGTACTTCTTCAAATCGTTTATTTCTATTTCACTTTGTTCTTCCATCGAAACAGTGTTTCCCATGTGCAAGTTAACTACATGAGAAGCAAGTTCTTTGTCGTGTTGTTCGTCCCGCATGTCTCTGACCAAAAAGATGCAGTCAAACCTTGAAAGTATTGTTGTTTGCAGGTCTATTTGTTCCTGGGCTTGCTTTAAGTCGTCGTAACTCCCGTGAATGGGGTTCGCCGCAGCTAGCACTGAGGTTCTGCTGTTAAGGATAGTAGTGATTCCTGCTTTAGCAACACTGATGGTTTGTTGTTCCATTGCTTCGTGAATAGCTACTCGGTCGTCAGGCCGCATTTTGTCAAACTCATCTATGCAGACAACTCCTCCGTCAGCCAAAACCATAGCTCCTCCTTCGAGTTGGAACTCTCTGGTAGCTGTGTCCCTGACTACTGAAGCTGTCAAACCTGCTGCACTGGAACCTTTGCCTGACGTGTAGACTGCAATAGGCGAAACCCTTCCTACGAACTTCAAAAACTGCGACTTAGCTGTTGAGGGGTCTCCAATGAGCAGCACATTAATATCTCCTCTAAGTCTGGTTCCTTCGGGGAGCACTTTCCTAGACCCTCCAAAAAGCAAGCACGCTATGGCTTTTTTGATGTCATCATTTCCAAACACAGCAGGGGCTATGCTTCTAGCAATTTTGTCGTAGATTTCGGGGTCCCGCGACATGGCGTAAAACATTTCTTCGTCTTCTTGACTGTAGAAGTAACTGTACCTGCTCCTTTCTGAGTCGTCAGTTATCAAGCCTATAACTCTTAAGTAGGAGTTTTTGATTCCAACCTGTTCTTTTCGACTTCCGAAAATACTCATCACAGCCAGAACCTTAACTCTCGACCCTGGAGTTACTTTGTCCACTAAGTTCTTGTCTAGGGTAGCTGTGATAGTTCTAGGCATTTCTCCAGTAGGCACGTCTTCAGGCCTTTCTTGGATTTTAAGGGTTTGTTGGTTGACGAAGCTGCACTTGTCAGGAATGATCACGTAGGGGTCTAGAGGGCACTTGTTTTGAGGCATGCCCTCTGCAGCCCGGGGAGCACTGCACTGTCTGGGAAGTTCCATGCCTGAGAACCCTGCTTCGATTTCTTTAGTGATTACAGAGTTGCACCCTTTGCACTGTGCACTGATGGAAGTAGCTTTGGTGCTGGGCTTAGAAGCAGCTACAACAATGCCTTGGATAGCTATTAACTGTCCCACAAGGTCTGAGCTGAGTTCCCTGATGAGTCGGGGGTTCTGTGCAGACACCAAAGCTACTTGGAAGCAGGGCATGGGTTGGTCTTCTTCAAGTCCAGTGAGCATGGAGTAGACTTCTGCTGTGCCTTTTTCTAACTCAGGAAGGAGTTCACCCGGAGAAAGTATTATTTGTTGCGAAAGGTCTTCGTCAAAGGCTCCTAAGTCGTCCAAGTCAAGTTCTAGATAGTAGTAGGATTTCGCGGCATTTTTAAGGATCTGTTCTCTGTAAATGTAAGTGTTGCCTTTGGTCCAGTCTCTTAGGAACAACTTGAACTTGGACCGGGCGTTTTCTAGTTTGTAGCGTCTTGCACTTAAGTCTTCGTTAGCTAAGTTTTGGTCTGTGAAATATACTTCTGCACCGTCAAAGGCTGATTGCGCCATTTAGATTATTATGGAAGAACATTAGCGGGAACTCAGTTACTTAAGTTAAGTGTTAATAATGAAATCCTTACTAGTTTGGTATGTATTTTTAGAGGTGCTTCACTTCGGAGCATCCAAGGAGTGCGGAGAACTGCTTTTGCAGTTAAATCTGTTGCACAAGTCCTCTAAAGAGCTCTATGAAACCCACCAAAACCAACTGAAGTTCTTAACAGACCAACAGTATTCCGTTAGAATGCATTTGAATTACCTTCAAGAAAACTTAAACCAAACTCTAACTACTATACAAGAAATCGAAGGAGAAAGGTGCGATGCTTCAAGCGTGTTCCTTGAAAACTTAAAAGACAGACAAGAAGCCTTGGACACTGTCAACAAAATCCAAGAGGACCTAAAAGACCTTACACAAGCCAACTACTTCCAAGTTAAAAAGCAACTTGAAACTCTAGACCCTGCTTTAAAGAACTCAAACTCAGACCTCGAAACTTTAATAAGTGAACTTAAAGAACACATTAAGTACGACATCAGTCAAATCGAAGACTCCGAACTCCAAGTAACTAACGACTTCATCAGTTGGAACCTAAAAATGAAGACTGAAAAAGAAGACCTCCACAAACAAATAGACCAACAGTCCCAAGAACTCAGGCTTCTAGAAGACAAACTCGAACAACTCACACAAATCACTGACTTCTCTAACAAACTAAAAAGGAACTCCGAATTTGCTCTAGGAACCTTCCAAGAACTCTGTGACTTGCAAACCCAACTCAAAACTAACCTAGGCAACTGCGAAAACCACCAACACCAACTCATTGCAAGTGCTCTGGAAAAGTACTTAGAGGAATTTCCAGACCAAAAGTACTCTTTTCCAGCCACCCAGAGTCCCAAAGAAACTCTTTCTAAACTACTTGAAAGCATTAACTAACTAAAAATGAACGAAGAAACTATAGCAGGCACAACAGGCTTCCAAGCCATCGGGAGTTCTTTTTTGACGATTTTTATATCTGAACTGGGAGACCGTACTTTTTTCATCTGTGCTGTTTTAGCTATGAAGTACTCCAGGTCAGCTGTGTTTGCAGGGAACATGTCTATAATGTGCTTGATGATTGTACTTTCTGCCTACGTAGGCCACGCAGCAATGCTCCTCATAAATCCTCTCTACATCAAAATAGCTTCAATAGTTATATTTGTGGTGTTGTCTGGACTTTGTTTCTGGGAGTTTTATAAAGGGGAACCTGAAGAGGACGAGGAAAGCGAAGAGTCCTCTGAGCACCTGTTAACTACTCCGAGTTGGTTTAAAGCTTTTTGGAAAACCTTAGTTTTGGTGTTTCTGGCTGAGTGGGGGGACATTTCCCAGATCACAATGGTAACTCTTTCTGCCTTGACTGACCCTGTGTACGTGATTGTGGGTTCTGTGTTTGGAATAGGTTTGTGTTCTTTGTTTGCAGTGTTTTTGGGGAGGTCGTTGTCTAAGTACTTGTCTGAAAAAGTAATGAGTTTACTTGAAGGTTTGGTTTTTCTAGGGTTTGCTATAGTTGGGTTAATAATATTTGACTATTAAAGTTATTTAATAAAAAGCATGATCTGTTGGTTTTTAGCCAATTCAACGTTTTCTTTTGAAAAAGCTTTGGACTTTGAACTCAGACTTAAAACGGTCCTGCCGATTTGGAAAGCCACACTTTGGCCTGGAACTATTTCGTACTTGTCGTCTGCTTGGACTAGTGTCCCGAACTTAGAGTTATTGTCTTCCAGCACAAACTTGCCTCCCACAAACTTTATCATTGCGTGGCAGCGACTTACTGAGATGTCCGAAACTCTTAGGTTGCTTTCGTGGCCTCTACCTAAACTCATTTGGCACTTTTTTCTAAAAGAAATCAAGTGAACTCCCCTAGTAGACTTACCTTCGCGTGCAACTCCTTCAAGTATCAAGTAGGGACCTTTTGGTTTTTCAGATATGAACAAGTCTATAGTATTTCCTTTGTGAGTATAAGTGAAGGGAAAAGCCACCTTGCAGATCTCGCACTCTACAGTTTTCCAGTTGTATATTACAGAGTTCTCAGATTCTGAAGTGCTCATTTTGGACGAAAGCCACCTTTTGAGGCACTGCAGGTGGATGTACTTCATAGTGCCAGAGCAAGAACAAGGAGTAATCAAAGGGTCTTCTGAAGTGCTTCCTTCGTAAAGACAAACTTTGCACACCATCTCACTGGAAGTTTCTTCCGAAACAGTCAGTTCCAAGTTTGGTTCTCGGGGACTTTGAAGTCTGAGTTCTTTTACGCAGTACTTAACTCTGCCGAGCTTGATGATATCGCCTTCGCTTAAAACATGGCCTGAAGGAGAGTTGCCTTTAAGAGTCCTTACAACGACCCAGAGTTTTTCAGGTTCAAAAGCTTTTAAAAAGTACTTTCCTTTGATTTCTTCGAACTGAGCTAGTTGCTTGAAGTCGCCTCCTATGTAGTGTTTTTTCGAAACTTTGCCTTTTGTGAGCTGAACATCGTTTTTGATTCGGATAAGATTATTTGGGCCTTGACAGGTCAGGTACTTTTTGTTGACGTTTTTGGACTCGTAGTCAAAAAGCCCGTGGGAGTCCCGCGACCAGGTAAGGGTCTTGATCACAATCTTAGGAGTAGGTTTTGACTGGTAGTTTTTCATCAAATTTAAAGTTTTATAATGGACATTTATGAAGAAACCCAACGGCATTCCAAACCGACTTTTTAAATAAACAATTAACTGGTTTAAAGTTTTCTGCAGTGCATTTTGAATTCTGTGCAGTTACTTACTGCCTAGCACTGGCATTATTGACATAATACTAATCCATGGCAGCCGAAAAAAGCGAAATCCATTTCTGGGAACATTTACCAGCACTCCAGCTCCCTACTTATTCTTCACAAACCTATTTATCAGAAGTGCTTTTGCAAGTAAGCCACACTTAGATCACCCAAGCTCCCCAAATCGTTTCTCCACTTGAAATTGAGCTTTTTAAGAATTCCCTCACTCAGTGCCAAACTGGCCATCAACTAATCCTCCAAGTAGGCGACTGTGCCGAAACCTTCCAAGACTGCAAAGACGCCATTGTCCAGAAGAAACTAGAAGCCTACGAACTCTTCAGAAAAACTCTGTCATTGCATACTAATTTGCCAGTAATGTTAGTGCCCAGAATTGCAGGACAATTTTCAAAGCCCAGAACAGAACCCTTCGAAACCATCAACGGAACCAGGGTTTGCTCTTACAAAGGCGACCTCATAAACGGAGCTGAACCTGAAAAGCGAGAACCTGACCCCAACAGAATGCTTATGGGCTACTTCAATTCTGTAGCTGTCATGAACTACATCAGACAGTACTGCTTGGCCGAAAACCACGAAATCTTTACTTCCCACGAAGCCATGCATCTCAGTTACGAAGCTGCTCTTACTAGGTCAAAAGGAAACAAAACTTACAACTTGTCTGCACACATGGTTTGGCTGGGAGAACGCACGCGCAAACTAGGCTACGCACACACTTACTACCTAAGCCAAATCGACAATCCAGTAGGAGTTAAGATTGGTCCAGGAGTCAACTTAGACGAGTTAATCCAAATCATCACTCTTCTGAACCCTAAACAAGAAAATGGCAAACTAATCCTAATTCCTAGGTTTGGAGTTGCCAAAATCAAACAAGAACTTCCCAGAGTCATTGAAGCTGTACAAAATAGTGGAATCCCTCACATTTGGGTGTTGGACCCAATGCACGGAAACACTTACAAAAGCCAAACTGGGTTTAAAACTAGAAACTACTCTGACGTACTTCAGGAGTGCTTAGACGGAATTGAAGTTTTGGAGCAGCACAATGCCCACTTGGGCGGAATCCATATTGAAGCTAGTTACGAAATAGTTACTGAGTGTGTAGGAGGCGAGTGCGAGATTACTGAAGACCAGCTACACCAGCACTACACCACTCTCTGTGACCCTAGACTCAACCGCAGTCAAGCTATTGAACTTCTAACAAGTGTAGGTCGGGCCATGCCAGCTAAGTCCAGACGTAAGTTTTAAATCTAAATCTTTTCCAAAACAGCTATGAACTGGCCACCGCACTCACTAGTCAAGGGGTCGAACTTTAAGTAGCAGCCTATTTTTTTGTGGGGGAGGTCCAAATCTACACTTACAAGTTGCATTTCAGGAAAAGTACTTAAGGCCCACTCCACAATGTCCTCGTTTTGGTTTGTGCAAAAAGAACAAGTGCTGTAAACTACTCTTCCTCCAGACTTCACTACCTGACACCCCTTTGCCAGTAAACGCCTTTGGAGTTCCTTCAGTCCTTCGTGTGTTTCAAGTACTCTTCTCTTAAAGCTTTCCCAACCCCACTGCTTTGAAAACTTCTCAAGGTGCTTAATAGAACCTTCGTGAGTACACTCAGCATCCACCAAAACTTTACTAAAAGTAGTTTTGGGAACCCAAGTAGTGGCGTCTTGGCACTCTAAGTGGATGTCTTGCCTAGCTTGGTATTTTTTAAGCAGAGCTCTGGTAACGTTAAGTCTTTCCTGACTAACGTCTATCCCTGTAATCGACCCCCTTTCTAAAAGATCGTTAATAAAAAGAAGCTTCGCTCCTGGGGCACAGCACAAGTCTGCCACTGAGTCATTAGGTTCAAGTTGCAAAGCCAGCACTGAAGCTCCTGAACTTAAGTCCATTCCGTAGAGTTTGCCTTGTTTGTAAGACTCACAATTAGCTATTTTAAGGTGTTTGGGGATTTTCCAAAAGTGCTCAGAAACTTCAGTGACCCAGCACTCAGTTATGTTGGTTTGTTCAAGTTCTCTTAAAAACGCAGCTTTGTCTGGGGTGTTTCTAGGGTTCACTCTGACGTACCTGGGCAACTCCACCTCAAACACCTCAACAGGTACGTTGTTTTTTTCCAGGAACTCTTTGAGTTCTTCAGGAAAGTCCCTAGAAACCATAATAAACATGGAAAACTCAATTTCGAAAATTACTTTTTCAGAACGCGAAACAAAGTACTACACTGAAGAATTCGAAAAGTTAACTTCTAGTCAAAAAAAACCTTTACACGAAAGGGAACTTATGGGGGCACCTGCTGCGACCTTTTTCAAACAACTCAAAATCAACAATGAGGACCTGTCTAGTATCTGGGACTTAGTTAGCGAAAGCAAGGGCTTCCTTAGACTTCCCAACTTCATGGCTGCCATGCGACTTTGCAGTGCCAAAAAGCAAGGCAAAGACATCTGTAAAGAAAACTACGAAAAAGAACAAAGTGTTCTTGCAAGGAAGAAAAAACCCAAAAAGACCTCAGACACCTCTGAAATGCAGGACATCAACCTCCAGAACTCAGAGCAGCCCCAACCTACAGAAGTCATCACTCCTGAATCTCCTATTGAAGTCCCTGAAGAAGTTGCTCACTCAGCCCCTGTGGAACCCTCTAAGCCCAAAATGCCCTCCATTGCTAAGGTTTACTCCTCGCCTTTAAGTCAAATCGAAGAAGAAAGCAGTCCTAGAGTTTGGGACTTTGTGGTCTCTGTAGAAAGCCCCACTTTAGTTGCAAGTGGGTGGTTTGGGTCTTCCTCTTACTACCTGTACACTATAGTCACTAGAAACAGAGGCAAAATATACACTGTGAAAAGGAGGTTTAGGGACCTGGACTGGCTGCACACCCAAATCCTTAAAAAGTACAAAGGCTACAACATCCCTCCGCTTCCTGAAAAAAAGCTGCTTTGCAACACAGACGAAAAGTTCATAGAAGAAAGAAGAGCTGACATGCAGAAGTACCTCAACTTACTAGCTTCTCACTCAGAGATTTCTAGTTCTCCCTTTTTGAAGTTGTTTCTCCAGTGCCCCAACGACAAGTTCGAAACTGAAAAAAACAAAGTTGAAGAAAACTCTGAAACTCCAGAGTTTCTGGGCATTGAAGACACCTACGACAGACTTATGGCTTCAGTCCAAAACAAAATGCAGTTAGTGTTTAATCACAAACTAGTGCCTTTCAGTTCAGAAATCTCAGAAATCCAAGAAAAAATCACTCGCCTCGAAGCACCTACACAAGCTTTTTGTGGGGCCTTTGTGCATTCAGTGAGTTGTCAAGACGAAACTAACTTTAACTTTACCAAGTTAAGTATTCCAGAACTAGAGAAGTTCAACCGAATCATTCAGTCTTACTCCTCAGAACTCAAAAAAGCCTCAGTCAACAAAGCAGTCCAAGAAATCAAGGAACAACAACTCAGACTTGACGGACTCAAACAAGCCATTAACTCCTACAAAGAAACTCTTGCTGAGTGTTCTTGCCAAGAAGCTTTGATCTCGCGCAAACTCGCTAAGCACAGATCCAGTTGTGACGAAGAAACCGCTGCTAAGTACCTCAGCGAAATCCAAAGAACCCAAACTTCTATTGACAAACTCCACTCAGACATAGAAACCATCAAAAAAAACGTCCAAAAAGAAAACACGACCTTTGAAAGCGGCAGAACACAGCACTTCTCAGAAACCTTAAAGCAAATGATAACTTCTCAGAACGAATTCCACGCAAACGAAGCTTTGTTTTGGCAAAAGGCCTTTGAAACCATGAAGACCCAATATAAAATAATTTAAGTGTTAATACCTAAGTAGGTGAATAAAAATGAAAGGTGGAATTATCCTATTTTGCTTGTTTTTGGGAGCCTTAAGTCGCCCCTCCGAGCCCATGCACATCAAAGACGCAGAAGAGATTGTTCTTAGTGCTGAAGAAGTTGAGGCCTTGCCTAGTTCTTTGTTCTGGGGCAATTACTCCGGAGTTAACTACATGACTGCTCCTCGCAACCAGCACATTCCTCACTACTGCGGATCTTGTTGGGCTTTTGCTGCTACTTCTTCTATGGCTGACCGCATTAAGATTGCTCGTAACGCTGCTTGGCCTGATGTAATGATTTCTGCCCAACCCATTCTAAGCTGCATGACTAATGAGACTTGGAATGTTTTTGGCTGCTACGGTGGCTTTGCTTCTTTGGCTTACGAATG
>PR_CR_10_Liq_1_inCRDRAFT_1002067_pt1 | contig 10534 bp, 10 predicted proteins | sample PRCRCaboRojoPR_3_FD_10241 | JGI IMG/M metagenome (IMG submission 10241) | reverse complement strand
TGAGCCGTTGCCAGCCACTCCCTTTACTGCAGTTTTGATATTTTTGCTTATCCTTCCATTGCTTTCCGTTACCGCGAGGCGCTTTCACGATGCCGGGCATAGTGCGAAGTGGCTGTATTTGTTGATAATTCCAGGTGGTTATGCGCTACTTGCAACAGTCGGTATCGCACTGATTATTTTTAGCTATGAATCAGTGAGTGTTGATTTGCTGTTGCCAATTTATTTCTTGATATTTCCAGTGGCGGTAACGACAGTGGCATTAGCTGTTGTATATCTGGTGTTTTTGTTGAAACCTACGAAAACTTTTTTTGAAGGCAACCTTTTGGCCGATCCGAACATCCCCGATTGGCCCTATGGCATTGAAGGCTCCACCTCCTGACCTAGATATTTCACGAATTCACGGCTAGTATTCTTAGGCTGCCGTGTATCGGCCGCGGAGCCAGAGGGTTTAGACAAAGGGTCATAAACGCCGCGCTGTGATTAGAAAGGATCAAAATGGCTTTAGATAAAAGCATAAAAGCTGAAATCGTAAAAGAGTATGCAACCCATGAGGGTGATACAGGTTCTCCAGAGGTGCAAATAGCCGTGATGACCAGACGAATCACAGACCTCACTGAGCACATGAAGACTCACAAGCAAGACCACCACTCACGTCGTGGACTGCTGTTGCTTGTTGGTCAGCGTAAGCGTCTGCTGGGTTATCTGCAGAACACCGACATTGAGCGCTACCGTGCGTTGATTGCCAAGCTGGGCTTGCGTCGCTAATTATTTTTTATCGAAAACCCTCTGCCTTCGGGCAGGGGGTTTTCTGGTTAATTTAGGCTTCGGCTGATAAGGTGAAAAGGGAGTTAGGCCGAGGGTTGGGTCATCGGTGGAAAAATCTGGAAGTTCGTCCAGGCTTTTTGACTGAGGACCAAACCTTCAAGGTGAGCTATGGATGGTTCGCCGCTCCCATTTGCCCAGCGACGCTTGGCTATGTCTAAAAGAAGGAGTGACCTTGGAAGGTCCAGAAATTAAATCAGCCGAATGCATTATTGACAACGGAAAATTCGGCACCAGAAAAGTTCGATTTGAAACCGGCCGTTTGGCCCAACAGGCTCAAGGGTCTGCGGTTGCATACATCGATGAAGAGACAATGCTGTTTAGTGCAACAACTGCATCAAAGCAGCCAAAAGATCAGTTTGATTTTTTCCCGCTAACCATCGACGTTGAAGAGCGTATGTATGCAGCTGGAAAGATACCAGGCAGCTTTTTCCGCAGAGAGGGACGTCCCTCAACGGAAGCCATCCTTACCTGCCGTTTGATCGACCGCCCCTTGCGCCCATCATTCGTTGATGGTCTGCGCAATGAGGTTCAGGTTGTTGTTACTGTTTTGAGCATTGAGCCAGACGAGCTTTATGACGTGCTAGCGATCAATGCGGCAAGCATGTCCACGCAGTTGGCAGGATTGCCATTTTCAGGACCAATCGGTGGCGTGAGAGTTGCCCTGATTGATGACCAGTGGGTTGCTTTCCCCAAAAACGAAATGTTGAAAGATGCAACTTTTGACATGGTTGTTGCCGGCCGCGTGGTTGGCGAGGGTGCAAATCAAGACGTTGCCATCATGATGGTTGAGGCAGAAGCAACTGACAACGCCATGGACTTGATCGAAGCTGGTAAGACAGCTCCGACTGAAGAGGTTGTTGCCCAGGGGCTGGAAGCGGCAAAGCCATTTATCAAGGGTTTGGTCGAGGCGCAGCAGTCACTAGCCGACCAGGCAGCCAAAGAAACAGCTGACTACCCAGTGTTTCTTTCTTATGAGGATGCTGTTTATGAAGCAGTTTCAGCCGCAGCTGAGAAGGAATTGGCCAAGGTTTACACAATTGCTGACAAGCAAGAGCGTCAGGCAGCCGATGATGAGCTGAAGGCAAAAACCCTAGAGACGGTTTCAGCCAAGCTTGACGAGGATCAGCTAAGCCAGTTCTCAGCTGCCTACAAGTCAGTAACCAAAAAGATTGTTAGAGACAGGGTCCTATCAGAGGGCGTCCGAATGGATGGTCGAGGCAAGAGCGACATTAGAGATTTGGATGCTGAAGTTGAGATCATTCCAAGAACTCACGGTTCAGCTCTATTCCAGCGTGGAGAAACCCAGATCATGGGTGTTACCACTCTGAACATGTTGAAAATGGAGCAGTCGATTGATGCTCTCCACCCCGAGACCACCAAGCGTTACATGCACCACTACAACTTCCCTCCCTACTCAACTGGTGAAACCGGTCGAGTTGGCACTCCCAAGAGGCGTGAAATTGGTCACGGTGCTCTAGCTGAGCGTGCATTGGTTCCAGTTTTGCCAAAGCGCGAGGATTTTCCCTATGCGATTAGGCAGGTCAGTGAAGCAATGGGTTCAAACGGTTCAACTTCAATGGGATCTGTTTGCGCATCGACCTTGAGCATGTATAACGCGGGTGTTCCACTGAGAGCAGCCGTTGCGGGTATTGCCATGGGTCTAGTCAGCGATGAGATTGATGGCGAGACTCGCTATGCAGCTCTGACTGACATTTTGGGAGCAGAAGATGCTCTTGGAGATATGGATTTCAAGGTAGCTGGAACCAAAAACTTCATCACTGCTATTCAGCTAGACACCAAACTTGATGGAATCCCAGCAGGTGTTTTGAGTGGAGCTTTGGCTCAGGCCAAAGAGGCCCGTTTGCACATCCTCGATGTCATGAACGAGGTTATCGACGAGCCAGATGAGATGAGTCCATTTGCACCAAGAATCATTACCGTGCAGATTCCGGTTGACAAAATCGGCGAGGTTATTGGGCCAAAGGGTAAGGTCATCAACGAAATCCAGGATGAGACTGGTGCTGACATCTCAATTGATGATGACGGGACCGTTTACATCGGCTCTGATGAGGGTGCGAGGGCAGAAGAGGCCAAGCAACGCATTAATGCAATTGCCAACCCACACATCCCAGAGGTGGGCGAGGAGTACTTGGGGACAATCGTGAAGCTTGCAGCTTTCGGTGCTTTCATTTCACTGATGCCAGGTCGCGACGGCCTACTCCACGTTTCCGAAATGAAGAGCCTAAGTGGTGGAAAGCGGATTGAAAACGTTGAGGAAGTTGTCTCAGTCGGACAAAAGATTCAGGTTGAGATTGCCAAGATCGATGATCGTGGCAAGTTGAGCCTAAAACTTGTGGAATCTGAGTAATTGACCAAGTTAGAACTTCTGGAGCCCTTCGTCGAGATCAACTCGGCGGAGGGCACCACTATTAGAAGGACCCTTTTACCAAATGGAATTAGGGTGCTCACAGAGACCGTGCCAGCAGCACCGAGCGTGTCTATCGCTATCAGTGTTTCAGTAGGATCCAGAGATGAGACCGAGGGGCAGTTTGGCTCAACGCATTTTCTAGAGCATCTCCTGTTTAAGGGAACCAAGACAAAAAACGCGCAGCAAATTGCGCAGTCGTTTGATTCGGTTGGGGCATCTTCGAATGCAGCCACCGCCAAGGAATACACCAGCTACTACGCACGGGTTCAGAAAGATGCCCTGCCGCTAGCGGTTGAGGTGCTCGCAGACATGGTAAACAATTCGGTTTTGGATGAGACAGAGTTTGAACTAGAGCGCACTGTGATTTTGGAAGAGCTGGCAATGGTTCAGGATGATCCCGAGGATGTTGCCCATGAGAGTGCCAACTCTGCGGTTTTGGGAGCCAAAGATTCTTTGGGCAGGCCCATTGGCGGAACTCCTGAAACCATTGAGGCTGCGACTCGTGATGATGTTTGGGCCCATTACCGCGCAAACTATCGACCACAAGACTTGATCATCACTGCGGCGGGCGGTGTTGATCACGATCAGCTACTGCGATTGGTTGAAACCGAGTTATCCAAAACAGATTTTGATTTCGGGCAAAAGGCACTTCCCGCAAGGAGAAACCTGGGAAGCCGGAAATTCAAACCAGAGCAAGCTTTTCTGTCTGTTTTCAAGCAGACCCAACAGGCCAATGTTGCCCTAGCCATGCCAGGTGTTGCCGCACTGGACCCAAACCGCTACACGATGGGTGTTTTGAACACAATTCTTGGTGGCGGGATGAGTTCAAGGTTGTTCCAAGAGATTCGTGAAAAACGAGGCTTGGCCTATAGCGTTTACTCTTTCAATCAGGGCTATTCCGATGCTGGACTATTCGGCATGTTTGCCGGTACCAGCCCTGAAAACGCCTCTGAGGTTGCCAAATTGCTAGCCGACCAGCTTGTCAACATTGCCAATCAAGGCGTGAGTGATGAAGAGTTCAATCTGGCCCGAGGAAATATCGCGGGAGGGTTAGCTTTGAGGTTTGAATCCAGTCACGCTCGAATGAATCGTTTGATGGCAGCTGAGATGTCACTTGGTGAGTTCATTGATTTGGAATCAACGATTGCTAATTTCCATGCAGTTAGCAAACAGCAGTTGCAGTTGCTGGCAGATCACTTGGCTTCCTCTGAAAAGTCACTGGTGGTTGTTGGTGATGGCGATTTCGATTCAATGTCTGGGTTGGTAGGTTAGTTTCATGGCACAAACAGTTAGCGTTGTTGGCACCGGTCGCATGGGATCATTGGCCCTTGACATCATTGAACAAACCGAGGGCCTGTCGTTGCATTCGGCACTGAATTCAAAATCAGATCTTGCTGAGATGGATGGGGCATCCATTGTGACTGATTTCACTCGTTTCGATGTCAGTCAAACCGTTGCCTCCAGGGCAATTGACAACGGTCAGCATCTAATAATTGGAACCAGCGGCTGGACTGGTCAAGCGATGGAAGATATTCAAAGCCAAGATCTAACTTCAGCAGTGCTGTTTGTTCCAAACTTCAGTGTTGGTTCAATGCTTTTGCAAATGTTCAGTGCCTCTGCAGCAAAGTTTTTTGATTCTGTGGAGATTGTTGAAGCTCACCACCCCAACAAAATCGACTCACCCTCAGGAACTGCTGTCAGAACAGCAGAACTGATGGCCCAGGCCAGGGGGGAGGAATTCCACTCACCCAACACAGATCAGCAGGCGCGGGGTGAGGTGGTGGCAGGGATTCCGATTCATTCAATCCGAATGGCTGGAGTATCTGCCAATCAAGAGGTGAACCTAGCTAATGACTTTGAGTCTTTGAAACTGGTTCACAATACCAACTCTCATCAGGCTTACGCCAAGGGCATGCAGCTTGCAATGCTTGCAGTGTCTGGAATGCAGGGTGTGAATGTCGGTCTTTCCAGCCTGATTAGCGAATAATGACCACCAAAATCTGGATTGGCGCAATGACTGCGCTGAGTGTTTTGTATTTGGGTTTGATGTTGCAACGCGGTTTGGTTTTGATTCTTGACCCAAACTGGCTTGTGAAAACACTAGGACTTGCCCTTTTATTGCTTCCAATGTTTGCCTTTTGGGCGATAGCAAGGGAAATAGGCTTTGGTCTTGCCAGTGAAAAGGTGGCAAGGAAGATGCCCGAGGAGAGTTTCGAACAGCTTGGTTTAGAACTCAGGCCTTCTGGCAAGGCAACTAAGGAAAGTGCCAGTAGGGCATTTGAGGTTGTAAGTGCAATGGTTGAAACACAACCAAATTGGCAGAACTGGTTTTTGCTAGGTGTGGTCTATGAGGCCAATGGCGACAGGAGCAGAGCTCGAAGTGCAATTCGGAAGGCTATTGAACTAGAGCGCGCTGAAGTCTCTTGATTCGCAGGTAAATAACGCAGCCAAGACAGAAATCAAAATAGGCGTTCAGCGCACTTGCAATAAAAACAAGTCCCAGCCCAAACAGTGTTCCAATCAGAGGGTCAACAACTGAAATCAACAGACCCAGCACACTCACCGACAAACCAACCTGCTGGGCAAACCTGGGTGGCCTCGGATCCTCTAGAAACTCAGGCTTTGCTAACCGAGGCCTGATGAGCCTGAACAGCAATGCGTAGGGGTGGGTTTTTGCAGACATCAGTGACCATGCGAATAACGCTGTCAGCAGACTCAGAATTGCCAAGCCAACGGCTTGATTTAGTTGAGTTAATACAAAGCCAATCATTGCCAGCAAGCTGGTGATTGCAGCTCCTAAACGAGGAGCCCTGGGATCAATTCTTTGCATCTAACAACTCCTCCCCATCAAATTCTCTAATTTGGGAAACCTTGATTGACCCGGTCAGTTTTCTTTCTATCTTTCCAGCTGAATCTAAGATCAGAATCGTTGGTGTTTGGTTGATTTGGAGCTTTGCGGCCAGATCCAGTCGGTCAGTGATGTCAACCTCAGCAAAATCAATATTCTCAGATTGTAGGTTTCTTCTTAGATTTGGACACTTAGAGCAAAACTCAGCTGTGAAAAGGATGATTCTAGATCCGCTGGCGCTTGCTTCAACGCCAAGAAGTTTTTCAAGCTCAATCACCTCGGGCACCAATCCCAGGGATTTGCCTCCACCAGATTTATAGCCAAAACCGATGAGTGCGGTTATAGCCACCAGAGCTAATGCTGAGAAAATTATGTTCATGACAAAAAACTAGATGCAATTGTTTTTAAAAACGCGGTTGCTACCAATTGTTTAGGCTCTCTCGGCATTAGGCTGACGCTCGTGAGTGAAATCGAATTTAGAAGCAATATGACTGTTGAGCTGGTTCGCGCCAGTGCTCAGGACAGTGATGTGATTTTTGCAGCAAGAGTTTCCACTCAGGGAGAGCAAACTCTTGAGGCCGCACAGGCAGAGCAAGAGGCTCAGAAAAAAGATCGTGGCTTGATCAATTACCTAATGCGAGATCGTCACGGTTCACCCTTTGAACACAACTCAATGACGTTTTATGTTCAGGCGCCGATTTTTGTGTTCCGTGAGTTCATGCGTCACAGAATTGCAAGCTACAACGAGGAAAGCGGTCGCTACCGCGAACTGAAACCAGTTTTTTACGTGCCCGATGAAAACCGCAATCTGATTCAGGTTGGCAAACCCGGGTCATATGAGTTTGAACCAGGCACCGCTGAGCAGCAGGCGTTGGTTCAGCAAGAGGTAATGAGTGTTACTCGCGCAAGCTATGAGTCATATCAGCGAATGCTGGAGGCAGGGGTTGCCAGGGAGGTGGCAAGAATTGCTCTTCCCCTGAATATATATTCCAGTATGTATGTGACCATGAATGCCAGATCGCTAATGAACTTTTTGAGCCTTAGAACCAAGCGTGACGATTCACACTTCCCTTCGTATCCGCAGCGCGAAATTGAAATGTGTGCGGAGCCGATGGAAGATGCTTGGGCGGAGCTAATGCCGATAAGCCATGAAATGTTTAACCTAAACGGCCGAGTGGCCCCTTAGCAATCCCCGCTAGGCTGGAACCATGAGGTCAGAGCAAGATTTATTCGGACAGGTCTTAGTTGCGCTAGTAACACCGATGACCACCGATGGTGAGGTCGATTGGAACGACGTGGATCGACACGTTGACTACATTGTTAGCGGCGGAGCCGACGGAGTTGTGGTCACCGGAACCACTGGTGAGACCTCGACACTTACTGACAAAGAAAAGCTTCGACTGGTTGAGGTTGCTAAGAAAGTTGCTGGCGATAGAGCCAAAATCATCACTGGAGGACCAAGCAATGAAACCGCTCACGCCATAGAACTTGCCAAGGCAAGTGAGAAAATTGGCGCTGATGGAGTGATGGCGGTAACCCCCTATTACAACAAGCCAACTCAGCAGGGTTTGCTCACCCATTTCCGCATGATTGCCGATGCTACTGACCTGCCCATGATTTTGTATGACATCCCCGGCAGAACCGGTGTGCCAATCAAGTTTGAAACAATCACCCGGCTTGCGAAGCACCCAAACATATTTGCGGTGAAAGATGCCAAGGGTGATTTCTCTGAGGTCTCAAGAGTCCTCAATGAAACTGATTTGATGTATTTCAGCGGGGATGATTCCAACGCCTTGGCCCACATTGTTTATGGTGCCACTGGATTGATTGGGGTCACCGCAAACATTGCACCTGTTGCCTACCGAGAAATGGTTGATGCAACCAATAAAAACGATTTTTTGAGTGCACGAGAGGTTCACAACAAGCTGGAACCATTGGTTAGAGCAACCATGAACCATGTCCCAGGGACAGTTGCAGCAAAATACATCCTGCACGGGCTCGGAGATCTTTCAACCCCTCGAGTGAGACTGCCACTGGTGGGCCCTGAGGAATCAGAGGCTGCCATGATCGAGTCAGAAATTTACTCAGTTATTGATGTTCCTGGTCTTAGCTTTGAAAACTGGAGACCAGATCGAAACGCTGCGGCTGGTGGAGCATTGCCAAAAGTCGCTGGAACCACTAGATGAATCTTCCAAAACTTAGAAAAGACACCCTGAGAATTGTTCCACTCGGTGGAATTGGCGAAATCGGTCGGAACATGACCGTGTTTGAGATCAATGGCAAGTTGCTGATTGTTGACTGCGGAATACTGTTCCCAGAGGAGCATCATCCCGGCGTTGATGTAATCCTTCCTGATTTTGGATACATCGAAAACCGCATGGATGATGTCATCGGCCTGGTTTTGACCCACGGTCACGAGGACCACATAGGTGGAGTTCCATACCTTCTCAAAATGCGTCCAGATATTCCAATCCTAGGCTCAACTTTGACCCTCGCTTTCATTGAGGCGAAGCTCAAAGAGCACCGAATCACTCCCTTCACCCACACTGTCTCTGAGGGACAGATTGAGCAGATGGCCGATTTCGAGCTGGAGTTTATTGCGGTGAACCACTCCATCCCAGATGCCCTAGCTGTTGTCATCCGGTCAGGGGCGGGCACTGTTTTGCACACCGGAGATTTCAAGATGGATCAACTTCCCCTTGATAACCGCCGAACTGATTTGAATGCATTTGCCAAAGTTGGTGATGCAGGTCTTGATTTGTTCATGGTGGATTCCACCAATGCGGATGTCCCTGGCTTTACTCCATTGGAAAAAGAGCTGGGACCAGTAATTGAAAGCGTGATGGCAAAAACACCTGGAAAAGTTGTGGTGGCATCCTTTGCTTCTCACGTTCACAGGGTGCAGCAAGTTTTAGATGCGGCACAAGCAAACAATCGCAGAGTTGCTCTGGTTGGTCGTTCCATGGTTAGAAACATGCAAATAGCCGCAGACCTGGGTTTTTTGAGAGTTCCAGATGGTTTATTGATTGATGTCAAAAAAGCCCCTGATGTTCCGGATAACCGAATTGTTTATATGTCCACCGGAAGCCAGGGAGAGCCAATGGCGGTGCTGAGCCGAATGGCCAATGAGGATCACGCGATTTCGGTTGGTCCCAATGACACGGTTTTACTCGCATCCAGCTTGATTCCTGGAAATGAGAACGCCGTCTATCGAGTGATTGACAAGCTCAGCGCATTGGGTGCAAACGTTGTTCACAAGGGCAATGCCAAGGTTCACGTCAGTGGTCACAGTGCTGCGGGCGAATTGCTTTACTGCTTCAACATTCTGAAGCCCAAAAACGTAATGCCGGTTCACGGGGAATACAGGCATTTGGCGGCTTGCGCAAAACTTGCAGAACAAACCGGTGTTCCAGTGGAGCGAGTCCTGGTCGGTCAGGATGGGTCAGTGATTGACCTGGCTGCGGGTATTGCGGAGATAGTGGGCAAGGTTGAATGCGGAATGCTGTTTGTTGATGGCAAGACCGTTGGCAAGATAACCGAGGATGACCTGAAAGATCGCATGACGCTTGCAGCCGAGGGCTTTATCTCAATCTTTGTTGTAATCGATCCCGAGACTGGATTGGTNATGGAGGGTCCGGAGATTAGTGCCAGAGCTTATGCCGAGGAAGATCACGTCTTCGATGACATCAAACCGGAGATTCAGAGAGCTCTGGACAAGGCAGCCAGTGAGGGCGTTCGAGACACCTATCAGTTCCAACAGGTGATTAGAAGAACCATAGGAAGTTGGGTAAATAAGGCTCACAGGCGTCGACCAATGATTATCCCAGTGGTGGTTCAGTCACGCCGTTAGTCGTTGTGTCTAAGTAGCTTTTAGGTTTCAACTTGCTAGTTTTGTGCCATGGCACGCAAGACACCGCCGCCGAAGAGGCCCAGCGCCAAAAATCGCAAATCACCGACCAAGACAAAATCCGGTGGCAAATTTTGGGGCTCAGTTGGCAATGTCTATATGGTTTTAGCACATGCAATGGGTTCATTAATCAGAGCTTTCTCCACTGAGAAACTAGCCGACAGTGACAGACGTGACGCTGCTCCGTTTCTATTGTTCTTGCTCAGCGTGGCAGGGGCCATATTCGCCTGGTTTTTGATCAACGTGGAGTGGGCGCAGTTAATTCACAACTTCACATTTGGCTTGTTGTTTGGCGCAGTGGCAAGGATTTTCCCAATACTGCTGCTGGCGTATTCAATTTATCTTTTTCGATCACCAGCTTCGATTCAAGATGGTTCTCGATTTGCGTTGGGGTTTTGGTTATTCCTGGCAACCGTTTCTGCCTTTTTTCACATTTTTGGAAACCGTCCGCAACCTGCTGATGTCGGTTCTGATGGCGGCTCAGCATTTGCCTCGGCGGGTGGATTGTTTGGGTGGCTAATCGGTG
>PR_CR_10_Liq_1_inCRDRAFT_1002065_pt1 | contig 10552 bp, 8 predicted proteins | sample PRCRCaboRojoPR_3_FD_10241 | JGI IMG/M metagenome (IMG submission 10241) | reverse complement strand
CAGCAGCGCGATGGCGATGACGCCGGTGTCCAGCGCCTTGGCGAGCCAGTGCAGAAAAGCATTGCCGGCCTGGTGCGTGGGCAGGCCGAGGGTGGCCTCCGGGAAAGATGCTTGCAGCATGTTGGGGCTTAGGCGATTTCGTCGATGAGGCCGGCTTTGGTGCCGCGGTCGATGCCGCTCCAGCCCTGGATGTCTTTCTGATAACGACGCATGACGAGGTTCGCGAGCAGCCCACTCCAGCCGGTCTGATGTGCTGCGCCGAGGCCTTGTCCGGTTTCCGCGTGGAAGTACTCGTAGAAGCGCAGTTGGTCGCGCCAGGTCGGGTCCGGCGAGCTCGGTATGTGCGCCCGCAGCGCAGGCACCGATCCGGCTTCGTCGACACGGTACAGGTCCGCGATGCGCTCTGCGATGAGCGTGGCGATTTCCTTGAGATTTCGCTTCTCGCCGCCGAGGCTCGGCACCGGAATCCGAAACTCGTCGCCCAGGAACCGATGAAATCGCTCCAGTGACGAGAGCAGGGAGTAGTTGGTCGGGAGCCAGACCGGGCCCCGCCAGTTGGAGTTGCCGCCGAACATGGGGGAGGTGGATTCTCCGGGCACGTACTCGATGAGCGCCTCACCGATACCCGGAATATACCCGAGATTGCGGTCCTTGTCGTGTATGCGGCTCAGGCTTCGCACACCATACCGGGACAGAAACTGCGCTTCATCCATGACGCGGGAGAGGATGCGGGCGAGCATGCTGTGATCGACCAGGGCGAGGAGGCGCTCGCCGCGCGCGTTTTCGTGCTCCGGGCAGGCGCACACCGGGTTGCCGCGGAAGAAGCCCCCCTTGAGGCCGTCGAGCAGCGCACGAAAGCGCGGCGCGGCCTCGAGCATCCTGCTGTTGACGATCTCCACGGCGAAGAGCGGGATCAGGCCCACCCAGGAGTAGACCTCGATGCGGTGCAGGCCCTGGTCCGGCGTCTGCAGCAGGTCCATGAAGAAGCCCGACTGGTCGTCCCACAGGGACGGCGTGCCGGACTCCTCGCTGCCGGCGATGGCCTCGGCGATGGCGAGGAACTGCTTGTAGCAGTGGATGGCGATCTCTTCGTAGTCGCTGTCGACGATGCAGAGCTCAAGCGCGATGAGCGTCATCTTGAGGGAAAAGTGCGCCATCCAGCCGGTGGCGTCCGCCTGCTTGAGGCTCCAGCCCGGGGGCAGCTCTTTAGAGCGGTCGTAGACCGAGATGTTGTCCAGACCGAGGAAGCCGCCCTCGAACAGGTTGTGGCCGTCGGCGTCCTTGCGGTTGATCCACCATGAGAAGTTCAGCAGCAGCTTGTGGAAGACCCGCTGCAGGAAGCCGTGGTCGCCGGCACCGCGCTGGATGCGCTCGGCCCGGAAGACCTTGAGTGCCGCCATGGCGTGCACGGGCGGGTTGACGTCGCCGAAGTTCCACTCGTAGGCCGGAATCTGGCCGTTGGGGTGCAGATACCGGTCGGAGACCATCAGCTCCACCTGGTCCTTGGCGAAATCGACGTCCACCAGCGCCAGCGCCGCGCAGTGGTAGGCGAGGTCCCAGGCCGCGAACCAGGGATACTCCCATTTGTCCGGCATGGAGATGATGTCGCGGGCCTTGAGGTGGCGCCAGTGGCGGTTGCGGCCCTGCCGCCTTGCGGCGGGCGGCGGGATTTGATCGCCATCGAGCCAGCGGGCGACGTCGTAGTGATAGAACTGCTTGGTCCAGATCATGCCCGCCAGCGCCTGGCGCAGGATGCGGGCGTCGTTGGCGCCGGCCTCGGGCAGCAGATGATCGTAGAAAATGGTCGCCTCGGACTGGCGGGTGGCGAGGGTGCGCTCGGTCTCTGCGAAGGGGTCCGTCAGCGGCTCGGCGGAGAGCACAAGGTCCATCTGGGCAGCTTCGCCGCCCCGCAGCTCGATCTGGTGGACGGCGGCGCACTTGGTGCCGCGCTGTGCGGGATTGACGGCGGCCCGGTCGCCGTCGATGAGCCAGCGGTTGAAGGCGTCCTTGACATAGGGGCTTGTATTCTCGCTACCCCAGATCAGGCGGGCGTTGGTCTCGTTCTCGGTGAAGAGCAGGTCGCAGGCGACGGCGCCGTAGAGGAAATAGGTCCCGAGCCTTGGGTGCTCTGCCCGAACGGCGAAGCCGGCACCGTCGGGTGGGTCGATGGCGGCGAGCGACGGCTGCTGTGCGTCGGCGTCACCCCAGCCCCAGGTGTTGCGGAACCAGAGCGTCGGCAGGAGATACAGGGCGGCGTCGTCTTGGCCGCGGTTGTCTGCGGTGATGCGGCAGTGGATGCGCTGCGGCGTCGCCTTCGCATAGCGGACTTCCACATCCCAGTAGCGCTCCGCGTCGAAGGCGCCGCTGTCGATGAGCTCGAAGGCCGGGACGTCGCGGCCGCGGTTGGCGTTCTCTGCGACCAGGCGCGCGTAGGGGAAGGCGCTTTGTGGATACTTGTATTGATAGCGAAGCCAACTGTGGGTCGGCGTGGCGTCGCGGTAGTAGTAGACCTCTTTGACATCCTCGCCCCGGTTACCCTGGTTGCCGGTGAGACCGAAGGCGCGCTCTTTGAGGATTTGGTCCCGGCCATTCCAGAGCGCCAGTGCAAAGCACAGGTATTGCTTCGCGTCGCTGATGCCGCCGAGGCCGTCCTCGTTCCAGCGGTAGGCGCGGGACCGGGACTGGTCGTGAGAGAAATAGTCCCACGCCTCGCCGTCGGCGCTGTAATCCTCACGCACCGTGCCCCAGGCGCGCTCGGCGAGGTAGGGGCCCCAAAGCCGCCAGTCTTCGTCGCCCGCGCGCTGGGCTTCCAGGCGCTGGCGCTCGGCAACGTCTGCATAATCAGGCGGCGGGCTGGGGGCGGTCATAGGCGGCGGTCATAGGCGGCGGCAGTCATCGTGACTCCAGTACAGATTCTCTCACAGAATTGACCGGTGCCGGGTGGAGTGTGGGAGAGCGGTGTCAGTCATTGGCTTATCAACATATGGGGAATAGACTGACTCATGCCTCGCGAGGTGATACAGAAACGTCGGGCTGATGGGAGCGACCACTCGCCGCGATTGCTGCGGTGTGCGGGGCCGTCGCGGCAGGAATGCCGCTCCCTCGGCGGCCCAGGCTTCGCGGGAGCCGCATTCTTGTGGCGTCCGATTCTGCCATACGGCGCCAAGTCTCGGTTGTGCCCGCAGGCACTCAGCCGGCGGCGGCGGTCAATGCCGTCACATCCAAGCCGAGCAGGCGCGGGTAGCAGGCCGCGTCCAGCAATTCACGGTGCGTGCCCTGTTCCACGATACGACCGGCGTCCAGCACCAGAATCCGGTCCATGTCCGCGAGCGCCGCGGCACGGTGCGTGATCATCAGGACGGTGCGACCGGCCATCAGCACCTGGAGCGCCTCCATCAGCGCGCGCTCCGTGGCGGCGTCCAGGCCCTCGGTGGGCTCGTCGAGCAGGAGTATGGGCGCGTCCCGGAGCAGGGCCCGCGCGATGGCGATACGCCGCGCCTGTCCGCCCGACAGGCGCACCCCTGTCTCGCCCGCCCAGGTGTCGTAGCCCTGCGGCAGGCCCGCGATGAAGTCGTGGATCTGGGCGGCACGGCAGGCGGCCTCCAGCGTGGTCTGCGATGCATCAGGCGCGGCCAGCAGGAGGTTCTCGCGGATGCTGGTGTCGAACAGGTGGGTCTGCTGGGAGACCAAAGCGATGCGCTCGCGCAGATCTTCTCCATGGAAATCGGCAAGCGCTGCCCCGCCCAGACTGATCTCCCCCGCATCCGGCGGCCAGAAGCGCAGCAGCAGGTTGAACAAGGTCGTCTTGCCGGAGCCGGTGGCGCCGACGATGGCGACACGCTGGCCTTCGGGCACGTCGAAGTCCACGCCGTCGAGCGCGGGGCGCGCTGCCCCGGGGTAGCCGAAGCACAGCCCGCGCACCCGAAGGTCGTGGCCTGCGGGACGTGGTGATGGCGTCGGCGGGTCCTGCACGGCGGGCGCCGTATCCACCACGGCGAACAGGCGGCGAGCGGCCGTGAGTGTGGATTCCAGATGCTGGAACGCCAGCGGCAGGGGCGCCACGGCCTCGAAGGCTGCCAGCGCGAGCAGGGCCAGCATGGCGAGCTGGGGCGGGGGCAGTCCGGCGTCGGCCACCAGGGGGACGCCGAGCCAGAGCACGCCGAACAGCGCCAGGTTGGCACAGAGCCCGACGGCGGCCTGGAACAAGCCCTCGATGCGGCTCATGCGTGCCTGGTCTGCGATCAGCTCGCGCGTGAGGGCGTCCAGCCGCGCCGCATGGGCATCGGCGGCGCCATAGACCAGCAGCTCTGAGAGCCCCTGGGTGCCGTCCACGGCGAGCCTGCGCAGCGTCGCCTGGCGCTCCACGAGCCGCCGGCCGGCCGCGGCGCCGAGCCGGCGCGTGAGCCAGGGCATGAGGCCCCCCGCCAGCACCAGCAGCGCGAGCAGCAGCGCCGCAATGCGCAGATCGAAGAGGGCCGTGAACAGCACGAAGCCCACGCCCGCGGTGACCGCCACCAGCACGGGCACCAGCACCCGGGTGTAGAAGTTGTCCAGCGCGTCCACGTCCGTGCGGATGCGGCTCAGCAGGTCGGCGCTGTGGTACTGCTGGAGGCGCGCCGGGGCCAGGGGCTCGAGGTGGCGGTAGAACCACACACGCAGCCCGGCAAGCTGGCGCAGGGTCGCCTCGTGGCTCACCAGCCGCTCGAAATAGCGCCCGGCGGTGCGGGCGATGGCGCTGCCCCGAATGATCGCCGCCGGCGTGAAGTAGTTCATCGCCACGCCGGCGGCCCCGGCCACCGCCATGGCGGTGATGAACCAGCCGGAGATGGCCATCAGCGTGACATTGGCGAGCACGGTCACGAGCGCGATGGCATAGCCCGCCAGCATCCAACCGCGGTAGGGCCGAAACAGGCGCCAGAGCCGCAGCAGCTCGCTCACGCCGCGGGCTCCAGCAGCGACACCATGCGGCGATAGGGGCCGTCCCGTGTTATCAGGGCGGTGTGCTTGCCCTGCTCGACAATGCGGCCGCCGTCGAGCACCAGGATGCGGTCGGCGTCCCGCACGGTGGCGAGCCGGTGCGCGATCACCAGCATGCTGCGCCCGAGCGCCAGCGCATCCACCGCCCGCTGCACGGCCGCTTCGCTGGCGGGGTCCAGGCTCGCCGTGGCCTCATCCAGCACCACCAGCCGTGCATCACGCAGGAAGGCCCGGGCCAGGGCGATGCGCTGGATCTGACCACCGGACAAGCCGGCGCCGCGCTCACCCACCTGGGTGTCATACCCAGCCGGCAACCGGGTGATGAATTCTGCCGCGAAGGCGCGCTCCGCCGCCGCCTGCACCGCAGCGAGGTCCGCCTGCGGGTAGCCCAGGCGGATGTTGTCCGCAATGGTGCCGGTGAAGAGCCGTGGGTTCTGCGGCACCCAGGCAAGGTGCCGGCGCCAGGCGTCCAGGTCCAGGTCCGCGAGCGACACGCCGTCCACCGTCACACGGCCCTGGGTGGGCCGGATGAAGCCGAGCAGCAGGCTCGCCACCGTCGTTTTGCCGGCACCGCTCGGGCCCACCAGTGCCACGCGCGCGCCGGGCTCGATGCTCAAGCTCACGCCCGCGAGCGCCTCGCGCCCGGTCTCGTAGGCGAAATGTACGTCCTCGAAGCACACAGTGAGCCGCGGCTTCGCCGCCAGCGTCGCCGGCGCCGCGGGTGGAGCCGGCGGCGCCGTGTCCAGGATGGCCGCCAGCCGCTCGGCGGCGGCGATGGCCTCCATGCGCCCGTGGTAATGGGTGCCGAGGCTGCGCAGGGGCAGGTAGAACTCCGGCGCGAGCAGGAGCACGAAAAAGCCCGCAAAGAAGCTCACCTCCGGCGGTGCCAGCAGGTCCGGTATCGGCAGGTCCAGCTGGTACAGACGGAAGCCGATGAAGACGGCGACGATGGCAATGCCCAGGGTGGCGAAGAACTCCAGCACCGCGGAGCTCAGAAACGCCAGCCGCAGCACCTGCATGGTGCTGTGCCGGTAGTCCTCCGAAATGCGGGCGATGACGGCGGCCTCGCGGCGGCTCGCGTTGAAGAGCTTGAGGGTGGTGATGCCTTGAATCACATCCAGAAAGTGCGCGCCCATGCGCGCGAGCTGCTTCCACTGGCGCTGGTTCACCGCCGCCACGCCCTGGCCGATGAGGATCATGAACAGCGGGATCAGCGGCGCCGTGAACAGCATCACCAGCCCGGAGAGCCAATCCACCGGCAGCACCACCAGCAGGATGGCGACAGGTATCAGCACCGTCAGCGTCATCGCCGGCAGATACCGGGCATAGTAGTCGTGCAGCCCTTCGATGCCGCGGGTCAGGTCCTCCGCCAGCGCGCCGCTGCGCTGGCCCGCGAGCCAGGCGGGCCCGAGCTGCTGGATGTGCCGGAACACCCTGTCCCGGAGCGCCCGCTGCACGGTGCCTGCGGCGCGAAAGGCGGTCTGCTCGCTGCCCCAGGCCGCCGCCGCACGCAGCAGGAAGATCACCAGCAGCGGCCACAGCCAGGCTTGGACGTCCGCGAGGCGGGCCTGTTGGAAGGCAACCGCGTCGATGATGTGCGCGAGCAGCCAGGCCTGGAGGATGACCAGCACGCCGCCCGCCAGACCCAGCGCCACGGTCAATCTGAGCCAGCGCGTAGCGCGTGGCATCTGCTCCTTCAGCAGGTCGCGGGCGGGCATGGTGCGTGTCGGACTCGTTGCGGCGAGACCGGCGGAGTTTAGAGAAGCCGGTGGGGTGGCGTCCATCGCGGGAGCGGCATCCCTGCCGTGACAGACGAGATCGGCCCCAGTGCAGTGCCCCAGTGCAGTGCCCCAGTGCAGTGCGGCGGAAACCCAGAAACCGGGCGGTCGCTTGCCGGTGGCGGACTGAAGTCCGCCCGCCCCAAGGTGCCGGCTGACGTCGGCGTAACCGGGGGTCGGCTCACCACGCCCGCGGTGGTGCAGCGGCCGGGACTGGCAGCGGCAGCGGCGCACCCAGGGTGCGGCGTCCGCACTGTCCGGTCTTATCCGGTTTCGTGCGGTGGGCGTTGGAGCTTGCTCGCGTCGTAGCCGACGGATTCGATGAAGGCCCGCATCTGCTCGTACTCCGCATCCGTGAAGGTGGGCGTGCGCTTCATCACCCACACATAGTCCCGCTTGGCGCGGCCGATGACCGTGGTCTGGTAGTCCTCATCCAGATAGATGATGCGGAAGTCCCCCTTGATGGGCCAGATGAACTGCATGCCCCAATGCGCGTTAGTCTCCTTGTCCAGTACGAAGCCCTTGGGGTGGAAGGTCTTCAGCGGTCCATCGAAACTGCCCTTGTTGAAGGTGAAGGTGGTGGCGATGGTCCCATCCGGATTGAGCTTGTACCGCTCGATGGGGTTGTAGGCCTCCTTCTCGACAAACGTCGGGATGTTCGCCACCACGTACCAATCGCCCATGTATCGCTTCAGGTCCACGTAGGGGACGGTTTCCATCGGCTCGCCTCCGTCTTCGACACAGCCGCACATCAAGACCATTGACAGCACCGCGAGTGCCGTGCCGGCAGCACGCAGCGCTCGGCGCCGCAATGCCGCCATCACATTACCCGCCGATAGATCAGACGCTTACCCTTGCCGGTATCGCTCTCCAGGCCGACCCAGCCCAGATCGTCGTTGTACCAGAGCTCGATGGTGAGGTCGCTCGTCTCCAACGCATAGCGCTCGGCGGTGACGCGCGCGCCGCCGTCCACCTCCACGGTGTCGCGGCCACGGGGCCGCACGCGCACCTGCTCCAGGTCACCCGTCTGTGGGTTCAGCAGGCGCCGCTTGTCGAGGAAGGTCCTGTCCCAGTAGGTGAAGGTTTTGACGCAGCCCTCGGCGCGCGCCACCTCGGAGCCGGCTTCGACGCGGAAGCTCTCGCCCATGGCTTCGCCGTTGACCTCATAGCGGGTGCCATTGTCGTCGGTGGTGGCGTCGATGGCCCGCAGGCAGCCGTCGCGGAAGACCTCATTGCTCGTATGCCGGTAGCGATAGGCATTGATGAAGAGGAAGTCCACGTCGAAAGCGGCACGGCTGGTGACCCGCGTGGTCTCGCCGCTGTCGGCGATGCGGAAGCTGTGCTCGCCGATGGGGCGGTCATCCAGGTAGACCTGGAAGCGCAGCTGCTCGGCGGCCGCGCTGGTGGCGAGTGTCAAAGCGGCGAGCACGGCGGCACAGGCGACCGGGCGCCGCGCGTTGGCAAAGAGCGTTTTCAGTGGCATGTCAGTACCCTAATTTGTGGATGAGCTCGGTCCCGCGGTTGGGTCCGGGCGGGCTCGGGCGGTGTCAGGCCGGGGCCGCGGTCTTGGGCGGCCCGGGGAAGAAGGCGTTGGTGCGGCGCCTGTAGTCGTGATAGCCGGGGCGCCGCTCGCCGATGTCCTGCTCCATGAGCGCTACGCCGGAGACGCGCAGCAGCAGATAGGTCATGAGCAGCGGACCGATGATGGTCCACCAGGCGCCGGCAGCGAGGGCGAACAGGTACCAGCTCCACCAGATGCAGGCCTCGCCGAAGTAGTTGGGGTGTCGCGTCCAGCGCCAAAGGCCCGTGTCCAGGACCCGGGTGCGGTTATCGGGGTCGGCCTGGAAGCGTGCGAGCTGCTGATCGCCGATAGCCTCGAAGCCGAAGCCCACCAGCCAGACGGCGACGGCGACGAAGTCGAGCCACCCGAGCGGCGTTGCGCCCAAGGCGATGCCGAGCAGCGGCAGCGAGATGATCCAGGCGACGATGGCCGGTGCGCCGAAGACCAGGTACAGGCTGTTGGATGCAAAGTCAGGCTCATACTGCGCGCGCAGCCGGCGGTAGCGCCGGTCTTCGGCTGCGCCCCAGTGACGCAGCGAGATGAACACCGCAAGGCGCACGGCCCACACCGTGATCAGGAAAAGCACCAGATAGGCGCGCTCCGCCGGCGCCGGTGCCAGCGCCATGTACGTGATCGTCATCGCCAGGAAGAGCAGCGACCAGAGCGCGTCGGCGAGGCTTGCGTTGCGCGTCAGCATGCTCATCAGCCAGCCCGCAACGGCAACAGCGAGGCCTGCGGCGAGGCCGGCGGCGTAAATCTGTACGTCAAACATCGGTGCGGGCAGCCTCAGCGATGCGCCTCTTACGAATGCGGAAACATTGAGCAAACCGCCGGCTGTCACAAGGGGCGGGGCCGGTGCTGCTAACATGCGGCGTCGGCCGGCCGACAGGTCGGCGCCCACACGAAGTCTCTTAAGGAGGTGTCCAACCCATGCATCCCCGTGCCCGCTGTCGACATGGCTTTCCCGGTTTTCGCCGCACCGCTCTCACGGCCGCCGTCGCCATCGCCTTGGCCGGTTGCGCGACGGACGAATTCGGCAATCGCAGACCGCTGACCGAGACCGAGGCGGGTCTCGCCATCGGCACCGCCGCGGGCGCCGCCGCTGGTGCCCTCATCGGCTCGCAGGGTGCCAATGCCGGTAAGGGTGCACTCATCGGCGCCGTCGGTGGCGCCATCGCAGGCGGGGTGGTGGGCAGTTACATGGAGCGCCAGCGCCGGGACTTCGAGCGCGTGCTCGCAGACGAAATCGCGCGCGGCGACATCCGCGTGGAGGCGCTGCCCGACGATCGGCTGGTGGTGGGCATGACCAGCAGCACTGCCTTCGACGTGGATTCGTCGAGCATCAAGCCCGGCTTCTACAGCACGCTCGACAAGATCAGCGCCATCGTGAACAAGTACGGCAAGACGCGCCTGGACGTTGCCGGCCACACCGACAACACCGGCACCGATGCCTACAACCAGCAGCTCTCCGAGCGCCGGGCCGGGGCGGTTGAATCCTACCTGCTGGCGGAGCAGGTGATCCCGCAGCGCCTGAGCAGCGCAGGCTTTGGTGAGCTGCGCCCCATCGCCAGCAACGACACGGAGTATGGTCGGACCCTGAACCGCCGCGTGGAGATCACCATCGTCCCAGTCGTGGCCGAGACCGGCTGAGGCACTGGTGCAGGGCGCTCCCGGGTCTGCCCGGAGCGCCTGCGGCGCCTGGCAGCGGCCGGGGATAGCCCGGGCGCTCTCTGACGTCAGCGCAGCTCGCCGTAGCGATAGAGCTCGATCTGGCACACGGGCGTGAGCCGCACCACGTAGCGCTCGCCAGGGTCGAGGATGACCCGCTGCTGACACTGGTTGAAGCCGAGGTCGTAGCCGAAGCTGTATTCCCCCGGGTCGAGCATGAAGGTGAACTGCTGACCCCAGCGCAGCGCGTAGACGTGCCGGCCGTCGATGCTGAAGAGCATGGAGGCGGGGGCGCCGAGGATGGACCGGCTGCGCTGCACCGTGACACTCGCCGCCGGCTCCATTGACGTGAGCGGGGGCACCGGCCCCATGCGACCGCCGGCGCAGCCCGTGAGCCCACCGGCGAGCAGCAGAGCGAGGAGCGCCGGGAACAGCGATGATGCGCGCATGGGTCGGGTGCAATCCGTGGAAAACAACAGTGGGCGCGATGGTCCGCGCCCGCGCGCCCAGGCGTCAAGCCGCAGCCGCCGACCGCCGCTGACGGCGGCTCAGCGGACGGCTTAGGCAC
>PR_CR_10_Liq_1_inCRDRAFT_1002064_pt1 | contig 10554 bp, 15 predicted proteins | sample PRCRCaboRojoPR_3_FD_10241 | JGI IMG/M metagenome (IMG submission 10241) | reverse complement strand
GCAAATTCAATTACTTAGTACTCGTTATGCCAAGAGGCAGCGAACCTGGTTTGGTCGAGATGAAAACATTGAATGGCTTAGTCCAGAAACGGCAGTCGAACAGATTATTTCCAAGGCTAGGCTGTAAGGATGGAGATTCAGTTCAGCAAGGGGCACGGAACCGGCAATGACTTTGTGTTGGCGGAGGATTTCGACAACTCACTGAATCTAACCGAGCAGCAAATAAGTCTCATTTGCAACAGGAATTTCGGTATTGGTTCGGATGGAATCATCTTTGTTGTAAAAACTGAACACAGTGAAATGAGTTCTCTTCTGCAGCAAGAACCAGATTGCGAGTGGTTCATGGATTATCGCAACGCTGATGGATCTAAGGCGGAGATGTGTGGAAATGGAATACGAGTTTTTGCTCGCTACCTCATTGAAAACAATTTAGCCTCCATTCCTGCTGGCGGCACATTGCCCGTGGCAACCAGAGATGGCGTTAAGGATCTAACCGCTGCAGCAACGGGTTTTGCTGTCGACCTGGGGCTGTTTCGCATTAGTGACACAGCTTTGGAGGTGCAGGCTAAAGGTTTAGATGTCCAGCGCCCTGCGTTGGAGGTGAATATCGGTAATCCACATGCGGTTGTCGCACTTTCCAGTGTTGAAGAGTTGGAAAATCTTCAGCTTGTTTATGAACCCCAGCAGTCACAGCCAAGACCTGATGGCTTGAACTACGAGTTTGTGGTTCCTGCAGATCCTTTGATTACCGAGGGTGTTGGCAAAATCCAATTGCGAGTCTATGAACGCGGGGTGGGTGAGACGCTTAGTTGCGGAACAGGGGTCGCAGCCGCAGCTTTGGCTGTTCGCCACTGGTCGGGGCTTGGTCAGAATCACTGGCAGGTAAGGGTTCCTGGTGGCGAGCTTGGAGTGAAGGTTTTTCAATCCGAGGATGGAGAGCGAGTTGGACTGAGTGGACCGGCAGAGATTGTATTCAGCGGAACTATTGAGGTTTAGTCACCTGCAGCACCCGAAAGCCCTTGTGGCTGTCAATTTTTTCAACCGGCATCGATAGTTCAGCCTCTATCCAGCCGGCCAATGAATCAGAACCTAGATGTTTTTGAACCACCAGGTAGGCATTGCCACCAATTTTGAGTTTCGAAAAGGCTTCACTGAGTAACGCATGAAGTTGCTTTTTTCCAATCCTGATTGGTGGGTTGGACCAGATTTGGTCAATTGAGTTTCCTTGTATTTGCTCGAGTTGCAACTGGTTGATGTTGTTGATCTCCAAAAGTTCAGCGTTTTTGTCCAATAGTTGATTGGCACGAGGATTTATTTCGACTGAAACAACTTCAACACGCGGGTTTTCTATTGCCAGCGCAAGCGAAATAGGCCCCCAGCCAGAACCAAGATCCATCACTTTTCCTTGGCTTTGGGCCAAATCTAGGTGACGAAGAAGCACTGCCGTTCCCTTGTCTAAAGATTGCGGACTAAAAACTCCGGCATCCGTGAAGACTGAAACCTTACTGGAGCCAAGTTGCACATCAATCTTTTTTTCTCCTGATGTTGATTGGGGGTTGTCGCTGAAGTAGTGGTTATCGCTCACAGCCAAACAATATTCCAATTTTTTCACCTAAGGTAATTTGTAATGGAAGACTTTGAAAGCCTAACCCCCGAGGACCTGGATTATGACGGTCAACAGCTAGACCTGGAGGACCGTTCAGCGCTTCGCAGAGTGGCCAACATCTCCACTGAGCTGGAAGATATCACCGAGGTTGAATATCGCCAACTAAGGCTTGAAAAAGTTGTTTTGGTGGGAGTTTGGACTCAGGGAAATATCGATCAGGCAAATGAGTCCATGCTGGAATTGGCAGCCTTGGCTGAAACCGCAGGTGCTCAGGTGCTGGATGGTCTTTTGCAAAGAAGAGAAAACCCAGACCCAGCAACCTATGTTGGAAAAGGTAAAGCTCAGGAGCTAAAAAGCATCGTTCAAGAGCTCGGTGCTGACACGGTGATAGCAAACAGTGAATTGGCACCCTCTCAGCGAAGAGCACTAGAGGATGTTGTGAAGGTCAAGGTGATTGATCGAACCGCAATTATTTTGGATATTTTTGCCCAGCACGCCAAAAGTCGAGAGGGAAAGGCTCAGGTGGAGCTAGCTCAGCTTGAATACCTGCTTCCCAGGCTTAGAGGTTGGGGTGAGTCGATGTCTAGACAGGCTGGTGGTCAGGCTGCTGGTGGTGTTGGTATTGGTTCCAGGGGACCGGGTGAAACCAAAATAGAGCTGGATAGACGGCGAATTAACTCGCGCATGGCTAAGTTGCGCAAACAGATTGCCGCTATGGCACCAGCCCGCGAGGCAATGAGGAAAACCAGACAGCGCAACAAGGTTCCAATGGTTGCCATTGCTGGTTACACCAACGCTGGCAAGTCATCACTTTTGAACAGAATTACCCGAGCGGGTGTCTTGGTTGAAAACGCCTTATTTGCAACCCTGGATCCCACAATCAGAAAACACCAGACTGAGGATGGGCGTGAATACACTCTTGCCGACACAGTTGGATTTGTTGAAAACCTTCCTCACCAACTAGTTGAGGCATTCAGGTCAACCCTGGAAGAGATAGCTGCTGCTGATTTGATTGTGATTGTCGTGGATGGATCCAACCCACAACCCATGAAACAGCTAAACACCGTTAGGTCTGTGCTCGCAGAAACCGGCATTACCGCCATTGAACAGTTAGTGGTCTTTAATAAGCGAGACCTGATGCCTTTCGACACTGAAATAGAACTTGCTAACCGAGTTGAGGGAAGCATGTTTGTGTCAGCTAAAACCGGAGTCGGGCTTAGTGAGCTTGAGGAGAAGATTGCCTCGAAGTTACCCAAACCAGAGATTGAGTTTGAAGGTCTCATCCCCTACCACCGAGGGGATCTGATTTCTCGCATTCACCTTTCTGGGCAACTGCTCGGCACGGAATACCAAGAAGAGGGCACGATGGTGCACGCAAGGGTGGAGCCGGTATTGGCTGCAGAGCTTGAAAAAGTAAGGCTTTAGAAAGCCCTCATCACAGCAACAACTTTTCCAAGGATAACCGCATGGTCTCCCAGGATTGGTTCGTAGGCAGAATTTCGGGGGAGCAGCCAGGTGTGTCCATCTTTTTGCTTGAATGTCTTCACGGTTGCTTCTTCTTCGAGCATCGCTGCCACAATCTCGCCGTTATTTGCGGTTTGCTGTTGTCTAATAACGACCCAGTCACCATCACAGATGGCAGCATCAACCATTGAGTCACCCTTGACCTTGAGAAGAAAAAGATCTCCCTGACCCACAAGTTTTCTTGGCAAGCTGAACAGTTCTTCGATGTTTTGATCAGCTGTTATAGGTGTTCCAGCTGCAATCTGACCAACCATTGGAATCATTGCCATGTCTTCCGGTAGGTCACTTTCCTCTGCTCTCTGGTGCAGAACATCAATGGTTCTTGGTCGATTCGGGTCTCTAGAGATTGCTCCCATTTTTTCTAATTGACTGAGCTGGTGGCTAACACTTGCGGATGACGCCAATCCGACTGTCTCGCCAATCTCTCGCATCGAGGGAGCGTAGCCACGTTGTTTTTTAGACAGCATGATGAAATCGAGAATCTGTTTTTGCTTGTCACTCATTTCTATTTCTGGCATCTCGCTCCTAAATGTCCGTGCCAAACCTTTTACTAGTACTTGAGAGTAGACGGTTTGAACAGATTTTCCAAACATATTTTCGGAAATTTGTCATAAATGTCGTTTATTTGTCTAATTATGTGTCATCATTAGAACAAGTGTTCGAAAGGAACTCAATGTTTAGTTCATACAGACTGGAAAGTCCAAGGAAGCTAATCCGCGCCCTGGTAGCTGTAATTGCTGTTTTGGTGGCAACTATTGCGCCTTTCTCCGCAACCGCAAGTGGCGAGAAGGTCAATGTGAGTTTTGACTATGTCACCGTGAACTCAGGAGACTCCATGTGGGAGTTGGCTAAGTACTACGCTCCTGGTGAGGACCCACGGGACTGGATTGCAGAAGTTGTGAACCTAAATGGACTTACGAGCACAGATTTAGTTGCTGGACAACAAATAGCTCTTCCCTAAATCTGAATTGGTAGTCTTTCCAAATGACAAGTTTGGATGACCTTCCGCTAAGGGCTGACCTGAGAGGCAGTGAACCATACGGAGCACCTCAGCTTCTAGATGGCATTCAGTTAAACGTAAATGAAAACAGCTACGGTGTTCCGGAAAGCGTTCAGAGACGAATATCTTCAGAAATCGAAAAAACACTTTCAAATCTTCACAGATACCCAGATCGAGAATTTATTGAGCTCAGGGAGCTATTGGCAGGTTTTCTAGGTTACGATCTAGAACTAGCTCAGATCTGGGCCGCTAACGGTTCTAATGAAATTTTGCAGCAATTGCACCAGGCCTTTGGGGGTCCTGGGCGATTGGCTATCAGCTTTGGCCCAACTTATTCGATGTATCCGGTGATTGCCAAGGGCACACTGACTGATTACAAAGAGCTTCCCAGGGAAGAAGGATTCACCCTGAGTGCCAGCTATGTGGTTGAGCAGATAAAGGCCAATAACCCTTCAATTGTGATTTTGTGCAATCCGAACAACCCAACAGGTACGGCTATTGAACTCGATGTTGTTGAGGCGGCTTACGAAGCGACCGAAGGCATCTTGATTGTTGATGAGGCTTATGCAGAGTTTTCAGACTCTGAGTCTGCAATCAGCTTGCTTCACAACAGACCGAGATTGGTCATTTCCAGAACAATGTCAAAAGCATTCGCTTTTGCTGGAGTCCGCCTTGGCTATATGGCTGCAGATCCAGCGGTAATAGATGCGATGAGATTGGTTCGACTCCCGTATCACCTGAGTAGCCTCACCCAAGCAGCTGCTAGGGCGGCAGTTAGAGAAAGCGAAACGATGCTTTCCAATGTTCGAGAGATTTCAGTGCAGCGCGAGCGAGTTGCTGAAGAGCTGAAAAAGTTGGACTTGGTTGTTTACCCTTCAAAATCTAATTTCTTGCTGGTAGGTGGATTTAGTAACCCCAGAGCTGTTTTTGATTATCTGCTCAGCAATGGATTGATAGTCAGAAAAACGACGATCGACTCAGCTTTGCGAATAACAATTGGCACCGAGGAAGAAAACAACAGGCTATTAGAGCTGATGCCATCGGCAATTACCTCGCTAGACTAGATTTATGGCTAGATCGGCAGAAATTAATAGAATTACCAGCGAATCGTCTATTTCGCTGAAATTGAACCTTGACGGTTCCGGAGAGTCAAACATTGACACCTCGGTTCCCTTTTTGGATCACATGTTGACTGCTTTTTCAAAGCATTCACTAATTGATTTAGAGATCAAGGCAACTGGCGATACCGATATAGATATTCACCACACCACCGAAGATTGCGGAATTGCTCTAGGCGAGGGTCTACTGCAGGCACTGGGTGACAAAGCGGGCATTTCTCGTTTTGGGGAGGCTTCAGTACCTCTTGATGAGGCTTTGGCTCGATCGGTGGTTGATATCTCTGGTAGGCCTTTTTTGGTTCACTCAGGAGAGCCTGCTGGGTTTGAGCACCACTTGATAGGTGGTCACTTCACAGGTTCCATGGTTAGACACGTTTTTGAAGCAATCACCCTCAACGCAAGAATCACAGCTCACATCACTGTTATTGCAGGTCGTGACCCGCACCACATTGCTGAGGCTGAGTTCAAGTCTTTCGCTCGTGCCATGAGGCAGGCGGTTGCAATGGATGATCGCGTGAAGGGCATTCCCAGCACCAAGGGCAGTCTTTGAAAAAAACCGTCGTCGTCTTTGACTACGGAAGCGGCAATGTTCATTCCGCTGTAAAGGCTTTAGAAAAAGTTGGCGCCCAGGTTGAGCTAACTTCAGATTTTCAAACTTCCTTGGATGCTGATGGGTTGGTAATTCCTGGAGTTGGTGCCTTTGATCAGGTGATGAAGCTTGTGAAAGCGAACGCTCTTGACAGAATCATTGATAAGCGTCTTGCAAGCTCCAAAGCGGTTTTGGGGATCTGTGTTGGCATGCAGGTTTTATTTGACCAGGGCATTGAACACGGCATTACTTCAGAGGGTCTTGGGCAATGGCCTGGAACGGTTGAGAAGCTGCACGCTGAGAAATTGCCAAATATTGGTTGGAATAGAGTCCACAGTGGTAAGGGCACCGAGCTTTTCAAAGGACTGCAGGATGAGTATTTTTACTTCGTGCATTCCTATGCTGCAAAAAAACTTGAGTTGGATGTCATGCCACCATTTATTAAGCCAATAATTAGTCACAGCACCCACGGTGAACAGTTTTTGGCAGCAATTGAAAACGGTCCGATGAGTGCAACTCAGTTTCATCCAGAGAAATCAGGGGAGCAAGGTTTGAAGTTGTTGGAAAACTGGTTAGGGACAATTAGATGAAAAAATTGGAATTACTCCCCGCAGTTGATGTCTCCGAAGGCAAAGCGGTTCGCCTGACCAAGGGTGAAGCTGGCAGCGAAACGGATTACGGTGACCCACTAGTTGCTGCCAGGGAGTGGATTGATCAGGGTGCTGAGTGGATTCACCTGGTTGATCTGGACCGCGCCTTTGGCCGGGGAACCAACGTATCCGTGATTGAAAATGTCATCAACGGTTGCACTGATGTGAAAATCGAGCTTTCCGGTGGCATTAGAGACGACCAATCTTTGCAGCAATCGGTGGACATGGGAGCTCACCGAGTAAACATCGGAACCGCCGCTTTGGAAAATCCTGAATGGACAGAACAAATTATTAAGAAGCATGGTGACCTTGTTGCCATTGGGCTTGATGTTAGGGGAGAAACCCTCGCCGCAAGGGGTTGGACTCAGGAAGGCGGCAACCTTTTTGAGGTGATGCAATCACTAGAGGCTGCTGGTTGTTCTCGTTATGTGGTAACTGATGTGAACAAGGATGGAACCTTGAAGGGGCCAAACATAGATCTTTTGAAATCGGTTCTTGCCAAGACTGAAAAGCCAGTGGTTGCAAGTGGGGGAATCTCAAGCCTCGAAGACATTCGAGCACTTAGAGAACTAACCGAGCTTGGATTGGAGGGGGCAATTCTTGGAAAGTCTTTGTACGCCGGCAAGTTCACCCTTACCGATGCGTTAGAGGCTGCTGGTTGAGTTTCACAGATTCATCCGGGGTGCCCTGGGAGGGCAGGAGCTTTTCTAAAAATATCTTTGGGGATGACTCGGGACAAGAGCTTCCGAAGATTACCGAGGCCATTGAAAGTTTTGTTCAAAACAAATCTTCACTGAGTGATTTGTTTGCAAGTTTCGCTGAAACCAGGGTTTTGATTCCGCTGGTAGCCAAGGCCGAAGAGACCAAGATGGGTCACCACGGGCAACTGGTGGACACAAGCTCTGACATGCACATCGTTGCTTTGGATGGTCCTAATGGCCAGCCCAGTCTTCCTATTTTTAGTTCGGTTGAAAACTTGCAAACGTGGAATGCAGAGTCCAGACCAGTTCCGGTGCAATTTGAAAAGGCCTTACTTGCAGCCGCCACAGAGGGTCAAACCCGAGTTGTGGTAAATCCCGGCAATGAAAACTGGTTCGCCATCAAGAGACCCGCAATCGAGTCGTTAGCACAAGCAAAGCAGTGGCTGCAGCCTGAGGATAACCCTGAGGTGAAGTCAATTGTGTCGGATGCAATCCAACAGCTACCGATTGTTGGTTACCGACTGGTCAGTGGCGACCCGCAATCAAAGTTAATTGCCGAGGAGCTGATAGTGATTCTGAAATTGGAGCCTGGGATGGATCGAGAGCAAACTCAATCCCTGGTGGCCAAGTTCATTAGCAACCTGGACAGCCAGAGATTCAATCTGCTAGTGGATTCGCTAAAAATCTCACTCAGTGCTTAGTTCACCGGACCTGTATATTTTTCGCCAGGACCCTGCCCTGGGGGGTCCTGGTGTGTGGAGGCCTCACGAAAGGCAAGTTGCAGAGAACGTAAGCCGTCTCTTAGCGGTCTTGCGTGGTGATCACCGATCTCAGCTGAGGCTGCTGTGACCAATCCAGCAAGGGAGTGAATCAACTTTCTTGCCTCAGCTAGGTCAGTCTTGGGACTGTCATCTGCTAAACCACAGTGAACTGCAGCCGCACTCATTAGGTGCACGGCCGTGGAATTAATAATCTCCACTGCCGGCACATCTGCGATGTCTCTAATCTCATCGCCTGCATCCTTAAAATCCAACTCTTCTCCTTTAGGTTGCGCTCTGCTAGGCTATACGAGGCTCTGGGCAAAAATGTCCAGTCAGAAGAGGATTGCGATCCCACCTTGCGGTTGATTCTAAGACTGCTGGGTTAGAGAGTTTGACCCTTCTGTGCGCTTGCGCGGCCTTTGATTGTGGAACCAGAAGGAGCTAGTAATCAGCGACCCGAGAATCAACGAGCGCATTCGCGTTCCTGAGGTTCGTTTAGTCGGACCAAAAGGCGAACAGGTGGGGGTTGTTCCCATTGAACAGGCCCTAACCTTGGCCAGAGAAAGTGATTTGGACTTGGTGGAAGTTGCACCAACGTCGAAGCCACCGGTAGCTAAATTGATGGACTACGGCAAGTACAAATACGAAGCCGCCCAGAAAGTTCGCGAGTCAAAAAAGAAGCAGGTCAACACGGTGTTGAAAAGCATCAGGTTTGGACTGAAGATTGATGACCACGACTACCAAACCAAACTGGGTCAGATTACAAAGTTTCTAAGAGCTGGTGACAAGGTCAAAGTCATGATCGTGTTTCGAGGCAGGGAGCAGTCACGACCAGAAATGGGCGTGAAGCTCCTTCAAAAACTCAGCGATGAAGTTGCTGAGGTTGGAGTTGTTGAGTCAACACCTTCGATTGATGGAAGAAACATGGTGATGGTGCTTGGTCCAGTCCGGAACAAGGCTGAAGCAAGGGCAGAGGCAAAGAAGGCAGCGAAAGCTCAGCAAAAGGCTGAGAAAAAAAACGAGGAGAACTAATGCCAAAAATGAAGACCCACTCGGGCACCAAAAAGCGTTTTCGCTTCACAGGTAGTGGCAAGTTGATGAAGCAGCAGATTAATATGCGACACAACCTGGAGCACATGCCGACAAAGCGTAAGCGTCGTTTGAACCAGAACCAGGTTGTCAGTGCAGCCGATGTCAAAAAATTAAAAAAGCAACTAGGCCGCTAGGAGGGTATAGACCATGGCAAGAGTAAAGAATGCAGTTAATTCACACAAAAAGCGTCGTGTAGCCCTCGACCGCGCAAGCGGTTACCGCGGACAGCGTTCAAGGCTTTATCGTCAAGCAAAACAGCAGGTCCTGCACTCACTCGTTTATGCCTACAACGACAGGAAAAACCGTAAGGGTGATTTCCGTAGGTTGTGGATTCAGAGAATCAACGCAGCTTCAAGAAGCAATGGCATGACTTATAACCGCTTCATCCAGGGCTTGCACCTNGCCGGCGTTGAAGTTGACCGTCGCATGCTTGCAGAGCTTGCAGTGAATGAGCCAAAAACTTTCAGCTCTTTGGTTGAGACCGCAAAGGCTGCATTGCCGGAGCAGGTCAACGCACCGAAAGCTGGTTAGTGAGCATAAACAACGCCCGGCTTCGCTGGGTAAAGTCTTTAGCAAAAAAAAGCGCCCGGGTTGAATCTGGGCGCTTTTTTGCTGAAGGAAGTCAGTCATTGAAGGTCTTGGCCCGAAAGCAGTATTGGCTGGAGAAAATCTATGTGACTGAAGATTTCATGATTGCCAACAAACCTCTGATCTCTGAGTTCAATCCAGATTTGATTGAAGAGATATCGCCAGAGCAAATCCAGAGAATGGCTGATGCAAGCACCCCGCAGGGTGTTTTAGCCATTTGCAAACTGCCCCCCAAGCAACCAAGCGTTAGCGGCAGTCCGCTGGTCATGTTGGAGCAGGTTTCTGATCCAGGAAACCTGGGGACAATCATTCGCACCGCCGATGCCTCGGGTGCTGGAACAATTTTGATTGGTGAAGGCTCAGCAGATGTTTTCTCGCCAAAGGTGGTGAGGTCCTCAGCCGGCAGTATTTTCCATGTGGATCTGATGCAGAATCTGGAAATGGATAGCGCAATCGAAGAAGTGCAGCGCCTGGGTTATCAAGTGTTTGCAGCCGATACTTCGGGAAGTGATTTCCGAGCGGGAGATTACTCGTCAAAGCATGCATGGCTTTTGGGCAATGAAGCCCATGGGCTTGGTTCTGAGCTACGTGCCAAAAGCAACAAGACTTTTTCATTGCCGATTGCTGGTGAGGCTGAATCTCTCAATCTCTCAGTTGCGGCCGGCATACTGCTTTATCACTCAGCTTTTTCTCAGCAGGGCTAGACTTTAGCTCTGATGTCAGAAATAAACCCAGACAAAATCGCCCAGCTGATTGCCGAGGCTGAAGGGCTACTCAATTCCGCTGAGGACATTGAACAGCTGAAGTCTTTGCGCTCTCAAATCATTGGTGACGATAGTGAACTTACTAAATTAAACGCTTCAATTAAGGACCTCCCCAATGAGCAAAAAGCAGAGGCGGGGAAGCTAGTTGGGCAAGCCAAGGG
>PR_CR_10_Liq_1_inCRDRAFT_1002063_pt1 | contig 10558 bp, 11 predicted proteins | sample PRCRCaboRojoPR_3_FD_10241 | JGI IMG/M metagenome (IMG submission 10241) | reverse complement strand
TCTGCGCATCCGTCAGCCAGAAAAGATCAGACATGCTCACCGCTCAGTTTTCGAAGCGTGAATCATGCTCCAACGCAGAAATCAATGGGTCCTGAGCCTAGGTCCTCAGGTCACGGTCAAAACCGGCCAATCTAGAAGGAGATCAGGCCTGCGTTGTAAGCCTCGATATTAATCTCGGCCGGCTTGTCGCCACCACCCTCCAATTCGATATGTGCGGGCGGATGTCCCAAGTCGCCGGCGATTTTCGCCGCGGCGCCACCCCCAGCGACAGGCAGGATATTAATGCGCGTTCCACCGCCAAATTTGTCGAAGCTGGCACCGCCATTGGGCGAATAATGGCCGTCCGCACTCAGATACGCGCTTACGGGGCCGGTGCTCACGCCGCCGCTGACCCGAACATCCACGTTGCCCTCACCGTCGACCTTCACGTGAGCCGAGAAGCCGGGCACCGCGATAGAGAAGCCCGAATGCAAGCCCGGAATCATGATGCCGTAGTCCGGGAAATCCTCGGCACAATCAAAAGACGTGGGATACGGCTTACCTTCCTGACACGCCATCTGGGCATAGGCATTTTCCATCTCGCAGGTAACGGATTGCACGCCGCCGATAATGCTCTTCGGACAAATGTCTTGGCAGCGAAAATCAACATTGCAGTTTTGCGCGAGTTGCGATCGATAAGCCTTCCCGACACCTTCGGAGAGATCTCCTGGCGTGGTAAGGACAGCGAGGCTGTTTGGCTGCAGCGCATGGGCACGACCCATTGCGTCGGCCGACAACTCCGCTTCACCAGCCAAATCAAGAGCTCGTGCGAGATTGGCCCAGTAAAGTGGTTCGTTTGGGGCAAGGGATGTTGCCTCGCGCGCGGCCTTAACTGCGACGGCACTGTCTCCCTGGAGCCGGGCAATGCCGGAGAGTGTATTCCAGACGGGTGCAGAGTCAGGGGCCTGCCGAGTGGCCGCATCGCTAGCGGCACGCGCAGTCTCCAGCCAGCCGGAAGGAATTGCCCCGGCTCCGGAGATACCGACTTCAGCCAGCAACGTCGCGAAGTTGGAGAGCGAGGCCGGATCCGTCGGGTCCGCCAGCGCATCAGACCCAAAAACCCAAGCCGCCGCATCAAAATGGCGTCGCGCAAACAGGAGATGACCCAAGGTATCTCCGGTGACGCCTTCGGGTGCGGTGTCGATAGCCGACCGGAGCGTCTCCGCACTGTCTGGCCCTATCTGTTCAGCGAGTTCGTCGAGTGTTGCCGTCAGGTTGTCCGTAAGGTCATCCGCAGCCACGCTCGGTGCGACCAAGGCCGTCGCACCGCACAGCAGGGTCACCTTTAGCGCCGTGTATGCCATTGGGCCCTCCTTGGAGTGACCTCAGAATAGCATAAATGGACGGTGTCACACAGCCTGGGAGGTGAGACCCGAGAGCTCACTCCACGGCGACGTATTGATCATGCATCTGATAGCTGTGACAGGCACCAACTCAGATGCTGAAGTCATAGAAGATCCACGATGTCACTATGGGGATGCCTTCTGGTGCCATCGGAATCCGGGCGCCGGGAACTCCCATCACCTATGTGCATTTCATCGCAATCGATGAATTCTTGTGGAGTAGCGAAAAAGGCGGGTCTCACCGCGACCGAGCTGCCGCGGATCAGTGGCGTGGGACTGAACACGATCTCCCTTGTGGAGAGGGCTTATCGGGACGTTCGCATCTCGACGATACTTCAGCTGGTGCAAGCGCTGACCCGCACGGTTGAGTTGAATGAGCCTGAGCCGCGAAGCACAGTCCATCACGGTCATGATCGTGACGTTCATGGCTATGAACTCGAGGACTAAGCTTGCCTGGAATTCATCGAATCCAGTGAATTCGGCACCATTTGCGGAGAAGGTTTAGCAATTCACCCTATGCGATGAATGGGGTTCGCTTCGATGTCCACTCCAGTCTACTACCGGCAGCTTCTGGTTGGAGAGCGCGTCTCCGGCGCCGGGTGGCCTGCTGGTTTACATCCGGTTTCCATAGCGGTTGCATGGGCCTCCATCACGGTTGCATAGCCTCGAAAAAAGCCCGTTTTCCGGTTTACATTGTGTCGCTCCGACACAGCGTTGGTTTCCATGTGTAAACCAGTCACACCGATACAGGCCCATATAAATAAGGCTTTCGGCTCAAATCGACCCTCCCGAACGCCCCAAAAAACTGAATTTAGGCGTAACGGACTCTCATTCGGATCCTTTTAGAGCGGCATATCCGCCTTCTAACGGTCAACCACGCGCTTCGAAGGAACGCACATGACCAAGTGGTGTAAGGACCCCGGTGGTGGATGAGGCGACCGAGTGCATTGACTGGGGCGCATCGTCGGAGGCGTATCTTTCTGCTTCAAGCTCACCTGACATCTGGCGACGGGACTTGGCGGACGTAGTATTGGAGACACGGCACCACACTGGTCTCAGGCACCAGGCGCCAGCAAAGCTCCACTCGCGCACACGGATCACAGATCAGAGCGCCCTACCCTTCGGTGTCCTTGCCAGCCAGAATACCGATGTAGCTATGCAGCTACGCGCGCGATGCAGACCGGATGAGCACCGACACCCTGAAGCTCAGCGCTCACCAGGCTGGCTGCGGAGCTCACTGGGCGCTTCCGACGTTTTCTATGTCGCCCACTGCAGCCAGGGCACGGAGCGCGCCCTGGGCGCTCTCTAGCGCGCTCGTGGCCCAGGTTGCGGCGCAGCGACACCTTAATCCAGAGCCGTTGGCCGTCTTGGCCGCGAGGTCGCCTCCCCGCACAGCATCCCGCATGGCGCGCCGGCACTCGAGGAGTGCGGATTTGTGCGCGCCCGGACGCCCTAAGGGAGCACCCTGATGTGCGGATTCCAGACACGGTTCTTGACAGAATCGGGACGGGGACACATGTTGTCCCTGTCACCGCCCCAGAGATGAGGAGTTTCGACATGGGAATGACCGAAGCAGAAAAGAAACGGGCGCAGCGCGCACGCAAGCGGGCCGAGCACAGGGCAAGCGCTGACAGCTCTTACCCCTTCCTCGATGAGCCCTTCTCGAAATTCCTGGAGCATGAGGGCAACTATTCGAACGTGGAGCTCGCCCTCGAGCTTGCGGGCTTGGAGCCCCCTGTGATCGAGGATGAGCGCGACCCCGAGGCCTTCGCCTTCGAGGAAGCGATCGCAGGTGTCGAGAACCCGTTTCCCGGCGCCAAGGGTGCCGTCGGGCGCGCCGAGGTGATCATCGACTGCCTGCTCGACGCGGCCAGCGAGCTGGCCGGCATCGTGAACAAATACAAAAGGCAGGAGATCGAGGCGCGGCTGAAGGAGCTGGAAAGCTCGGATGAAACGGACACGGCAGCCGCGATCGCCAAAGCTATCGTGCTGAACAAGATCCTAGAAGGCCTGGACAAGAACGTTCGCCGGACACTCCCGCAGTGGAAGGTCACGGACGTCTAGCGCAGCTCGCGAGCTGACCAGACACCCGGCCGCGCCGCCAGGGCGCTGCCCGAAATTCACCTGTAACCAGAAGGAGGCGTGCCAGAAAGGAAAACAAAGCCGACACATAAAAAGAGCGGCGCAGCAGAGGGTGAGAGCTCTGCCGCGCCGATTAAGCTCCCTGTCACGAATATAGGAAACCCAAGGATGGAAAATACACTCAACACCCACGACGGATCAATGCTCTCTTTCGAGGCCACGCAGCCTCACAGGGAGGTTCCGGTTGTCCCCGCGTATCTCAGCCCTTTCCCGCCCCTGAAGCGGCTGTTGCGGCTGTCCCGGGCGGAGCAGGAACGCCTCCTCGAGAAACGCGCCACGGAGCTGCTCTTGCGGATCGAGGGATACAGGGCCGGCTTCTATGTTGAGCTGTCCAACGACAAGCGCGGCTGGCTCAGCAATGCGCGGCGGCGCTTCCATCGCCTCCGCAACGTCGCGATGCAGCTCGGCTTCTGGACCGACGGACGCTGGGGCCTCGGCGAGGAAGAGACCGACCGGATCTGACGTCCCCCTCTCACCAAACAGACCTTTCACACCATTGAACCCGGAGTCCGGGAACGGAGAAGATATGCTCGTAGACAACAAACAGCTTGGGAGCCGTCTCAAGCAGCTCATTCGCATCAACAGGCTCATCCCGCGCGAATACCGCGCGCATGAGGCGAAGCTGATGGTCAGCAAGTGGCCGGCCTATCGCTTCATGTCGCCCCTCAAGGCAACCAAGGTGTTTCATGACGAATACGTGAAAGCCTACAAGGCCTATCTCAGGGCGAATGTCGACCTCACATACAGCGAGAACACCAAGGTCGGGGCGAAAGTGAGTTTCCGGAAGTCGAGCGCCCATTTGACCCAGCTCTGGGCGGCACGCCAGCAGGCTGACGACCTCGGCCTGCCCTATCCCGACTACCTGTCATTCGCGTTTAATTTCGCGTCGAGGCGCGAACGCAAGCGCGCACCCCAGCCCAACCAGCTTGCTCCCAACCCCAAGACCCAGGACGCCTGGTATGGCAAGCTTGCCGAGTTCTGGACGGCGGATCGGCACGGCATGGCGCTCACGCGCATGGAGCCCATGGCCCAGTATGCCGTCGAGAATGACGAGGGGCTGCCGGCGCAGAAACAGTTCCGCGCAGAGCTCGTCGAGAGCATTGGGGAACGCGGGGGACTGCTGGACATCCCGATCGGGAAATACGTCCTTGTGCTGCGGTATCTCCGGAAGGAAGACTGCGCGCCGCTCGGAGAGGGCGCCGTGGCGCTCGCATTGGAGCGTCTCCACCACGATCCCGACCCCAGCCTGTCCAGCCCTTATGACTACGGGAAGGTGGAGCGCGGCGCGCTCTACCAGGGCTGCTACGGGCTGCTCGGTATCGCCGATGGTGACCCGGTCTGTGCGCTCTGCCCCCATCACGGCAAGTGCGTCACTGCCCGGAAGAGAGTGTCTGAACAGGTCGTCGCCCAGACGGGATCCGCGGAGCCCCTGGAGGACGCGAAGCGGGCCAAGAACCGCGAGCGGGTCGCCCGTCACCGGGCACGGCAGAAAAAGAAGGCGCGCTCCGAGGCCCGTCCGAAACGCGCCGGACCCGGTGCGCCGCCGGCAGTGTAACGCGCCCCTAGTTATGTGTGAAAGACCGGGAGCACAGGAAAAGAAGATAATACTATAATAGGGGGGCGTTACGTCCCGCGGGACGTAACGCCCCCCTATTTATCTGTTTCTTCTTACTCTCTTACCTCTCACGGAAGTTAGGGACGCGTTACAGCCACCGCCCGGCTGGTCTTCCAGTTCCTCCGTCGGCCATCACGGCGCCGGCGATCGCCCGGTCTCATGCTCATCGAACGCACACGCGGTCCGCCGGTCCAGGCGGTCCAACACCCATGCTCTGTCAAGGAACACCAATATGTCTCTTTCCTTCTCCCCCCAGCAGTCCGCCGCCCTGGATGACGTCGCGGCCTGGCTGAAGTCTGATGCCGACAAGAAGCAGATCTACCGGCTCTTCGGCTATGCCGGCACCGGCAAGACGACGCTTGCACGCCACTTGGCCGAGGGGCTGGATGGCAACGTGGTCTATGCGGCCTTCACCGGCAAAGCGGCATTGATGATGGAGAAAAACGGCTGCCACGGTGCAACAACCATCCACAGGCTCATCTACACCCCGGTCCGCGACGCCGACGGGAAGGTGATGTTCAAGCTGAACCACCGGAGCGAGGCGAGTGACGCTGCATTGATCGTGCTGGACGAGTGCTCGATGGTCGACAAGAAGCTTGCCCACGACCTGATGTCGTTCAAGACACCCATACTGGCGCTTGGGGACCCCGCACAGCTCCCCCCGGTGGATGGGGCGGGCTTCTTCACCGAGGCGGAGCCCGACGTGATGCTCACGGAGGTTCACAGGCAGGCGGAAGACAGCCCTGTCCTCCGCCTGGCCACCGCGGTGCGTGAAGGGCAGCCTCTGGTCTACGGATCCTACGGGGACAGCAAGGTCGTTCCCGATGGCAGCCTGAACATGGAGGAAATCCTGGAAGCCGACCAGCTCCTGGTCGGGCGCAACATTTCGCGCCATCACCTCAACTCGGAAATTCGAGATTACCTTGGCTTTGAAGCGGAGAAGCCTGTTTGCGGGGACCGTCTGGTCTGCCTCCGTAACGACTACGCAATCGATGTGTTTAATGGCGGTATGTTCGAGGTGGTCAGCGATCCGAAGTTGAGCAAATTCACCAAGACGTACCGCATGCAGGTCATTTCCGAAGATTTCCCCGATGAGCCCGCCTTTCCCATCAAGGTCAAGCCGGAGTTCTTCAAGGCTGAGGAGCTTCGCCTGTCGAAGAAGGAACTCGCCAGGACCCACCAGTTCACCTTTGGCTATGCTCTGACCACGCACAAGGCCCAGGGCAGCCAGTGGAACAACGTGGTCATTGACGACGAGAGCTGGGTTTTCCGGGACGACGCGCGGAGATGGCTCTACACGGCGATCACGCGTGCCCGGGAGCGGGTCACGGTTGTTGGCAACCGGTAAGCGGATAAGATCGCTGGCGCGGCCGGAGAGACCCGGCCGCGCCAGCGCATCATCCACGCGCATGACCTTTCCAGGCGGGTATGTGCAGCGGGCCAGCGCGTGACCCTCGGTGGCGCCACGCGGAGCTACGACGCAGACTACGCGCAGCGCATTGGAGAGGTTGGCGTCGGCGGACAGGTCGCGCTGAACGAAACCAGCCAGGTCTCCGGCGGCGTGTTCGTGCCCCGCTCGCTGGGCGGCAATGGCGGCACCAATGTCCGCGGGCAACTGTCGCTCAACCTGAATTGGTAGGGAGCGGAATGCCCCCTCTCATAATAACTTCCCAGGCCCGGCTTGCCGGGCCTGTTCCTTTCCGGAGACGTCAATTGTCGATCGAAGGCCGACAAGGAGAGATGCGATGAAACACCCGTCCATGGCATCGCTGGCACTCACGTTGCTCCTGATCCCCGCATTCCCTGGGACTGCTTTGGCTCAGGATACCGCACGAGCGGGCCTGTCCGAGACCTACGGTGACTGGCAGGTCGGCTGCCAGGGAAATGCGGGGACAGTAATCTGCACAATGGCCCAGGATGTCCGAGCATCGGGTGGCACCGACAGGCTTCTTAGCGCTCGCGTCGACATTGCCGAACGATCCGAACCGCCGCGCCTCTCGCTCATCGTTCCGCTCGGGATCGACGTATCAATACCGCTGGAGCTGTTTCCGGGAACGGCCACGGATCCGATCGAGAGTGCCGATATCCGTCTTTGCCAACAAACTGGCTGCTTCGCCTTCGTTCAACTGACCCCAGAGCTCTTGGCGAGGAGCTACGAGAATACTGCCATGCGTGTGCAGTTTACGCCCTTCCGTGGTGAGCCCTCCGAGGTGCCGCTCTCTCTTCGCGGCTTCGAAAAGGCCCTGGAGCGGCTGCACGCGCTTCAGGACTGACGCGGCGACGCGCGCATTCTCGCCAAGAGCAAGATGTCCATTCACGCGGCTTGAGCGTGCTTAGAGTGCAAACGAGGTTTCATCCACCACCAGACTGCTGCGACCACGGCGATCGAGACATATCCATCGATCGCATAATGCCACCCGAGATGGACCGAGAGCACCTGGAAGGTCAGAACAAGCGCAATCCAGATCGGCGCCAGCCTTGGAAGTCTCTCGAAAAGATATAGCGCCAGGAGCGTGGCGAAACCGACATGGACGCTCGGGAACTCCGAAATCCCGGAACCTGCAAAGAGTGTGCCACCTTCAAAGACGGACCAAAGATGGTCCTGCATCAAGCCGACCCAAGACGCGCCGATACCAGAGGCGGCAAGCGCCTCGTCGAGACCAGCAAAATATTCAAGACCGGTCAGCCGGTCGTGATAGATCGGACTGGCCGACATCCCGGCAAGCGCGAGCAGGTTTCCAAGAACCACCCAGATGAAAAGATACAGCATTAAGAACCGGTAGCGCCGCGCACTATCCTGGTCCGCCAGCACCAGGAGCATCGGGAAGAAGGTCGATACAAAAACCAACCTTCCATGTAAATGCGGGAATAGATGACCGGCGGGATGTCGACGAGCCAGGCGTGCGTAAGGGACCATGGATCCTGGCCTCCATGCAGCCAGGCGTCTGCGCGTGCGAAAGCAGCGTCCGCATAGAAGGGGATCGCATCCGGCAACGTGGTCTTAGGGTCAGGACTCATAACCAGTAGATGATGGTTGCGGCGAGCGCGATTGCGGAGAGGAATACGTTTGGGCACCTGTCATATCGGGTTGCGACGCGCCGCCAGTCCTTGAGCCTGCCGAACATGATCTCGATCCGGTTACGTCGCTTGTATCGGCGCTTGTCGTATTTGATGGCGGTCTTGCGCTGCTTTCGACCCGGGATGCAGGCGCGTATCCCCCTGTCTTTCAACGCGTCTCTGAACCAGTCCGCATCGTAGCCTCGGTCTCCGAGCAGCCATTCCACATCTGGGAGGCTGCCCAGAAGAGCCCGCGCCCCGATGTAATCGCTCGCCTGTCCGGCAGTGATAAACAGGTTCAACGGCCGGCCTTGGCTGTCGCAGATGGCGTGCAGTTTGGTGTTCATGCCGCCCTTGGTCCGGCCGATCAGGCGGCCACGCCCCCCTTTTTGACGCCCATGCTGGTCGCGGTCCGATGTGCCTTCAGATAGGTCGCGTCAATCATGACCGTCTTCTCCTCGCCGTGCACGGCGGCCAGGCCGGCCATGATCTGCGCGAAGATACCCTTGTCGCTCCACCGCTTCCATCGGTTGTAGAGGGTCTTGTGTGGGCCATATTCCGCAGGCGCGTCACGCCAACGCAACCCATTGCGATTGACGAAGATAATCCCACTCAGCACACGCCGATCATCGACGCGCGGCTTGCCGTGGGACTTCGGAAAATAGGGCTCAAGACGCGTCATCTGCGCGTCCGACAGCCAGAAGAGATCAGACATGTTCACCGCTCGGTTTTCGGTGGGTGAATCACGCCACCCAGCGGAAATCAATGGGTCCTGACCCTAACCAGCGAAAAGGTGAGGAGGAAAAGCAGTGTTGCAAAGCCAACGGCTGCCGCTTTTGCGATACTCGGAATGAGGCTGCGGCCCGAAAACAGGACCGCGGGCACCATTAAGAACGCGAGCGTCCCCCCGTGCACATACACGATGGACACGGCCAAATCTGGCATTGAGGTCAGGGCGCGCATGAGCGTAGCGGGTCCGTTTCCCCTTACCAGCGACACGAATGCCATGCCGACCGCGAAGTAGACCATGACGTAAAGTATGAATGACCGCTCCGCAGCGGCTAGCTGCCATGTGCTTGCCTGGTTCACGCCACGACTACGCGACGCGCTGACTGCTCTGAATATCGGTGGCAAGCTCGATCCCCGATCAGCAAATTTAATATCAAAACGAGAATCCAAGACAAGCGCACTTCCTCCCAGAACACAACACCTTCCGGGAGATTGTGCCGTGCATTTTTTCCGCTTACGGCAGAAAAGCGATTGCCGACGATGAAGCCGGTTAAGCGTCATCAACGGAGATGCCCTGGAAGTCGTCTGTCGGCAGAAAGGGGATCACTCGCGATCGTCTTCAGACCGGCCGTTCATGGAGTGGCCAGACTTTCTCGCCAGATCGCGCTTGTCGCCGCATAAGCATATTGCAGGCGAGAAGTGGCTCAGAAGTCTCGTCGGTGGAGCGCCAGCTATCCGGCATTCAAAGGATAGCTGGGCAGCGCCTCGATCAACCTTTGCTTTGCCTTCAGGGTCACGTCACCGTAATCATCACCGGCTGTTTTACCCGCGTGACCGCAAATCGCATCCGTAACGCGATCTGACAAACCGTTCTCCCGCGCAATGGTCTTGAAACGATGGCGCCATCCATAGTTCGGCCGCACACGTTCCGGTGCCACCTTCGTCCGGCGGAGCCATTTCGCGACTTCGTCAGACACGCTGCTAGCGGCTGTCGCATATCTATCTGGATCTTTGGCCGCGTGGAACAGCGGGCCGGACGGAGCCGCCATCACGAAGTCTATGAAGCCGAGTTCGATAATCTGGGGATGCAGGGGAACGTCACGGTAGTCACCTGCCTTGACCGAGCCAGCTTCCGGGGTGATCCGAATGATCCACCAGTCGTTTTCTTGCCGGACATCCTGCTTGCGCAGCTGAGTGATCTCGGAGATCCGAGCGCCTGTGAATGCGCAGATGATCGGACACCAGCGTTTGGCAGCGACCTGGTGTGCGGTTTCGTTTCGACCCGTCTTGTTTACTTTCGGCTGGTAGGAACGTGCGGCTTTCAGCACTTCGAGGGCCTCCGCATCGGTATAGCCCCGTTCACGGACATGCTGACGGCGTGGTTTCTGTTGTCTCACATTTGCGGCGACGTTCTCCGGCAGCCGTTCATTCTCCTCGGCCCAGGCGAACAGCGATCTGATCGTCGAGAGGTAGATATCGTTGACCGTCTTCGCCGTCTTGTCCTTCATCAGGACGTCGCGCCAGGCCAACAGGTCTTTCTTTTTCACCTGCCGAGCATCGTCGTGGCGGAGGTGCTCGCGCAGGTTCCTGATGACCGGATCCTGGCGCCGACCACCATCCTTCATGAAGCCTG
>PR_CR_10_Liq_1_inCRDRAFT_1002062_pt1 | contig 10561 bp, 11 predicted proteins | sample PRCRCaboRojoPR_3_FD_10241 | JGI IMG/M metagenome (IMG submission 10241) | reverse complement strand
ATAAAAACTGATGGAGATACAGTATTGCACCACGATAAATTATTTTTTGAAAAATTAGGAGGAGATATTGAAAATAATTTTAAAAAAGCAAAAGATTATTATAACAAAAAGGTACACGGTTTAACTAAATATGTTAATAAAGAACGTAAAGAATTGGACTCATTAGTTCATTCTGGTAAACAAAATAACAATACTAATAAAACAGTAATGAGAGATACAAATATACAAGATGTTATGCCAAATGATACAAGTAATACAGAAAATTTTGAAACATATTCTTAAATAAGTATTCTTAAATAAGTATTCTTAAATAAGTATTTTTAAATAAGTATTTTAAAGATGTTTAATTTAAATTATAATTTAATTTCTAATTATAATTTAATATGAATAATTTAGAAAATGAATGTAGGAATGTTTATAATAATAGAGGTTTTAATACTGCTAAATTACCAGAAAATAATGAACAAATGGTTGACACTATAACTAAAACTATGAATTACTTTAATAAAAATAATGCTGGTTATATTAGAGATACTTTATTTTGTGATAAAGAATGTCAAAAAGAGAGAAAATTACAAAGTTTATTAAATAATTATGAAAAATCTAAAACTGAACTAAATAATGCTCCTATCAATTATGAGAAAAGTAAAAAAGATTATATTGTTTATAAAGATGGTTTAAATACTTATATAAATGATGAAAAAGAAAAATATAGAAAAGAAGTAAATCAAACAATAGAGAAAATGAATAAAGGTTATAATAATATTTATAATGAAGTAGAATTAATTCTTAACAATGTAAAAGACCAAGAAATATATAATAAACATATGGGTGAATTACTTAATATTTATGATAATAAAATCAAACATATTGATGAAGAAGAAAAAAACATAGAATCTAAATCTAATATTTTAAATAGAAAAACTTTTTATGATAATAGTTGGATTAATTATTGGAATAGTTTAACAAACTATTTACAATATATGTTTTGGATATTTTTAATTTTTTATTCAATTATAGTTATTTATTATAAAAAATATAAAGAACCATATTTTAAACGTCATATATTAATTTTACTAATTTTTATTTTATTACCATTTATGTTCTTAATTAAAAATTATTTATATATTCATTTTAATTCAAGATTATGACTTGTTCAGTAAGAGAGACTATTTTTTTTATTTGTTTTATTACCAAAAATGCTTTTGCCTATTTTTTGTTTCCAACAATGGAAACCAAAAATAGTCCTCACAAATATTTTAACTTTATATTATATTTTTAATATTTTTAAGGTATAAAAATATAATACTACCAAAAAGAGAATATTTTTTGTCATCATTTTGAGAGAATATAATGATGACATAAGAAAATAAAAAAATTTTACAAAAATTACCAAAAAAAATTTTATCGTAATAAAAAATATTATTGGTTCATTTTTTTTGTGACTTGTCAATCACAAATTAAGATTTTTAACTTTTTTTTGGATTTATTTTCAAAAATCTGAAAATGGACATTTTTTTTATGTCCAAAATTGAAAAATTGAAAATAGAATCCAAAAAAAAGGGGAACAAAAATTAAAAAAATTTATCAAACCATAATTTTTAAATATTTTCTTCTTCGTCGTCTACATCATCGTATTTAATTTCATAACCTTTCCATCCATTTTTGTATTTACCAAGATGAATATCGAGATAATCATATAATTCTTTTCCTTTTGGAACATTTTTACCATAAGTTTGTTGATACCATAATTTAAATTCGGCATATACTTCTGTTCTTTTAATTTTTTTATTAGGTTCGCTTGCTTTTTGAATTTTATCACATTTAAATTCAAGAAGATAATCTTGACCTTTTCTATATTCATTACTTGCGGATAAAACCAAATCACAATCTTTTACAACACCATTTGTTTTAAATAAAATTTCAATTAACATAGACATAAATATTCTATGCCATTTTTCGAATTTTTTATCCAAGTTTCTGTCCAACTTAAATTGGTAAGGATAGCTTTCTTTTGGGAATCTCTTATCGTGATATGGTTCATCAACAAATTTTGACATAAATTCACATAATCGAATACGTCTCCACGTACCATCTTCATTACTTTTAATATCAAATAAATTATTAGTACAAACAGCCAATGTAAATTGTGGAACAAATTCAACAGGATCCTTAAATAATCCTCGTCCTTGAATCGGGTCTTCACCAGTTAATTCTTTCATAACGCCATCATTTAATTTATCTCCTTTTGTGGGTTCATTCATAGGAGCGTAACGTACACCTTTTAAAGCCGCTATTTCTGGAGATAAAGAACCAATACCATTTCTTTTTGATGTCACAAGAGTAATTGGAACAGTTCCTTTATAATCACCAAGCACTTTTGTCATTAATTCAACTAATTTACTTTTTCCATTACTACCAGAACCATTGTAAATATTAAAAGTTTGATTTTTATTATATCCAATCAATGAGGATGCTAAGTGTTCCCACATATATCTGCGTAATTCTTCAATTGGAAATAATTTATACATAAAATCATTAATTTCATCCATAATCTTAATATGCTCTTCATTATTATAATCTATATCAATATGATCAATATTTGTACATAATGAAACATAGTCTTCGGGTTTTCCAGGTCTGAAACATCTTTCAGCAAAATCAAGAATACCATTATTAAAACAAAGTAAATCTTTATTTGTATCTAATTTTTGGTAAAAGTTAGGGTCTGCTTGATAAAATATCTCTGCTGCTTCAATCATAATATTTTTCTTAAAATTGGTTCTTTTTAAATTCGAACTAACTTCAGAAAATTTAGTACATAATTTTTGATATTTTTCTTGCATTTCTGGATTATCTGAACCATATTGAATAACCAAATTCATATATTGATCAGACTTTTCACTGTATAACTTAGATAATCTTTTTGATATATTAAATCTTAATGTTGTTCCACTATCGCAAAAATGCCAACGATTATTTTTATATTGATACCATAATTTATTTTTTAAACTGGCACATCTATATTGGTCTTTATATAATTGATATAATACATAAGCAATATCCCATTCTGTCGGTGATTGAATCGATTTTTCGATAAAATAATCCACAGTTTGTTCATTAATATTTTTATATTCTTCATTATTTGATTCTTTACACCAATACATAATAGAACGATGTGTTAAACCATTATTATTATCTTTATCAAAACCACACCACATTTCATATAAATCTGGAACATAATTCCAGTCAAATGTATTATTTATTCCTCTTAATGTCATTCTACATTCATCTTGAGATGAAAATAATAACCAGGTTGGAAATAAATACTCGCTTGTGTTTGCCAACGCCCAACCAACACGTATCCATTTATTATAACTTCCAGGTCCATAATATTCTTTTGATAATGCCATAGTGTACATATGTGTTTCTTTAATGTAATATTTTTCTGTATTTGATACTTCGTTCATAATTTCTTCAATAATGCCATTAAGAATATCTTTATTTTTAATTTCAGACATATCAAAATTAAAACCAGTATTTGTAAGCTTTAATTTTTTCTTTTTCTTTAATTTTAAATTTGTCTTTTTTTTACTATAATTATTTATTCTAATCATTGTTTCTTCATTTGTTGGAAAATAAATACAATCTTTATTTTTAGCACTTATTTGTCTTAACAATGAAATATTATTCATTTTTTTTATATCAATATCATCAATAGAAATATCATTATCATTTAAATCAATGATACAATCAATAATTCTTTTTAATTTATATGGTTCGTGATTTGGTTTTTTTGATCCAAACATTTGCCAATTTGTATGACCTTTTGAAATTCCATCATCAAATATTTCTTCATAACTATTTTCAAATTTAATATCAGCAAATACATCGTCTATATTTTTTAATACTTCTTCTCTCAATATACATTGTAATATATGATTCATTTTTACATTAATAACAATATGAATACCATCTTTTGTGAATTTATCGTCGCATAAATTAACATTATCTTTTTCTAGAATAAAAACTCTGATTCTATTATCTTCGGAATATCTAATAATTCATTCATTTTCTCAAGACAAAGCATAACAAAATCTTCAATATGTTCTTTTGTGTGTTGTCTTTTTTTTAATAGATTTTTCATATCTAAAATCTAAATCAATTAATATTGGTCCNTTTCCGTCTTTGCTTTGTACTTCNGTTAAATATTCATCTTTTTTATCAATAAATACGTGTTTATTATATAGTTTTAAAAATAAATCATAATCATTTTCTGGTATAATAAATTTTCCAGGTAATATATCTTTTCCATTTCCAATTTTTGTATGTGTTATTCCTACTTTTTCTTTTGTTCTATGTTTATTTAAGAAATCATTTAGATTTCTATATTCCATTGTCATATATAGTTAAGGTAAATTATTTTTTTATTTAAAATTCAATTTTTTTATTAAATATATTTAAAGGAATTTAGATGATATATAGTAATAATGTCATCAACAGAATATATAACAAGTGATACTTCTAAAAGATTAATTCGAGATATAAAAGATTTATATAAAAATCCATTAATTGACGAAGGAATTTATTATACACATGACGATACAAATATGTTAAAAGGATATGCAATGATTATTGGACCAAAAGATACACCTTATGAATATGGAATATATTTATTCACTTTTCATTTTCCGTCAAATTATCCTTCAAGTCCTCCCAAATTAATTTTTAAAACTGTNGATTTAGATGGAAATACCAGATTTAATCCAAATTTATACAGAAATGGAAAAGTTTGTTTATCAATATTAAATACTTGGTATGGTGATTCGTGGTCATCTTGTCAAACAATTCGCTCTATTTTAATGACTTTGATTACAATATTAAACGAAAATCCATTATTAAATGAACCAGGTGTAAACGAAAATAATATGTTTATAAAAGCATATAATGATATAATTAGATTTAAAAATCTCAAATGCGCTATTGTAGAAATGGGCTTAGAAAGAACATTACCAAATGAATTTAAACATTTTTTTAATGATATTAGAGAACATTTAATTAAGAATAAAGATATCATAATAAATAATATAAATAAAATGCTGGATTTTGAAGGTAGAGTTATAGAAACGGGTATTTACTCAAATATGAAATGTAAATTTTATATTAAAGAATTATTAGAAAATACACATAAAATGTATGAACAAATAGAAAATAATAAATAATAAAATTGAATAATAATTAAAATAAATTAAATATAATATATATATAATAATATGAAGTTTTGTGAAAATTGTGGAAATATGTATTACATTAGATTAAAAGGATTAAAAGAAAATAATAGTTTATTACATTATTGTAGAAAATGTGGNAATGAAGATACAAATNTTTCTGATGATAATGTAATTGTTTCAAAAACTAATTTAAAAAAGGAAGAACAGAATTTTAATCATATAATTAATGAGTATACAAAATTGGATCCTACATTACCAAGAATAAGTAATATAGATTGTCCAAATAAAGAATGTATAACAAATAAGGACCAAGAAATAAAACCAGAAATAATATATATAAGATATGATAATATTAATATGAAATATTTATATTTATGTTCACATTGTGATAAAGTTTGGAATTTTAATGAAAAAAATTGAATTAAAAGAATATATATATATCTTATGTATTATATATATATGGAAGATACAGATTTAGATAATATTTTTAAATTTGGAGTAAAGTCTGAATTTTCTATTTCATATAAAAAAACATTTGAAATAGATGGTAATAAATATATTAATGTAGAACAATATTATGAATCTCAAAAGTATTATAATCCTGAAAATGAAAATAATATGGGGTTATATACTGCATTATTAAATGCTGATAGCATAAGTAAAGTAAAAATGTTAGCTGAAAGAAAAGAGAAAATTCCAGCATTGGCAAAAAAAATGGTTGTCAATAATAAAAGTGATAAGAGAAATATTGCTGAATTAATTGATTTATATAGAGATGTTGAAGAAAGAGAGAATTGGGAAGAAATTAAATTAGATGTTATGTATGATGGATTAAAAGCAAAATTTGAGCAAAATGAAGATTTAAAAACATCATTATTAGAAACAGATAAAAAACAATTAGTTTTTGATTTAAAAAAAGATAATTATTGGGGAATAGGAAAAAATAATAAAGGTGAAAATATGTTGGGAAAGTTATTAATGAAATTAAGAACAAATCTAAAAGAAGAACAACAAGAACAAGATGAAGAAACTGATGATGAAGATAATCAACAAGACCAACAAGAAATAGATGAAGAAGACGAAGAAGACGAAGAAACTGATGATGAAGATAATCAACAAGACCAACAAGAAATAGATGAAGAAGACGAAGAAGACGAAGAAGACGAAAGCGATGACGAAGAATATTTAAAAAAATTTGATGAAGATATAACAAAGGACCATATATTAAAATATCATCCAGAAATAGTTCAAAATAATTATGATGAAATATCAGCTTTAACAAAGGTAATAAGAGATGAAGAAAATAATATTATTGACCCAATTCATCAAACAATTCCAATTTTAACAAAATATGAAAGAGCAAAAATTTTAGGTGTTAGAGCAAAGCAGTTAAATCAAGGTTCAGAACCATTTATTGATTTACCTGAAAATATTATTGATGGATATACTATTGCTGAAATGGAACTTGAACAGAAAATTCTTCCATTTATTGTTACAAGGCCATTACCAGGTGGTAAAAAAGAGTATTGGAAACTCAGAGATTTAGAATTAATAGATTATTAAAAAAAAGATTATTAAAAAAATATATTGTTATTATTATTTTTTTATTAATTATAAACATATAATTTGTAAATTAAAAATTTAATAATTATAATTTAACATTTCCAATTATTTCCACAATTCAAACAAGTAACAAATGTAGTCATTGGTTCATCAGCAGAGCGGGTTTGTAATTGATAATAACTACATTCTCTTTGTTTACATTTTTTACATTTGAATTCACTAGTAGCTCCTCTTTTATCAACTTCAAATTTATTTTTATCACGCTGGATTTTAGCATTAATTAAATCTCTCCATATTTCTGGATAAATTTCTTGATGAGTTAAAAACGCAATATCTTTTGATTTAATAATTCCTTCTTTAACATTTTCTAAAAATTGTTTATTTTGTTTATTATTTAAATTAATCCATAATGACCTCAACTTATCAATATAAATATTTACAAAATACTTATTATCCCATTTTTTAATTACTTTTTTTCTGCTACATTCTTTGATTGTAAAGTTATAAATAGATTTTTCAATATTTTTAGATTTTTTTTCATTTTCAATAATATTATTGATTTTTTGAATAATATTATTCCTAAATTTTTCTGGATTAGCAATAATCTTCATTATATTAATTAATGAATATAAACATATTTATTTCTAAATCAATTTTTATAATAATTTTTTTATAATAATGTATTAAATATATTTTTTTGAAATCTATTTTTGGAATCTATTTTTGGAATCTATTTTTTAGTTGGTTTTCTACCTCTTCTAGCTTTTCTGCCTCTTTTTTTTTGTGTTTTTTTTCTGTAAGTAGATACGTGTTTATTAGATTTTCTTCTGCAAAATGTTCTTTTTGGTCCTCTTGCTACTTTGCAAGTTTTCATACTTCTACATCTAGATAAACTTTTACCTCTGCATCTAGATTTACCAGCATGTCTTCTATATGAACGCATATTTCTCATTCTAACACTTTGAGTTTTAGCCATATTATATATTATGTTTAGATTAAAAAATAAATATTTAATAATTTAAAACATAATAATTATAATTCTGTCAATAATCTCTCTTTTTCTTTTATAATATTTTCTATTTTTTTATTTGTATTTTTATTTATTTGTTCTTGTATAATTCCTTCAAATGTTTCTAAAATGTCTAAAAAGTCTTTTTCGCAACCAATATATAAGCCAACAATAATCTCTCTTGAATCTATAATTAATTTATTTAATTTATTAACTGTTAATTGCGGATGAATACTAATATCTTTATTACCAGTTTCAGGATGTATTGTATATACAAAAACTTGCTCTAAAATATTTATTAATTGTTTTTGTTTATTTTCAATATTATTATTCATAATTGAAATCTGATTTCCATATTTTTCTAATAACTTACTTTTTAAATCAATATTATATATTTTATTCAATGGTGCGTCTTTTTGACATGCAGAACTATTATGAAAATCTCTCAATTTAATATCACTAAAGGATTGTATATTTGAAGGAACATTATTTTTACCTGTAAATGCTTTATAGAATAATTCTAAATCCTTTTTATATTCATTTTTAGATTGTTCAGACATAGATACAAATCTATTAGTGTTATAATCATAAACATCCATATATAGATTCATTAATTCAGGAATTCCAGGTTCATCAATGAGAGATTTTGTTTGTGTTATTTTTTTTCCATTAGGATTAATTTTTGTTTTTTTATTTAATTCACAAATATTATTTTTTATTTGATAATGAGTTATATTATTATCAACATCTTTTATTGCATTTTTAATAGTTGAATTAATTCTATTATAACATAATCCAAGTTTACTAACTTTTACATCTTTATCTTTCGGTATCATATATTTTTTCATAAATGGTATATTTTGTTTCATACCATAAGAATCATTATAAGTATAAATAGGATTAATTGTGCTTACTATAGCAGAATATAAATGAGCTATTTTAATATAAAATTTAGCAATACCAAAACAAATTCTTTTTTTCTTTGTATTATTTTTTACATCCAAATTATTAAGAAATTTCCTGTTAAAAAATGATATATTATCTTTTTCTATTTTATCAATAATAATTCCTTGCTTTATTCTTTGGTCTAAATATTCAATTTCTAGACTGTTTAATTTATTATTAAAAACTTCAGATGTTAAAACAATTAAATCATTACAATAATTATTATTTTGAATATTTTTTAAATCTTGAAAATTTTGTGTTAAGATATATTTTGAGGCAATAATATCAATTAATTTAAAAAATGAAATATTTTTTTTAATATTTTTAGTTTCAGTGTTTCCCATATATGTAAATAATATAAAATAAAATTGAATTAAAATTTTAAAATTAAAATATGAATTAATTAAAATGTTTAATACAAATAAAACAAAGAAAAAGTCTCATAAAAAAGATACAAAAAAATTATGGGACCAATTTAATAATATAAAAGGAATTAATGAAGAAAAAATAGAATGTGTATATGATAAAAGTAATATTGTAAATAAAGAAATATGTAATTTATGTGAAAGCAAAATTATGATAACAGACGAAGGTTTTTATGCTTGTGAAAATAAAAAATGTGGAATAATTTATAAAGATTATTTAGATGAAACAGCAGAATGGAGATATTATGGAAGTAATGATAATCAAACAACTGATCCCACACGTTGTGGTATGCCATTAAATCCTTTGTTAGTTGAGTCATCATATGGTTGTAAAATAATGTGTAGAAATAATTCGAGTTATGAAATGAAAAAGATACGAAAATATACTGAATGGCAGTCAATGCCTTATAAAGAAAAATCACAATATGATGAGTTTCAAAGAATTAAAGTGATGGCAGGAAATTCAGGAATTCCTAAATTTATTATCGATGATGCTTTACGGTATCATAAAAAAATATCAGAAGAGAAAACATTTAGGGCATTAAATAGAGATGGTATAATAGCAGCTTCGATTTATATATCTGGAAGACTGAATAATTTCCCAAGAACAGCCAAAGAAATAGCAGCAATATTTTATTTAGATAATACAAGTGCTACAAAAGGTTGTAAAAATGCTTTAACTATATTGAATAAATTAGAAAATAAGATGGATTATAATGATAAAACAATATTATGTCAAACAAAACCGATATCATTTATTGAGAGATATTGTAGTAAATTAAATATAAATAATGAATTAACTAAATTATGTAAATTTATAGCAATAAAGATAGAGAAAAATAATTTAGTTCCAGAAAATACTCCTCATTCAGTAGCAGCAGGAATAGTTTATTTTGTAGGTCAAATATGTAATTTGAATATAAGTAAATTAAATGTGAAAAATATAAGTGAAATTAGCGAAGTAACAATAAATAAATGTTATAAAAAGTTAGAAAAAATTCAAGATAAATTAATACCTCCTGTAATTTTAAAAAAATACAGTTAAGAAAAATATATTTTAAATAAATATGGTTTAAATAAATATGGTTAAATTATAATATATTTATTATTTTTTTATATTATAATGAATATACCAAAAATTATATTTATTGTTCCATATAGAAATAGAGAGGTTTACAAAGATTTATTTATTAGACATATGAAATATATATTAGAAGAAAAAGATAAAAAATATTATGAAATAATATTCTCTCATCAATGTGATAATAAAACATTTAATAGAGGTGCTATGAAAAATTTAGGTTTTATGTATGTAAAAGAAAAATATCCACATCATTATAAAAATATAACGTTGGTTTTTAATGATGTAGATACAATGCCCGGAAAAA
>PR_CR_10_Liq_1_inCRDRAFT_1002061_pt1 | contig 10562 bp, 10 predicted proteins | sample PRCRCaboRojoPR_3_FD_10241 | JGI IMG/M metagenome (IMG submission 10241) | reverse complement strand
GACCCCGCCGGTATGGCGGACCGGCTGGGGATAGAGCCGCAGCAGGTCCAGCACGTCGGCGGGCATGTCGCGCGTGACGGGCAGGCCCATCCGGGCCGCTTCCTCGGCGGCGATGGGGTAGTCGTGGGTCCATGTTCCGCTGGACAGCAGGTCGGCCAGCTCCGCGGCCTTGTCGGCGTCCATGTGCTTGGCGAGCAGGTCGGCGGCGGCGCTCTTGACCTGGGCGAGCGCCTTGCGGCCCATGTCGGCGCGGATCAGCGTCTCGTCGTCGATCTCGGCGATGGGTTTGTCCTCCACCACCTTGACGATCGAGGCCGCGGGCCACTGGCCGAGTTGCGGGTCGACCGGCCCCAGAACGGCGTGATCGCTCATCACCACCGCGTCGGCGGCAAGCGCGATCAGCGTGCCGCCCGACAGCGCGTGATGGGGCACGAAGACGGTGACCCTGGCGGGGTGGGCGCGCAGGGCCCGGGCGATCTGCAGGGCTGCCAGCACCAGGCCGCCAGGGGTATGCAGCACGAGGTCGATGGGCACGTCGTCATCGGTCATACGGATGGCGCGCAGTACCTCTTCGGAATCGTTGACGTCGATGAAGCGCATCAGCGGGAAGCCGAGCAGGCGCATCGTCTCCTGCCGGTGAACGAGCAGGATGACCCGCGAATTCCGGGCCTTCTGCATCTTGTCGATGGTCATGAAGCGGCGGGCTTCCTGCACCCGTTGGCGGATCAGGGGCTGCACCGCGGCCAGGATGAAGAAGAGCCAGAAGAGATCGAAGATCGACATGCGCCCGCCCCTGATCGAGTCGGCACCAGCCTAGCCGCTGGGGGGAAGGGGGTCATCCCTTGTTCAGGCGTTGCGGCGGACCTTGTCCTCGCCGGCCAGCGCGGCCCGCACCAGGGCGGCGACCAGGCGCGGAAACTCCGCCTGCGGGACAAGCGCCGCCAGGCCCGCGCCGTCGCCGGGCAGCCCGAGGCGCCGCGCAGCTGTGAGCGCCTTCTTGTCGGCGAAGGGATAGAGTTCCGGCCAGGCCGCCTGTGCCTCGCGGCAGAAGATGTCCGCGCCAAGCTGGCCGATCCCCTTGAACGCCTGCAGCTCCGCATGTTCGACGGCCGGGTCCCGGTCGCAGGCCTTGCGCAGCCGCCGCAGATCCCCGCCATGGGCGTCGAGCAGGCGCGCGGCGGTGTCGCCCAGCAGGGTGGCCGTGCTTTCGTCGAAGCGCTTGTAGCCATGGGCGCCCAGCACGGCGACCCGGCGGTCCCAGCTTGCCCGGGCCATGCGCGCCGGGGTGGTGAGACCGGCCGCGATCAGCCCGCGCGCGGCCGCGGTCGCCTGCCCGGCGCCGATCCGCGCCGAGTAGAGCGTGGAGGCCACCAGCCATTGGAACAGGGGCGCCGGCGTGTTGGCGGCGATGTCGATGCCGATCTCGTCGCAGAAGGTTCGCCCGTGGCGATCGAGCAACGTCTTCAGCCGGGTCTCGCGCGTCATGCCGGTCTCCTCGCCGGGGCGGGTCCGCCCGGCCGGTACCCTCAGGAGGCGTAGTCCGCGCCCTCGCCGTCGAGAATGGCCTTCAGCTCGTGCAGGTGGCGTTCGTCCTGCTCGGGATAGGTTTCCAGCTCGCGGGCCGTTTTCTCGGCGATCTCGTCGGACAGGACCCGCAACGGCTGGCCGGTCTGGAGCGCGCGGATATAGGTCTCGGCGGCGCGCTCGAAATAATAGAGCCGGTTGAAGGTCTCGGCGACGGTCTGGCCGATCACCATCACGCCGTGATTGCCCATCACCATCACCTTCTTCTTCGGGTCGTCGAAGAGCTGCGCGCAGCGTTCGCCCTCTTCCTCGAAGGCCAGGCCGCCGTAATGCTCGTCGATCACCACGCGGTTGAAGAAGGTCGCGCTGTTCTGGTCGATGGGCGGCAGGCGGCTGTCGGCCAGGCTCGCCAGCACGGTGGCGTGGATCGAATGCACATGCATCGCGCAGCGCGCATGCGGACAGTGCCGGTGCAGGCCGCCATGCAGCCCCCAGGCCGTCGGGTCCGGGGCGTCCGGCCGGTCGAGCGTTTCGGGATCGTTGGCGTCGATTTCCAGCAGGTCCGAGGCGCGGATACGGCTGAAATGCCGCTGGTTCGGGTTGATCAGAAACCGCGTCCCGTCCTCGTTCACCGACAGCGAGAAATGATTCGCCACGGCCTCGTGCATGTTCAGCCGGGCGGTCCAGCGGAACGCGGCGGCAAGATCCACGCGCTCCTGCCAGTGGTCGAGATTCGGACGGTCGGTGGCAACCGGGCTCAGGCTCATGGGATCCTCCTTCGCTCTCTCGGCCGCAGGCTAGCGGGGCGCCGGCAGGACGGCCAGAGGAATCCCGGCACGAAAAAGCCCCGGGCCGAAGCCCGGGGCCAGGTTTTCGGCTGACAGGAAGGGAGGTCAGCCTTTCGAGAACTCCGGATAGGCCTCCATGCCCATCTCGGCCATGTCGAGGCCGTTGATCTCTTCTTCTTCGCTGACNCGCAGGCCCATGACCGCCTTGATGATCGAGAAGGCGATGAAGCTGACGACGAAGACGAAGATCCCGATGGAGAAGAAGCCGACCAGCTGCATCCCGTAGGAGGCACCGTCGTTCGACCAGGCCACGATGAACGTGCCCCACAGGCCGGCGATCAGGTGCACCGGGATGGCGCCGACGACGTCGTCGATCTTCAGCTTGTCGAGCAGCGGAACCGTGTAGACCACGATCGCACCGCCCACCGCGCCAATCAGCGTGGCCTCGGTCAGCGAGGGGGCCAGCGGCTCGGCGGTGATCGAGACGAGGCCGGCCAGCGCGCCGTTCAGGACCATGGTGAGATCGACCTTGCCGTAGGTCACCTGGGTCAGGATCAGTGCGGCAACGGCGCCGGCCGCGGCGGCGGCGTTGGTGTTGGCGAAGATGCGGCTCACGTCGGCGACGTCACCGATCGTGCCCATGGCGAGCTGCGAGCCGCCGTTGAAGCCGAACCAGCCGAGCCACAGGATGAAGGTGCCGAGCGTCGCGAGCGCCAGGTTGGAGCCCGGGATCGCCTGTGCCTTGCCGTCCTTGGAGTACTTGCCGATCCGCGGGCCGAGCACGATGGCACCGGCCAGCGCCGCGAAGCCGCCTGCCGCGTGGACGAGGGTCGAGCCGGCGAAGTCGGAGAAGCCGGCTTCGGCCAGCCAGCCGCCGCCCCACTGCCAGGAGGCTTCGATCGGGTAGATGAAGCCGGTCAGCACGACGACGAAGGCCAGGAAGGGCCACAGCTTGATGCGTTCGGCCAGCGTGCCCGAGACGATCGAGGCCGTGGTCGCGCAGAACATCAGCTGGAAGAAGAAGTCCGAGCCGGCCGAGGCGTAGTCGAGCGCCGTGTCAGCGGGCGCGACGCCCACCGGTTCGAGCGAGGTGACGGCGAAGATCGGGCCCATCCAGCCCTCGATCCACCAGTCGCCGGGATACATCAGCCCGAAGCCGACGAGGTAGTACATGATCGCGGCGATGGAGAAGAGCGAGATGTTCTTCGTCAGCTGCATGGTGACGTTCTTGGACCGCACCAGGCCGGCCTCGAGCATGGCGAAGCCGGCGGCCATCCAGAACACGAGGAAACCGCCCATCAGGAAGAGCAGCGTGGTGAAGATGTAGGCGGTCTGCTCGCCCGGTGCGCCGGAGGCGTCCTGGGCCAGCGCGAGCGACGGGGTGAGCGCCGCGGCCGCCAGTACAGAAAGGGAAGTGAGTGTCTTCTGTCTCATGGTTCAGGTATCCTTGCCTTGCGTCTCAGAGCGCGTCTGCGTCGGTGTCGCCGGTGCGCACGCGCACGGCCTGCTGCAGATCGAGGACGAAGATCTTGCCGTCGCCGATCTTGTCGGTCTTCGCGGTCTTGCGGATGGTTTCGACGACGTCGTCGGCCATCGCCGACGAGACCGCGATCTCGAGCTTGACCTTGGGAACGAAGTTCACGGCGTATTCGGCGCCGCGGTAGATTTCGGTATGACCGGACTGCGAGCCGAAGCCCTTGATCTCGGTCACCATCATGCCGCGCACGCCGATATCGGTGAGCGCCTGGCGCACCTCCTCCAGCTTGAACGGCTTGATCGCTGCGATGATGAATTTCACGTTGTTACCCCTCCGTCTCGCAGGCGAACCTGCATGGATTGACCCGGGAATGAGGGATGCTGCGGCGCAGAGAGGCAAGGAATCGCCCGGTCGGGGGAGGGACAATTCCAGGCCATGTTGCACAATTTTTGCACAAATTATCAGAAATGATTAAAATATAGTCAAAGTAATCACGCGGAGGTCATGACTGATCCCTCCACTTTCCGAGGCTGCGAGTCTATTTTGGTCGCAACGAAAAAGACGCGTGGCAGGCAAGCGAGACATGAGCGGACCGGGCAGGAAGCGGCCTCCACTGGTGGCGGAGCGGCGAGTGGCTTCCGAACGCAAGAAAAAACCGGCGCGGCGCAAGGCGCCGGCCAAGACCGGGCGGAGCGCGAAAGCGCGGCGCGCGCCCTGGCCCGTGCGGCTGGTGCGCTGGATGCTGCGCCTCGTGCTGCGGATCTTCTGGGCGATCGGCTGGCGGCTGGCGGTCATCGGCGCGCTCGTTCTGGGCGGGGCGACCTTCTACTACTATACCCAGCTGCCATCCTCCTTCGAGCTGGTGGACGGGCGCGCCCGCGGCTCGGTCACCATGCTCGACCGCACGGGGGAGCCCTTCGCCTGGCGGGGCGACATGTTCGGCGGGGTCATCACCGCCGACACGGTCTCGCCGCATCTGAAGAACGCGGTCGTGGCGACCGAGGACAAGCGCTTCTACCGCCATCTCGGGGTCAGCCCCCGCGGGATCGCCGGGGCGATCCGCATCAACCTGGCCGAGGGGCGCGGCCCGCTGGAGGGACATGGCGGGTCCACCATCACGCAACAGGTGGCAAAGCTGATCTGCCTCGGCGTGCCCTATGATCCCGACCAGTGGAAGAACGAGGCCGAGTACGAGCGCGACTGCCGGCGCACGACGCTCTGGCGAAAGATCAAGGAAGTGCCCTTCGCGTTGGCGATGGAGGCCAAGTACGCCAAGGACGAGATCCTCACGATCTACCTGAACCGCGCCTACCTGGGCGCCGGGGCACGTGGGTTCGAGGCGGCGAGCCAGCGCTATTTCGGGCGCTCGGCGGCCGAGGTCGACCCGGCAGAGGCGGCGATGCTGGCCGGTCTGCTGGTGGCGCCGTCCTACTACGCGCCCACCAACGATCTGGAGCGCGCGCGGGAGCGCGCGGCCGTGGTCCTGCAGCTGATGCGCGAGCAGGGCTACCTGACCGGCGACGAGCTGGCCTATGCGCGCGGGCACCCGGCCACCCTGTCCGAGGCGGCCGAGGCCCGCGCCGGCGGCTATTTCGCCGACTGGATCATGGAGGAAGGNCCGGATTTCCTGACGCGCGACACGACGGAGGACGTTCTCATCCGCACGACCTTCGACCCCGAGATCCAGTCCGCCGCGGAAGAGGCGCTGAAAACGGTCTTCGAGGAAAAGGTTCGCGAGGGGTCGGAGGCGCAGGCCGCGATCGTCGTGATGTCGGCGGACGGCGCGGTCCGCGCCATGGTCGGCGGGCGCAACACCCGCGTCGCGGGGCAGTTCAACCGCGCCACCCAGGCGATGCGGCAGACCGGCTCGGCCTTCAAGCCCTTCGTCTACGGCGCGGCGCTCGATCTCGGGTTCCGGTTCGACAGCCGCGTTGTCGACGAGCCGATCACCATCGATGTGCCGGGATCGGGCCCCTGGTCGCCCAGCAACTACACCCGGCAGCATTACGGCGAGATGTCGCTGACCCAGGCGCTCGCCAACTCGATCAACACGGTCGCCGTGAAGGTATCGGAAGCCGTCGGCCGCGAGAACGTCCGCACGGTCGCGAGCGATTTCGGCATCGAGACCGACCTGGCGCAGGGACCGGCGCTGGCGCTCGGCACATCGGAGACGACGCTTCTGCAGATGACCGGCGCCTATGCCGGGATCCTCAACGGTGGCAGCTCGGTCAAGCCTTACGGGCTGGTGGAGCTGACGCTGCAGGGCGATTCCCAGCCCCTGATGACCGTCGACGGGGGAATCGGCGAGCGGGTCATCTCGGAACAGGCCGCGCGCCAGCTNGTCTACATGATGAGCCGGGTCGTGGCCGAGGGTTCAGGCGGGCGCGCGGCGCTGCCGGATCGGCCCGTGGCGGGCAAGACTGGCACGACCCAGGCGGCGCGCGACGCCTGGTTCATCGGGTTCACCGCCGACTACGTGGCCGGGGTCTGGATGGGCTATGACGACAACACGCCGCTGACGGGCGTCACCGGCGGCGGGCTGCCGGCAGAGATCTGGCACGACGCGATGCTGCGGATTCACGAGGGTCTGCCGCCGCGCCCGCTGCCCATGATCGACCCGGCCGAGGCCGCGGCACCGCTGGCCGGGCTGCGCCGCGACGAGCGCCGGGACCGGGGCCAGCCGCAGGTCGAACGCACGATCCTCGAGGAAGTGCTCGGCGCGATCTTCGGCCGNCGCTGAGGCGGTCGGTCAGGGCGTGTAGAGCCGGTAACTGCCGTCCATCATCGCCACGTGGCAGCTTTCGGACGTGATCTTCATGCTCGGCCGACGGGGCAGGTCGCCGCTGCGCACGGCGCTGGCCGTATCGCCCGGACAGGCCGGCAGCTCGACCCGGCGGTAGCCACGATCGGTCATGCACTGGGCGATGACCCGCTGGCGGAGCGCGGTGTTGGTGTCGGCGCTGTAGATCCCGGTATAGGGCGCCCATCCGAACTGCGTGTTGGTCGGCACCTGTTGCGTGCCCGTGACCTCGCAGCCCGTCTGATCGCGCTGGTACCGCGCGAGCGAGACGCCATCCTTGATCCAAAAACTTGCAGGGACGCAGCCGGCGAGAAGGGCGGCGATGGCGACGGGCAGGGCNCGTTCGAGGGGCACGGGAAGGACTCGCAATAAACTCGATACAACCGGGGCGGCCGGCACCGCGCCGGCCACCCCGAAGATGAAGGGCATTTTATTAAAATGCGGTAAACTGCGCCCGGATCAGCCGTGGGACGGCGGTTCGTCCTCCATGCGCAGCGCGCTTATCGCGCGCACCATCGTCGCCTGGGGGCCGACTTCGCTTTCGGTATCGGCGATGGACAGTTCGACCGGCGTGCCGGCCTCGAGCGCGCCGAACCCGTCATCGATGACGGCGTTGCGGTGGAAATAGATTTCGCGCCCGCCCGTCGTCTCGATGAAGCCGTAGTCGGGAAACAGCCGCAAGACACGGCCCTGGCTGGGCCCGTGCAGCGCCTTCACGTCGCCGCGCACCTTCTGGGAGTGGGACTCGAGCCGGCGCTCCATCGCGTTGAAGGCGTCGCGCACGGTGAGGTACGGATCGAAATGCGCGCCGTCATCGCCGGGGTCGTGGCTGATGACCAGCTCCTTGTCGGGCACGCGCACCTCGATGCGGACGTGATAGGCAAGCGGGTTGTGCTGGCTGCGATGCGGCACCTCCACCGCGACGCGGACGCTGTTGATATGGCTGAAAAACCGATGCAGCCGATCCACGCGCTCGCGGATCTTCGCGTCGAGCGCGTCCGACTGATCGGTGTTGTGATAGGCGATCTCCAGCGGAATATCCATGCGATCCTCCTCGCTTTCCCCCGATGCTGCGCGCATCGGGGCCGCCGGTCAACACGGCGCGCGGCCGCAGGTTCCGCCCTATCCGGCGCGGCGCAGCTCGGCGATCAGGGCGTCGAGGTTGCCACCCTGGCGGTCGAGCATGGCCCGGACCTCGGTGCGCTCGGTCGCAAGCATGTTCACCCCCTCGATGAAGAGGTTGAACATCTTGGGCTGGCCGCGGGAGTCGCGCACGTGCCAGCGAACCTCGAAGGGCGCCTCGCCCCGGAGATCGGCGACCGAGATCACCTCGTAGAAACTCTTGAGCGGCTGTGTGCCGGTTACCCTGATCTCGCCGCCGATGAACTCGCGGAACCGCTGGCCGTACTTGCGCGAGATATAGGATTGGAAGGCGCCGGCGAAGGCGCGGCGCTGGGGGGTCGAGGCCACGCGCCAGTCGGGGCCGAGGGCCATCTGCGCGATCAGCGGGACGTCGGCATAGGTGCCGAAGATACGCTCGAATTCCTGGTACATCGCGCTCTCGCGCTTGCCGGAATTGATCACGGCATTGATGTCCGTCACCAGGCGATTGATCAGGTTGCTGGCTTCGGCCGTCGTCAGCGCCTGCCCCCGTCCGGGCAGCGCCAGCGCGGCGGCGCCGGCGGCGAGGCNGGTCAAGACGCGGCGGCGGCCGCGGTCACTGGGCGAACGGGTCGTAATTGGGGTCCGCGATCGGGTCGTAATCTGGGTCGGCATAGGAATCCTCCTGGTCGGGGGACAGGGCGGCGTAGGGGTCCGCTGCCCGGCCGCCGAGCTCGAAACGGCGGTTCTGCAGATACAGAACGCGTGCCTGGGCGTAGCTGTCGGCGCTCTCGTAGAGAATGGAGTCGATAAGGTCGCCGTAACGGCTGCGCGCGCTGAGCGCCCCGCCGATATTGGCGCCGGTCACCCATTTGCGGTCGCCGGAAGGCACCAGCCACCGCGTCGGGTTCAGCGCGATGTCGGTCACGAGCCCGAAGGCATCCCGTTCGGTCGAGGGGCCGGCGAGCGGCAACTCCACATAGGCGCCCTCGGGCGCGCCCCAGACATGCAGCGTCTCGCCGAAATCGGTTTCCTCGTGGNCGAGGCCCATCTCGGTCGCAGGGTCGAGCAGCCCGCCGAGCCCGAAGGTCGAGTTCACGGCGAGTCGGAAACTGTTCTTCACCGCGTCGCCGAGGCGCAGTTGCAGCAGGTTGTTCAGAACGTCGCCCGGCAGGTCGAGGTTGTCGGCGAAGTTGCTGACCCCGTCCTGCACCGGGTCCGGCACGGCAAGGCTGTATCCCTCGGCGGCCGGCCGCACCAGCGCACGGTCGAGGCCCCGGTTGAATTCATGGGTGCGCCTGTTGGCGGTTTCGTAGGGATCGTTGACCCCGGTGGGGGTCGTCGCCGGGCCACAGGCCGCCAGCGCGCAGAGCGTCAGCGCCGCGATCACTGCAGCCGGGCGGCGAAAAGGTGGGGCAAGGGAGTCTGGCAATGGAGTCTCGGTCTAACGAATACGGGATACCGGCGATCTGCCGGTCGGAAGGGGCAATGTCTGTCCTGAAAGGGATAGGCGAAGGACGGGGCCGGTTGCAACAGAGGAACCGGTCACATGGTTGACATCCGCCGATCCCCGGTAGGTGTAACCGGATACGGCTCCTGAAAAAGCAGGGGTGTGTCTCTGCAGCTGCATGATCGGCATTACGCCCGTCACCCGCGCGCGGATCACGCCGGGCCGACTTTCCTGTTTCCAAGCCCGGTCGTCGGGGCTAGCGTGCGTCCGAAATGCAACAGAGGAGGACGGCCATGACCGGCAAGATCGAACGGCGTCTCGCGGATATGGGCGTCACGCTGCCCGACGCCCCCGCACCGGCGGCGAATTACGTGCCTTACGTCCAGGCGGGCAACCTGCTCTTCGTGTCGGGTCAGATCGCAATGGAGAACGGCACGCTGATCACCGGAAAGCTTGGCGTGGACATGACCGTCGAGCAAGGCCAGGCGGCCGCGAAAACCTGCGCGATCAGCCTGCTGGCCCAGGTCAAGGCTGCCTGCGGGGGCGATCTCGACCGGCTGGAGCGCGTGGTCCGGCTGGGTGGTTTCGTGAACGCCGCACCCGATTTCACCGACCATCCGAAGGTGGTGAACGGCGCATCGGATTTCATCGGCGAGGCTCTGGGCGAGATCGGTCGCCACGCGCGTGCCGCGGTCGGGTCCTCGTCGCTGCCGCTGGGCGTCGCGGTCGAAATCGAGGGCGTGTTCCAGATCGCGACATGACGCTTCCGGACATCTTCCTGGCGCGCCCGATCGCCCATCGCGGGTTCCATGACGGGACCCGCGGCGCGATCGAGAACGCGCCGGCCGCCATCCGCGCCGCGATCGCCGCGGGCTACGGGATCGAGATCGACCTGCAGCTGTCGGCCGACGGGGCGGCCATGGTGTTCCATGATTACCGCCTCGACCGGCTGACGGCCGAAAGCGGCCCGGTCCGCCAGCGGAGCGCGGCCGAACTGGGCCGGACCGCCTTGCGCGGGTCGGGTGGCGAGACGATCCCGACGCTCGAAGAGGTGCTGGACATCGTGGACGGGCAGGTGCCGCTTCTGATCGAGATAAAGGACCAGGACGGCGCGCTCGGCCCCGGGACAGGCGCGCTGGAGGCCGCGACGGCCGCGGCGCTGGCGGGCTATGCCGGGCCGGTGGCGGTGATGTCCTTCAATCCCCACGCGGTCGCGGCCTTTGCCGAGGCCGCCCCGGATGTGCCGCGCGGTCTGACCACCTGCAGTTTCCCCGCGGAACACTGGGGCGGCTTGCCCCGTGACCGTGCCGCCAGGCTACGCGGGATTCCCGATTTCGAGCGGGTCGGCGCGAGCTTCGTCAGCCACCGGGCGGGCGACCTCGACCGCCCCCGCCTGGCCGAGCTGAAGACCGGCGGGGCGGG
>PR_CR_10_Liq_1_inCRDRAFT_1002060_pt1 | contig 10563 bp, 6 predicted proteins | sample PRCRCaboRojoPR_3_FD_10241 | JGI IMG/M metagenome (IMG submission 10241) | reverse complement strand
CCCGCCACAGGGGCGCAGTGCGGCGGGCGTAGATGCGCTGCTCGCCGGTGGCGGGGAAGCGCATGGTGACGGTGCGCTCGTCACTGGCCTCGACGATGCCCAGGCCAAGCTCGGCCTGGGTCTCGGACAGCCAACGCTGGCCGGGTCTGAACTCGGGGGGGGCTTCGGGCATGAGGACTCGTGGTTGTGTTGTCGGCGGGCTCGGATGGCGCCGCAGCGGCTGCGCATCAATGGCTGGCGCCGGCCGCGTAAACGCCCCCGGGCGGGCGGCGGCGGTATCGGCGCTCGGCGGCCACGGTGCGCAGATGCAGGGCGTCAGACGGCGGCTCGGCGTTCCTGTGACGGCGGCGGGCTGCCCGACGCCGACTTGCGACGCTCTCTGCATGATAGCGGCCCAAGCCCGCTTCTGCCCGGCGCGTCCAGGAGCACAGCGCTCGGCGCAGGCGCACAAGCATTGCTCCGGGGGCCATGGCGCCCGCCGCGACCGGGCCGACATGGCAGCCCGGGCATGGCCGCCGGGGCGAAGACCCGTCGAGCCCGGCTCGGCCCCAAGACGGCGGCCGGTGCTGGCTTGACTTCCGACAAAGCCCGCCAGCGTCGCCGATGTTTCAATGATGAGCCATCCGCAGCCCAAGCGCTAATCCCAGGCCACGTCATGCCGCTGTTCAAGCTCAAGTATTGGATCCTCATCGGCATGCTGCTGCCGTTGGCGCTGATCGTGCTGGCGCTGGTACGGCCGAATGGCCCGGACTATCAGGTCGTGGAGCGCGGGGACGGCTTCGAGCTGCGCGCTTATGGGCCGCTGCGGGTGGCCGAAACCCGGGTGGAAGGGGACTTCGCCGTGGTCGATGAGCGCGCCTATCCGCATCTGCTGGGCTACATCCGCGGCGAGAACGGCGGCGCCCGCAAGATGCCCATCCTGGCGCCGGCGCTGGCACAGCGCACCGGCGAGCATGCCTGGCTCGTGCAGTTTGTGATGGCCCAGGAATATCCACTGTCGATGCTGCCCCAACCGACCCATCCGGCGGTAACCGTCCGCGAGTTGCCGCAGCGCCTGCTGGCGGTGCGCCGCTCCGGCGGCGACTGGGACCCGGCGCGCTGGAGGCAGGATGCCGAGGGGCTCATGGACGCCGTCGTGCAGGCGGGCCTTGCGCCCATCGGTGAGCCCATCTTTGCGCGCTACAATGCGGCATTCGTGCCCGGCGTCCTGCGCCGCAACGAAGTCATGCTCCCGGTCGAGCGCTGAGCGCCCACCAGCGCCGCCGCGGCCCCCCAACAGTTGCAACCCAGCACTTGCAACCCAGCACTTGCAACCCGGCAATTTGCAACCCAACAACTCGCAATCCGGCAATTTGCAACCCAACAACTCGCAATCCGGCAACCGCAACGAGGCGAGTCCATCGCCGGCAACAGGAGCGCCCGATGTCCATGCAAGCACCCGCGATCCCGAGTGGCACAGATCCCACGCCCGCGCGCTCAGCCCCCGGCGCCGGGCGACACCACAGCGAGCAGGTGTCGCTGCCACCGGCGGTGGACGCCCCGCGCGAGGTCTACGCCACGCCCGCGCTGAAAGAGATCAGCTGGTACGCCGACGGCCCCGAGGGCACGCGCCCGCTGGTGCTGCTGCACAGCATCAACGCCGCCCCCAGCGTGTTCGAGATGAAGCCCCTGTTCGAGCACTACCGGGCCGAACGGCGGGTCTTCGCACCGGACCTGCCGGGCTTCGGCTTCTCCGACCGCAGCGACCGCCCCTACTCGCCGGCGCTCTATGCCGAGGCCATCACCGCCTTTCTCACCGATGTGGTGAAGGCGCCGGCGGACGTCGTCGCCTTCTCCCTCAGCGCCGAGCTCGCCGCCCGCGCCTGCCTGGCGGCGCCTGATCGCTTCGCGACCCTCGCACTGCTCTCCCCCACCGGCTTCAGCAACCGGCGCCTGCCCTCGGGCGATGTCGGCAAGGCGCTGCATCGCGTATTCACCCTGCCGGGTCTCGGTCCGGGACTCTACAGCCTGCTCACCAGGCGCGGCGGGATTCGTTTCTTCCTGCGCCAGAGCTTTGTCGGCGAGCCGCCGGACGAGCTCATCGACTATGCCTATGCGACCTCACATCAGCCGGGCGCCATGCACGCGCCCTATCGATTCCTCTCCGGGCAGCTCTTCACCCGCAATGCCGTGGACACGCTGTACGCCAAGCTGGCGCTGCCGGTGCTGGTGGTCTACGACAAGGACGCCAATGTCACGTTCGACCGGCTCCCCGAGCTGCTGGAGTCGCACGCCAACTGGCGTGCCACCAAGGTGGAGCCCACCCTCGGGGTCCCGCAATGGGAGCGCCCGACCCGCACCATCGCCGCACTGAACGAGTTTTGGCGCAGCGCCGGGTCTGGCACCGCAGCGTAAGGGCGCTGACGCCACGGCCGCCGCCGGCTCGCTGCGTATGCCGCACATTGCGCACAACGGCGGCGCCCCAGGACAGATCCACAGCGCCGCCCGGAGCCCGCGGCGGCGCACCCATCGGATGATTCCGACAGCACACAAGGGCTATGATCGCCGCCATCGCCAACCATGGGCGCCGCATCAAATGCCGCGTCAGGTCGCGCCGTCCGTCCGCCGCCAAAGCGCGCAGACAAGCGCGTCGAGCCAACCCGCCGTCGTCGCCAGCGTCGTTGTCACCCAAGATGTCCGTCCCGTCGCCCGCCATGGACATGCTCGCCCCCCGCGCCATTCAGCAGCACCTGGAGGCGCGCCTGGCCGAGGTGCTGGCGGGACTGGCGCTGAGCCACGGCGACGGCCTGCAATCGGTGTTGCTGGCGCTGCCCCGCGCGCCGGCGACGGCACCGCAGCTGGCGGGGTGTCAGTTCCAGTTCCGCCATGCCCAGCGTGGCGAGCTCTACGCCGGCTACGGCGAGGCGGCGGCCTGGCAGACGGCGGGGTCCGGGCGCCTCAGCACCCTGTCCTCGGCACTGCCCAACGCAGACTGGCGACGGGCGGATGCGGATGCCACAGGCTTCGATGCCTTCGCGATGCTCGGCTTCGCCGCCACCGATACGCCGGCGCCGCCCGCCGCGGCGGCACCCACCGCCGGGGCAGCCGATGCGCTGCCCAACGCCCTGCTCTGGGTTCCCGAGATCGGCCTGATCTGTCACGACCACGCGGCGGCACTGGTGTTCTCCACGCCCCTCCCGGCAGCGCCGGCGCGGGTGCTGGCACGCTGGCGACGCCTGCTGCGGGTGCTGATTCCCGCCCTCTACGAGCCCTCCCCGGGGCCGCGCCCCACCGCGCGGCTGCGGCGTACTCGTGAAGAACCGGACGCCGCGGGCTGGAACTCCCTGGTGCGTGACACGCTGGCGCAGATCGCCACCGGTCCCATGGCCAAGGCGGTGCTCTCGCGCCGGCTCATGGTCCGGGGCCCGCGCGAGTTCGATATGGCACGGCTGCTGAATGCCCTCGGCTGCCTCTTCCCGTCCTGTCAGACGGTGAGCCTGCGCCGGCGGGGCCGGAGCTTCGTCGCCGCAACGCCGGAGCGGCTGCTCGGCCTCAGCGGCGATCAGTTGCAGGTGGACGCCATCGCCGGCACCGCCAGCCGCGGCGAGTCCCTGGCCGAGGACGCCCGCCTGCGCGCCGGCCTGCTCGGCTGCGACAAGAATCGTCGCGAGCATCGCTTCGTCATCGACGCCGTGCGCGCCGCACTGGCCGACTGCTGCGACGACTTCCGGGTGCCGGCGACGCCGCGGGTGCTGGCGCTCAGCAATGCACAGCATCTGTGGAGCCCTATCGAGGCACGGTCGCGGCCGGGATGCAGCCTGTTCGAGCTCGCCGCACGGCTGCATCCCACACCCGCCACCAACGGCCAGCCGCGGGCGGCAGCCCGGGCCTGGCTGCGCAGGGCGGAGCCCTTCCTGCGCGGCTGGTATACCGGGGCCGCGGGCATCCTGCGCCCGACGGGCGACGGCGAGCTGTGGGTGCTGCTGCGCTGCGCCGAAGTCAGCGGCGCCGAGGCGGAGCTCTTCGCCGGCGCCGGCATCGTCGCCGGCTCGGACCCCGCCGCCGAGTGGCGCGAGACCGAGGCCAAGCTCGCCGCCATGCTCTCGGCGCTGCGCTACGCCTGAGGCCGCCGCAACCGCCCACCATGTTCGCCCGCCAACCCGCCGTCTGCCGCCATGCCCGCGCCTGACACGGCCTGTCTCAACCTGCGTTGGGCGTCGGCGCTGCTGGCGGGCCTCGGCGCCGGCGGCGTGCGCACCCTGGTGCTTTCGCCGGGCTCGCGCTCCACGCCCGTCGTCATCGCCGGCCAGCGCGCACCGGATTTCGAGCTCATCCCCATCCTCGACGAGCGTAGCGCGGCTTTTTTCGCGCTGGGGGCGGCGCGTGTCGCCCAGCGGCCGGTGGCCCTGCTCGCCACCTCCGGCTCGGCCCCGGCGCACTGGTATCCCGCCGTGGTCGAGGCCAGCGAGTCGGGCGTGCCGCTGGTGCTGCTCAGCGCCGACCGCCCGCCGACGCTGCGCGGCTTCGGCGCCAATCAGACCATCGATCAGACCCGGCTCTTCGGCACCTTTACCCGCGAGGCCCATGATCCGGGCCCGCCGCGGGCCGGCGTCGCCGCGCTGGCCGCCATCGCCGCCCTCGGGCGCCGCGCCACCGCCGTCGCCGCGGGCCCACGACCGGGACCGGTGCAGATCAATCTGCCCTTCGATGAGCCGCTGGTGCCGACGGCCGATTGCGCAGACCACCTGCCCGCGGCGGTGACGACGTCCGCGGCGCCGCAGGGCTGGCCCGATCCAGCGGCACTCAACGCCAGCCTGGCGCCGCTGACCGCGCCGCCCGGGCGCGGCTTGGTGGTGGTGGGTCCCGGGCTGTTCCGGGCCGACTTCGCCGCCGCGCTGCGGGATGCGGCGCGACGGCTCGCGCTGCCGGTGCTGGCAGACCCGCTGTCCGGGCTGCGCTTCGGCGCCGCCGCCGACACCGTCATCAGCCATTACGACACCCTGCTGCGCAACACCGACGCCGCCCGTGCGCTGCGCCCGGACTGGGTCTTGCGCATCGGCGGCGCACCGGTGTCGAAGGTGCTCGGCCAGTGGCTCGCCGGTCTGCCGGCCCTGCTGGTGGACCCCGCCGGGGGATGGCGGGACCCGGAGCATTGCGTGCTGCGGCGCCTGGTCGCCGAGCCCGCCGCCGTGTGTGCGGCGCTCACGCCGGGCACAGCGCCTGATCCCGACTGGGCCGCCCGTTGGCGGCGGGCGGACGCCTGTATCGGCGGGCTCATGCAAGCGCAGCTCGATGCCTCACCGTGGTGCGAGGCCCACCTGGTGCGCGCCCTGATGCGGCGTATCCCCGCCGGCGAGGCCCTGCTCGGCGCCAACTCACTGCCCATCCGCCAGTTGGATACCTGGTCCGGCACCCGCACGGCGCCGCTGCGGCTGCACGGCAACCGCGGGGCCAGCGGTATCGACGGTCAACTGTCCACCCTCGCCGGGCTCAATCACGCGGCAATCGGGGATGCGTGCTCGCCCTGCTGGGCGCTGCTCGGCGACCTCTCCGCCGTGCACGATCTCAGCGGCTGGCTGCTGACGGCGCACCTGCGCCGGCCGGTGGTGGTCATCAACAACGGCGGCGGACGCATCTTCGATTATCTGCCCCAGCGCGGGCTGCCGGAGCTCGCCCGGCTCTGGCGCACGCCGGTGGCGCCGGATTTCGCGCGCCTGGCGGCGACCTTCGGCCTCGTCCATCGCCGCATCACCGGCGCCGAGCAGTTCGAGGCGGCGCTGGACGCCGCCGGCACCGGCGAGGCGATGGCGCCGGCGTGCCGGCCGCTGCTGGAAGTGAGCATCGACGCCGATGCATCGCGCGACTTCCATCGCCGCTGCTGGGACGCAGCGGCGGCGGCAACCCTCTGAACACCGCCGCCAGCCGATGCCCGAGCCCGCGTAGCACGTCGTGGGCCAATGCTGTCAATTGGTGCAGACGGGGTTTCACACCCGCTGCAACACTGCATAATATCGGGGTTTACCGCAGTACCCGCGGGGTCGCCGCTGGGGCGAGTGCTCCGCTGCGCCCGGCGCCACGGTCAAAGCCAACCTGAGGGAGTTGAGCATGCAATACGACAGTCACCTGTACCAGATTCTGGCGCCGAACCCGGCGTTGGTGGCCTCGCAGTTGGAGCCGGAGGCGTTCGCCAAGCACTACACATCGGGCTCCGTGCGCTACTACGCCGGCAAGGTGGTGTTCGCGGAAATCGATCTGAGCTACCGCCACCCCTATTTCAAAATCGACGAGGCGCTGGCTGCGCTCAAGCCGCACGACGACGGTCGCCCCAAGGCGACCAAGTTCATCTCCACCTACCGGATCCTGGAGCACATCGATCTCAACGCCATTTCGCGCGTCATCCTGGGCACCCCCGAGGGTTATGTGCTGGAGTTGCAGTCCGCCCCCTACGACAAGACCCACGAAGAGGGTTTCCTCAGGATCTACGCCGAGATCGCACCGCTGCGCATGCTGGTGATGTCGCGGCTGGACTTTCCGGCTTTCGGCAAATACGTCACCGAACCGGGCTTTCCAAAAGGGGCCCCCAAGCAGTTCTACACCCAGATCGAGCTGGACATCGCGCATTTCCTGCGGGAGTTCGAAGAGCGCCCGACCATGCATCCGCCGATTCCCGGCTTGCACCCATCCAACCTGCGGGCGGCGATCATGGAACTGCGCGAGAACCCGGGCAAGGATACCAAGGGGCTGCGGCTGGACAGCGGCTTCGACAACATCCCCTACAAGCTCATTCGCCACGGCTTCATGTTCGCCTCGCAGGACACGACCCGCTTCTTTCCGATGCCTGCCCCCGCAGAGATCGAAGCCACCAACTATCACTTCTGGCGCGCCATGTGACGGCAACCATGCCGGCCCTCGGCGCAACGGCCGGTCGCACCGCGGCGGGCTCGTGTGCCGTCAATGGCCTTCCAGCTCGCATCCCAGCGGCGGCTAACCACCGCCGCCCGGCCTTCCCACAGACAACAACACTGATTCGAGCCACACGGGGAGTTATCCACTCATGAGCCTGAATGCGCTTATTCCTCTGTTTTTCGGGGTCATCGGTCTGGCGACGGCCTATGTCGTCTATCAAACCGTCAAGGCATATCCCAAAGGCGAGGCGAAGGTTGCCGCCATCGGTGATGCCATCCACCTCGGCGCCATGGTGTTCATGCGCCGGGAATACACCATGCTCGGCCTCTTCGCCGCCGTGCTGCTGGTGGTGCTGTACATCTTCCTCGGCTGGAAGACGGCACTCGCCTTTCTCATCGGCGCCGTGGCCTCGGCCCTGGCGGGCTTCATCGGCATGAGCACGGCGACCCAGGCCAATGTGCGCACCACGGTGGCGGCGCACACCAAGGGACCGGCGGAGGCACTGACCGTCGCCTTCTTCGGCGGCTCCATCATGGGCCTGGCGGTGGCCTCCCTAGGGCTGCTCGGCCTGGGCACCCTGTACCTGCTGTTCGGCGGCGACCCGGAAACGGCCCACGCCATCCACGGCTTCGGCATGGGCGCCTCCAGCGTGGCGCTGTTCTCCCGCGTCGGCGGCGGCATCTACACCAAGAGCGCCGATGTCGGCGCCGATCTGGTGGGCAAGGTGGAAGCCGGCATCCCCGAGGACGACCCCCGCAATCCGGGTGTCATCGCCGACAACGTCGGGGACAACGTCGGCGATGTCGCCGGCATGGGCTCGGACATCTTCGAGTCCTACTGCGGCGCCATCATCGCCACCATTGCCATCGCCTCCACCCTCGCCGCGGACATCATGGACCCGCTGGGCGAGCGCCAGGCGCTGATGTTCCTGCCCCTGGGCCTGGCCTCCGCGGGTCTGCTCTGCTCCATCGCCGGTATCTGGCTGGTGCGGCGCTTCTCCAGCCAAGCCCCGGAACGGGCACTGCGCATCGGCACCATCGGCGCGAGTGCGCTCTTCATGCTCGTCGCCTTCGTGGTCATTATCGCCACCGGCGTCACCAGCGCCGTCTGGGGTGCGGTGCTCATCGGCGCGCTCGGCGGCATCGTCATCGGCCTGGTCACCGAGTACTACACCTCGGCCAAGCCGGTGCGGCACATCGCCATGGCCGGTGAGACCGGCGCCGCCACCGTCATCATCACAGGCTTTGCGGTGGGCATGCGCTCGGTCATCATCCCGCTGCTCACCATCAGCGTCATCATCTTCGTCTCCAACGCGCTCGCGGGTCTCTATGGCGTTGGCATCGCCGCCGTCGGCATGCTCGCCACCGTCGGCATCACCATGGCCATCGACGCCTACGGGCCGGTGGCGGACAACGCCGGCGGCATCGCCGAGATGGCCGGTCTCGGCGTGGAGACCCGGCGTATCACCGACTCCCTCGACGAGCTCGGCAACACCACCGCCGCCATCGGCAAGGGCTTCGCCATCGGCGCGGCGGCGCTGGCGGCGCTGGCCATCATCACCGCCTACATCGAGAGCGTGGCGCTGCACGTGCCGGACTTCGAACTGCTGCTGAGCGATCCGCTGGTGATCATCGGCATGTTCATCGGCGGCATCCTGCCCTTCGCCATCGCCTCCATCACCATGACCGCGGTGGGGGACGCCGCCTTTGCCATGATCAATGAGATCCGCCGCCAGTTCCGCGAGATCAAGGGCCTGCTGGATGGCGAGGCGGAGCCGGACACGGCCCGCTGCGTGGATATCGCCACCACCGCGGCGCTGAAGAAAATGGTCCTGCCGGGGGTCATCGCCATCGCCGCACCCTGGGTGGTGGGCTTCGGCCTGGGTCCCGCCGCCCTCGGCGGTATGCTCGGCGGCGCACTGCTCGGCTGCGTGCTGCTGGCGCTGACCATGGCCAATGCCGGCGGCGCCTGGGACAACGCCAAGAAATACGTCGAGCAGGGCAACCACGGCGGCAAGGGCTCGGACACCCACAAGGCCACGGTGGTCGGCGACACCGTCGGCGATCCCTTCAAGGACACCTCCGGGCCGTCCATGAACATCCTCATCAATGTCATGGCCATCGTCAGCCTGGTCATCGCGCCCCTGTTGGGCAACAGCTTGCTGGGCTGATTCAGCCCCTTCATGGCCCGGGGTCGCCGGCTTGCGGGCGGCCCCGGGTCGCAGACGGACGACACGCCCCCGCGCCGCGCGGCGCAACCAGCGCATCCAACGACGCGCCAAGCCGGGTTCTGGTCATCAGGGCGCGCCATCGGCACGACGCCTCGCACAGCCATGCCAAGCCCGACCGCCGCCGTGGACCCGCCGCAACGTCTTCGCACGATGTCGGCTAAGCTCCCGGCATGACCACCGTCGTCGTTGCCGAAAAGCCGAGCGTCGCCCGCGACATCGCCGCGGTGCTGGGTGCCTCCAGTCGCGCCGAGGGCTGCCTGCGCGGCCGGGGCTGGTGCGTCACCTGGGCCCTCGGTCACCTGGTGCACTTCGCCGAGCCGGACGACTATGGCGCGGATTGGGCCGGGCGTTGGTCGTCGGACCAGCTGCCGATGATCCCGGAGCGCTGGCGGCTGCGCACCGACAAAAAGACCAGCGCGCAGTTCAAGATCGTCAAGGCGCTGCTCACGGCCGCGGACACCGAGCGCGTGGTCTGTGCCACGGATGCCGGGCGCGAGGGCGAGCTGATCTTCCGCCTCATCGTCGAGCACGCCCGCAGCCGCAAGCCCATCGAGCGGCTCTGGATCTCCAGCCTGACGCCGGAGGCCATCCGCGCCGGCTTCGATTCCCTGCGCCCCGCCGAGGATTACGCGCCGCTGGCCGCCGCCGCCCGTGCCAGGGCGCAGGCGGACTGGCTGGTGGGCATGAACCTGACCCGTGCCTACACCGTGCACAACCGGGTGCTGTGTACCATCGGCCGGGTGCAGACGCCGGCGCTGGCGATGATCGTCGCCCGGGATACGGCCATCGCCAACTTCACCAAGGCCTATTTCTACGAGCTGGTGGCGCGCCTGGCGGAGGGCTTCGAGGCCAAGTACAGCAAGGACGGCGAGACCCGCATCGAGCGCAAAGAGCACGCCGAGCGGCTGCAACGGCAGATCAGCGCCGCCATCGAGCCGCACCGCACCGGCACCGTCACCGCCGTCGACAAGAAGGTCCGCCACAACCGCCCGCCGCCGCTCTACGACCTCACCACGCTGCAGCGCGACGCCAACCGCCGCTTCGGCTTCACCGCCGCCCGGGTGCTGGAGCTGGCGCAGACCCTGTACGAGACCCACAAGCTCATCAGCTATCCGCGCACCGAGAGCCGCCACATCGGCGAGGACATGGTGGCGCAGCTGCCGGGGATTCTGGAGCAGACGGACCATCCGCTGGCCGCCGAGGCCCGTGCCCGCCTGGACGCCGGCCACCGCCTCGGCAAGGCTTATGTGGACAAGACCAAGCTCACCGACCACCACGCCATCCTGCCCACCGCCCGGCGCCCGCCGGCCAACCTGCCGGAGCCGCTGCGCAGGATCTACGACCTGGTGGCGGCGCGCTTCGTCGCCGTCTTCCTGCCGGATCAGCGCGTGGAGGAGACCCGGGTGACCCTCGACATCGGCGCCGAGACCTTCATCGCCAAGGGCTCC
>PR_CR_10_Liq_1_inCRDRAFT_1002059_pt1 | contig 10566 bp, 9 predicted proteins | sample PRCRCaboRojoPR_3_FD_10241 | JGI IMG/M metagenome (IMG submission 10241) | reverse complement strand
AACAAGCGGCCAGCCGAAACGCCGTTGTTTGCCGTAAATGCCCGTCCCCCTATAGCCAGGCGCAGACTGCCGTAGCGACCGAGTTCATAGGTATCTGCCACTACCAACGGGGTATCCAGGGTGACAAGCTGGTCTTCATGAACGGCATAGGCCTCGGGATCGCCCGGGTCAAGGATGGCAGGCCTCGGTTGGGACTCCCCACAACGGTGCAGATCTTCAACCCATTCAAGCTGGACCCGGCCTCGATAACGACCCGTGCGCGCCAGCACCCGCCAGCGTTCACCGGCCCGTGGCGCTGTGTCAGCAGTCAGATCCGGGGCATAAACAAAAATACCTGCCCGGGGTGATTCCTGTTGAAGATAGAAGCCGCTCAACTGCGCATCACCGGGAAAGCTCGCGGTTACCGTGGCCTCGACGACCACCGCCGTGCCTTCGGCAAGGGCGGGCTGATCCAANCCCCGAATCGCTGCAAGTTCGGTGACTCCGGGTTGGCCGCAGTCTGCCAGCGCCGCGGNCTTCTCCGCAGCTGGCAGCGCAGGCGGCAGGCACAGCAGCCCAAAGGCGAGCAGCAGCCTAGCTCGCACGATGNACATCCCGAATATTGCGCAGCCCGGCAATCCGCTCCATCACCCGGCTGAGCTGATCGACATCGCCGATCTCAACGGTCAGGGNCATGCGCGCCACCTGATCCTGCGGATCGGTCCGGGTATTCACGGCGGTCACGTTAATCCCTTCATTGTTGAGCAGCGAGGAGATATCGCGGATCAGCCCCTGNCGNTCATAGGCCTCGACAGTGATGTCCACCGGATAATGCTGACCGGTTTCATNACTCCAGCTCACATCAATGAGCCGCTCCGGTGACTTCTCCTGCAAGCGGGCCAGGTTGCGGCAGTCCTGACGATGGATCGTGACGCCCTCACCGCGGGTAATAAACCCGACAATGGTATCCCCCGGGGCCGGCTGACAGCAGCGGGCAAGCCGCGTGAGCAGGTTGCCCACCCCGTAGATGCGAATGTCATCGGCGGCAGGTTTGCGCCCGGCAGCCGCGCCACGGCGACTCGGTGCCGGCGCAAAACCCTCGCTGGCTGCCGGCAACAGCTTGTCCCGCAGCAAACCGGCAATCTGACCACCGCTGATATCGCCACGCCCGACCGCCGCCAGAAAATCCGGCAGCCTGGGGAATTTTGAACGCTCGGCGAGATGCTCGAGATTAATGCCTTCCAGCCCGAGACGATGCAGCTCGCGGGAGAGCAGCTCACGCCCCAGCTCCACATTCTTGTCGTGATCCTGCTGACGGAACCAGGCGCGAACCTTGTGACGGGCCCGGGCGGAGTGCAAATAGCCAAGCGCCGGGTTGAGCCAATCGCGACTGGGTGTACCACTGCGCGTGGTCATGATCTCGACCTGATCGCCCGTCTGCAGAACCCGCGTCAGCGGCACGATGCGGCCATTGACCCGGGCACCGCGACAGCGATGCCCGATTTCGCTGTGAATGCTGTAGGCAAAATCAAGGGGCGTTGCGCCATTGGGCAGATCAACCACATCCCCCTGTGGGGTAATCACATAGACCCGGTCCTGAAAGACCTCGGCACGAAAGCGGTCAATAAAATCCTCATCCGCCTCCGCCGATGATTCGAGCAATTTACGCAGCCAGACCACACGGGCATCGAAATCCGGATCCTCGCCGCGGCCTTCCTTGTAACGCCAGTGGGCTGCAATACCGAGCTCGGCCTGCTCATGCATCTGATGAGTGCGGATCTGGACCTCCACCGCCCGACCGCCATCACCGACCACCGCCGTATGCAGCGAGCGATAATCGTTTTCCTTGGGGCTTGCGATGTAGTCATCAAACTCACGCGCAATCGGCTGCCAGAGACTGTGCACCACGCCGAGGGCGGCATAACAGGCCGGTATGTCCTCAACCAGACCCGCAGCGCCCGCAGATCATAGAGTTCATCAAAACCCAGGCCCTTGCGCTGCATCTTCCGGTAGATGCTGTAGATGTGCTTGGGCCGGCCGGTGACCTCGGCAGCAATACCCGCAGCACCAGGGCTGAGGCGATACGCTCACGCATGGATTCGATAAAACGCTCGCGATCGACCCGCTTCTCGGAGAGCAGCCGGGCGATGCGCTGATACGACTCGGGCTCGAGATGGCGGAAAGCAAGATCCTCAAGCTCCCATTTGATCTGCCAGATACCCAGACGGTTGGCGAGCGGGGCGTAAAGATCGAGGGTCTCGCGGGCGATCCGCCGCTGTTCGGCTTGCGGCAGCGCACGCAAAAGGCGCATGTCGTGCAATCGCTCCGCGAGGACCAGAAACACCACACGAATATCGCGGGCCATGGCCAGCAGCATTTTGCGCAGGGCTTCGGCACGCTCACCGGCATGACTGTCCTGACCGGCTGCATGCAGGCGACTGACCTGCTGCATCCGCAGACCGCCCTCGACCAGATCGGCCACTGTGCGCCCCGCCACCTTGGCAATCTCAGCCACATCCGGACCATCACAAAGGGGTAAATCGTGCAGCAGTGCGGCAATCAGAGAGTCGGCATCCAGGCCGAGGGAGGCGAGGATTTCCGCCACGCTCAGGGCATGATCGATGCGCCGGTCAGTGAGCGTTCGGGTCTGCTCGCCATACTGATCGACCGCCAATTGCCAGGCTGCATGAAGCCGCTCGCGTTCGGCGTCATGCAGGCTCAGCGGCAAACCCTCGAGCCAATCGCCAAAGGACTGATCCCCCGGGCGATTGGCGGCTGATTGTTCNCTCGATTGGACCATAGCCNATATTTTATCGCTTTCAGCTATTGCATATCCATACAGTACTGTATAAATTAACACCCATGGATCAACTCACACCGCGTCAACAACAGATTCTTGATCTGATTCAGGCTTTCATTGAGCGCAGCGGCTATCCGCCNACGCGCAGTGAAATTGCCGAGGCGCTCGGTTTTCGCTCAGCCAATGCCGCTGAGCAGCATCTGCGGGCGCTGGCACGAAAAGGCGCCATCACCCTGCAGCCCGGCGCCTCCCGCGGCATTCGCCTGTGCGCGGAGCCCATCGAGGAGGACGAAGAAGAAAACGGACTGCCGGTGATCGGACGGGTAGCAGCAGGCAGCCCGATGCTGGCAGAAGCGCATGTCGATCATCACTACCAGGTCAGCGCCGGCCTTTTCTCCCCCGGTGCGGATTATCTGCTGCGCGTTCGTGGAATGAGCATGCGCGATGCCGGCATTCTCGATGGCGACCTGCTGGCGGTTCATCGCACCAGTGACGCACGCGAAGGACAGATTGTCGTGGCCCGTCTGCATGACGAAGTCACCGTCAAGCGCTTTTCGCGTCAGGGACATCAGGTACAGCTGCTCCCGGAAAACCCCGACTTCAATCCCATCACGCTTGATCTTCGTCAGGACGAACTGGTCATCGAGGGGATCGGTGTCGGTGTTATTCGCTCCGGGCTTTAAGGCATCCAGAGACAAGGGGTTCATTATGCAACAGGCCATTGACCAACTACTCGAACAGCCCGGCATCTGGCGCGCCACCGACCAGGGCGGCACCCGGGATCATGCATCAGAGCGGCATATTCCCACCGGCTTCTCGGCACTGGATAGCGTATTGCCGGGCGGTGGTCTGCCACCCGCGGCACTCACGGAGATTCTGCACGGCCGGCACGGTATGGGAGAACTACAGCTACTGATGCCCGCGCTGGCAAGACTCTCTCGTGGCGGCCGCTGGATTGCCATGGTTGCCCCACCCTTCCTGCCTTATGCCCCGGCACTGGCAGCTCAGGGCCTGGATCTCTCACGCGTCCTGACAGTCCACCCCGGAGAGGCCAGCCAAAGCTTATGGGCTGTTGAGCAGGCACTGCGCTCCGGCACCTGTGCCGCCGTACTGCTGTGGCCGCGGCAATGTGATGAGCGCAGCCTGCGCCGTCTGCAGCTCGCTGCAGAGGCCGGCGACAGTCTCGGGCTGCTTTTCAGGGAACAGACTGCTGCCCAACAACGCTCACCGGCAGCCCTGCGACTGATGCTGGAGGACAGCAGCAGGGAGCGACTGAATGTACGCATCCTCAAATGTCGCGGCACCCCCGCCGGCAGCATCAGCCTGGATCACTGGGCAGGCTCGCCCGTACGCCAGCAGCAGGCATTGCCGCTTGAGCCTTGAGTGCATTAGCCGGAACAAGCGAATGGGACAACGGCAATGCTCTGGCTATGTATCTACCTGCCTCATTTACCGGTGGAGTCATTCGGCGATGCCGAGACCGGTGATCGCCCGCTGATTATCAGCGAGGCCGGTGCAGTCATCGACTGTAACCGCCAGGCCTGTCGCCATGGCATTAAAATTGGCATGACGCCATCCGCCGCCCATGCACTGGCCGAAGATTTACGTCATCACCCCCGGGTTATTCAGAACGAGCAAAAAAGACTGGAACAGCTGGCCACCTGGGCCGGGCAGTTCACCGCCCGTGTCAGTCTCGACCCACCCTCTGGTCTGTTACTTGAGATTGGCGGCAGCCTGCGCTATTTCCAGGGCCTTGAGCCGCTGCGACAAAAAATCCATCAGGGACTCCACAGACTCGGCCATCGAGTCATGATGGGCATTGCCCCGACACCAACGGCGGCTGGCCTGATGGCGCGCAGCGGCAGACAGACACCCGTCATGCAGCGCAGTGAGCTGAATCATGCACTGGCATCACTGCCGGTGGATGTCCTGGCGCTTGATGCCAAACAAAGCACAGCACTACAAGGCCTTGGCTGTCACTGCATCGGTGATATTCGCGCGTTGCCTACCGCTGGTGCACTGCGCCGACTCGGCAAGGCCCTCATACACACGCTGCAGAAAGCGCATGGAGAACGCCCCGATCCACGAGCGGACTGGACGCCACCCGCGCAGTTTCGCAGTGAGATGGAATTTCTCGAGCCGATTACCGATGTACAGCAGCTCTACCCCGGCATGGCACAGCTCATTGAAGGACTTTGTGCCGACCTGCGTCGGCGTGACGCCGGTGTCATGCGACTGCGTTTTACACTCGCGCAACAAAGCAGCGAAGCCCTGCCGTTCACGCTGGGCCTGCTCAGGCCAGGGCGTGATGCTGCACACATGCGGTTGCTGCTCGAGCGCAGACTGGAGCGACTCAGCATTAAAGACGGCATAACGGGGATAACACTGCAGGCTGGCCGTCTGTATGCCATGCAGGGGAGCAATAATCGGCTTGACCTGATCACCGAAGATGCCGTGCATGAACCATCCATTGCCTGGGAGCCTCTGGTTGAGACACTCGATAATCGCCTTGGCAGCGATCGTGTCAAAACGCTGGCTCTGTGCGCCGAGCATCGGCCTGAACGGGCCTGGCAATATATTCGCCCCGGCAGCGGCCAGCATCAAAAAGCCCCCTTGTCGAGTCATCAGAACCGGCACACCCGGACACCGGCTGACCGCCCCTTCTGGCTGTTACCTCAGCCCCAACAACTCAACTGTCAGCAGGGACAGCCCGTCTATAACGGTGCGCTGGTACTCGAAAACGGCCCTGAGCGGATAGAAAGCGGCTGGTGGGATGGTGGAGATATCGCACGCGATTACTATCAGGCACGCAACAGCCAGGGCCAGCGATTATGGGTTTTTCGTGAACGCCGTGGCGAGCGAAGCTGGTATCTGCATGGAATCTTTGCCTGATCATGAACGATGCAGCCGACTATGCCGAACTGCATTGCCTGAGTAATTTCAGCTTTCTGCGCGCCGCCTCTCATCCGGAGGAGCTGGTTGGACGGGCCGCAGCGCTTGGCTATCGGGCAATCGCGTTAACCGATGAATGCTCACTGGCCGGTGTGGTTCGCGCCCATGCAGCAGCCCGGACACAAGACATCCAGCTGATCATCGGCAGCGAATTTCACCTCGATGATGGCCTGCATCTCGTCCTGCTGGCACCCGACCGTCGTGCTTATGGCCGCCTTTCGGCCTTGATCTCGCTGGCCCGAAGCCAGGCAAAAAAAGGGGCATACCGGCTCTCGCGTGAAGACCTGCAGGACGGACTACCCGGATGTCTGGCGCTTATGGTGGTGGAACCGACCACCAGCCCGGAAGCCGCCAGCTGGGTGGCCGAGACGTTCATCGGCAGAGCCTGGGTGACCTGTGCACTCCGACACGATGGTCATGACCGGGAGCGGCTGGCGCACTGTCAGGCACTGGGCAGGCGTTATCGTCTGCCGGCCGTGGCAAGCGGCGGGGTCACCATGCACCGACGGGGCCGACGTGCGCTGCGCGATACGCTGCAGGCCATCCGCCAGGGCTCCCCTGTGCGGAGAATCAGCGGCGAACTCAGCAGCAACGGCGAAGGGCATTTACGTCCGCGCCACACACTCACCCGCCTCTATCCGGCCGAGATGCTGGCAGAAAGCCTGCGCATCGCCCGTCATTGCCACTTTTCTCTGGATGAACTGCGCTATGAATACCCCGAGGAGCTCATTGGCGAGGGGCATACGCCCACAAGCTGGTTGCGCGAGCTGGTTGAACAAGGTGGACGTGAGCGCTGGCCCGAGGGTATGCCGGAGCGGGTGCGGCAAGCGGTTGAGCACGAGCTTGCATTAATTCATGAGCTTGCCTACGAGCCTTATTTTCTCACCGTCCATGACATCGTTGCCTTCGCACGCAGTCGCGGCATTCTCTGTCAGGGGCGCGGATCGGCGGCCAATTCCGCTGTCTGCTACTGCCTCGGCATCACCTCTGTCGACCCGGTCCGATCAAGCCTTCTGTTCGAGCGCTTCATCTCACGGGAACGACGCGAACCCCCGGATATTGACGTCGATTTCGAACACGACCGCCGCGAAGAGGTCATTCAGTACATTTATCAAAAATACGGCCGCCATCGGGCTGCTCTGGCGGCCACTGTCATCTGCTACCGCCCCCGCAGCGCATTACGGGATGTTGGCAAGGCGCTGGGGCTGGAAACCGATCAGATCGAACGGCTGACCCGGACGATGCAATGGTGGGATGGCCGGCATATCGCGCCCGAGCGTCTGCGGGAAGCCGGCTTTGACCCTGACAACGCCATGATCCAGCGCCTGTTGAGCCTGGTGCATGAAATCATCGGCTTCCCCCGGCATCTCTCACAGCACGTCGGCGGATTCGTGATCAGCCAGGGGCCACTGAGCGAACTCGTGCCCACAGAGGATGCCGCCATGGCCGGGCGCAGCATCATTCAATGGGACAAGGATGATCTCGAGACACTGGGCCTACTCAAAGTCGATTGTCTGGCTCTGGGCATGCTCAGTGCCATTCGTCGCAGTTTTGATTTGATTGAACAGCATCATGGCCGGCGTCTGGGGCTTGCCGATATCCCCGCCGAAGACCCGGGCGTCTACGACATGCTCTGTCGCGCTGACACCATGGGCGTGTTTCAGGTCGAGTCACGGGCACAAATGGCCATGCTCCCAAGACTGCGGCCGCGCTGCTTTTATGATCTGGTGATTGAAATCTCCATCGTCCGCCCGGGCCCATTCAGGGCGATATGGTGCATCCCTACCTGCGTCGGCGTAATGGCGAGGAAGCCATCGATTATCCCAGCGATGCCGTACGCGGGGTGTTGGAGCGCACTCTCGGCGTGCCAATCTTCCAGGAACAGGTCATGCAGCTTGCCATCGTGGCGGCCGGCTTCTCGCCCGGTGAGGCCGATCAACTGCGCCGGGCCATGGCCGCATGGAAAAAACGCGGGGGTCTGGGACCCTTTCGTGAGCGACTGCTCCAGGGCATGGCCGAGCGCGGCTATTCACCCGCTTTCGCCGAACGCCTCTTCGAGCAGATCTGCGGATTCGGAGAGTACGGGTTTCCCGAATCTCACGCGGCGAGCTTTGCTTTACTGGTTTATGTCTCGGCATGGATTAAGCATCACTACCCGGCTGTTTTCGTCTGCGCCCTGCTCAACAGCCAACCCATGGGCTTTTATGCGCCGGCTCAGTTGGTTCGCGATGCGCGCGCCCATGGCGTTGAAGTCCGTGGCGTCGATGTCTGTGAGAGCGACTGGGACTGCACACTGGAGCACGACCCGGCTCGCCCCCATCAGCATGCGCTGCGGCTTGGCATGCGCTTGATTCGTGGACTGGGTGAGACCGCTGCCAAGCGCATCAGCACCAGCCGCGACCAACAAGGGCCTTTTCACGATGTCGCGACCATGGCTCGACGAGCGGGGCTCGACCGCAGCCACTTGCGCGCGCTGGCCGATGCCGGCGCCCTCAGCAGCCTTGGCGGTCATCGCCACCAGGCCTGGTGGCAGGTGCTGGGCGTCGAGGCCAATGGCCCGCTGCTGGAACAAGCCCCGCATCAGGACACGCTCATACACTGCCTGCCCCGTCCAAGGCCGATGATCTCGTCAGTGACTATCGCAGCATGGGGCTGACACTTGGCGAGCATCCCATGGCGTTTCTGCGCGCTCACCTGCAACGTCGGGGCTACCGTCCATCGAGTGCGCTGTCTGCAGTAGGACATCGGCGCATTGCCCGCTGCGCAGGCCTTGTCATCAATCGTCAGCGACCGGGGGCTGCGGGTGGCGTTGTCTTCCTNACCCTGGAAGATGAAAGCGGCAGTACCAATNTCGTNATCTGGAAGGATCTGGCGCAGCGCGAACGCAGTCTGGTGATCGGTGCCAGACTGCTGGGCGTTGTCGGAATCTGGGAGCGACGCGGTGATGTCTGTCATCTGGTTGCCGGGCGACTGGAAGATTACAGCCACCTGCTCGGCCGCCTGGAGACCCGCTCAAGAGATTTTCATTAGCGGAACCGTCAACACAANACAGCGCTCTAACGGGTATCATAGGGGGCATGGGTATCAGTCAACCGTCACTGACAAGGACAGCATCATGAACCGCCAACGCTCCACCATTTTGTTACTGATTTCGCTTCTGGCACTGACCTCCACGCTTGCCATCGCCCAGCAGACCTTCCACCCGGTCTGGACGAATCCGGAGGGTGAACCCTGGCGCAACGAAAACGGCGACTGCTGGCGTGATCCGACGCGGGTGACTACCGAGCCGGTTGTGGCCTGCGGGGATGCTCCTGCCTCGAGCCAACAGGCAGCCGAGGTGGTTGAAACCCTGCGCACACTGTATTCAGAAGTCCTTTTTGGCTTTGACTCGGCGGTCATCGGTGCCGATGGCGAGGCTGCCATTCGCTCCATGATCAACAGCCTCGATAGTGACTGGGAAGTCACTCGGGCCCGTGTCAATGGTTACACCGATCGTCTGGGCAGCAACGCCTACAATGACGCCCTGTCGATGCGGCGGGCCGAGGCGGTCGCCCGGGCCCTGCAGGAGATGGACGGCATGGCGGATGTCGAGATTTCGGCAACAGGCCGNGGCGAGGCCGATCCCAAGGTCTCCTGTAGCGAGACGCTGAGCCGCTCGGCGCTGATCGAATGTCTCGCACCGAATCGTCGCACAGAGGTTGTGTTCACCATCAAGCGCCAGAATTAAACGTCATTTTTTATGACCGATCATCGAGGCAGCCCGGCAGCCCGGGCCTGCCTGCAACAGGTTTTTGGCTATTCTGATTTTCGCGGCCAGCAGGCCGAGATCATTGATTGCGTCACTCAGGGCCAGGACGCCCTGGTGCTCATGCCGACCGGCGGGGGAAAATCACTGTGCTACCAGATCCCGGCACTATTGCGGCCCGGGGTCGGGATCGTCATCTCTCCTTGATCGCTCTCATGGAAGATCAGGTCAGCGCCCTGCGCCAGCAGGGTGTCCGAGCTGCGGCGCTGAACTCCACCCGCTCGGGGGCCGAACGGGCCGCAACCCTGAAAGCCATTCATGCCGGTGAGCTTGACCTGCTCTACATTGCCCCGGAGCGTCTGCTCGGCAGCGATCTACTTGAGCAGATTGCCGCCACGGAAATCGCCCTTTTTGCCATCGATGAAGCGCATTGCGTCTCGCAATGGGGTCATGATTTCCGCCCCGAATACCTGCAGCTCGGCATCCTTGGCCAACGCTTCCCGCAAGTCCCGCGTATTGCCCTGACCGCCACCGCGGATCACCGCACCCGCGAGGAAATTCAACAGCAGTTGCTGCCCGAGAATGCCCAGGTTTTTCTGGCGAGTTTCGACCGGCCCAATCTGCGCTATGAAGTGGGGCTCAAGGAGAAACCGCGAGAGCAATTGCTTCGGTTCATCCAGACCCGGCATGCCGGTGAATCCGGCATCGTCTATTGCATGTCCCGTCGCGGCACCGAGCAGACGGCTGACTGGCTCAACGCCCGCGGCATCCCGGCACTTGCCTATCATGCAGGGCTGGAACAGGAGACGCGCCAGACTCATCAATCACGCTTTCTGCGTGAAGACGGGCTGGTCATGGTGGCAACAGTTGCCTTTGGCATGGGGATCGACAAGCCCGATGTCCGCTTTGTCGCGCACCTGGATTTACCCAAGACACTGGAGTCGTATTATCAGGAAACCGGCCGCGCCGGGCGTGACGGACTGCCGGCGGAGGCATGGATGATTTACGGACTGCAGGACATCTACCGCATCCGTCAACTCAGCCACCAATCAAGCGCCAGCGAAGCCCACAAGCGCGGTGAACAGGGGCG
>PR_CR_10_Liq_1_inCRDRAFT_1002058_pt1 | contig 10568 bp, 12 predicted proteins | sample PRCRCaboRojoPR_3_FD_10241 | JGI IMG/M metagenome (IMG submission 10241) | reverse complement strand
AAAAAGCCACTCCCAGCGGCTGGTGACTGCGTTCTTGGCGAACTCCAGCACGTTACGATCATCAAGCTTGATCTCACGGTAACGGCGGATGGTATCCATCAGACCGGGGAGAACCTCGGCTGCGTGACGGATTGCATCCTCAACCTCGACAACACGCTGGTAAGTGTGCCGAACCTTGGTCACCTGACCATCACCGGCCACGATACCGTTCGAGCAAATGAACCGGAACGCACCGGTGAACAGCTTCAAAGAGCTGAGACCGTTACGGCTGTTGTACAGGATGATCTCGGGACGAAGACCGTCGGCGAAACCATCAATCTCCATACCGGGCTTCGAGAACGCCAGCAGGTGTTCTGCAAACGGAATGTCAGCAAGCTTGCGCGGCTTTTTCTGCGCCGCCTGTGTGACGTGGTACCCATAGTCGGCCATGATCTCGATGGCGTCCTTGGTATCAACCTCACCATAGATATTGGAGAGACCTGCGTCGTGTCCGTCTGCCAGTGCGGCAGGGGCACGTTGAGCAATCTGCTCCATGCTGAGAGGGCTGTTGTCGTGGTTACGGCTGTAGATCAGGTCGGTACGCATTGCGTTTCTCCTACGCTGTGTGAATGTTCGAGCGTAGTTTGCCTGACGGTTTTAGCTCATGTCAACAAAAGTACACTAACAAAGTGCAACTAATTTACGTTTATGAATATGATCAATAACTTACAGACACAAAAAAGGCGGCACGAAGCCGCCTCTCGGTAGTTCATGACCCTTAGTACGGGTCAGTCACCGTACACTAGTGCCTCCCAAGACACCGGGTACAACGGCTCGATGACATCACCGATCATATGTGCCACCTCGGCAGTCTCAGCCTGAGCATGAGGGTCGAGCGCCCGCTGGATAAATACGTTAGCGAACGCGTACAGCGAACCGGTCCAGTACCACTCGGTCATCATCGACTGCGGCAGGATCATCCGTGCCTGTTCTGGGCACACACCCGCCTTCAGCATCGATGAGTACAGGTGACCAATGTTGTAGTAGTACGCATCAAGTGTCTCAGCCAGCGAGGGATGCTCGATCTCGATCTCGGTTCCGGCGTCCTCTTCCGGGATTGATACGCCATCACCGTAGAAATTGTTGAGGTCCACCAGCTCGTCACTGCTGCCCTGCTTCACGGACTCTGCCCGCTTGCGCCAGCCGAACGGGGTGAAGATCTCCGGTTCGCTATCGACGTACCGACGACTGATCTCGTTCCAGACCAGACCTACCTGATGTTTGACCAGTTGCCGTGCGACAAACACCGGTGCCTTAACGTGGACCGTGATCGAGGTATGACCGAACGGGGTCCAGTGGGTCGGCATGTGCTTAATATGCATAGCGATCTGCTGAACGTCGCTGAGTGCGGACTGCCCCTGCAGGTTAGCCAGCATATCGTCCCATTCCGATCTCATGCACCCACGAGCAAGGAACCGGATCAATCCCTTGTCCCGCTCGGTCAGCTCATCACTTACCTTGCCGAACGACACACGGGCTGCGTTCACGACCGATAGGTCGCTGCCCATGTGATCGACGTACGTTACTTCACTATCGCTCATAAGTTTCTCCAGTTGCCTTGGTGGCAGCTTCACTAAGCACAGTCATTGCGGTTCTAGGATTTCCTTGTTCTATCAAATCCTTCGCTAAGATGATTGCATCAAACATCTCAGGCGCAGCGACGATTAGACGGGCGTTATGTTCATTGCCAAACCCTCCAACTGACGCATAACCTCTTTTCCAATAAACGAACCATTCTTCTGTAAGTTCATCATATTCGATTTTCCACGGCCCCGGTGTGTGATTACTCATTCCTGTACTCCAGTTTAAAAATTACTGGTTATGCGGTGTTTAACTACGCATTTCACGCTTCTTTTAAACCAGCGAACCGCTTGTTGACCCCAGATGCAGCCAAACGCACGGTCGGGCGCACATAGATCGACAAAACATCACGCGACTGGTGACCGGTCACCGACCGAAGCTCGTCCTCGGTACAGCCAGCCTCGGCCATCTCTGTGGCACCCGTACGCCGCAAGTCTCTTAGCTGCAGATCATTCGGCAGACCAGCAGCCGTACGCACACGAGCCACCCATTTATTGTACAGACGGCGGTCGTACGGGCGACCGGTATGCTCCCCGACCACGATGTAATCACTGTCATTGGGGTGGTCCTGCAGACGGTCCAGTAGACGTTGTGAGGCAGGGATCTCGACCAGAGTGCCGGTCTTCTGTTGATGGAACCGGAACACACCGTTGTTGAGGTCAGTCCACTTGAGCTGGCGCATATCCGATGGCCGCTGACATAGGTCGTAACACAGTAGCGCCAGCGTACCGACAGACGACAGACCCATCACGTCCGCCTTGTCGATGAATGCCTGAACCTGTTCCGGCTCCCACAGTACGACACGACTGTCGAGTCCCGATACGCCCATGCGCTCGAATGGGTTGGTTGTTACCTTTCCGTGCCGCTTTCCGACGTACCAGATCTTACGCAGCACTTTCAAAACATGGACCGCTCGATGGTCCGAAAACTCTTCCCGCAGTTGTGTGTACATCCGGTCAGCATGGGTCGGGGTGACCCGCTTGTATAGCATCTCACCAAACGGCGTTCCGGCTTGTCCCAGCCGAAGCTCGGATGCGGTACGGATCATCAAGTCATAGAACTTGGCGCTGTTGATGGTCAGCTTTTTCCACTCATGCGTGGTCTTGTAGTAAGAAACCAACCCATCAACGCTGTCCTCAGCAACACGCTTAATGCCCTCACGGCGGGCTTTGTAATGTTCATACTGAAGGCAGATTTTCTCCGAGTACGACTTCGCTTCCTCCAGACTGTCGAACCGACGGTAGCCGATATCGAGTGCCTCACGGAGGTATTTCTTGGGGTTAAAGACATAGTAGGTACGACCGCTAGTGTTCTTACGGGTCTCGACAAACTTTGCCATCTGTCAGTCCTCTTGCTGTTGTTCGTGTGAGGACTGTACGCGATACCCATAACAAACGTCAACACTAACTACATCAGCAAGGGGGGTTGTCAGGTACGCAATTGTGGTTTAAACTCTACGGTTAACGAACCGTTGGAAGTTTATTTATAATATTAATATTAATAATAAACGGTTATATAACGGTTGATATATACCGTTAGATATCTTCCGTAAGACAATACGATTGATAATAGAAAAATGGCCCCCGGAATTATCCGAAGGCCATCATCGTTATGGTTTAACGTCGAATTCTACCTCGACTACATCATCGTAGTCGTCAATCGGTATGTCATCGATAGGTAAGGCGACAGCCTTGTCCCGTACAAAACCAACCCGTTGCTGCTCGTTGGTTTCCCGGCTTACTTGTGCCGCATCAATCAGAGCTTCGGCCATCTCTTTGGCATTAGCACTGGTCAGAACTACCGTGATTTTTTCTGCCTCCATTGGTCTCCTTACTCCTATCTGATTCAGAACGAGTCAGTTGGTACCAATGATAGCGTCTCGATACAATCAGAATCGTGCTTTGCTGCGGTCTTGTTTGGGTACACTTGTTGATGTATCCTGTTGGGGCAACACACTGGAGGTATCACATGAGTGAAGTAGAGCAGCGGGTGTACTTGTCCGCAACATCAGACGGAAATCTCGACATGAGCATTCCAGAGGGCGGAACTGACCGTCCGCTTGAGCCAGTAGAGCTTCTGCTGCTTGGCGTTTTTATCCGTGCATCGAATGACGAGGAGTGGGCCAAGGAAATGTTCAACTGGGTCGTGGACAACTACGAAGAGTATTTTAAGCAGGGCGACAGCGAGGCGGCTGAGTAATGTGGTTCACGGTCTCGGTATGCCTGTACGGTCTTGGGGCAATCTGGATTTTGCTGACTGCCGTTGAAGAGAAGGGCCGCACAGCACCGATTGCCATCCTCTCCTTACTGTGGCCGCTGTACGCTATCATCATGATCTTGATGCAGTTCGTCTCGTTTCCAATGTTTGAGAATGACGACGACGAAGATAGCGACACTAAGGACGACACCAAGTAAGGAATCACTGCCCTTGTGGCCATGAGCGTGGCTGTGGGACGGTCAAAAACGGCCATTCCACGCCACGCTTTTTTCATTTGTGTAATGAAAACAATAGGTTGGTAGGCCCGGAGGGACTCGAACCCCCACCCAAAGCGTTATCTTCATTTTCAATGATTTCAATGACTTATTTTGCATTTGCGTGGCTATGGACATAACTGTTAGCATCCTGACCGACATTAGCAGGAGTAATGGTTATGCCTACCTACAAAGAGCAAGTCGAAGTCCTTAGTGATATCCGTCTTCGCAGTGACGAGCATAAAAGATTGGATTGCCCGTTCTGCGGCGGGCGTAAGACCTTGAGTGTCAGTAACGTGGATGGTGCCTTGCTTTGGCACTGTTACAAAGCGTCCTGTTCTGCCCGTGGGGTTAAACGTCATGGCCGCAGTACCGACCAAATCCGCAGTCGCCTGAACCGAATCGAACGTACCAAAAATCGTACGACTATTCCGTTACCTTCCCCACTGTCGGACCCGAGTAATCATCCTCGCGTTGTAGAGTACCTTAAGAACAACGGCTGTCTTGCAGCGTATGAAAACGGATGGATCGACATCAAGTACGCCCCGGCTGATGACCGGGTTTTGTTCTTCACAAATGAGGGTGCAGGTGCTATTGGCCGGTCACTTAATGGTGCCGTACCCAAGTGGAAGGCGTACGGCGACACCAGCGGCTTGCTGACCGTTGGTGAAGGGCATACTCTGGTCTTAGTAGAGGACGCAGCTAGTGCCTGTTCGGTGGCCCGAGTAGACGGGTACATTGGGGGCGCTCTACTGGGAACCAACCTGTCACCTGAACAGCGCCGAGCATTGCGACGGTATGGGTCCGTAACAATATCCCTTGACAAGGACGCTAGTAAAAAGTCATTAAAGATGCACTCTGCAATACAGGGGCTAGTGCCAACAAGGGTGCGCCTACTGTCTGAAGACGCGAAAAATCTGACTACGGATCAAATACGGAGAACTCTCACATGAAAGCCCGTGCCATCGTCCTCATCGACTATACCTTCGAGGGCGGCTTTATCGAAGCTGCCGAGGAGCAGCGTAAGCTAGAGGACGCAATCAAGGGACTGACGGCGGGCAACCCCCGCGTGGTAGCCACACAAGTCGATATCAGGGAACGTCGCGGCGACAACCCGCCGGACATCAAAAGGCTCAAGCTCAGGACCAGTTAAGCATTTAATTTCAACAACTTACAAAGATCGTGGCCCTCAGCGTTTGCTGGGGGCTTTTTTTATGCGTTAGCTGGTGTTATCTTCTTCACCTCAAGTAAGAGCAGCAAGAGTACACTAGCTATGGACGCACAAATCATTAAGTCATTGCTTTCCAACGATTTTTATAAAGAAAACGAAAAGCGACTAGGCGAGCATCTATTTGGCGACGAGTACAAAGACCTCTATCGAGTCGTATCCAAAGCACACAAGCAGTTCGGCCACGACCTGTCTTCCGATGAGCTGATGATGCTGTGGAAGCGGGACAACCCCGTTGCTACCCGTGCCGACACACAGATCATGGAAGACATTATCGAGGACATCGATAACTCGACTGCGCCCTCTCCGGCAGTAGCATCCGATCTGATTAGTCACCTGTGGCGTCGAGAGATAGGCCGTCAGATTGCCAACCTCGGTCTGGAGATCAGTGAGGGCAACGATGATGCCATGAGCCGCATTCAGAAGATTGTCGAGAATAATGCGGATTCATACCTGCCCGATGACTTCGGGGAACCGACCACGACGGATCTGGAAGAGCTTTTGGCTATTACCGGCGATGAGGCACGGTGGGAATTCAACATTCCAACCCTATCCCGTCACGTCTACGGAATTGGTCCTGCTGAGTTTGGCATTGTGTTCGCAACACCTGAGACCGGTAAAACTGCGTTTCTGGTTTCATTGATGGCCGGACCCGGTGGTTTCGCCGATCAAGGGGCCAAGGTGGTTTACCTCGGTAATGAGGAAGCCACCCGTAGAACAATGCTTCGGGCCTATCAGGCATGGACCGGTCGTAGCCGGGAAGAGATTGCACTCGACCCTCGACCTGCCGTGGAGGCATTCCGTGAGATCGAGCCGAACCTGATCATGCAGGATATTCAGGAATGGGATCTTGGCACCATCGAGGCGTACATCATGAAGCAGAACGCCGATGTGGTGATTATCGATCAGGCGGATAAAGTCCAGATCGATGGCCAGTACAATGCTGGTCACGAGCGTTTACGGGCGCTCTACAATCGGCTCCGTGAGCTGGCTAAAAAATGCGAGTGCGGGATCATTGGTGTGTCACAGGCGTCTGCGGATGCCGATGGCAAGTCCCGGCTAACTTACACAATGATGGAAGGATCGAAGATCGGTAAGGCTGCTGAGGCCGACCTGATCATTGGTATCGGTCGTCTGGACTCCGGTGAAGTCGAGAATTCGGAGCCGGATCACACTCGCTACCTGACCGTCAGCAAGAATAAGCTATCCGGCTGGCACGGCACAGTGATCTGCAACATCGAGCCTGAAATCAGCCGCTACGTCGTTTGAGGCGCATCATGAAAGTATTGGTTGCCGACTTGGAAACCACGGTCAACATGACCGGGGAGCGGAAGGATAATTCACCCTTCCACCCGAAGAACAAACTGGTCTCCTCTCATTGGAAGTTTCTGGATGATGCGGATGTACAGAGTCGGGTTTTTCATCATGTAGAACGGGATAGTCCTGACAGTGCGGAAGACTTCCGGGTAGCACTAGAAACTGCCGATGTTCTTGTATGCCACAACGCCAAGTTCGACGTTCAGTGGCTGAAAGAAATTGGTTTCCCGCTACCCAAGCGGATCTACTGCACGATGATAGGCGAGTACATATTCAGCCGCGCTCAGGGACATCCATTGTCCCTTAAAGATACGGCGGAACGTAGGGACGTGACCCGTAAGCGGTCGGACGTGACTGAAGACTACTTCAAGCAGGGCATCGGCTTTGAGGAAATGCCGCTCGATATCATGCTGGAGTACGCAGAGGCCGACGTTCAGTCCTGCGCTGAAATATATGAGGCCCAACAGGAGGATCTAGAAAAACCCTCCAACAGCGGTCTGCGTCCGGTATTTGACCTGATGAATGAGATGCTTGAGTTCCTCGTTGAGATCGAGAGCAACGGTATCCGTATTGACCTCGACGCCCTGTCCGAAGTTGAGGAAGAGTTCGTCCGTGAGAAAGCTGAGATTGAGCATCGGCTGGATCGTATTGTGACCGAGATCATGGGGGATCGTCCGATCAACCTGAACTCAGGCGCTGATATGAGCATGGTGGTGTACAGCCGGGAGGTTAAAGATAAGCCTAAGTGGAAAGAAATCTTTAACATCGGGACCACGCCCTCGGGAAAACCTCTGCCACCCCCTCGGATGTCCGCCAGCGCCTTCGGCATGGAAGTGCGTAAGAATACCGACGTGGTTAAGCGCCAGATTGCCCATCAGTGCAGCAATTGTGAGGGTAAGGGAAAAGTAAGGAAGCTTAAAAAGGACGGGACACCGTACAAACGGGAGAATAAGTGCCCGGAGTGTGGTGGTCTGGGAGCAGTGTATGAGGATACGGGTAAGGTAGCTGGTCTGAAGCTGGTTCCTAAGTCGCCCATGTACTGTTCGGTCCACGGCTTTAAGACCGATAAGGTTACGATCAAGAAGCTGATTGCTCAGGCAGAGACCAAGGGTAATGATACGGCTGTTGAGTTTCTGACTGGGATATCCCGGCTGAATGCTATCAACACTTACCTGTCGTCCTTCGTGCATGGCATCCAGACATGGACACGCCCGGACGGCTTCCTTCACGCGAATTTCAACCAGACCACAACCCGTACCGGACGGTTGTCATCTAGCAACCCGAACTTCCAGAACCAGCCGAAGGGCGGGAAATTTCCTGTGCGTCGAGCGGTGGTCAGCCGGTTTGAAGGCGGACAGATCATGGAAGCCGATTTCAGTGGCCTTGAGTTCCGTGTTGCTGGGGAGCTATCCCGTGATGGGCAGATCATTGCCGATATCATGGGCGGCAAGGACGTACACAAACAGACCGCCAGCATCATCCAACAGAAGCCAGTATCCGAGATCAGCAAGGATGAGCGACAGGCCGCTAAAGCGTACACATTCGCTCCTCTGTACGGCGGCATGGGGGCCAATGAACCGCCGCACGTCCAGCGGTACTTTCAGGAATACTTCGGGATCTACGAGGGGCTGGCCAAGTGGCACCGTAAGCTAATGGACGGTGTTCTGGAACATGGCATTGTTCGAATACCGTCAGGACGCGAGTTTGCCTTCCCGAATTCGCAGCGGTTGCGTTCAGGCCGAATTACCAACGCAACCAACGTTGTTAACTACCCAGTACAGTCATTTGCTACTGCCGATATTGTGCCCCTAGCGTGTATCCGTGCGCTGCGGCGTTGGGGAGATCTTCGGTCAAGGCTGATACTGACCGTCCATGATTCAATTGTTGTTGATGTACACCCGGAGGAAATCGATGACGTAAAAAAAGTACTTAAAGACGCTATGTTAGGCGTCAAAGATGATTTGAAAACACGGTTTAATTACGAGCCAGTGCTGCCGCTCGACATTGAGATCGAGATGGGGCCAGACTGGATGTCGATGTCCGAGATCGACATTGACTAGGTACATTTGTAGGGGCTATCATAGAGCCTCCAACAAAGGAGAGTAAGCAATGAACGAACTTGCTACTATTGATGCAAACGAGCAGCGTAAGCTGAATGCCATTCTTGGCGCGTCCGCCGATACCGGCGGCGACAACGACCGCCTTCCGATGCTGAAGGTGAACACTAAGCGTAAGAACGCTGACGGCAAGAAAATCCCTGAGGGGGAGTTTGTCGTTCAGGGTGCTGGTGAAGAGGAGGTGTATGCCGAAGAGGTATGGATTCGTCCTTTGAGCCAGACCTTCCAGTGGCTGCACTTTGATAGTGAAGAGCAGAAGCTGGCCTGTAAGACAATCATCGTACCGAACTTCCGTACGGAACCACTGGACTCCAAGGGCGGTGTTCGCTGCGGTAAGCCTCAGTCGAAGGTGCTTCGGCAGATGGAACCTGCAGAACAAAAGCAGTACACCGACATCAAGTGCTACCGTCAGGTACGTTGCCTTGTGTCGTATGAAGGTAAAACCGCCACCGGCAAGAAGGCGTCGGTTGAGAACCAGCCCGCTATCCTGATGCTGAAGGGTTCTAACTTCGGTCCTTTCGAGGACGANGTTGTGAAGCGTCTTCCGCAGGGCCGGAACCTGTACGATTTTTGGGTAAAGGTGACCACNGAAGAGCATGANAACGGCAGTGTCGTTTACTGGGTCATGCNCTTTGAACCGGACCTCGGNAATCCTGTGCCGCTCGATCAGCCGACGATGGATACGATGTATCATATCGCGGACATGATTAAGAATGAGAATGACAACATTCTCTCTCAGCACAAGGAAGCTTTGTCTGAGAAGAGTGCCGATGATGCGGCTCTCGATGCCATCGACGTTTCCCTTGAGGAAGATTTCGAGGACTAAAAGGTGGGGGCATTAGCCCCCGCCCCTTTAGGGGGATGTATGAGTATCAATATGATCGAGGCGGAAATCCGGCACACGCTCGATAAGCTGAGTAACAACGAGGCTGTCGAGATTGATGAGCAGTGGATTGATGACGCCGCCGAGCAGTTTAAAGAGGCGATGAAAAAGCAGTTCCTCCAACAGGAGGACCAAGGCGGTTTTCGTCTGCGTATGAGCAACATCGGTCGCCCTTTGTGCCAGCTTCAGATGGAGAAGTCCGGCGCACCAAAAGCTCGTCGTCCTTACAACCACATTATTCGTATGGCCATCGGTGATGCCACCGAGTGCATCATGGAGATCGTACTCCGAGCTGCTGGCCTGAACGTCACCGGTGGAAAGTCGAAGGTGGAGCTGCCGATTGGCCCTGCCAAGATTAAGGGCGAGGACGATATCGAGATCGACCACCGGGTCTGGGATACAAAGTCCGCCAGTCCATGGGCGTTTACCAATAAGTGGGCTGACGGCACCGAGGGTCTGCGGAAGTCGGATGATTTTGGTTACCTTGCCCAGCTTACTGGGTACAGCCGTGGACAGGGTAAAGATCCCGGTGGCTGGTTCGTGGTGAACAAGTCCACGGGTGAGGTTGCAGCAGTACAGTCTGACCTGACGGATGAGGAGATGAACAAGATCCTCTCCGATGTAGAACAGAAAGTAGTAGCGCTGGAGAATGACGAGCCGTTCCAGCGGTGTTTTGAGGCTGAGGAAGAGACTTACTACCGTAAGCCAACCGGCTCTATGCGTCTGCCGACGCCATGCACGTTTTGTGACTTCATGAAGACGTGCTGGCCGGATGCTGTTCATAAGCCGCAGACCAACTCAACGGCACAAAAGCCAAAATACTATTGGTACGCGGAGTATGCCGGGGATTAAGCCGCAGTCGGCTAAGGCAAAGGGCAGAAACCTACAGAAAACCGTTGTTAAATGGATTCTGGATCGGTGGACCTCCCTTG
>PR_CR_10_Liq_1_inCRDRAFT_1002057_pt1 | contig 10571 bp, 2 predicted proteins | sample PRCRCaboRojoPR_3_FD_10241 | JGI IMG/M metagenome (IMG submission 10241) | reverse complement strand
TCCGATAGGTGCGCCAGTTGGTAAATGCTTTACGTTGCGCACGGCCGAACCGATCGCTGAAGAGTTTTGTGATGGTATGTCTACCGCTGAAATTAAAGGGGAATACCTGAACTGATCCACTACCGCTAATCCGTAACGACCAATTAGAGCCCTGTGACTAGGTCGAGCTAGATGATTGATGAAACTCATAAGGTGAGTTAAATCTACAACATCATGAGTCCCCAAAGAAAATGCCGTTAGGTTCTAGGTACACATGGGCATATAGCCATTCGTCTTTAAACTCGAGGTTGTGTACGCATATAGACCAGGTGCCTCCTTGTTTAGGGTCGGTGAAGACCTTCTGATAACGCCCGACATTGTCACCAAATAGATGTACGCAAATCTTGTCTATTAAAGTTTAATCACCGGGCCCTGTCTTATGTTGTGACAGGTTTACTACTCCTAGCGCTCGGCATATCAAACATACTGTAATAAAAGTCGTGGCGATTTTGTTGTAAAGACTCTAAATAGCTGTGTTAGGCTTAGCTGGTTGTTGATTTATTCTGACAAAGTTTTCTGTCGATTGTGCCAAGTTAAGGAGAACAAATGGAGGTGACAACGTGACGCCGTCAGCGTGGATTGCTCAATTTTTAGATAAGCGTAATTTGAACGAGCCAGATGGACGTCCTTTGTTTGCCTACAAGGCCACAGCTGATGAATACAGAGAATTGGTTAATGTCCTCAGGACACACAACATTCACGGTACAGCTCATTTTTCTCAAGCCTGGTTACTCTACGCAGCTGAATGGTGGAAACGTGAATACGCTGGAAGTGTTTGGCGATGGCAGCCGATATTCGAATCAATCGGACGACTGGACATAACTCACGCAGAAACAAAGGATTTAGTCACCTCTGGCCATTTTCAGTGGAAGCTACAAACGCCAATACGTTCAGGAGGTCGTCGTTTCATCGGTGTTGTCGTAATAAATGGTGGGCTACCATTGCGTTTGCTAGAAATGGCACATGGACGGGTGACGAATTTACTGAAAAGTGCACTTCGACAGGTCATAAAGTATCGACTAGCTAGCGATCAACTCCGGGAGCAAATCACATCCCAAGCCAATCTATTGCCAGTTACTTATCAACAAGAACCAATATTTGACCTACTGGAGGATGTGGGTCAAACAGTACTGCACTTGCGAGATCAACATCAGCTGTCAAGCGAGGAAAACCCAGTCGCGAAACTAGATGCTGATTGCCCTGGCTGGCAAGCTCTTTTCCCTATTTCCCTAGAGGGTGATGCGGCTAAGAGCATGATCAGAGAGTTGATTGGAACGACGAATGAGCAATCATTTGGCACGCCATTTCAATTCATCCGTGGACTCCGATTTAGCTCGGATGGCAATGCTCCGACGTTTGATGCATCTTTTGAGGCATTGGCAACAATACAAGCCGAACAACTCCAGGAGTCGTTGGGAGTAGAGAGTGACCAGTTGCCAGCAAATTTCCAGATTTTGCTCTGTGCACGAGAGCGCCAGACATTAGTCGCAGAGGTGTTCCGGCGTGGGCAGTACTTCCAAGTCATAAAACGACACACATCACTTGGTGCTTACGCGACAGAAGGCGTGGAACTAAAGATTAGTCGGTGGGGGTCAACGCTATTCACTGTAGACCTGCCTAACGGCGATGAGTTTGAGACTGATGAGCCCCTTGTTTTCGAGGATACGGAACCGTTCGCACGATTTATTGCTCGTGGAGATGCTTCGGTAAAGGGCTATTCAGCTTTAGTTCTCCTCCCACCTGACGTGAATTTGGACAAGCCTTTCAATGGCCATCTCCATACTGTTGAACAACGAACGCTGATTCGGTTGTCAGAGGGAGAGCATAGTGTTTACTGCGGGGATGAAAAGTACTCCGTAAGAATTAGCCCAATACAGACGCCTAGTCCAGAGACATATTGGGTCGGTAAAACCATTGAGGCCATCTCGAAACCTGGGCCAATTTTCCTAGGGAAACCGAGACTCAAGTTACATGACAGTCATGGGAACCTATCTTATGTTCCTGCGCATGAAATTGTAATAAAGACGCGAGATGGTGAGCAGCCCCTACAACAAGTGCTAGCACCTGGTCTCTGTCGTGTGCTGGTCCGTCGGAATGGCCAGCGACTTGTCAATGTTCGCTGTGTAGTACTAGCTGAAAACGCATCAATAAGCTACAAATCTGGGAAAGATGCGTTTGAGGGAACCATTTATTTTCACAACTGGCCACTGGTTTCGGTAAGCTCGGCAACTCCAGGAGTGATTGTCACTAGTGCAATTAAAAACCAGACTCTGGAACTCCATGTTACGTGTTCTTTGTCCAAACCGGTGGATACTGTTGCTTTGAATCTACTTTGGCCAACTGGAAAACAAAAGCTGACATTGCCATTTCCCACTGACCGCGTAACAATTTTCAAAGAAAGCAACATCCTCGAAAGCGGCACAACTCTCGCGCTGGATGAGTTAGTCGGGTGTCGCGCTCTGCTGCCTTCCGGCGAGATGAACGAATTGTGGCGGATACGGCTTTCTACATTAACTGTTCGAAGCATTAAGCTTTCTCAGGAAATCTCCTACTGGGGGGCTCGCGAGATTCGTCTTTTTGAACTGCGGCCCGCAATAGAGCAACTGCTGTCTTGCTACTCAGGAATCGACCATGAGGTCAGGCTCGAAATTTTTAATCAGCAGAACAACACGTTTTCGCTCCGTATTGGTAGATACTCTGCATGGCTAACTGCAGATTACAACCAAAAAACAGTCGTATTACAAAGGAGCTTGCAACACGAAATAGTGAACGATTCAGAGGCAGAGGAGCTAGTCCAAGCACTCCCATGGTCAGATCTGTGGTGTGAGCCGGTGACCTTACCTCACAATCGTTCTGAGAATGCTTGTACAGGGCAGTGGGAGATTAATCTGCCAAACAATACAAAAGGCTCCTGGATTTTGTATACGCCCAAAAAACAGATTCGACCAACCGTGCTTTCAGGTAGGGCATTAATCAAACTGAATGCTTCCCCGCTTGAACGCGCGTTGTGCCAGAGTGATACGGCACTTCGAATGGCATGTTTGCATGAAGCGCTGCAAGCCATGGCAGAAAATTTGAATAGTTCTGACTGGGATCTGCTTGATAATTTTCTAAATCGCCTCGGGCACTTGCCTTTATCGAGCCTCGATGTCTCTCGTGCACTGATTGTTGAGCCAAATGCATTGACACTCGCTGCAATTTGTCTTGGTGACTTTTCNAACGAGCTGATAGAACGCCTTCCGGCCGAGATGCCATTTGAATGGCTGTTAATANGCCCATCGTACTGGTTCAACGCATTGCAAACAGTGTACGAGCAAGNACGCTCTAATGNTGCTACTCATGTTGAGCTGACGAGACAGGCAATTGAGCGCAGAACCTCGNTGCTGGCGCGATGGCAACCAGCTATGCGATTCATATTCGAACAAGGTTTTCACATCATATTTGGAAAAAGAACTCAAGACGTTAGTCTTTTCTTCAAAAATCCGCCTGCTCTGGTCGCTGTGAAATTAGACGCGCTATTTAAGGGACAAGAAAACTCACGGATGCAGCAGTTATTTCATAGGCACCCTGTAGACCAACACAATCCATATCCAGTTTTAGACCAATCTGATTTAAGCGAATTTGTATCGACCGAGTTTGGCCAACTCCTTTTTCAACGAACGGGTCTTCGGCGGGACAGTTATCAACTTAGCGTAGTGTTGTTGCCGTTTATGGTTGCTTCCGATGCGTACCATGCAAATTTTGAGTATTGGCAAGGAAATACGAAGCGGCTATTTACTCTGCGTATAGCTCGACTGTTTGATGACATCTGGTTTGAAGAAGCATATGAGACTGGCTTAGTCATGTTATGCGCGAAGGATTTACAGGAAAAGAGAGATGCTTCATCAAAACGACTACATCAGCAAATTGATAGAAAGGCTCTCGACCAGAGGGTCTCGCGCGGCACAAAGTCTCCTTAATTTGGCGAACAAACCTTTGCGTGATTTCATGGCTCGGCGTCTTGTTGGAGATGTCGATGCAGATGGAGCCTTGCTAGCTGACCCTGTTTTTGAACCGACTTTTGGCTGGCAAGAATGCGACCAAACGATGGCCTCATTGGCTGGAACAAGACTACTGCACAGAAAGTTAGCAAAGGCCATGGCATCGCCACCTAGCGTGCTTGCCAAAGAGCCGACGGACTATTCGTTCCCTCCGGAAAGGCGGCCGTTTGTTCACCAGATTGCAACTTGGGAAATTTTGAGTGATGACAATCCTAAATCAGTGGTCATTACCAGTGGTACAGGTTCTGGAAAGACCGAGTGCTTTCTGGTGCCAGTGCTCAACGATCTTGCTAACTTGATCGACAAAGGTGGCAGCACTGAGGGTGTCCGTGCTTTGTTCATATATCCGTTAAACGCACTCATCAACTCTCAACAAAATCGTCTTGACGCTTGGACTCATGAATTCAAGGGGCAAATTCGTCATTGCTTGTACACCGGTGCGCTTCCAGAGCAACTCCGTGCTTCAGATCGAGTATTTGCTGGGCAAGTTATTGATCGAAGATCCTTAAGGGATTCGCCGCCGCAAATAGTAGTCACGAATGCCACGATGCTTGAGTACATGTTGATCAGACCTGAGGATAAACCTCTTTTAGACAAGTCGGCCGGCAAGCTTCGCTGGATTATCCTAGACGAAGCTCATACGCATATTGGTTCCCAAGCTGCGGAAATGGCACTTCTGCTGCGTCGAGTGATGCTCGCTTTCAAAGTGGATCCGCGCGACGTCCGTTTTGTCGCAACTTCGGCGACATTCGGAAATGACGATGAAACAGTCAATGATTTACGTCAATTTTTGGCCGACATGGGTGGGATTTCACCCGAGCAGGTGCACGTCGTACAGGGGCAAAGAAGTCTCCCCAACCTTCAATTGCAGGTTGCGGAGGCAAACGAATTTGACAATAACAGCATTCGCTTAATTGATGAAAATTCTGAGGTTTCACAGAATCGCCATGAAGCATTGATCAGCAATCAATATGCGACGCAGTTCAGAAAATTATTCGTCGCAGATGGAAGGGCTCACCCGCGCAGTCTTTCTGATCTGTGCGCGGAAACCAAATTATCCAAACCCGATGTTCTCAGGTGGTTAGACCTGTTGTCTGGTACAAAAGATCAGGCTGGCAATGCCTATCTTCCTCTTCGGATCCATTTGTTTCACAACGTAATCTCAAGCATACGTGTCTGCGTTGACAAGCAGTGTGCAGAGAAAGCCAAGAAAAAAGATGGCAAGATACTTGATGCTGAAGAATGGCCGTATGGCATGGTTTATTTTGGTGAATGGGTACGGTGTGATTGCGGAGCGCCACTTTTCCCGTTGATTTCCTGTAACGAATGCAACGAAATTTTTCTCGAAGCGACAGTCACGACTAGCGGTGTACTTGCCGATAGGTCGCAGGCTCTGATTGATGAGTTTTCTATTGATACCGATTTCTCTGAGGATGAAATGGTAGAAGTGGAAGATTCTGTGACACATGCTTTAATTACAAACCGTAGGTTCGAAAACTGTTCCACGGAATTGCTAGATAAAACAAGCGACAGGCTAGTTCATCACGCAAATGATGCTGATTCCAATGAACAAATACCATTAGAAATTTTTTTTAGTTCCGGCCCTGAATGCCCTAGCTGTAGGTCTAAATCGAATCGACAAAGTTTGTTCCGACACGCGCGAATCGGCAGTCCTTTCACGCTTAGCCAAGCCATCAGTACGTTATTGGAGTTTTGTCCGCCTGACCAGCAGCCTCTAGATAAACCATTTCAGGGACGAAAGCTGATTTCGTTTACCGATAGTCGACAGGGAACCGCAAGAATTGCTATCAAGTTGCAGCAAGACTCGGAGCGAAACCGCATCAGAGGTTTGGTATACCAGCTCCTTGCCGGTCAGGATAGACCAGTTGGCCTGAGCGAAGAGGAGTTAAAAGATCTCAATTACTTAGAGGAACTCGAAGCAAACGGAAAACTTGGACGCTTACTTAAACCCGCTTTACGTGAATTACGTGATCGACGAGATGGGCCGCTTGTTTCACCAAGATGCAAGTGGGAGAATTTGGTGGACGACTTGAAAAATACGCCAACTGTCCAAAATGACATGTTGGCGTATTATCGAGACCTAGCTCCCAAAGTATTTAACGATACAGGCTCTCGGAACCTCGCTGGCATGTTGCTCGCCCGCGAGTTCTATCGGCGACCCAAACGAGCTAATAACCTTGAAACTTTGGGACTGGTGCACGTCTGCTATCCCGGTCTTGATCAAATCAATGAGACTCCCGACGCTTGGCCAGAAACTGTCGAATTTCAGGGGCAAACTAAGCTAGATTCTTATAAATCGTACCTAAAAGTTCTTCTGGATTTTTTTGTTCGTGAGAATACGGTCATAACCATTGATGACCAATGGCAACGTTTGATTGGCGCGAAGGTCCATAGTAAATCTTTGTTGGGTCCGCTGTCGCCTGGTAGTGATAGACCAACGCTACCTCCTCGCCACATACGGTGGCCATCGGTTAACAGAAATGCCGAAGTTCAGTCACGTGCAGTACTTTTACTGTGTAAGGCATTCAACTGGAACCCCAAAAATGAAACACATTCTGATTCGATAAATTCAATCTTGGATGTAGCATGGAGTGATTTGGTCAAAGCTAAGCTTCTCAAGCTATTTGATGAATCATACAAACTAACGCTAGAGCAGCTGAGTTTTTCTATTCCCGATCAGGTATATTTCTGCCCCATTACGCGGCGATTTATCGACACCCCTTTTATGAGTCTCACTCCCTATACGCCGAGAACTCAAAGGGGTAACTATGCGCAAGTTAAGCCCATCAAGTTGCCAATGTTGCCTCCCGGATTACTTACTGGAGATGCTGACACCAGACGATTGAAAGTCCGGGATTGGCTTGAATCAAATCTAGAAATACAGGCTCTTCGTGAGAACGGGGAATGGTTCGACATAGCAGACCTAGTGTTGGAAGGGGGAAGTTATTTCAAAGCTGCTGAGCATTCAGCGCAGCAACCCAAGACAAAGCTTGTTCAATACGAGACTGCTTTCAAAAATGGCAAGCTGAATCTATTGAGTTGTTCAACAACCATGGAAATGGGTGTGGATATTGGGGGTATTAATGTTGTCGCTATGAACAATGTCCCACCTCATCCGGCCAACTACCTGCAGCGTGCTGGTCGAGCTGGTAGACGAAAAGAAGGGCGAGCCGTTGCATTAACTATTTGTAAAAACACCCCACATGATCAAGGTGTCTTTAACAATCCTAAATGGGCATTTGAGACACCTATGCGCATGCCGCGAGTCTCTCTCCTGAGCGCAAATCTGGTTCAACGACATGTCAACGCTTGGCTTTTGTCTTATTGGTTAAAAGAAGTTGCCCAGGCGGAGAACCTGCGGTCCCTTAAGGCCGGCGAGTTCTTTGTAAACGATGATCGTAAGTCTTCGCTAGCAAAACAATTTCATCATTGGGCACAAATCCAAACGGACTCTTTACCGGATCAGGTTGCAGCTGCCATAAAGAGGGTTACATCAAGAACCGGCTTACAAGGCATGCCCTACGCATATCTGATTCAGCGGACGTGTCAAGACTTAAAGATAGCTGCAGACGCATGGATGAAAGAATACGATGCGTGCCAAGAGCAAGTGGGCAAATTCGTTAGTCCGAATGACCCAGCACGCCGAGCGACTGAAGCACAGTTGAAACGCATAAGCTCAGAATACTTGCTGACCGAATTAGCTACGAGGCGCTTTCTACCTGGCTATGGCTTTCCAACTGACATTGTTAGTTTTGATAACAAAAATATCACTGATTTTGAGACTAAAACTGATCGACGATTTGGTGGGCTGGAGGATAACCGAGGCCAGTATCGCCAACTGGCCTCGCGTGATCGTGTAACCGCACTCCGCGAATATGTCCCGGGCGCGCAGGTTGTAATGGATGGGTTAGTTTATCGGTCCGCGGGTATTACGCTTAATTGGCATATCCCCGCGGCTGAGACAGATGTCGTTGAATCACAGTTAATTCGGCGCGCTTGGCACTGCGGTCATTGCGGTGCGAAAGGCACACTGATTCAGTCTTGGGCTCTCTCGAATTGCCCTGAATGCAGTGCCGACATTTCGGGAAGAGGATTCGATTACCTAGTGCCTGCCGGGTTTGCTGTCAATTTTTTTGAAGAGCCTGAAACCGATATCAGTCGGTTGCAGTTTGTGGCACCAGAGCAGCCTTGGCTATCTGTTCCGGGAAATTGGGTATCAATGGCTAACCCAGGGCTCGGGAAATTTCGTGCAAGCGATCGTTCAAGCCTATTTCATTTTTCGCAGGGAGCAAATCGTAATAATTTTGCAGTTTGCTTAGAGTGCGGCCTCACAGAACCGATGCTCGGCACTGCGGATCCAGATGCAACTGCCAATGAACAGTATTTACCCAAATCTTTCAGAGCGAAATCTAAGCACAAACGCTTGCGTGGTGGGAAAAATTCACACGGCGACCAGACATGCGCTGGTAGTGACAACACTTGGAAAATCAAGTCAAACATTGCACTTGGTCATGACAGCCAAACCGACGCGTTTGAGTTGGTATTGAAAAATCCAACGAGTAATGAATATCGACACGATTCAATTGCGGGCTATTCAATCGCCGTATCATTACGTGAGGCGATAGCCCAACATCTGGGTGTTCAGTCTGAGGAGCTGGGGTGCGAATGTGTAGATATTCGTCTTAATGGGAGCGTTGTAAGCTCGATCAGGGTGTTTGATCTTCGCAGTGGCGGTTACGCTAGTCAGGCCGCCGAAGCCCTGAATGATCGTCAATTATGGGAGCGTGTTATTTCCCGCTTAAATTGTGATTGCGCTCAAGCCTGTCAAAGATGCTTGCTTAGCTTTGATACAAGGTTCGAGATTGATCGACTTGATCGGCATAAAGCTCTTCAATGGATAAATGACAGCTGGCTTGAACTTTTGAAATTGCCTGATGAGTTAAAGGTTTTTGGTGTTTCATCAACGCCGGAAATCGTCACGATCGGGGATGCCATAGAACGGGAACTTAACCGCGATGATGAGCAGAAGGGCATTCGGCTTTATCTCGCTGGGACAGGGAATGAATGGGATTTGGCACTCGCTAGACGCCTTCGGCGTCAAATTCTTCGATGGCAGTACGCTGAACATAAAGTCGAGATATGGATACCAGAATTCAGCTTCAACTCTTTGGATGCTGATCAGAAGAGCTGGCTTTCCATATTAGCCAACAACGAAGTGTCGTTGATTTGCTATTCCTCAGAGCCAAATCTCGAGCCGTTGGTGATCAATGCATCTGTACATGGCCCCAATAACGCGAAGGCATGGGCTAGCGACAATCTAAATCTACGAATTCCCGATCAGTCATGGGATTTAATATCAGCGGGATCACGAGTTGTGGCTGGAAGCCCACCAAACATTCAAGTGGCTCGGCTTCTCCAACCTCAAGACCTAAGCTCCCAAACTAATTCTGCGGTTACGGTTCTTGAAATTTCGGATGAACTCAATGGATCGATCAAAAGGTTTTCGACTCGGTTTTGGGACTATTTGAAAAAAAATAGTCATGGAATTTTGAACCCACTGTTTGATGGCACTGACTCGTTAGACGAGCTTGTCTACTCTGACCGTTACGTACGAAATCCACTTGTGGTGAATTTGATTGCACAGGTGATACTAAATCTTAAGAAGCAACAAAAAGAACAATTCGACGTGAAAATCGTTGGACGCAAGTACTCGAAAGATGATCCTAGACGCGGGTATCTTGCGTGGCACGACTGGCCTGACGATGAGGTAAGAGATAGGGGCATTAAAGAGGCGCTAGCGCACTGTGGCTTGACTTATACGGTCACTAGTCAACCGAATATTCCTCATTCTCGACAGATGCGACTGAAACTTCTGTCAGGTAAGACAATAGTCATTCAGCTTGATCAAGGATTCTCTTTTTGGGGAAATGACAGGGAGCAAAAACAGACACGGCGCTCTAATTTGAGGGTGAGCTTTGACGCTAAAGATGTCGGTGTCGAAATTATGGAAAAGATAGATTGTGATGTTGTTAGACCAGCTGATGAAAGCACTCAGATATTCGTGTTTGCTGAACAAGGATAGAGCTAGAGGGCTATCCACAGAGGTTCGTTACGCGTCAATGTGTCATTCAAATTTCGTTTTATGCACCTCTTCGTATATTTCAGCAAGTTCGGTGCTTTCGAGTTCCGACTAAGGCGTCTAATCCCAGCTTTCGTCCAGAGAAAATTCGTCATTAACTTTTCTCGACTGTCATAGAGCTTGGGCGCAACCGTTGCGTACGGATTATTGGCTAATTCGTTGCTGTACGGACTGCCAAGGCCCGTAAGGGTTGTTGATGCTGCTTGGGTCATGGGGGCAAACTTGTGCCGTTGCTGACATGCTCAGGAGCATGCATAACCATAAGAACTCTTCATGATGACGTTCTCACTCATCGAGTGTCAGGAATGCTGCAGGGCGAATTCGTGCTTGGC
>PR_CR_10_Liq_1_inCRDRAFT_1002056_pt1 | contig 10574 bp, 9 predicted proteins | sample PRCRCaboRojoPR_3_FD_10241 | JGI IMG/M metagenome (IMG submission 10241) | reverse complement strand
ATCACCGCGCCCGCCTCGGCCATCTGCGACTCCAGGGCACGATACCAATGGGCATCCGCCACCTGGTCCTTAAGCAGCCGGTTGCGTTCGCGCATGGCCTTTTCATAGGTCAGCACCACCTCGGCATGGGCGGGTTCGAAACTGAGCGTGGCCCGGTCCAGGAATCGGCGCCGCCCCTCGGCGCCTTCGATCCAGAGTCGATCCATGGACGGGATCAACCACAGGATACGTGCGATGCGGCCCAGCGCGGTTTGTGGCGCCGCCTTGCCGTCGATCCGCACCTGGCGCGGGGCGGCATTTTCGGACAAGGTCTCGATCTCGTGGTTGCGGCCTAGCGACGTCAGACTGGCGGTGATCTTCCAGCCAAGCGACTCGGGCCGGCGCGCCAAGTCCTCGGCGCTGGCCCGTCTCATGCCACGGCCCGGCGAGAGCATCGACACCGCCTCGAGGATGTTGGTCTTGCCTGCGCCGTTGGGGCCGTGAATGGCCACGGGGCGGCCGTTCAATTCCAGTCGCGCCCGCTTGTGCGAGCGAAAATGGGACAGGCCAAGCGTCGTTATGGCCAGACCACTCATCGCCCGTCACCATCATCCAGCCCAGCGAATTGAACTGGGTTTTTCCGGAGAATTACGCGCGCCGTCACACGCGCATCGGCATCACGACATAGACGGCGGTCGTGTCGTTGCCTTCGCGCATGAGCGTCGGGTCACCCGAGGAATTGAACAGGAATACGGCGTTCTCGCGGTCGACCTGGCTGGCGATTTCCAGCAGGTATTTCGCGTTGAACCCGATCTCCAGCCGTTCGTCACCATAGGCGACGGCCAGTTCTTCCTCGGCGGCACCGCTGTCGGGGGCGTTCACGGACAGAACAAGCTTGTCCTCGTCCAAGGCCAGTTTCACCGCGCGAGAGCGTTCAGAGCTGACAGTCGCGACACGGTCCACCGCCTTGGCAAACTCGGCGGCATCCACTTCCATCTTGCGGGTGTTTCCCTGCGGGATGACGCGGGTGTAGTCGGGGAAGGTGCCGTCGATCACCTTGGATGTCAGGGTGATGTCGGGGGTCGCGAACCGCACCTTGGTTTCGCTGACAGATACGGCGATCGTCATGTCATCATCGTCCAGCAGCTTGCGCAGCTCGCCCACGGTCTTGCGCGGAACGATCACGCCGGGCATGCCGTCCGCGCCCTCGGGCAGGTCGGCGTCGATCCGGGCCAGGCGGTGCCCGTCGGTGGCGACGCAGCGCAGCACCTTGCCGCCATCGGCCTCGGAGACGTGCATGTAGACACCGTTCAGGTAATAGCGGGTTTCCTCGGTCGAGATGGCGAATTTCGACTTGTCGAAGAGGCGCCGCAGCACGGGCGCGGGCGCCGCGAAATTCGTGCTGTAGTCGGACGACGCCATGACCGGGAAATCTTCTTTCGGAAGCGTGGCGAGCGAGAAATTGGACCGCCCCGCCTCGATCGACAGGCGCCCGGCCGCGCTGTCCTCGGACAGGGTCACAAGGGCGCCGTCCGGCAATTTGCGGACGATTTCATTCAGCGTCACGGCAGAAACCGTTGTGGCACCGGCGCGCTCGACCTGGGCCGGGGCCTTGTCGACAACCTCGATATCGAGGTCCGTCGCCCGGAAATACACATCGCTGCCGTCAGCCTCGATCAGGACGTTGGCGAGGATCGGAATGGTGTTGCGCCGCTCGACAACAGACTGCGCCTGCGCCACCGCCTTGAGCAACACGCCGCGTTCGATACTGAATTTCATAGCCCTCGCTCCGTCCATAGCGGCCCTGAAGTGAGTTCAGGGGCCGGGAGGGCGAAACTAACGGTTTCACCCTGCCATACAAGTCTTTTGATGGACTGTCCGCGACCGGGATTCAAGCGTCAACAGCCGGCATGGAGACGGCCAATGGCTATCCCCGAGCGTGGCGGATTTGCCTATTCCTGAAGCGCGCGTTGGAGCATTTCCAGATCATCGGCGATCTGGCTGTCCGTCTGGCGCAATTCCTCGATCTTTCGGATTCCGTGCATGATCGTGGTGTGGTCACGCTTGCCGAACTTGCGGCCGATCTCAGGGAGGGACCGGCTGGTCATGTTCTTGCAGAGCCACATGGCGATCTGGCGCGGGCGGGCCAGGTTGCGCGGACGACGCGGCCCCAGCATGTCGGACAACCGAATGGCGTAGTGTTCCGAAACCTTGCGCTGAATCTCCTCGATCGTGACCTTGCGATCCGACGACCGCAGGATGTCCGACAGGCAATCCTGCGCCAGCTCCATCGTCACTTCGCGACCGACCAGCGAGGCGAAGGCGAAAAGCCGGGTCAGAGCCCCCTCCAGAATACGCACGTTGGACGAAATACGGTGCGCCAGGAATTCCAGAACACCGGTCGCCACCTCGACGCCAGGGTAGATCGAGCGATACATCTCCTGCTTGGCATGCAGGATGCCCAGGCGCAGTTCGTAATCGGTGGGGTGCAGGTCGACCACAAGGCCGCATTGCAGGCGCGAACGGATACGTTCAGAGACATCCTTGAGCTCGCCCGGCGCGCGATCGGCCGAAATGATAAGCTGTTTGTTCTGGTCCACCAGCGCGTTGAAGGTGTGGAAGAATTCCTCTTGCGTGCTTTCCTTGCCGGCGAGGAACTGGATGTCATCGACCATCAGCACATCGACCGAGCGGAACATCTGCTTGAAGTCCATCATCTTGCGATCGCGCAGGGCGGAGATGAAGCGATAGATGAACTGGTCGGCAGAGATGTAGAGCACGTTCAGATCGGGCTGTCGGACAGACAGTTCATGCGCGATGGCATGCATCAGGTGGGTTTTGCCCAGACCAACACCACCATAGAGGAACAGCGGGTTGAACGTGACCGGCCCGCCTTCGGCAACACGCTTGGCAGCGGCATGGGCCAGCTCGTTCGGCTTGCCGACAACGAAGGTGTCAAAGGTGAACCGGTGGTCGGGCTGAATCTCCCCACTCGGCTTCGCTGCCGGCGTGCCGTTGGCGACGGCGGGCTTGGCACTACCGGCCGGCTTCTGAGCGACGGCATCCGCCACGGCGAAGGAAAGGCGCTGAACCTGCGCGCCTTTGCGATTCAGATGGTAGATGATCTGGTCGCCGAAGGTCTTCCCGACGTAATCCCCCATGAAGGCATTCGGCACCTGGATATGGGCCACCCCTTCGCTCAGCGATGATAGAACCAGTGGTTCAATCCAGTTCTTGTAGTTGCTCGCCCCGACCGCGCTGCGGATGTCGTCCTTAACTGCGCGCCATTCGTGTTGTGCCATTCTGTCCCGACCGCCCTGTCAAATAATGCTCTGTCCCGCGCGGCGGAAGAATTCGCCACGCCACGGTCCGCATCATTCCCCGGTCAATTGGCAAAGAAGAACCCCTCCGCCGGAACCTGTTCCGACGGTCTCCTTTTCGACCAAACTCAGAGCCTTGCGACGGATCACGGGCAAAAAACCCGATCTGTGCCGCAATCGGCAAGACAGTGGAACAAGGGTGGGCCGGTCTGACCGGTTCTTCGCCTTCGCCGGCGTCCCTATGGATCCGCCCGGGCCTGCGACCCTGAAATGGATCGCGATTTACCGGGCCGATCCCCCATCTTCCCCCAGGAACGATGTGAATCGCTGGAAAAACATAGCGACCTCGTAGAGCGCATTTCAACTGCAAGGTTGGGCTTGACTCGGTGCTTTGCGAGAACGAATCCGGACAGGGTTTGAATCTTAAGAGAAACTCTTTTTCGCCGCGCCGCAGAAACGCGAAGAGGCACCCGATTGGGTGCCCCTTGAGTGTTGCCGTTTGGCACAGGTCCAGATGATTCTGCCTAGCCCAGCGCCTTCACCCGGGCGCTGAGACGCGACAGTTTCCGCGACACGGTGTTCTTGTGCATCACGCCCTTGGTGACACCGCGCATCAACTCGGGCTGGGCAGCGCGCAGCGCGACGGCGGCGGCATCCTTGTCTCCTGCGGCGATGGCCTCTTCGACCTTGCGCAGGTAGGTGCGGATGCGCGAGCGGCGGGCCTTGTTGACGGCATAGCGGCGCTCGTTTTGGCGGGCGCGTTTCTTGGACTGGGGCGTATTTGCCATGTGCGTGTTCTCTTTCGTCGGGTCGTTTCAAATTGCAAATGCACGGGACGTCCCGACCCCGGGTTCACTACCGGGCGAATCTGGCCAAGGCGGGCCGCACGCGCATGTCTGGCGCGGCATATACAGGCTTTGGACCGGGTTGCAAACAGCAATTTCGCGCAGGGCGCGCCGCTTACTTGTCGCGGAACTGCGGTTCGCGTTTCTCGGTGAAGGCTGCCATGCCTTCGGACTGGTCCTCGGTCGCAAACAGCGAGAAGAAAAGGCGCCGCTCATAGTTCAACCCTTCGGCCAATGTCGTCTCGTAGGACCGGTTCACCGCATCCTTCGCAGCCATGGAGGCCAGAAGGGATTTCTCGGCGATCTTTCCGGCAGCGGCCAGCGCCTCTTCCTTCAACTTCTTGGCCGGGACGATGCGCGACACCAGCCCACAGCTCTCTGCCTCCTCGGCATCCATGAAACGGCCCGTCAGGTGCATGTCCATGGACTTGGACTTGCCAACGAACCGGGTCAGACGCTGGGTGCCGCCAATCCCGGCAATGACGCCGAGATTGATTTCGGGCTGGCCGAATTTCGCGGTGTCGGCAGCAATGATAAAATCGCACATCATGGCCAGTTCACACCCACCGCCCAGCGCGTAGCCGGATACCGCCGCGATGATGGGCTTGCGCACCCGCAGGAACCGGTCGCTTTCGTTGCCGAAGAAGTTCTGCCGGTACATCTCGACGAAGCCCTTGTCAGCCATCTCGGTAATATCGGCCCCGGCAGCAAACGCCTTCTCGGATCCGGTGATCACCATGCAACGCACCTTGTCGCTGTCATCGGCCTTTTCCAGCGCCGTTGTCAGTTCGCCGAGCAGCTGGCTATTGAGCGCATTGAGCGCCTCGGGCCGGTTCAGCGTGATCAGCGCCACGTGATCCTTGATATCGACGGTAATCGTTTCGTAGGCCATGGAGTGCCTCCTGCGCGTTGCATGGATCGGAAGGGTTACCAGAGGATCGACGGGGATCAACCTATCTTTGGCATTTCGGGCAATAGAAGGTGGACCGCCCTGCCTGCACGATGCGGCGGATTTCTCCACTGCATTCCGGGGTGGAACACGGGCGGCCCTCGCGGTCGTAGGCTTTGAAAACGTGCTGGAAATAGCCGAGTTCGCCATCGGCTTGCCGAAAGTCCCGCAAGGATGATCCACCCGCCTCGATCGCCTCGGAAATGACGTCGCGGATGATCGGAACCAGACGCGCCGCGCGAGCCGCCGACAGCTGCCCGGCCTTGCGGCGCGGGTTGATTCCCGCCCGATGCAATGCCTCGCAGACATAGATATTCCCAAGTCCCGCGATGATCCGTTGATCCAGCAAGGCCGCTTTGATGGGCGTGTTGCGACCCCTCAGCGCGGCAACGAGGTAAGTCTCGTTGAAGGCATTGCCCAGCGGCTCTGGGCCAAGCGGGTCCAGCAGCCAATGCGATGCGCCCGTCGGAAACAGATCCATCGCGCCGAAACGGCGCGGATCGTTGAAGGTGACACGGGCGCCGTTGGCCATGTGAAAGACGACATGGTCGTGTTTCTCGGGGGCCGGGTGCTGGTGGTGGAATACACCAAGCGGGTCACCCGATACGGTCATCCGGCCGGACATGCCAAGATGGATCAAGAGCGTCTCGCCGCTGTCGAGATCGGCCAGGATGTATTTCGATCTCCGCCGCAGGGCCGTCACCCGCGCCCCAGTCAACCGCGCGGCCATGTTGTCCGGGAACGGCCACCGCAGATCCGGGCGGTTCACCTCCGCCTGTTCGATGACCGCCCCGTCCATTGCGGGAACAAGCCCGCGGCGGACGGTTTCGACTTCCGGGAGTTCTGGCATGCGCCCCTCGGGTTTTCGGCGATAGTGATCTGGGCGAAGGTAAGGAACTGCGGCACGTCGGCAAGGCATTTCTAGCCTTCTGGCCGGGCGATGAATGGCCGCGACAGCTGGTGCAGCGCTAATCACGATGCAAACCTGCTGCGTCAGAAAGTGGGTTTGTATCTGAATGGACTTAGCTATAGGTGCAATCTACTGGATCAGGGCAGGCCCACGACATGACCGAGACCGACCGCACCACCCATTTCGGCTTTGACACCATCCCCGAGCAGGACAAGGCCGGGCGCGTGCAGGGTGTGTTCTCCAGCGTGGCCAGCAAGTATGACGTCATGAACGACGCCATGTCGCTGGGTATCCATCGCATCTGGAAAGACGCGATGATGGATTGGCTGGCCCCGCGGCCCGGGCAGCGGCTATTGGATGTCGCGGGCGGCACCGGCGACATTTCCTTTCGCTTCCTGAAACGGGCCGGATCGGGACATGCCACGGTGCTGGACCTGACCGAGCCGATGTTGATCGAGGGTCGCAAGCGGGCCGAGGCGGCGGACATGGCCGACAGCCTGGACTGGGTCGTGGGGGATGCAATGGCCCTGCCTTTCGATGACAACAGCTTCGATGTCTACACGATCAGCTTCGGCATCCGGAACGTGACCCGGCCGCAAGAGGCCCTGAACGAAGCCTACCGGGTGCTGAAACCGGGTGGGCGGCTGATGGTGCTGGAATTCAGCCAGATCCCGAACGACCTGTTACAGCGTCTCTACGATTTCTATTCGTTCAACGCGATCCCGGTGATGGGCAAGGTCATCACCGGGGACCGGGACAGCTATCAATACCTGGTGGAATCCATCCGGAAATTCCCCGATCAGGATACCTTCCTGTCGATGGTGCGGCAGGCGGGATTCGAAAACGCCAAGTATCGCAACCTGTCGCTGGGTATCGCCTGCCTGCATTCGGGCTGGAAACTCTAGATGCGCGGCCCCCACAATATCTTTCGCCTGATCCGGACCGGCGCGACACTGGAACGCAATGCGGCCATGGCGGACATTCTGGCCGCGGTCGAGGCGCCCCGCCCCGCGCGCATCGCGATCCGCGCGCTGGCCTGGCCGTTCAAGTGGCTCGGCTATCGCGGCGATCCCGGCCTGCCGCCCGTGGCACGGGCGCTGACGGCCATGGGGCCGGCCTATATCAAGTTCGGCCAGATCCTGTCGACGCGCCCCGACGTGGTGGGCGACGGTCTGGCGCTGCAACTCCGCCTCTTGCAGGACAAGCTGCCGCCCTTCCCGGTCGCCGCTGCGAAAGAGACCGTTGCCTATGAGCTCGGTCGCCCAACCGATGAGCTTTTTGCCGAGTTCTCGGAACCCGTCGCCGCTGCCTCCATCGCCCAGGTCCACCGCGCCCGAATGGCAGAAACCGGGCAGGACGTGGCGGTCAAGGTGCTGCGGCCCGGCATCGAACGCGCCTTTCGACGCGATATCGACGCGTTCTATTTCGCCGCAGGACTCGTGGCGAAGTTCCTGCCCGGGTCGCGTCGCCTGCGACCGGTAGAGGTGATCGAGCATTTCGAAGGTGTGGTCCTCGGCGAGTTGGACCTGCGGCTGGAAAGCGCCTCGGCGTCGGAATTCGCGGACAACACCCAGCAAGACGAGGGGTTCCGCCTACCTCAGGTGCTTTGGAATCATTCCTCTCGCCGGGTCATGACGATGACGTGGGCCGATGGGATCAATGCAAGCGATGTCGAGGCGCTGCGCGCCGCCGGGCATGATATGACGGCGCTCAGCCAGCGGGTGATCCAGCTGTTCCTGAGCCATGCCCTGCGCGACGGCTATTTCCATGCCGACATGCATCACGGAAACCTCAAGATCGCGGCGGACGGCGATATCATCGCCTATGATTTCGGGATCATGGGCCATATCGACGAGTATACTCGCCGGGTCTATGCCGAGATCCTCTATGGCTTCATCAAGCGCGATTACCGGCGCGTGGCCGAGGTGCATTTCGAGGCCGGCTACGTGCCCGCTGATCGGGACGTGGATGAATTTGCCCGTGCCCTCCGCGCCGTTGGCGAGCCGATCTTCGGCATGGATGCCAGCCGGATCTCCATGGGCAAGCTGCTCGCCTACCTGTTCGAGGTCACCGAACGGTTCGGCATGGAAACCCGGACCGAGTTGATCCTGCTGCAACGTACGATGGTCGTTGTCGAAGGGGTGGCGCGCACGCTGGATGAGCGCATGAACATCTGGGATGCCGCCAAGCCGGTTGTGGAGCGATATATCGCNGAAAGCATCGGACCCAAGGCCATCACCGGCGATCTGGTCAAGACCGCGCGGGTTCTGGCCCGGTTCGGTCCAAGNCTGCCCGCGCTGGCCGAAGAGGCCCTGATCCGCCTGTCCAAGGAGCCCGANCCGGCCGAACGTCCGTCGCGTTGGTGGGGCCTTGCCTGGGCNGTCATCGGNGGNGCGATCGGNGCGGGCGCGGTGGCTNTNCTGACCCTTCTGTAACGATCATTCGCGCAACGCGGTGACCTGCGTGGCCAACACTCCGGCCCCGCCCTCAAGGATCAGGATCGTTTCACCGGCCTCGGCGCGCACCTCCGTCACGCGCGCATAGATCTCGGCCGGCTCGTCGATCAGTATCTCCTCCCCGGAATAACTGATCAGGTTGAACGTGTACTGGCCATGGGGAAGCGGTGAGCCATCCTCGGCCACGCCCTGCCATTCATAAGGCTCGGCNGATGTCGGAAGCTCNAGCCGCTGCACCTCCGCCCCNGACTCGTNGGTCACGACNAGTTCGACCTTGTCAGCAATCGCCGCAGGATTCGGGGCGATGGTGATCGGGTCGCCGTCAAANTGGCCCGGCACCGCGGCCCGCGCCTCGCGNCCCACCCAGGACGCCATNTGCGCCATGCCTGTCGTCCCCATCTGNACCATCAGCGACTCGAGCAGNTCATTTGTCAAAACCTGCTGCTCGACCCCCGAAAAGGTTGCCAATTGCATGGCATATTCAGCGGAGTCCGTGGGATTCAAAGGGTCCTGGTTTTCCATCTGGACGGTCAGCATCTTCAAAAAGGTCTCGAAATCCGAACTGATCACGGTTTCCGGCGTTTCCGTGCTCTGCCCGCTTGCGAAGGCCGTGTTCGACTGCACCTGTGCGATTTCCATTGTCATGTCCTATAGCTTGAGATCCAGCCCAGCGCCGAGGGCGAGGCCCTCGGCGACTTGGGGCATGTCGGTGTCATCGGGCAGGTCGGAACGGGGAACGAAACCGCCGCGAGCTGTCTCGTGGCCGCGGTCTTGTTGGCTCTCACCCTCGAACCGGAAATCGACATCGGCGTATCCCAGCGCCTCGAATTCGCGGGCCAGACTGTCGATATGACGTCGTAACAGATCTGCCGTTTCGGGCCTTTCGGCCGCGATGGCGACGACCAGCCCGCCCTCTGATCCGGAAAGGGACAGCCGGACACGTCCCAGCTCCTCCGGGTTGAGGCGCAGTTCGGTCTGTCCGCCTTGGGCCACCGATACGCCGACGGCGATCTGGTGAGCGATCTGAGCAGGCGTTGCCCGTGTGATGGTGCCGGCCATGGCCGCGGCCGACGCTCCAGTCGCGGCGCGATCGCCTCCGGATACAGGGACCGCGTCGCCCAGCAGCGAAAGCGAACCGTCACCGGTTGAACCAAAGTCAGGCCCCGGCATCGCGGCGGCAACGGGGAATAGCGCGGTAGTCGCACCGGGAACCGCGCCGACGCCAATGCCTGAAATGATCGCGGACGAGGCCGCCTGCCGATTTATTCCTGNGGTGACGTCCGGGCTCTTCGGGGTAATCTCCGGCACGCGGGACAGATCAGGCACATCAAGAGGACGACCTGATCGTCGAGCTTCCAATTGCTCGGCTACGGACCAAGGCGTTGTTCTTGCANGGATGGGAACCGAACTGGGCCTTTCCGATGGGGGATCAACGCTCGTGGCGCTGACCAGCGGCGCCGGGTCCACCAACCGCGCCAACCGGTCCACAGGCATTCCTGCCGGGCCTGCATTGCTCTTCAATTGTGGCTCCATCCTACCGGACATTGCCCCGGCATGAGACCCAGCCCCNNCTGTTCCGCCGTGATGGTCCGGCCGCATCGCATGACCGCGCCCCTCGGGCCATTCAACCGAATGGCGCCCTGTTCCGACCGGTTTCGATTCGACGGGGNCAGGCGCAAATTCTGGGCGCTCGACCGTTTCGCGATGCGCTCGCGCAATCTCGGGCATCGGTTCCGAGCGCGTCTCGGAATCCGTTGCCGGAACCATTTCCTCGCCGCCATCCTCGGCCGCCGCGAAAGGCCCTGCACCCTCGCTCTGCTCGTCCATTGACTCCGGCATCGGCAGTTGCCCGGTGGTCTCGGGCAGGGGGTCTTGGTCTCGCATCGCCTCGGACTTCAGGACATCACCAAAGGCATCGGGCTGCCCGGGCATCTCTTTTGTGTGTCCGGCCGCCAGTTTGGGCCGGGCCGGGGACACGGAATGGGTCTCAACGGGAATCATCGGGTTCTCCGAGCGTTGTTTCGACAGCCGTTCTACGCCCGGGAAGCTTACCCAATCTTTACTGACCGACTGCCATAGTGCGCCCAATTCGAATTATCGAGGAAACCGCCATGA